>Ga0157378_10006291_pt1 | contig 10399 bp, 10 predicted proteins | sample M65metaG_FD_115309 | JGI IMG/M metagenome (GOLD analysis project Ga0157378, IMG submission 115309) | Miscanthus rhizosphere microbial communities from Kellogg Biological Station, Michigan, USA - M6-5 metaG | ecosystem: Host-associated > Plants > Roots > Rhizosphere > Soil | place: USA: Michigan...
CGCGACGCGTGCGTTTACGCCACAATACTTGTTATCAATGGCCAAGTCGTACTTGGCCGAGCAACGCCTCCACACCAACAGAACCTACTGGACGTTGCCCTTGTTACCTTCAGACTGCCCTCGTACTGCTGTCCGAAACGGGAGACTATAAAGGTGCGATGCGGCGCTGTCAAGTTGTGAGCAGAGTGTTGGTTAGGTCGATCTTGCCGTGTTGCTAAGCTAAGTGACCAACTTCCAGATTCCGTATCCGATCCCACCCAACACGAGCACGAGTCCAATGATCACCAGCGCAACAATTATTTTGAATTTGCGATAGCGGTTCTTATCTGGCGGAGCAAGTGATCCCTGCGGAAAATACGGTGGTGGAGTATATGTGGCCATAATTCTACGTCTCTAAGTTGTTTTGTTAAGGCTTCTTCGTCGGACTGGGTTTCGCCGCGCCAGAATCAGGCACGCCCGTACCGCCCTTCTTCAAAACGTCTTCCTGTTTCTTCTTGAGCAAGTCTTCCTGGTGTTTCTTACCGACCCTAATTCTCTGCGCACCTTCTTTAGCTTCCGCCAATGCATCTTCTGCGCGGTAATTATTAGGATCGATCTCGAGTGATTTCGAAAACGCGGTCGCCGCTTCACTGTATTGGGCCAAGCGCATGAGCGCTGTTCCTAAATCGTAATAGACATCCGCATCGTTATCTTTCAATTTTATTGACTGGCGATACTCTCTGATCGCATCGCTATACTGATGCAGGTTCGCATAAGTCTGACCCAGGTTGTAATGACCCTCAGCGTCATCAGCGTTCGTGTCTAAATATTTTTTGTAAGTCTCAATCGCTTTCTTGTATTCAGCTTCCGCCTCTTCCGCTTTATTCAGTGCCTCGTAACTTAAGGCTAACCGGAAGTGTGCTTCGGCCAGAGTAGGATCCAGACTGATAGCTTGTTTGAAGGCTTCTGCGGCTGCTTCGTCCTGATCCTCTCGGTAGAGTTGTTTGCCTTTCTCAACGAGTGCTCGTGCTTCGCCGGCAGTCGAAGCGGACCCGGAGGATGCGCCCGTGCCATTCGGTCTCGTAGTTGTAGTCGCGCCGCGCTTGCAGCCTGAGAGGAGCAATAAAACGCAGCAAATCACTAGTACGAGTTTCATCATTTGATCAGTTGTGTGGGCGCGCTATGCCTTGAAGCACGCCTATGTAACGCCAATGAATCGATGGAGTCAAACGCGGCTGATTTGATTTCGGATTTCGGAATGCGGATTTCGGATTTCGTTTAACCGATTCGGGCTTTTTTTGATTCCCATGCGGCTCTCGCCTACACAAAATCCGAAATCCGCACTCTGAAATCCGAATCCACCGGGCGTTCTTATGGAAAGACGCTCGCATTCCTTATTTCTGTTTATCAACCGCTTATGCCAATACGACCGGTCTGGTTTTGCCAGACATGCGGAGAAAACTCTGCCGCAAGCGAGGAATGAAATGCTGAGAACCCAATGTCGCCTACTCGGATACATACTGCCATTTGCCCTGGCGGCGCTCGTTCTGATTCCTAGTCAGGCAACAGCTCAGTACCGCAAGGACAGCGATCGCGAAACCTTCGTCAATGATCCAGCGAGCCTTAGTCTAACGTCTGACGCATCGGTGATCAGCGCGTGTGCAGAAGGACAAGTGCCTCGTATTAACTTGAATGCGCGTGCCAGTTCGCCTGGAGGATTTCCAATTCGTTATCGCTGGTCCACCACCGCCGGACGAATCATCGGCGACGGTCCTGCCGTTGTTTGGGATCTTTCGGGAGTTGCGCCGGGCTATTACAAAGCGTTCGTTGAGATTGAAACAGGACACAACGATAACGTGTGTCAGGCATTTTCATCGACCAACGTTTTGATCAATGAATGTCCGGCACCGAAACCTGTTTGTCCAAACGTTCAGATCACCTGTCCACAGAATGTCTCGTTAGATCAACCTTTGACGTTCACGTCGAATGTTGCCGGCGGCACAAATATCGGAACGCCGATTTATAACTGGACGGTATCAGCAGGCACCATCATTGAGGGTCAAGGCACCTCGACCATTAAAGTCGATATAAGTGGTCTCGCAGGACAAACTGTCAGGGCCTCGCTCTCGATGGATGGTTATCCACTGGATTGTTCTGACAGTTGCTCGGTGCAAATTCCTGTTCCGCAAGCGAGGTGTCGCAAGTTCGACGAGTTCCCCGACATCGCTCGCAACGACGAGAAGGCTCGTTTGGATAATTTCGGTATCGAACTACAGAACGATCCCACTTCGACAGCCTACGTCATTGTCTCACCTGGCCGTTCCACGAGACCCGGCGATGTCCAGCGACGGACTACGAGAATCGTTGAGTATCTCGTTAACACGCGTGGCATCGATGCTCGCCGAATCGTAACGCTGGTCGGACCGGCAAAAAACGAACTGCTCGTAGAGTTGTGGGCGTGCCCAAGGGGAGCAACACTATCGACTCCATAATCTTGAAGTAGGTATTTAACTCGAAGAAAAGTCCAACGTCTTGACCCTAGACGTTGGACTTTTTCGCGTTTACTATTCGGGAACTCAAACCGATCCGGTTGTACGACAAATCTACAGAACAAGAATAGGAGCGATATGTTGCGTCTAAAATCCTCAGCTTGGCTTCACTGCTCGGTGCTGCTGTTATTGGTCGTTTCTGCGACCGCGACAGCACAGGAAGACAACAAGAAAAAGTCCAAGGTTCCGCAGGGCACTCCGGTGATGTGGCGAGATCCAGGCGATCTGTCATCGCGAAATCTCTTGATCGGAGCCGGTGGCGAACAAATGAAACCGGACCTCAGTAAAGTCACATTCATCGAAGAGAAAACTGGTGGATGGTCAACCAAATACCGTGTCAGCGATGGTGCGGGAAACATATGGATCGCGAAGCTCAGCAAAGAAGCTCAACCGGATACCTCTGCTAATAGGTTGCTATGGGCTCTGGGTTACGAGACTGAAATCGCCCACTTAGTTCCTCGCCTAACAATTGTCGGAAAGGGAACATTTGAGAACGTCCGTCTTGAAGCGCGACCAAAGACTGTCGATCGCGCGGGTAATTGGATGTGGGAAGACAACCCGTTCAAAGGTACACCCGAGTTTCAGGGTCTGAAGATCCTGATGGTGATGATTAATAACTGGGATATGAAAGATGACAACAACGAGATTCTCGCCACTCGTGGAACCACCACCGGTGATCTCCGTTACATCATCAGCGATTTGGGAGCAACTTTCGGGAAGACAGGTGGCATCATCTCGCGGAGCCGAAACAAACCCGAAGACTACGTAAAGGCCAAGTTCATAGACAAGGTCAACGGAAATCTTATTGATTTCAATTATGGCGGCAAGATGAAGCAGGTTTTCGAAAACATCACCGTTGCGGACGCTCGTTGGCTGAGCAATTTACTGGGGCGGCTGAGCGATGAGCAGATCAAGGATGCGTTCCGAGCGGCGAATTACTCGGCCAGTGAGGTTGATGACCTCGCGCGTGCGTTTCGCCAGAGAATCAACGAACTTTCAGCAGTGGCCAAGTAGACGTAAAGAGCCGCAGATTTACACAAAAGGACAGTCATTACCGAAACCGGTAGCGTCGGGTTCAAGGAAGCGACTCGCTCCGAAGACGACCCGACGCTACCGCGTTCGGTAATGACTGTCCTTCTGTGTAAATCTGCGCTTAACCTATCGAACGATCTCGACCGCTATTAATTGTTGACCGGAGATCACAAAGTCTGCGGGCGGCAGTTCCTTTTCGTAAATCGGAGAAAGAACTGTAGGCGTGTATCCACCCGACGTGCGATCACTGTTCAAGGTTGCAACAACCGACGGCGGCAGGCTTGGCAGTTCGCTTGTCCCGATAACTGCTCCAGATGTTATCCGAAACAATTTGACGTAGAGTCGATCGCTCTTCTTCATGGTATTGATCGCGCGAACCAGTTGACCAAGATCCTGCGGCACAAAAGCCTTGGCCGCTGAACCTTCCTGAAGCGCATTGCCATCACCGACGAATACGAGCAGCTGTCCTTCAGCAACATCGTCCGGAATCTGGATCGGAATGCTTTGCACGAATTGCTTGCCCGACTCTGTTCTGACGTAAGCTTGGACTTCGATCTTTTCGCCCCGCCTGACTTCCGTTCGATCAATCGCGACTCGTTCGAGCGTTGCCGCATATTTCGTCTCTGTTGAAGCGATGTCGAGCGTGATTCCGTCGAGCTGGACGTCGTCGAAGCCGCTTGCGAGAAGCGAACTGACCGGCGCTGCAATCGAACCCGCAGCCATCATTGCTGAATTCGACGCAGAAAATCTCCTGTCAATCTGGATTGGATCCTGCCCTTTGACCCGAATCTCACCCTTCATCGAAATGGTTGACTCGCCAAGACCGCGTTCGGTCGCCGTGATGGTGTTGAAGAGCGTGATGTTCAGTAACAGAGGAGTCAGGAATGAGTCGTTTGCGATCTCGTAGGAGTACGTTTCCTTCCGATCACGACTTGTATAGACACTGATTTTGACGGGGATCATTTTCGGCGCTTGCCGCAACATGCCAAAGACGCCGGACGCGCGATCCTGGGATATCGTTCCGACCATCTGACCCGCAACTGACAACTTGAACGAGTTGTTAACGTTAGGAACCACTGTGACAACTGATGATTCCGACATCGGCATGTCTGAGGCGCCAAGACTAAGGAACGGATGGCCGAACGCGTAAATCCGATCACCATCGCGCAAAGTTACTGTTCCTGCCGCAGCCAAGGAATAGTCACCACGGACGAGTTGCACGCTTATGGAACTGCCAGGAGGAAATGTGTTCGCATCGACGGGCGCAAGCGGGGTAATCGGAGCAGCTCCCCCCATCCCCGAAACCGGCAAAAGTCCATGTGAAATCAACTGCGGCGCAAAAATCGCCAACGATTCTTGCGAGATGCCGGTGAATACCAAGGGTGTCGCAATCGGCATCATCTGCTGACCCAGTAATGGCATCAACGGGGAACCCGCCGTTACAGGGGTTATGAAAGGGACACCGGAAACCGCTGGTTTCGGAGGCTCAGCTTTCCAGTCCGTGCCTGCGAGTTGGGCAAACGAAACAACCTTCGGCTCTTTCGGCCTCACCTCGCCAGTACCTTTATTAAAGATATCGATCATCTGCTTGATCGGAGTGATGCCCGCAATGGGATCGCGTGAAAATGGAAAACTGTACGCAATGGCGCCAACTAGTTTTCCGTCGATGTACACGGGAGAGCCGGACATCCCCGCGAACACTCCAGTCTTGTCGACATTTGGACCGCTCAGTCTCGCGATAATTGCTGATTGACGAGGACCGGGAAAGCCCGGCAGCACTCCTAACACTTCGACCCCGAACTCTTGCGCCTCACTGCCTGAGAACACAGTGCGCGCCGTTCCTTTCATTCCGGGTTTCAAGTCTTCGATTGGAAATAATTGAAGAGCTGGAGCAGGGGGGGCTTGTTGGGCGAAAACATGAACCGCTGCCATTAAAACAAGCGCTATGGGAAGAACTGACGCCCAAAGTTTATTCATTAAGATCAACCTCGTATTCCAAGTTCGTGCGACCAGAATCATAGATGCATGAAACGTCTGGGAAGCCGCATCAGCGACTATAGTTTTGGTTTAAAAATCGGTCAAGGTTTAGAGGAGGAGCTGGTCAGGATTGTATATGCCTTTCAACGACATCCTGCGTAGAGTCAGTACCGAACGCGGTAGCGTCGGGTCGTCTTCCGATCATAGGACCTTCAATGGAACGAAAACCCGACGCTACCGCGTTTCGGTACTGACTGTTTTGTCACGACGTTGGTAATATCGGGCCATGACTAAACTCACCGTCGCCACCTTCTCTTTAATGCTATTCGGAATTTTGCCGCCTCAAACGAACGGCATCATCTGTCATCAACCAACCACGAAATGCACGTCCGCATATGCTTTCGCGGCTCATCAACTCGGTTTCGCAATTAAGGAGAAACTGGAGTGGGGAAAATCGTATCGTTCGGAAGAGTTCTATGCCGTTGTCCTCAAAAGCGTCAAAGCGGCTGGCGATACCCGGTGCGCATTTGTCACAGAACAAGAACGGCTGGAAGAGCAGAAGATGTGGCCGACTCGAAAGGTCTTTGCATCACACCTTAATTGTCCCGAAGAATTGGTTCTTTATGAGAACGCCGATCAGAACTTCAACTTCCTTGCAGTGTACGCTGGAAAAACTCTGAAGGAAGCACAACGGCTTCTGAATCAAATCAAAGTTAACCCGCGTTACTCACAAGCCTACCTGAAGCGTATGCGCGTCATCCTGGAATACTCAACGTAATCCGCCGATGGATCAGATTGAAGCCTTCATACTTGCTGGTGGCGCCTCGAGTCGGATGGGGACTGACAAAGCGCGACTCATTCTTGAAGACAAAACGTTCGTCGAACGAATTTCGCTGACGCTTAACGGGTTCACATCGCGAGTAGTTATTGTCGGACAGCAGTCGGAAGATTTCAGATTGGAAAGTGTTCCCGATATTCATCCGAAGTGGGGTGCACTCGGAGGAATCGAAACCGCGTTAACAAACTGTCAAACAGAGTGGGCATTCGTAATCGCTTGTGACCTTCCATTCGTCACTACCGATCTGTGTCGTCGCCTTACTACCTTCAGGCAGCACAACGATGCTGTAGTTCCGATCCAGCCCGATCTGATCCCACAACCACTGTGTGCTTTATATAAAGTGCAGCCCTGTTTGGCGCGGGTGAAGCAACTCATAGAGACAGGTCTACGCCGCCCTTTGGATCTACTGCAAAGTGTGAACACGAAGTGGGTGCCTTTCGCAGAAATCGAGGACCTGCCGGGCGCACAGAACTTTTTTGTTAACATCAACACGCCAGAAGACTATTATGACGCGAGTCGGAAAGGAACCACTGGTGTAGACTTGACCGATCGTTCGTAGACTTCACGTTAGTGGCAACCTCAGTCGCTTATTCTAATGTCGCCTCGGCGAAAACTCGGAAAAAGACTTTTTCGCTCGCTCCTGCCTATCGCGTTGACGGTCGTCGTGGCTGTCGTGGGCGCTCTTGGTTACATCGTTTATTGCACTTCCGCGCCTACAAAGCGGCCATACTTACTAACACCAGAATCTTTCCAAAGAATAAGTGGGCGCGTTTTGAGAGTTAGTGATGAAACGTGGTCCAACCCTGACGGAACGCGCGCCCGAGGGTGGCTGTTGAAAGGCGCAGAGGGTGCACCCGCCGTCATCCTGCTTCACCGCTACGGCGCTGATCGATCGTTCATGTTCAACCTGGGTGTAAAGATCAACGAGACCACCAATTTCACAATCCTCTGGCCTGACTTGCGCGGGCACGGAATGTCTCCCCCGGTAAAGAGGACTTCATTCGGAACACGTGAAGGGGAAGATCTACTCGCGGCTCTCGACTTTTTACGCAATGCAAAATCAGACGCCAAGAAGAAGTTGGTTGGTGATCGGTTCGGCGTGTATGGAGTTGAACTTGGAGCGTATGCGGCTTTGAAGGCTGCGCGTGCCGACTCGCAAATCAAAGTTCTTGTACTCGATTCGATTCAGCGTGAACCCAATGAACTTTTGCGTGATAGCGTCACCAAATGTCTTGGCGTCGATATTGGACCAGTACAATCGCTCTCACGTCTGGCAACATGGATTTCTTATTTCGGCAATTACGACAACACGCCTGCCTGTGAGTTTGCCTCAGCGTTGCGCGAACAGCACGTGTTGTTGTTATCAGGCGCTGATGCAGGTTATCTAAAAGAGTCGACGGCTTCCTTACAGACTTGCTTTGCCAATAAAGCAAACGTCGAGGCACGGACAGACCTTCCGTTAAGTGGATTCAGCTCACCATCCGCTACCGGTGAACAGGGCGAGGCTTATGATCGAATCGTGATCGATTTCTTTGATACCTACCTTAGGTAGTGAATCGTGAATAGTGAATAGTGAATCGTTGGTCTTTTGTCTTGGGCCTTTGGTCTTGGGTCTTTGGACTTAAGTCTTTTGCCTTCGACTCGCAACGCGAAACCAAAAACCAAAGGCCAAAGGCCAAAGACATAGGACCAAAGGCGATCATTCACGATTAACGATTCACTATCTTCGTCGCCAACAACGCATGCGTTCCGTTGTCGCCAATGATCTCTATGTAAGTTGGATTCTTATATTGATCGAGATTCTCAAGCGGAACTAGTACCAGAATTCTCTGGCCGCGACGCTCGGTTTCCGCGACGATGTCTTTTATCGCTTCCAGTCGTTCGGGCTCACCGTCTGCTCCGTAAACAACTCGGCTGCTCGCATAAAACTCCGGACTGCGATCATCTCTGCGAATGAAGAGAGGGGCGGACGCAAAGCCACGAGAGTCAGCAATCGCGAGTAACTGTTTTGTAGATTGTCGCTGAGCGAATTCAACAGCAACGAAACGCACAACCAACCCAAGCGTGAGAACACTGCCAAAGGCCACCGCCAGCAACGCAGTAGTAACAAAGCGTGAACACATCACCGCAAACAATCCAGCGAAAAGAATTGGCAAGCTAATAAGAGCCGCGGTGCGCACCGCCACCGCACCTGAATTGAACCCGTAATAAATGCCTCCAGCGGAGAGGGCAACTGCAATGACGCCGCTTGCGATCACCGGCCAACGTGAACCAGCACCGGACGTGAGTCGTGCTCTTCGTTCACCGGTCAGAATAGCTGCGGCGGGGATGGCCGGAAGTAAGTAGCCCGGCAATTTCGAACCGGAGAAAGAAAAGAAAACCAGTGGAAAGACAATCCAACTCGCGGCGAATAACTTCAGCGCCGCCGCGGGATGCGTGACATCAGCCTTTCGAAACCGCAGACGAGCAAGCGTGTCGATGACAAAGCCAGTCCAGGGAACAGTCAACATCAGCAGCATCGGGATATAAAAATAGATCGGTTGCGGGTGCTGATACTTACCCGAGACGTATCGGGCGAAGTGGTGTTGGATAAAGAAGTCGTTTATGAAGGTCCAACCGTGCCTCGAGATTACCGGCCCATACCAAACTGCCGCAATCAGCAGCGAAATTGGAAAACCCCATAACACACTGACGAGCAATTCACGTGAGGGCCACTTCCGTTGGATCAAGTGATAAAGCCCGATGACGCCGCCTGGAATCACAATACCGATTAAGCCTTTTGCGAGCAGCGACAAACCCACCGCTGAGTAGAAGCCTATCAAGAGCAGATGTTTGTTCTTCAAACTGCGAGCGCGTTCGTGAAGAAAGAAGAAGGCAAAGGCCCACGTGAGTGTCATCGTCACGACGATGTCGAATGTCGCCCCACGTGAGAAGACAATGAGACCGAAGCTCGTTGCGCACGCCATGGTCGTCCACCAACTTAATCCGGCTGATTCCGAGTTAGCCTTTTCAAAGTTACGCGCCAGGATTGCGACTGGAACAACCGTAAGCAATCCGCAAAGAGCCGCACCACATCGCGCCGAGAATTCGCTTACGCCAAATAACTTGTAGGCGAAGATTATCAACCAATAGAGCAACGCAGGTTTCTCAAACCATGGACGACCGCCAAGAGTTGGCGTGATGAGATCGCCGCGCATGAACATCTCGCGCGCAACTTGTGCGTAACGTGGCTCGTCGGGACCGACAAGTGGCATTAGTCCGAGACCGTAGAAATAAAAGACGACGATGATTAGGAAAAGTAGAATGAAGAGTCGCTTGGCAAGCGCAGAAGGTTGCAAGTATAGTCCTCGCCGCGTAGTAAACTGCTTGATATGTATCGGTTCTTCTACTCTCTGCGCAACCTCAGCGTTCTCTGCGTCTCTCGCGGTTAACGCATTGAAAGAATCACCGCAAGAGCAAGCAGAGGACGCAGAGGGTGCGCAGAGAAAATCCAAATTGAACCGATATCAAAACGCCTAAACTAGTCGAAAAGTACTGAACAGTAAACCATGCCTTTGCGCACCGCTGTCATCGGCGTCGGTCACCTCGGCAAACAACACGCGCGCATTCACGCAACGCTTGCGTGTGAAGGTCTGTCGAAGTTTGTCGCAGTGTGTGATCTCAACGAGACCATTGCACGCGAGGTTAGTAACGAGCGCGCAACTGAATGGACCAGTGACTGGCAAGACCTGATCGGCAAAGTCGATGCGGTGAGCCTGGCCGTTCCGACTGAATCACATTGCGGCATCGCCTGCGAGTTGCTCAATCGCGGGATACACGTCTTGGTTGAAAAGCCGATATCGCGGACGCTTGAAGAAGCTGACCGGATGATTGCGGCAGCCGCAGCGGGCAAAGCCGTTCTACAAGTGGGCCATCTGGAACGATTCAACCCGGCGATGGTAGCGTTACGCCCACATGTTCGGAATCCCGTCTACTTTGAGATTCACCGTGTTGGAGCGTTCACGGCGCGATCGCTCGACATCGA
>Ga0157378_10006292_pt1 | contig 10398 bp, 9 predicted proteins | sample M65metaG_FD_115309 | JGI IMG/M metagenome (GOLD analysis project Ga0157378, IMG submission 115309) | Miscanthus rhizosphere microbial communities from Kellogg Biological Station, Michigan, USA - M6-5 metaG | ecosystem: Host-associated > Plants > Roots > Rhizosphere > Soil | place: USA: Michigan...
AGCCTGACGCTCGCTGAGCTTGAACCGCTTCTGGAGCTGCGCGCTGGCAGTCGGAGTATCGGCCGCAGCGCGAATCAGCTTGATGACCGCGTCGATGTTGTCGACGGCGATCTTGAGACCTTCGAGGATGTGCTCGCGCTCGAGCGCCTTATCCAGCTCGAACTGGGTGCGCCGAACGACGACCGTGTGGCGATGCGCGAGATAATGCTCGAGAACTTCCTTGAGCGGCATCACCTTCGGCACCAGCTGGCTGGTGTGCGCATCGGGCACCAGCGCCAGCATGATGACGCCGAACGTCGACTGCATCACGGTGTGCTTGTACAGCTGATTGAGCACGACACGCGGAATTGCGTCGCGCTTGAGCTCGATGACGACGCGCATTCCGTCCTTGTCGCTTTCGTCGCGAAGGGCACTGATTCCTTCGAGCTTGCCGTCCTTCACCAGCTCCGCCATGTCGACGATCAGCTTCGCCTTGTTCACCTGATAAGGCAGCTCGGTGACGACGATCTGCGACTTGTTGGAGGACTCCTTCTCCTCGATTACCGCGCGGGCGCGCATGACGATCTTGCCGCGGCCGGTCTCCTGATAGTCCTTGATGCCGGCGCGGCCGTAGATGTAGCCGCCCGTCGGGAAGTCGGGGCCCTTGATCAGTTTTCTGATGTCGCCAATCGCCATCTCGGGGTCGTCGATCATCGCGGTCAGCGCGGAGACGACTTCCTTGAGATTGTGGGGCGGAATGTTGGTCGCCATCCCGACCGCAATTCCCGACGATCCGTTGACCACGAGATTCGGGACTGCCGACGGAAGGACCTTTGGCTCCTGGAGCCGGTCATCGAAGTTCGGCGCGAAATCGACGGTGTTCTTGTCGATGTCGGCGAGCAGCTCCATCGCCACCCTGGTGAGCCTGGCCTCGGTGTAGCGATACGCCGCGGCAGGATCGCCATCGACCGAGCCGAAATTTCCCTGTCCGTCGACCAGCGGATACCGCAGCGAGAAATCCTGCACCATACGGACGAGCGCGTCGTAAACCGAGGAGTCACCGTGCGGGTGATACTTGCCGAGCACGTCTCCGACGACGGTCGCCGACTTCTTGTAGGGCCGGCCCGGAACGAGTCCCAGCTCGTTCATCGCGTAAAGAACGCGGCGGTGCACCGGCTTGAGTCCGTCGCGCACATCGGGCAGCGCGCGAGAGACGATGACGCTCATCGAATAGTTGATGAACGATTCTTTGATTTCTTCGTGAATGAGTCGCGGGAGGATGCGCTCTCTGTTATTCGGAGCCGTCATTAAGTCAGATGAGTGCAGCGGGTTCGGAGGCGGGCGGGGGACAAAAAGCGTCCACGATGAATAGCCCGAAATCTAGCCGTTGACCCCTCCTAAATCAACCCGATCCAGCCTGCGTAAGTGACTATTTTACAAGCGCTTACGGATTGTCCAAGCTCATCCGTCAGTTTACCTGGCCGTCGTCTCAAAAAATGTGATTAGCCCAAGCTCAGCAGTAACAATGCTTTGCCCCGTTTGGGCGCCTTCAAATCATGTGTTAGCTTGCCCTGTTTCCAATCCGGGACAGGACGACTCATGAAATTCATGGTGCTGATCTACACCGATCCCAAACTCCTCGCCGCCGTCCCGCAGCGGGAGTTCGACGAGACGATGAAAGGGTGCATCGAGCACGCCGAGGAGCTCGAAAGCCAGGGATATCTCATCGACTCGCAGCAGCTCGAGCCGCCCGCCACCGCAAAGTCGATTCGCGTCCGCAATGGCAAGACGACGACGATCGACGGTCCATTCTCCGAGACCAAAGAAGTGCTCGGCGGGTTCAATCTCATCGAGGCTGACAACATGGACGAGGCCATTCGGATCGCCATGGAATTTCCCTGGGCGGAGCTGGGTTGCATCGAGGTTCGCCCGGTGCGCGACATCGGCGCCATTGCCCAGCGCGTCGGCGCTGCCAGGATGCCGGCGGCGGCGAAGCGCTGAAGCAACCATCCGGGCGCTGCGTCAAACAAACTCGACGGCGATCCTGACCAAACGTTGGTTGCCGGAATTACCTCCGTGCCGGATATTCTCCTGTCAGGCCTGATCGCCTGACTCCGATCAACTTGCGCATGGCCGAACCCAACATCTCATCCATCGGGAAGTATCGAATCCTCGAGCTCGTCGGCGAGGGTGCGATGGGTGTTGTCTATCGCGCGCATGATCCGGTGCTAGAGCGCACTGTCGCGATCAAGGTCATGAACGAATCGATCGCGCGCCAGGAAGACCTGCGCAAACGATTCCTCCGCGAAGCCCAGGCGGCCGGATCACTTCAGCACCCGAACGTGGTGACCGTCTATGATCTCGGTGAGGCGGACGGCCACCTCTTCATCGCGATGGAGTTCGTTCCCGGCGTAGATCTCGAGAAGATGATCGAGCTGGGCGAGCCGATGTCGCTTCAGTCGCGACTCGACATCATCATCGATGTTCTGACAGGACTCGCCTACGCCCATCGCAAAGGCATTGTCCACCGCGACATCAAGCCGGCCAACATCCGGATAGCCGAAGATGGACGCGCCAAGATCATGGACTTCGGAGTGGCGCACCTTTCGTCATCCAGCATGACGCGCACGGGATCGTTTCTCGGGACGCCGAGCTACATGGCTCCGGAGCAGATCACCCAGGGGAACACGACGGCCGCGACCGACATATTCGCGGTGGGCGCGGTGCTTTACCAGCTGCTCGCTTCGATGAAGCCGTTCGACGCTCCGACGCTGCAGAACCTGTTGTTCAAGATCATCACCGAAAAGCCCCGACCGATCAGCGAGCTCACGCCCGGAATACCGGCGTCGCTGGAGCAGATCGTTATGAAGGCGATGGAGAAGGAACCGCCGGCACGTTATGCGAACGCTCTGGACATGGCCAACGAGCTGACGCGCGAGCGCGCCAAGTTGAGCGGCCCCGCTTATCCGGCGTCTATCTCCCTGAGTGCCTCCGTTGCCGACGCGATCGAGCAGTCGCGGAAGGTTTCACAAAAGCGCTCGCAACGTCTGGCGATCATTGGAGGTGTAGTAGTTGCCGCGGCGGCGGTGGCGTTTGCGTTTTTCCGCGGACCGGCATCGCGCTCGAGTGCCGCGCAGCCGGCAGCGGATACCGCGGCTCCCGCGGTCGCGCAGGCTGCAGTCGTGCAGACCGCCGTCGCTCAGCCGACATCGCAGCCGCTGCCCCAGCCTCCTGCCCAATCGACGGAGTCACCACCGGCCGTTGCCGCGGCGCCGCCGACTCCCGCGCGAACGACGCCGCAGCGTACAACGACAACCGAAAAACCGCGCGTGACAACTCGCGAGACGCGCACGGTTACCACACCAGTCAAGCAGCCGCCGCAAAGAGTCACGCAGAATCCCGTCACCAGCCAGGCGCCGGCAACGGTTCCGCTGGTTGTATCGCAACCCCCGGCCACCGCTCTACGTCAGGATCCGGTGCCGTCCCCGCCCGTGTCCGAGCCTCCGCGTCCGGTTGTGAAGCAGGAGACGGCGGTCACCACTCCGGCAGCGCCCAATCCGGCTGACATCGGACCGACGGTGCAGGCTTATGCACGCGCGATCGAGTCGAGAGATGTCGGTGCCATTCGCCGCGTTTATCCCGGTCTCACCTCGGATCAGCAGCGTGGCTTCGAGCAGTTTTTCCAATCGACCCGCAGCATCAACGTCACTTTCAGAGTGACCAACATCGAAGCGTCGGGGTCCTCAGCGGATGCGCGTCTCGTCGGCAGCTACGAGTACGTCACCACTGCTGGTCAGTCCGAGCGCCAGCCGGTGAGCTTCGCGGCGACGCTCCGCCACGAAGGCGGACAGTGGAGGCTGGTCTCGGTTCGCTGATAGCCGGTCGTTCGGCCTAGAACAGGTACTCGAAGCCGAGAGTGTAAAGCAGATTCGGCCGCATCCCACCTCGGTTCAGCGGAAAGAGCGAGTTCAACACGATCGTCGTCTTGGCGAGTGGCGTGAACTTGAAACCGAATGATCCGTTGACGATGTCGTCGCGGACATCGGGAATGTTGGTGGGATTCACGGTCCGCCGGAAAGGCGATTCGTAGTTGACGACCGGCGGAAGGTGCAGTCTGCTGTCGCCCACCTGGAGCTCGGTCACCAGGTCTGCCGCGAGCGTCACCACGTTGGACATGCGATGGTCGAATCCGACCGTGCCGAGCACCGCGTCATTCTGCTGCTGGCCGGCGTGATACAGATACCCGACGTTGATGTGCGGCGAGAAATCGCCGATGCGCGAGTCGAAGATCGCCACTCCACGGCCGGCGAATTTTCCCGAGCCGAGCAGATCTTCTTCGCTGCCGGTCGGGAACCTCCCGTCGAGCAGGAAGCCAAAGCTGGCGGCGGGAGCATTGTGCAGGCTCACCTTGACGCGGAGCGCGACATCTCCGAGTCCGGATGCCGAGCCGAGGCTCTCGCGGTGGGCGGTCAATACCGGGTTGTCGGCGGTGCCGGCGAAATAGTGGGCGGCCGTGGTCCCGCCGAAGGGGCGGATCTCCGCATCACTTTGACCGCGGAACTCCGCCTGCACAATTGGAATGACCAACCCGAAATCGAAATTGTCGGTGACCCCGAAGGTCATATACATCGCTGTCGTTCTTACCTGGAGGTCCATCGACAGCTTGAAATCCATCACGTCGTTCTCGAGAACCGGGACACCCATCAGCGCGCAGTCACCGCCGAACTGCGCGCTGCAGCCGGGAAAATCGACGTTCTGGTGGGTGAAGGTCAGATCGAGGTTATTCATGTCGACACCGCGCAGCGTCGCGAACCGAAATCCGCTGCGGCTGATGCCGGCGAGCAGTCTGCCCCGTCCGAGGGTCTGCGCGCGCTCGGCGAAGATTGGTCCGGCCGACGTCGATGTGCGCACGGGCACTCCGGCCTCGAACCTGAACGTCTCGGCGCCGCTGGTCGATCCAATCGGGACGTTGGCAACGCTGGCGCCGAGCGCGTCGGTGAGAAATCCGATTACCGACGCATTCTCGGCAGCGGATGCGGGCACGAAGTGAGATCCATGGGCCTGCAGAGAAATCGGATTGTTCGGATCGCCGGAGACGGCGAGGAAGAGCGGATCCTGTCCCGGCCCGAAGATGAAGAGGGAGGAGATTTTCTCGCGCAGGCCCTGGGCGCTGGCGGTATTGGCCGAGAGGTGGAGGAGTGAACCCAGCAAGAACATCGCTGAAGCTGCGCGGAGCAGTGAACCACGACGTTTACGCATCAACGATTACCGGACGAGTGTCGGCTGCCTGACCCTGAGGGCGGTCTATCATAGCCGCGGCGACTTCCTCAGGCAAACCGCCCGGGCGTTAAGATTGGCCGAAGCCACGTAAAGCATGCTTGACATTCCAGTCGGCCGACCCTATCATGGTGGTGGAAAGCACACTTTACATGCCTGACATCCGAAATCGTGTCAAAGAGCTTCGTAGCGAGCGCGGCTGGACGCAGCAGCAGCTTGCGGAGGCGGTGGGGGTTTCGCGTCAAAGCATCAACTCGATCGAGCGCGAGCGCTACGTACCGAGTCTGGAGCTGGCGCTGACTTTCGCGCGCGTTTTCGGACGTACCACTGACGAGATCTTCAGTCTGGAGAGGAAAAAATGAAAATCCCGATTCTCGGCGTCGAGATCGACGAGCGCTTCTTCAGACACCGTCAGCGGTCCACCAGCATGGCGGCAATCGCAGGTGCCTGGGTGGCGGCGGGATTGCTCGCCTACCGCTACTACGCGCAGGGCATCTGGAGCTGGGACCTTTTCACAGTGCTGGTGACGCTCGCGGTGGTGAAGCTGGCTTTGATGACGTGGTTCTTTCTAACCGAATAACCGGAGAGCGAGATGCTTTTTAGAAATGGAGAGAAAAACCCGCGCGTGATGATCAGGATCGGCTCGACGTTGCTGCTCATCATGTTCGGCATGAACCTGCTGCCACACCCGACTTCGAGTTTTGGTGATGGATTGTTCGACGGGGTGCGCGGTGTTCTGCTCGGCGCGTCGGGGAGTCTGATGCTGTGGGCAGCGTACCTGAACGGACAACGCCGGAGACTCGGCAAGAACTGACGGGTAAAAGAAAGGCCGCCTGAGCGGCCGGAACTGACGGAAACAAGAAAGGCCGCCGGACGGCCGGATCTTCCGGAGAAAAGAAAGGCCGCTCACGCGGCCTTTCTTTTCTCTTTCGGTCCGGGATTACATCTCGGACAACAGATTTGGCTCCGGCGCGAAGAGGAAAACCATTCCGCCGTTGGCGATCTCGGGAAGCACGCGCTGTGCGCGCGACTGCTCCATCGCCGGGCAGCCTTCGCTGCGTCCCGCTTTGGTCGGAGTAACGTAAGGAGCGCCGTGCGCGACGACGCCGCGGGCGAGCGCCTTGTCGTTGGTGCTGGCGACACCCTTCAGCCGCAGTCCGATCGAGCTATAGGATTGTCCGCCCGTCTTGCCGTGGAACTGATACAGGCTCTCGGCGACGTAGAGACCAAGCGATGTCATGGCGCTTCCTGGCGCGTTGGAGAACCGGGTCGGAACTCCGTACTGCGTGGTCGATGATCCACGGCCGTGAGCGACAGTGAACGGACCCTCGACAACCTGCAGCGTGCGCATGTCGAACACGTAGCCGCGGGGCTCGGTGCTCGGCAAACCGTAGTCGACGAAATAGAGGAACGGCTTGGTGACTTCGCCGGGGTGCGCGGTCATGTAGGCGAAGTAGCTGTGAAACGCGGTCTGCAACGCCTTGGGATGGCTCAGTGGACGAACCGCATTCTGGAAGGCGTTGAGCGCGGCATCGGTCTTGGTCGCGAGTGCGTCGAGGACTTTATATCCTGTCGAATCCGGTGCTGGCTTGGGAGCGGCAAAGGCGACAGCCGCCGACAGAACGGGGCCGTTCTGGCTGGTGCCTGGGATCAGACGCGAGCCGACGCAAAGGAGGGCGAGCGCGCCAATGGAGCCGTTCTTCAGATAGTCCCGCACTTGATTCGGACGCTTGACCAATGCTGTCTCCGGGTTAGTAGATGTAAGCGACTACGGGAGACGACTAGGCGCTCCAGTAGTGACCTCTTCTGTTGTACTGCTGAGCTACAAAAAAACACCACTTCTTACCCCCTAATTTAATAGTTTTTTGGCTTCCGTGGGTAGTTTTGTTTATGGCCCAACGCACTGGTAGCGCTACACTTCCGCTTCATGGCGGCAGAGCTCCAAAGTGGCTTTTCGAGCGCATGGCTCAGCTGGCGCCGGAGATCGCCGAGGTCATCGTTCTGGAGCACGGTAGACCCGAATTCCTGCGGCGGCTTTCCGACCCGCACTGGTTCCAGGCGTTCGGATGCGTTTTGGGTTTTGACTGGCACTCGAGCGGTGTCACCACCACCGTCTGCGGCGCCCTCAAGGAGGGGCTCGCGAAACGAGGTGGCGAGCTTGGTGTCTTCGTCGCCGGCGGCAAGGGAAAGACTTCCCGAAAAACGCCACAGGAGCTGATCGACTACGGCAATCGGACCGGCGTGGACGGAGCCCGGTTGGCTTACAATAGTCGCATGGCCGCCAAGGTGGATTCGGCGGCGATCCAGGATGGATTCGGGATCTACCACCACAGCTTTTTTGTCACCTTGGACGGCGAGTGGGCAGTCGTCCAGCAGGGAATGCGCGGCGACGATGGGACCGCGCGTCGCTACCACTGGCTCGGCTCGCAGGTCTCGGATTTCGTTAACGAGCCCCACGCCGCAATTGCCAGCGAGGAGTCCGGAGAGAACGTGCTCAACATGGTGGCGTCCGAATCATCGGCCGCGCGTGACGTCTCCACCGAGTTCGCCCGGCAGGAGCCGAGGCTGATCGATAAGGAGATCGCGCGGGTGATCACGATGGCGTTGCCGAAGCGCCATTGGGTGGACATCAAACAGGACATCAATCCGGCGCACCTGCGGAAGGTGATGTTGAGCACCTATGAGGCGAGCCCGCAGAACTACGAGCAGCTGCTCGCCATTCCGGGCGTTGGACCGAAATCAGTGCGCGCGTTGGCGCTGGTCGCGGATGTCGTCTATGGATCGCCGGCGAGCATGCGCGATCCGGCGCGATTCAGTTTTGCGCACGGCGGCAAGGACGGACATCCATATCCGGTGAACCGCGCGGTCTACGACCAATCGGTGGACTGGCTGCGCGAAGCAGTCGCTAAAGCGCGCATTGGACATAGCGAGCGACTGAAGGCGTTGCGGCGTTTGTCGGCTATCATCGTTACAAACGCACGTTCAGATTTTTCCGCCGAGCACCGGGGCGACGATCGAGCCGTGCCTCCGCCACGCACAAACACGACCGAGACTGCGTCCAGATGAGCTGGCCCAACCGGATGGTTGACAACATGTTAGCCGATTCAGGCCGCTCCTAGACAGCGGAAAGATTTGTGACGTGATGTAGCGCCAAACGTTTCTAGAATTGCAACGGTGTTTTGCAGCTGAGCTTGCAATTTGTTCCAGCCAAAACCCGGTAGCTCATCGCGAGATAAATCGTCTATAGACGATGCCCGTCACAACCACCGAACCCGGAACCATTAACGCCGCCCAGCCCGCGACGCAGACTACGCCGCGCGCGCGTGCGAAATTCCCCCTGCCCTTCCCCCGCTTCGAGAGTCTGCGCAGCAGAATTCTCGCCTTCGCGGTAGTCGCGGCATTGCTTCCGGCGGGCACCATGTTGGGCGTCTTCTATACTCAGAACCGCCGCGCTCTCGAAAAGAAAATCAACGAAGACCTGCTGTCGGGCAGTGCGCAGAGCGCGCGCGCAGCGGGGGTCTGGCTGAGAGAGCGTCTCTATGATCTGCGCGTCTTCGCCGGATCCGACGAAGTCGTCTTCAGTCTCGACCGTGGCGGCCGCATCACCGCCGGCTCGAGCGAAGGCAGACTGCGCGATTACCTCGTATCTCTTCACGAGCGCTTCAGCGACTTCGAGACGCTGATGGTGCTCGACCTCGATGGGCATGTCATCGCCTCCAGCGCCGCCCAGACTCCGACCGTGCGACTTCCCGCCGACTGGCAGCAGGAGCTCAAGTCGGAGAATCAGATCGTCGGCGAAGCGTATTGGGATCCCGCCTCCAAGCGCGCGAAGCTCATCGTCGCCGTTCCGGCGCAGCGCGCTGACGGTCGCCTGCTCGGCGCATTCGCCGCCGAGCTCAATCTCGCCCCGGTGCAACTGCTCCTGCGCTCCTTTGCGCTGGACAGCACCGGCGCAATTCACCTGGTCAATGTCAAAGGCAACGCGATCGCCAGCTCCGAGGGCGTTTCCGAGAATCTGATCAAGAATCCGATGCCCGGGCCGACGATGAAGAAGCTGCGCGAGCGCGCCCGTGCGCCGTTCGAGTACACGAGCTTCAACAATCGCGACGTGATCGGAACGCTCGAGTACGTCCCGCAGGTGAGCTGGGCAGTCATCGCCGAGATCTCGGCGGGGGCGGCGTACCTGCAGGTGCGTCGCTTCCGCGATGTCGCGCTCGGAGTGATCGCATTTCTGCTGATTGCCGTGACTGCGGCGGCGTATCGTCTGGGCAGACTCATCGCGCGTCCGCTCGACCGACTCACCAAGGCCGCGGGCGAAGTCGCCGCCGGCGATCTCACCGTCGACTTGCCGCCCGCGCAGGGTGGCGGAGAGGTTGGCTATCTCACCGACGTGTTCAATCACATGGTGTATCGCCTGCGCGACGGACGCGACGAGCTCGATCGCATCAACGAGACGCTGCTCAAGAAGAACGAAGAGCTCGAGCTTCTCTCGACGACCGACAGCCTCACCGGCCTGTCGAACCATCGCTCGCTGATGCAGCGCCTCGATCAGGAAGTGGCGCGCTTCAAGAAGGATAAGCGCGGCTTCTCGGTTCTCGTCGGCGACGTCGATCACTTCAAGCAGTACAACGACGCCTTCGGGCACCCCGCCGGCGACGAAGTGCTGCAGCGAATCGCCGAGATCATGCGCGAGTCGACGCGCAAGAACGACTGTTGCGCGCGCTATGGTGGCGAAGAGTTCGTCATCGTTCTTCCCGACACATCAGCCGCTGATGCGCTCGACACCGCGGAGCACATTCGCGCCCGGGTTGCCGCCAAGAAATTCAGCGGCCGCAAGATGACGCTCAGCATCGGCGTCGCCACTTTCCCGGACGATGCCGATGACGCAGAAGCGATCATCGCCGTCGCGGACGAAGCTCTCTACCAGGCGAAAAGAGAAGGGCGCGACCGTACGGTGCGCGCCCACCGCCTTAAAAAGACGGGATAGATAAGAACAACTACAAAAGAAGACTACCAGCTTGCAGCTGCCGGCTTTACGGCCGACAGCGCCGAGCTGGTTTATGCTACGGGCGGGATACCAGCGTCCGATGTATCCACCCGGCTTTTCCGGTGCTATCGTCGCTGACCCGAATCCACTCGTCG
>Ga0157378_10006295_pt1 | contig 10398 bp, 9 predicted proteins | sample M65metaG_FD_115309 | JGI IMG/M metagenome (GOLD analysis project Ga0157378, IMG submission 115309) | Miscanthus rhizosphere microbial communities from Kellogg Biological Station, Michigan, USA - M6-5 metaG | ecosystem: Host-associated > Plants > Roots > Rhizosphere > Soil | place: USA: Michigan...
CGACCGCACTGCGGATGATCGCGGGACTGGAGGCACCGACCGCGGGCACAATCACGATCGGCGACCGCGTCGTGAACGACGTGGAAGCCAAGGATCGCGACATCGCGATGGTGTTCCAGAACTACGCGCTGTACCCGCACATGACGGTGCGCGACAACATGGCGTTCTCGCTCGCGCTCGCCAAGCAGCCGAAGTCGATGATCGACGACAAGGTCAAGCGCGCGGCTGAAATCCTGGGTTTGACGGCGCTGCTCGAGCGCTTTCCGCGCCAGCTCTCCGGCGGCCAACGCCAGCGCGTGGCGATGGGGCGCGCGATCGTGCGCGACCCGCAGGTGTTCCTCTACGACGAGCCGCTGTCCAACCTCGACGCCAAGCTGCGGGTGGCGATGCGCACCGAGCTCAAGGAACTGCACCAGCGCTTGAAGACCACCTCGGTATACGTCACGCACGATCAGATCGAAGCGATGACGATGGGCGATCAGATCGTCGTGATGCGCGACGGCTACATCGAGCAGATGGGCAGCCCGCTGCAGTTGTACGACCACCCAGCCAACCTGTTCGTCGCCGGCTTCATCGGCTCGCCGGCGATGAACTTCCTGCCCGGCACGTTGCGCCGCAACGGCGGCGACACCGAGGTCGAGCTGGCTGACGGCACGCGTGTGACCGCGCCGCCGCTATCCGGCGGCAGCGAAGGCCAGAAGGTGGTGTTCGGCACCCGGCCGGAGCACTTGGTGCTTGCCAACGGTAGCGGCATCGCGGCACAGGTGGCCGTGGTGGAACCCACCGGTGCCGACACGTTCGTGTCGTGCCGGCATCACGGTGCCGAGCTGGCAGTGGTGTTCCGCGAGCGGCACCAGTTCAGCCCCGGCAGCACGATCCATCTGAAGCCCGATATGGCGCACGCTCACCTGTTCGACGCCGACAGCGGGCGCGCGCTTGTGGCCTGACGCGCACCGCACGACCACGCAAGAGCACAACCACCGTCGACGCGACGACGAACCCCTACGAAGGAGACCTCGATGACGACATTCGACCGCCGCAAGTTCCTCGAAGGCACGGCCACCGTGGCCGCCGGTACCGCTCTGGGCGCCGGCGCAATCTGGGCGCCAGCGGTGCATGCGCAGAACGTGACCTTCAAACCGGAGAAGGACGCCAAGCTGCGCGTGCTGCGCTGGAGCCGCTTCGTGCAAGGCGACATCGATGCCTACATGGTCAACGTCAAAAAGTTCACCGAGAAGACAGGCATCGAGGTGCGCGTGGACAACGAAGGCTGGGAGGACGTGCGCCCGAAGGCGGCGGTGGCGGCCAACACCGGCGCCGGCCCTGACATCATCCTGTCGACCAACGACGACGCCGACCTCTACCCAGACAAGCTGGTAGACGTCACCGACCTGTGCGACTACCTCGGCAAGAAGTACGGCGGCTGGTACCCGTCGTGCGAGGCATACCTGAGGCCCGATGGCAATAAGTGGATCGGCGTGCCGCTCGGCACGGCCGGCGGGATGCAGGTGTATCGCGAAAGCATGCTGAAGGCCGCCGGCATCGCCACCTTCCCGAAGGACACCGATGGCTTCCTCGCGATGTACAAGGCGCTGCACGGCAAGGGCACGCCAGGCGGCATGGCGCTCGGCAATGCCACCGGCGATTCGGGCTGGACGTATTGGCTGATCTGGGCCTTCGGCGGCGCACTGGTCGACAAGAACAACAAGGTCACGCTCGACACTCCCGAGGTGCTGAAAGCGCTCGAGTACGCGAAGGAGCTCTACCAGTACTTCGCGCCAGGCACGTTGAGCTGGCTCGACCCGAACAACAACAAGGCGTTCCTCGACGGACAGATCAGCGTCACCAACAACGGCATCTCGATCTACGTCGCGGCCAAGAACTCGCAGGACGGAAAGATCAAGGAGATGGCCAGCGACATCCAGCACGCCGCCTTCCCGATCGGCCCGGTAGGCAAGCCGACCGAGTACCACTTGTTCTTCAATCAGCTGATCATGAAGTACACGAAGTACCCGCAGGCAGCCAAGGAGTTCCTGCGCTTCATGATGGAAGCCGAACAGTTCGACGACTGGCTCAAGGGCTGCCAGGGCTACGTGTCGCACCCGCTGAGCCACTTCGAGAAAAACCCGATCTGGACGGTGGACCCGAAGAACACGCCGTACCGCGACTGCACGAAGAACCTGCGGCCGGCGGGTTGGGCCGGCAAACTCGGCTATGCGTCGGCCGGCGCGCTCGGCGACTTCATCGTGCCGAATATGGTCGCCGAAGCGGCGAGCGGCTCGAAGTCGCCGAAGGAAGCGGCGGAGCGGGCACAGAAGCGCGCCGAGCGCTATTACAAGGTATAGCGGCGGCTGCGCCGCCATACCTCGCCGCGTTGGAGCGGTATCGGCTGACGCCGATCCGCTCAACGCGCCGCCCTCGATGGTGAGATGCTCCAAAAGCTCCAAGACAACCGCAACGCGCTCGGCCTGCTGTTCATGCTGCCGGCCGCGGTGCTGTTGGTGCTGTTTTTGACGTATCCGCTCGGCCTCGGCACCTGGCTCGGCTTCACCGACGCCAAGATCGGCCGCACCGGCGAATGGATCGGGCTGGACAACTACCAGTTCCTGTGGAACGACAGCGTCACGCGGCTGGCCCTGTTCAACACGATCTTCTACACGGTGGTCGCCAGCATCCTGAAGTTCGTGCTCGGCCTGTACCTGGCAATCCTGCTCAACCGCAACATTCGCGTGAAGACCTTCTTCCGCGCGGTGATCCTGCTGCCCTACATCGTGCCGACCGCGCTGTCGGCGATCGCGTTCTGGTGGATCTACGACGCGCAGTTCTCGATCATCTCGTGGGTGCTGACCAAGATGGGCCTCATCCACAACTACATCGACTTCCTCGGCGTGCCGTGGAATGCGCGACTGTCCACCATCGCGGCCAACGTCTGGCGCGGTGTGCCGTTCGTCGCGATCACGCTGTTGGCCGGGTTGCAGACGATCTCGCCGTCGTACTACGAGGCGTCCGCCATCGATGGCGCGACGCCGTGGCAGCAGTTCCGCCATGTCACCTTGCCGCTGCTGACCCCGATCATTGCGGTGGTGATGACGTTCTCGGTGCTCGTCACGTAACCAGATTACACACTCATCTACGTGATCACGCGCGGCGGCCCGCTCAATGCGACGCACCTGATGGCGACGCTGTCGTTCCAGCGCGCGATCCCCGGCGGCGCGCTCGGCGAAGGCGCTGCGATCTCGATCGCAATGGTGCCGTTCTTGCTGGCCGCGATCCTGTTCAGCTATTTCGGGCTGCAGCGCCGCAAGTGGCAGCAAGGCGGGGCCGACTGATGCGCGAGGTGCATTGACATGGCCGCAGCGACGCCCGACGCCGTCGGCATGGAGTACCTCGAGTCGGTGCCGCGCAAGCTGGTCACGGTCTACCTGCCGCTGGGCATCTTCGTCTTCGTGCTGCTGTTCCCGTTCTACTGGATGGCGATCACGTCGTTCAAGCCGAACGAGGAATTGCTGTCGCGCGAGGGCAATCCGTTCTGGGTGATCAAGCCGACGCTGGCGCACTTCCACAAGCTGCTGTTCGAGACGGCGTATCCCGAGTGGCTGTGGAACACGGTGATCGTGTCGGTCGTCGCGACGTTCGCGTCGCTCGTCGCCGCGGTGCTGGCTGCCTACGCGATCGAGCGGCTGCGCTTCTCGGGATCGAAGCAGGTGGGGCTGTCGATCTTCCTGGCCTACCTGGTGCCGCCGTCGATCCTGTTCATCCCGCTGGCGGCGATCGTCTTCAAGCTCGGGCTGTTCGACACACGCTGGGCGCTGATCCTCACCTACCCGACCTTCCTGATTCCGTTCAGCACCTGGCTGCTGATGGGCTACTTCCGCTCGATCCCGTACGAGCTCGAAGAGTGCGCGCTGATCGACGGCGCCACGCGCTGGCAGATCCTGGTCAAGATCGTGCTGCCGCTGGCGGTGCCGGGGCTGATCTCGGCCGGCATCTTCGCGTTCACGCTGTCGTGGAACGAGTTCATCTACGCGCTCACTTTCGTCTCGTCGTCGGAGGTCAAGACCGTTCCGGTGGGCGTGGTCACCGAGCTGGTCGAAGGCGACGTCTACCACTGGGGCTCGCTGATGGCCGGCGCACTGCTCGGCTCGCTGCCCGTGGCGTTCGTGTACTCGTTCTTCGTCGAGTACTACGTCTCGGGGTTGACCGGGTCGGTGAAGGAATAACGCCGGCCGCTGCCCTCGCTCTCCTACTGCGAGGCTCGAACCAGGCGCTTGTTCGCAGGCTGCAGCGGACGCGCATTCATCGGGTACAGCTTCGCAAATCGATCGATCTCTGCGCTCGACAGGGTCGATGGGCGTTGCAGCACGAACCACGTGACGCCCTCGCTGCAGGGCGGTGTCGTTAATGAGCCGGCAAAGGTGTAGTAGGCATGGTCGGCCGGCAACAGGTCGGCGGCATCGATCTGCACACCGGGCGCTTGCACTTCCGTTGCCTTGTGCGCCGGCAGATTGCTCCACAGCGCGGCCACCATGGGGTTGATGGCCCCCGCTGTCAGCAGCACCGCCACGACTGCGAGGTGCCCGTCGGCGTCCGCGTGCACCAGGTGCGCCACCATCTCGCGGCGCCTGCCGTCGATGCTCTCCTCGCTGGGCTTGTGAAAGTGGAATTGGACCAACTGGTAGCGGTGCCCATCGACGTCGATGAAGCTGCCCGGCGCGTAGTTCACCTGGATCGTGTGCCCGTTGTCCACGATCTTGAGCGGCGACGGGCGATAGGCGAACTCGATCGCCGGCAAGTTGGCCTTTTGAACCAGGTCGGTCCGGATGTCGATGGGCGACTGAGCGTGACCCACCCGGCATGCGCCGAATTCAGGCTCGAGCGCGGCCCAGTGCGTGGGGCCGGTCTCCCCGCCGTAGCTCCAGTGGTGCGCCGCCCCTTCCGCGCAGGCCGCCGGTGCGGCGATGCCGGCCAACGACGATGCGCAGAGCAGGCCAAGCAGGCGACGGCTGATCATGATGCCCTCCTCGGCAGCGACGGCGCCATGCATCGTGGGGCCGTGCGCGCTCGGGCGCAATGGGACGTTGGTCCCACACAGCCGCAGGGCTTGTTCAGTTGCCCTTCAGGTGGGCTGGCCAATCGGTTCGTCGCTCTCTTCACGGTGCGACGTCTTGCTGCCCCAGCAACACGCGCTCGTACGCAAACACGCTCGGCATGCCCCCGGTGTGGATGAACAGCACGCGCTCGCCCGCACGCAGCTCGCCGTCACGCGCCAGGCCGATCAGCCCGGCCATCACCTTGCCGGTGTACACCGGGTCGAGCAGGATCGCCTCGGTGCGCGCCAGCATCTGCACCGCCTCGACCATGCGCGCGTTGGGCACCGAGTACTTCGGCTGCCAGTAGCCGCCGATGCAGCGCACGCTGTCGCGCGGCACCTGCAGGTCGAGGCCGAGCAGTTCGCACACCGCCTGCGCTTCGGAGTGCACCAGCGGCGCCTGTTGCGGCGGGTCGCGGCTGACGCCGATGCCGAGGATCGGCGTGGCGATGTGGTTGCCGACAAAGCCCGCCAGCAGGCCGCCGTGCGTGCCCGAGCTGCCCGAGCCGACCACCACGTGATCGAAGCGCAGGCCCTGCTCGAAGCCCTGCTGCTGCATCTCCTGCGCGCACGCCGCATAGCCGAGCCCACCGAGCGCATTGGAGCCGCCGCCCGGGATCACGTAGCCGCGGCGGCCGACCGCCTGGAGCTCAGCGGCCACGCGCTGCATCGCGGCGGCCATGTCGGTACCGGCCGGCACCACGGTGATCGCTTCGACACCGAACAGCCGGAACAGAAAATGGTTGCCGCTGGCGTCGTCGCGGTAGCTGTCGGGCACGCGCTCCTCGATGACGAAGCGGCATTGCAAGCCCTCTTTGACCGCGGCGGCGAGCGTGATGCGGCAATGGTTCGACTGCGGCGCGCCGCAGGTGATCAGCGTGTCGGCGCCCTGCGCCAGGGCGTCGGCCACCAGGAACTCGAGCTTGCGCGTCTTGTTGCCGCCCGGTGACAAGCCGAGCAGGTCGTCGCGCTTGATCCACACCTCGGGACCGCGGCCGCCAGGGCACGTGGCAGCGAGGGCGGCCGAGAAGCGCGGCAGCGGCTCGAGCGGAGTCGGCGTCAGGGTGTAGCGGCGGCGGGGAAAGCGCGACAAATCCATGGATGTCCTTGTGAGTCGGGTGTGATCGTGACCAGTCGTGACGATCGGCAGCGCCACGCCGCAATGATGCGGCAGTGCCGCGAGTTGCCCGCGCGCGACCGTTGTGGGACAGTCGCGACCCCACGCACGAAAGGCGCACCCCGTGAGCGAAACCTATGACGAGCAGCAAGAACGCGAGTGGCTGGCCGCCGCTGCGCGCCTGACCGAAAAGCAACTTGGCACCGCCGTCGAGGTGATCGCGCGCGTGCTGGGCACGGATTCGCGCGCGTCGGACGCCGCATTGGTATCGGGCGTGATGCAGGCGATGGCGATCAACCTGTCGACGGTGCGACGCAAGCGCTAGGCCACGAGCATTTCCGGGTTCCCCCGATGCAGCGCGGGGTCGATTCATATGATGATGTGATGAAAGACGGCGAACGACGATTCGCCCGGGCGCGCGGGGTGTGACCCAGGCGCCGAACGAGGGCCGAGGCGCCGCGCGCAGCGGCGGCCGGCGTTGCTTCCAATAACAGATCGGAGACACCATGCTTCAACTGACTCGACTGGTCACCGCGATCGGCCTGATGGCCGCCGGCCTGGCACTGGCTGCACCCCCGAAGGTCGTCAGCGGCCCGGGCGACACGCCGGATTGCTTCAAGCCCTGGGATGCCAAGACCAAGTACTTCCAGTGGCCCGCGAAGAAGGGCCCGTATCGCATCGCGCTGGCCAACGGCTTCGTCGGCAACACGTGGCGCATCCAGATGATCAAGATGGCCAAGGCCTACGCGGCGACGCCCGAGATGGCCGCAAACATCAAGGAGTTCAAGATCGTTTCCACCGGCACCGACGTGGCGGCGCAGGTGGCGGCGATCGACAACTTCATCAACTCCGGCTACGACGCGATCGTCACGATCGCGGTCAACCCGACCGCGTTCGGCCCGGTGATCAAGCGCGCGAACGCCGCCGGCGTGGTGCTGGTGCCGTTCGACAACGTGCTCGACAGCGACGAGATCATGCAGGTCAACGAGGACCAGCTCGAGATGGGCGCCAAGTCGGGCGAATGGCTGGTCAAGAACATCCCGAGCAAGAGCGGCAAGATCCTCGAGGTGCGTGGCCTGCCCGGCAACTCGGTCGACCGCGACCGCCACCTCGGCTTCCGCAAGGTGATGGAAGCTGCGGGCAACAAGTTCGAGATCGTCGAGGTGGTCGGCAACTGGGACGACGGCACCGCGCAGAAGGTGGTGGCCGACGCGGTGGCCGTGCACAAGAGTTTCGCCGGCATGTTCGTGCAGGGCGGCTCCACCGGTGCGGTGCGTGCGTTGATCGATGCCAAGCACAAGATGATCCCGGTGGCCGGCGAGGCCGAGAACGGCTTCCGCAAGTTGTGCGCCGCCAACGCGAAGGACGGCCTGGTGTGCACGTCGCTCGGCCAGTCGCCCGGCCTGGTGGCGATCTCGATGAAGGCCGCCGTCACCGCGCTGCAGGGCAAGGTGGTGCCGCAGTTGATCTCGGTGCCGATCCCCGAGGCGACGCACCCGAACTTCAAGGCGGGCGAGAATTTCTATCCGAACCTGACCGACAACTTCTTCACCACCAACGCCTTCCCGGCCTGCGGGGTGAACCTGAAGGACACCGAGATCATGAGCAAGGACGAGAAGAACAACTGACAAGCCACAGCAACACGTCGTTGGCTGACCTTTCAGCGGCCGCGGTGACCACGCCGCGGCCGCTTCGTTGTCCCATCCTGCCGTGCAACCGGTTCTCCAACTGATCGACGTCTCCAAGCGCTACGGCGGCGTGCGTGCGCTGGAGCGCGCACGCTTCGCGTGCGCCAGCGGCCGCATCCACGCGCTGCTCGGCGAGAACGGCGCCGGCAAGTCGACCCTGATCAAGATGATGGCCGGCGTCGTGCAGCCCGACGAGGGGCGCATCGTGCTGCAGGGTCAGGAGCGTCGCTTCACGCATCCGCAGGACGCGGTGAACGCCGCCATCGCCTGCATCTTCCAGGAGCTGTCGCTGATGCCCGACCTGAGCGTCGCCGACAACATCTGCATCACCAACCCGCCGCGCCGCTTCGGGCTGATCGACCAGCGCGCGCAGCGGCGCATCGCCGAGCAGGCGCTCAAGCGCGCCGGCGCCGACGACATCCATCCGCTCGCCCCGGTGGGCAGCCTGTCGCTGTCGCGCCGCCAGATGGTCGAGATCGCCAAGGCGCTGGCGCGCGAGCCGAAGATCCTGATCCTCGACGAGGCCACCTCGGCACTCACCGCGGCCGACGTGCAGCGGGTGTTCGCGCTGCTCAAGCGCCTGCGCGACGAGGGGCTGGCCATCGTCTACATCTCGCACCGCATGCACGAGATCGCCGAGCTCGCCGACGACTGCTCGGTGTTTCGCAACGGGCAGCACGTGGCCACCTTCGAAGCCGGCACCAAGACCGACGTCGAGACGGTGACGATGATGATCGGGCGCGAGATCAGCCACGCCTTCCCGCCGAAGACTGTGCCGGCCACCGCTGCCGCCACGGGCGCCGGCGCGGCGCGCCTCGAGGTGCGCGACCTGTGCTGGAACGAACGCCTGCACCACATCGACCTCAGCGCGCGCGCCGGCGAGGTGGTGGGGCTCGGTGGGCTCGACGGCCAGGGGCAGCGCGAGTTCTTCTTCGCGTTGTTCGGCGTGCTGCGCGGCGTCAGCGGCAGCGTGCGCGTCGACGGCAGCATCGTGAGCGCGTCCAGCCCGCGGGCGGCCAAGTCGGCGCGCAGCAGCATGGCGCTGGTGCCCGAAGACCGCAAGACCGACGGCCTGATGCTGCCGATGGCGGTGCGCGAGAACCTGAGCTTCGCGGCGCTCGATGCCTTGAGCCGCGCCGGCGTGATCGACCGCGCGCGCGAAAGCGAGGCGGTGCAGCGCATGGTGCGCCAGTTGTCGATCAAGGCGCCGGACCTCGACGACGCAGTGGGCACGCTGTCGGGCGGCAACCAGCAGAAGGTGGTGATCGCCAAGTGGCTGCTCAACGCGCCACGCATCATCCTGCTCAACGACCCCACGCGCGGCATCGACGTCGGCACCAAGCAGGAGATCTACCTGCTGCTGCGCCAGCTTGCTGCCGCGGGTGCCGCGGTGCTGCTGTACAGCACGGACTATGCCGAGCTGATCGGCTGCTGCGACCGCGTGGCGGTGTTCTTCGACGGCCGCATCGTGCGCTGGTTGCAGGGCGATCAGCTCACCGAGCATGCGCTGGTGGCCAGCGCCCTCAACATCGAGAGCGCGCCGCCCTCCGCACAGCGCGAGGCTGGCGCGGCATGAACGCCGCGAACCTGCGCTACCACCTGCGCGCGCAACGCGGCGTGTACGCCGGGGCCTTGTTGTTCATCGTGATCTTCGCGCTGTACATCGCCAAGCACCCGGTGGGCTGGACCGTGCCGGTCATCACCACCGCCGCCAACAAGGGCGTGTTGCTGGCGATCGCCGCGATGGCGCAGACGCTGCCGGTGCTGACCTCGGGCATCGACCTGTCGGTGGGCATGGTGTTCGTGCTCGCCAATTGCCTGGCCTCGCACCTGGTGGTCGGCACGCCGGCGCAGGCCGCCCTCGGCGTCGTCGTCGTGCTCTCGGTGGGCGCGCTGTGCGGCCTCATCAACGGGCTCATCATCGTGGTGGGGCGACTGCAACCGATCATCACGACGCTGGCCACCGGCACCGTGTACTTCGGCCTCGCGCTGGGCTTGCGGCCGGTTCCCGGCGGCCAGGTGCAGGCCGAGCTGGCCGATGCGATCACCGGCGCGCCGCTGGCCGGAGTGCCGTCGATGCTGCTGGTGCTGGTCGCGGTGATCGGTTTGATCTGGTTGCCCTACCGGCGCAGTGCGATCGGCCGCGCCGCTCTGGCGATCGGCTCGAGCGAAGGTGCGGCCTACATGTCGGGCGTGCCGATCGGGCGCGCCAAGATCGTCACCTACACGCTGGCCGGCCTGCTGGCCGCGATCGGCGGCCTGCTGCTGACCTTCGTCACCTACTCGGGCGAAGCGAGCTCGGCGATCGGCGGCACCTACACGCTGAACTCGATCGCCGCGGTGGTGATCGGTGGTACGTCGCTCGCCGGTGGTGCCGGCAGCGCGATCGGCTCGGTGTTCGGCGCGCTGGTGCTGCGCACCATCGGCGACCTGCTCTTCGTGTTCGACCTGGAGCCGCTGTGGCAGCCGCTGTTCCAGGGCGTGATCCTGCTCACCGCCGTGAG
>Ga0157378_10006298_pt1 | contig 10396 bp, 6 predicted proteins | sample M65metaG_FD_115309 | JGI IMG/M metagenome (GOLD analysis project Ga0157378, IMG submission 115309) | Miscanthus rhizosphere microbial communities from Kellogg Biological Station, Michigan, USA - M6-5 metaG | ecosystem: Host-associated > Plants > Roots > Rhizosphere > Soil | place: USA: Michigan...
GCAGGCCGGGCGCGTAACTACGCTATATGATGACTGGAACAACGGTAGATAGACGGTATGATCACAGGGAGGGCAGACTCGCCAAGGTCATAGAAGAACAGACGGCCAAGCTTCCCTCAGACACCTTTCTTTGGGCTGCGGGCGGGTCGATTGCGGCCTCCCTCACACTCAAACTAATTGGACGGGATAAAGACGCTGTGTTCGTAGGCCAATGGGCGCCAACATTCCTGATTCTGGGCCTCTATAACAAGCTCGTGAAGCAGCTTGGGTCGGACCGCACCGAAAACCAACTTTAGTGTTGGGCAAGGCAGACGGTTACAAGTTGCGCTTCCAGCTATAACGCTAATCCATAATGCGTGGGTTTCCGCTTTACTTTTCCTAAGGATGAATCCGGAGTAAATGGGGCAAGCGGTCGGCAACATGTTTCAGCGTGGGTGCAACTTCCGGATAATAACCAGCGTACTAATCATATGGATAGTAGACGTAGTAAGGATAGTAATCTCACGGATAAGCGTCTAGTTCAAATCCCTACCCATCAGCCAGACGACTGCACTGTGCTCCGTAAGCGAAGCTATTGTAATGAATAAACAAAATAGAAAACTCTGCGCGTATGCTGCTATGGCTATCGCGCTTTCACTATCACCGTTAGCGGCGTACGGGCAAACGTCCGCTTCGCCGGCGACCAACGCGACCACGTCCAGCCAAACAACTGTGGCTGATGATCGTGGAGACCGTCGCGAGCATCACAATTACGGCTGGATCGGACTACTCGGCTTGCTTGGTCTGACAGGCTTGATGCGTAAACGCCACGATGGTCGTCACGTCGACTACTCGGATCGGACGGACACTCGTCGGTCGATGGCGGGCTCGCGTAGCTAACAACAGATCACTCCGCGGCCCACCGTTCGATTATGAGAGCATTGGTTTGGCATGGCAAAGGTGATGTGCGCTGCGATAGCGTTCCCGATCCAACGATCGAGGACCCGCGTGATGTGATCGTCAAGATCACTTCCACGGCGATCTGTGGATCGGATTTACATCTTTACGATGGGTATATGCCCACGATGGAGGATGGCGACATCCTCGGCCATGAGCCGATGGGCGAAGTGGTCGAAGTCGGTACCGCGATTACTAAATTCGGGATAGGCGATCGGATCGTGGTGCCGTTTACCATTGCGTGTGGCTCCTGCTTTTTCTGCGAGAAGGAACTTTATTCGTGCTGCGACACGACTAATCGGGATGCAGAGAAGGCCGCGAAAATGATGGGCCATGCGCCAGCAGGTTTGTTCGGCTACTCGCATTTGACGGGGCATTATCCTGGAGGGCAGGCGGAATATTTGCGGGTGCCCTTCGCTGATGTGAGCCCCATCAAGATCGAGAACGATTCGCTAACTGACGAGCAGGTTCTTTTCCTTTCCGATATTTTCCCGACCGGTTACATGGCGGCGGAAAATGCCGGCATCCAAGCGGGGGACACCGTGGCGGTGTGGGGTTGTGGGCCCGTGGGTCAATTTGCAGTTCAAAGTGCATGGATGTTTGGCGCGGGCCGTGTGATCGCGATCGACCGAGTGCCGGAAAGACTGATAATGGCGTCCAAGTACGGGCGCACGGAGGTGATCAATTTCGAAAAAATCGAGGGCGGTGTGTATGACAAGCTTCAAGAGATGACGAAGGGCCGCGGGCCGGATCGCTGCATCGACGCGGTCGGCGCGGAGGCGCACGGGGGCGGCGCGTTCGACGCAGTTTTGGACAAAGCAAAAGCCACCGTCATGCTAGCGACCGATCGAGCGCATGTGTTGCGAGAGGCGATCATGTGCTGCCGCAAAGGGGGCACCATCTCAATCCCCGGCGTTTATGTGGGCTTCCTCGATAAGGTGCCGATGGGGGCTGCGATGAACAAAGGCCTGACGCTGAAGATGGGTCAAACCCACGTGAAGCGTTACCTTCCTGAGCTTCTCGGAAAGATTGACTCAGGCGAGATCGATCCGTCGTTCGTCATTACACATAATCGACCGCTTGAGGAAGGGCCTGAGCTTTACCGCACGTTTCGCGACAAGGAAGATGGTTGTATAAAAGTGGTGTTGAAGCCGTAATCTTGCGCTCGGTGGGAGAGGGCGACGAGTGCGCCAGCAACGCGATATATTTTCGAGTTTAGCGATTTCCCCGCCGGGAACGGCGGCCGCTCAGAAGTTTGGAGCATTACTTCCGGGAGTTGAACATCGCAGCGTGCGGTTACGTTGGGTAAGCCTTTGAATGTAGAACAAGCGTTTGGAGTAGTGAGTCGGCTTTCTGAGATCCTTGGACAAAATGCCATTTGCCAAAAATTTTCTGAGCGCGAAATCGGATTTCGATTTTGGGGTCGGCTCCTATAGCGACCCCCCTCCCCCCGTCCGGTGCACGGCCGACATTTCTGACGTCGGTGCTACACTTCAGCGTGGAATTGCCCGAGCCATATCACTCTCTTCCGATTAAACACTGGCGCAGAATGATGAAGTCTGACCGCAAAAGTTATGCGACCTGCGCTGTTCGTGCCTGGCTCCGGTGGCGTCACAAAATCCGACTGCAGCAACCGGTCCAATCTGCACGGGTGGCTCACGAGCACGCCTTTCTCCCGCCCTGTTAGTTAGCTGGCATCGATCCGCTCTACCTGGCTACTCCGTAAATTCTAACGCTCTCTTTCCTTGCCGCGAATCGGCGCGTAAACAGCTGCAAAATCCGTAGCAACGTTCCTCGTGCGAAGAATCGCCGCTCGCTAAACATCTGACCCGAAACCAGCTGATTCCCCATCATTGTGCTTATTCATCCGTTATAGCACGTACGGTGATACAAATTTCCTGAAAGTTCCTTTCCAGGGATGGGCCGATTACGCAAGAACGCTGGCTCGGCGTTAAAGAGATCGCCCTCTCATCTCCGAGTCGATTCTTGCACAAATCCTTGTACAAACCGCGAAGTGAGCATCCATCATCTACCTCAACCGTTGATCAGATGCGACGGACAAACACTTCTCTCTATATAGATAGATAGATACCGGTAGACCATCGGTCTTGACCTGGACCATCACTCCGGCATACGATCGCAGTCATGAACAAAATCTTCACACTCGCCGTACCCGCTGTTTGCCTTATTCTGTTAACCACCGCGCCCGCCGTTCCGGGCCAGACGGCCGAAAAATTGGCTAATGCGGAAGCTGTCGCGAAACAACTCAATCTCACTCCGCAGCAGGAGGCCAAGGTGCTTCCGATCCTGAAGGAAGAGGGTCCCAAGGTCGAACAGATCAAGAATAACCCGTCACTTTCCGGAATTCAGAAAATGAAGGAGCTGCGAGCTATTCATAGCCAGACGGCGCCTCAACTGCAGCAAATTCTTTCCCCTGAGCAATACCAGAAGCTGCAGGCAATCCGCGAGCAGCGGATTAAGGAAGTGATGGCGGCAAAGCGAGCTGGCCACTGATTCGAGATGCGCGCCAGTCGGGCGGCGTGGACAGCTTCACTCTTGCACAGTTAGTGACTTCCCCGCCACAACGGGAGCGGTGCCTCGCTTGCGTTCTGCCCACCGTTGCAGCACGACGTAAAATGCGGGGACAAAAAGCACAGCGAGACAGGTAGAAGCGAGCATGCCCGTGGCAACGGCGAGACCGAGAGATTTACGCGCGCTGGCGCCGGCGCCGCTGGCAAAGACGAGCGGGAGCACGCCAAGGATAAAGGTGAAGGAGGTCATGAGGATAGGACGGAACCGTATTTGTGAAGCTTCCACGGTTGCTTCCACAATGCTTTTGCCCGCCGCCCGGCCCTGACGGGCCATCTCGATGATAAGGATGGCGTTTTTGGCCGAAAGCGCGATGAGAAGAACAAGACCAATCTGCACATAAAGATTATTAGCCACGCCGAGGCCGAGGAGCGCGCCCACTGTCCCGAGCAGAGCGAGCGGCACAGCGAGAAGGACGGCGGCGGGGGTTATCCAGCTTTCATATTGCCCAGCTAACACGAAATAGACCAGGAGAAGGGCGAGGGCGAAGATAAACCAGGTGGAGTTACCGGCCAGCTTTTCCTGATAAGACATGGCCGTCCATTCATAGCTCACGCCCGCGGGCAAGGTTCGCGCGGCGATAGCTTCCATTGTCGCCAGGGCCTGGCCGGAACTGTAGGCATCGTTAGCGCTGCCGTTGATTGTAGCGGAAGGAACCAGATTATAGAGCGGGATAACGGCTGCGCCTTGCGTTTCTTTGATGGCAGCGACTGTTCCCAAAGGGATCATGTCTCCGTTCTGGTTGCGCACGTGATACGTCTTGAGACTTGCGGTTTCCAAACGATAAGGCGCGTCGGCTTGCGCATAAACCATGTAGTTATGTCCGAACTTCGTGAATAGGTTGACAAAGCTCGATCCGAGGTAGCTTTGCATGGTCTGATAAATATTGTTCGTAACTACTCCGAGGGTTTCCGCCTGAGTCTGGTTTACGTCGACGGTAATCTGCGGAACAGAAGTGCGTAGTGGAGTAAGGGCCATGCGAATCACCCCACTGGCCCGGGCCTGAGTAATTATTTCTTCGGTCACCGCCTGCAAGCGGGCAAGGTCGGACGAGCCGTCGGTTAACTCCAGTTGCATTTGGAATCCACCGGATAGTCCCAGCCCCTGAATCGGCGGTGGCACGATTACCATTGTCTTAGCTTCCTGATAATCGGCCAGCCGCGCTGATAGCGTGTCGTAGATCGAGCGGAGATCTTCGCCTTTGCCTCGTTTACTCCAGTCCTTGAACATCAGGTAAACAATCCCGGCGTTGGCGAGCGACGCATTGCCATCGAGCGGTGACAAGCCACCGATGGCGATGGTGCGTTCCACCGCAGGTTGTTCTTTGCAGATTTGCGTCAGCTTATCCATGACTACTTCTGTGCGCTGCAGTGACGCGCTGTCGGGTAACTGTACTATTACCATCGCGTAGCCCTGGTCTTCTGTTGGAATGAAGCTGGTGGGAATTCGGGTCAAACCCCAGGCGGCCAGTCCGATTAGTAAAAGTCCAACTATGGCCATTAGCTCACTTCTTCGCACCATTCGGCGAATCTGGCGCACGTAAAAATTCTCCAGGCGCGTGTAAACGGCATTGAAGCCGCGAAAAAAGAAGTTCCGCCGGCGATTGGGGTCGGCCGGCCGCAGCCAAAGGGCGCACTGCGTCGGCTTGAGGGTAGCGGCGTTGATCGCGCTGATGAGAGCAGTTGCCGCGATCACGAGGGCGAACTGGCGATACATTTGGCCGGTAATCCCAGGCATGAAAGCCGGTGGGATAAACACCGACATCAAGACGAGCGTAACGCCGAGGATCGGCCCGAATAGCTCGCTCATGGCATCGATGCTTGCCTGCTTCGGAGTCTTGCCGCGCTCGAGGTGTTGCGTCGCGCCTTCCACCACGACGATGGCATCGTCCACTACGATACCGATGGCCAGAACGACGGCGAAGAGCGTGAGAAGGTTGACAGTGAAACCCATCATCGCCATCGCTGCAAAAGCGCCCACGATTGTGACCGGCACGGTTGTCCCCGGTACAAGCGTGGCCCGCCAGTCCTGCAGGAAAACGACGATTACGATTAATACGAGTGCGCCGGCTTCAAATAGAGTGTGATAAACCTCGTTAACCGAAGCTTTGACGAAAACGGTGGTATCGAACGGAATGGTATAAACCAAACCCTTCGGGAAATTTCGTGCCAGCTCCGCCATCGTTGCCCGCACCCGCTTGGCAGTGTCGAGTGCATTTGCTTCCGGGAGTTGATAGATGGCAATGCCGCCGGCTACTTTGCCGTCCATTTTAAAAAACTGGCTGTAGGTTTGGGCACCGAGCTCGACCCGGCCAATATCACGTATTCGCGTAATCTGTCCGCCATTATCCGGAGCAAACTTAACGATGATATTCTCGAACTCGCTCACCGTAGAAAGATTCCCTTGTATATCTATCGTTAGCTGAAAGTCTTCGCCCGGTGGCGCTGGCGGCATATTGATCTGACCGGCGCTGACGAAAGTGTTCTGTTTTTGAATGGCTGCGATAACGTCACCCGGCATGAGTGAACGCTGCAGCATCTGTCGCGGATCGAGCCAGACGCGCATGCTATATTGACCAATGCCGAAAACATTGACGTCCGATACGCCTTCCACGCGTGCGAGCTTGTCACGCAATTGGAGGGTAGCGTAATTACTCAAAAACAATGCATCGTAGTCAGGATTGGGCGAGGTGAGGGTGATGATTTGCAGAATAGCCGTCGACTTTTTCTTGGTCACGACTCCCTGTTGCTGGACCGCTTGCGGCACTTGCGCCACGGCAGCGGAGACGCGATTTTGAACGAGCACTTGCGCGAAGTTAAGGTCGGTCCCGACTTTAAACGTGATAGTTAAGGTATAGCGGCCGTCGGCGGTGCAGGTAGACTGCATGTAAAGCATGTTCTCGACGCCGTTGACCTGTTGCTCGATGGGAAGAGCAACCGTTTCGACCAGCGTCTTTGCATTGGCGCCTGGGTAGTTCGCCGTTACCTGGATGGTTGGCGGCGTAATGGGCGGGTATTGCGCCACCGGCAGATTGTAAAGCGCCACTCCGCCGAGAAGCATAATAACAAGGGCGAGAACGTTGGCGAGCACCGGCCGTTCGATGAAGAATTTGGCAAACACGATGCCCTCCCGCGTTCTAAGTAGAAATCATGCGCGTTTGTTCTTTTTTCGCTCGGACCACGTTTGCAGCACGACGAAGAAAGCGGGCACGAACAATACCGCGAGGCAGGTGGAAGCGAGCATCCCGCTGGCCACGGCGATGCCAAGCGAACGTCGCGCGCTCGCACCCGCGCCGCTCGCCAGCACCAGCGGCAAAACACCGAGGATGAAAGTGAACGAAGTCATCAAAATCGGGCGGAAACGAGCCTTTGATGCGCCAACTACAGCCTCGATCATGTCCTTTCCCGCTGCTCGTCCTTCCCGCGCCATCTCCACGATCAGAATCGCGTTTTTAGCTGAAAGCGCGATAAGCAAAACCAACCCGATCTGCACATAAATATTGTTAGCTAGTCCGACACTCAACAGTGCCGCTACTGTTCCAAGTAGCGCGAGTGGCACTGCCAGAATCACCGCGACCGGAGTTATCCAGCTTTCGTATTGACCGGCAAGAGCGAAGTAAACCAGCAGGATCGCGAGCGCGAAGATGAAGTAGGCGGAACTACCGACCAACTTTTCCTGGTAGGCCAGTCCACTCCATTCAAAGCTTACCCCCGCCGGAAAAATTTTTAGCGCGATCGATTCCAGAGCAGTCAGGGCCTGCCCTGAGTTGGAGTTGGCAGCGGGCGCTCCGTTGATGGTGGCGGATGGAAACAAGTTGTAGAGCGAGATGGCGGTTGGGCCTAGTGACGGCTCGATCTCGACCAATGCTCCCACTGGCACCATGTCTCCGCTCTGACTGCGGACAAAGAGTTGTTTAATTCCGTCTGCGTTGAGCCGATGCTGCGGATCGGCCTGCACATAGACCATGTAGTTATGGCCAAAGCGCGTGAATAAGTTCACGTAGGTCGATCCGAGCGAACTTTGCAACAGGTTGTAGAGGTCCCCCACATCCACGTTCAAGGTTGCGGCCTGAGCGCGGTCAACCCTCAAGGACAACTGTGGAACGTTGGCGCGGAAAGCCGTGAAAGCATCGTCGATCTCAGGCGCGGCATTCGCCTCCTGCACCATGTGATCGGTTATGGCCTGGAGCCGGGCGAAATCGTAGCTGCCATCAGTAAGTTCCACTTGCATCTGGAAGCCGTTAGCAGCGCCGAGTCCCTGAATTGGCGGCGGAATTAGCAGCCGGGTGCGCGCCTCTTGCATCCTGTTGAGTTGCGCCGAGAGGTTTTGATAAATGTGCGGCAAATCCTCGCCTTTGCCGCGCATGTCCCAGTTTTTCAGCATCAAATACACAATCCCGGCATTAGCTAACGAGACATCGCCATCGAGTGGTGAAGGTCCGCCCGTGCCGATGGCGATGGCGCGTTCCACACCTGGCGTTTGCAGACCGATGCGAGAGATTTCATCCATCATCTTTTCGGTCCGCGCCAGCGACGCAGCATCAGGCGCCTGCACCGCAACCATGAGGTAGCCCTGGTCCTCCGCCGGAATGAAACCGGTGGGAATTTTCGTCAGTCCCCACCCCGCGAGGGCGACCAGCGCGAGCGCAACTAAAACCATCAGCCGGCTGCGCTGCACCATCGCGCGGATGACGCGGAGGTAGACTCCCTCCACACGATCATAGATTGAGTTAAAACCGCGAAAGAAAATATTCTTGCGACGGTTCGGCTCAGTCGCGCGCAACCAAAGCGCACATTGCGTTGGCTTCAAGGTCACAGCATTGATGGCGCTGATCAATGCCGTCGCGGCGATAACGAGCGCAAATTGCCGATACATCTGCCCGGTAATGCCGGGCATGAACGCCGGCGGCAAAAACACCGACATCAACACCAGGGTGATGCCAATGATTGGCCCAAACAATTCCCGCATGGCGTCGATGCTGGCCTGCTTTGGCGACTGCCCGCGCTCGACATGCTGCGAGACGCCTTCCACCACCACAATAGCGTCATCGACCACAATCCCGATGGCGAGCACCACGGCGAAAAGCGTCAGCAGATTGATGCTGAAACCCATCACCGCCATGGCCGCGAATGCGCCGATGATTGTTACCGGCACAGTCGTAGCCGGCACGAGCGTGGCCCGCCAGTTTTGCAGGAAAACGATGATGACGATGAGGACGAGCGCGCCCGCTTCGAAAAGCGTGCGATAAACCTCACTGATGGACTGACGGACGAAAGTGGTGGTGTCGAATGGAATCTGGTAGACCAGCCCCGCTGGAAAAGCGGGAGCGAGGCTGTCGAGAAGTTTGCGCACCCCTTTCGCGGTATTGAGGGCGTTTGCTCCAGGAAGCTGGTAGATGGCGATGCCACCGGCCGGTTTACCGTCGACTTTGAAAACCTGGCTGTAACTGCGCGCCCCCAGCTCCACCCGGCCGATGTCGCGCAGGCGTGTGATTTGCCCACCTGCTCCGCTGTCCGTTTTTAAAATAATCTGCTCGAACTGCGCCGGGTCGGAAAGGGCCGCTGGTACATTCGCGGTCAACTGAAAATCCTGCCCCGCTGGCGTAGGTGGCATGCCGAGCTGGCCGGCGGCGACATTGGTGTTTTGCTGTTGAATGGCATTGATGACATCCTGCGGAACGAGGCCGCGCTGGTTCAGTTGATGCGGATCGAGCCACACCCGCATGCTGTATTCGCCAATGCCAAAGACGACCACGTCGCCCACGCCGGGAAGCCGCGCGAGTTTATCGCGCAATTGTAGCGCGCCAAAGTTGCTGAGAAAGAGCGCGTCGTAGCGATCGTCTTTTGAAGAAAGGGTAATGATCTGAAGCGGCGACGTTTCCTTCTTCTTGGTGACAACGCCCTGCTGTTGTACCGGCGTAGGTAACTGCGCGATCGCCGCCGACACCCGGTTCTGCACCAGCACCTGAGCGAAGTCCAGGTCGGTCCCGACCTGGAAGGTAACGGTGAGTGTGTAGCGACCGTCTCCGGTGCAGTTCGATTGCATGTAGAGCATTTTTTCCACGCCGTTGACCTGTTGCTCGATCGGCAGCGCGACTGTTTCCACCAGCGTCTTCGCGCTCGCGCCTGGATAAGTAGTAGTTACTTGAACTGTCGGCGGCGTTATTGGCGGATATTCCGAGACCGGGAGAAGAAAGACAGCTACTCCGCCGAGCAGCATGATGACAAAAGCGATAACGTTCGCCAGCACCGGATGCTCGATGAAGAACTTGGCGAACATGATGACGCCCGGCGCGGGTCAGGATTTTGGCGGGGGGGCCGGCGTACTGCTTTCGATCGGAGTCACCTTCGCCCCCGGACGTGCGTTCAGGATTCCGTTTACCACCACGCGATCGTTGGCAGTGAGGCCCTCGCGAATGGCGCAACCATCGGGCGTAAGCGGACCTTTCACGACCGAGCGCCGCCCTACGACGTCGTTGCCCTCCACGACATACACATAGTCCCCCTGCTGATCGTTGCCGATGGCGCTATTGGGAACGACCAGCATCTGGTGTGGCTGGCCGAGAGGAATGCGCACGCGCACAAACAATCCAGGAAACAATGCCTTATCCTTGTTTTCAAAAACAGCGCGTAGCGCAATTGTGCCGGTGGAAGCGCTGATGTCGTTATCGGCGAAATCGAGTACGCCCTCGTGCGGGTAACCTTGTTCATTGTTCAATCCGATAAAAATCGGGGCCTTTCCCACCTGTGACTTGGGCGCGAGTCCGGCTTTTTGCATCATCTCGCGGAGATGAAGAGCATCGCGCTCATTGAGGTTGAAGTTCACGTAGATCGGAGTCATTTGCTCGAGCCTCGCTATCGTAGTGGCACCC
>Ga0157378_10006301_pt1 | contig 10394 bp, 9 predicted proteins | sample M65metaG_FD_115309 | JGI IMG/M metagenome (GOLD analysis project Ga0157378, IMG submission 115309) | Miscanthus rhizosphere microbial communities from Kellogg Biological Station, Michigan, USA - M6-5 metaG | ecosystem: Host-associated > Plants > Roots > Rhizosphere > Soil | place: USA: Michigan...
CAGATCCACGTCCCTGGCAGAGTATGCTTTGCTCCCTGGCGAAACGCACGATATCATAAACAGTAAGAAAATAAGCAGCGTAATTCATCTGTTCAATAAAAGCCAGTTCATGATTGATAGCGGCCATTGTTTTTTCCGGCACATCTTCGCCAAAAAGCTCCTGCGCACCCTGTATTACCAAAACGGTCAGTTCTTCCTGTGGCGTACGGCCTTCACTGGTGATCTCTTCGGGGTATTCATATTTTAATTCATTCAGCGAGAACCTGCAGGCTTCCGCAATTTCGCGGGTAGCCATAATGGCGTCTGGATATTGCCTGAACAAGCGCAGCATTTCTTTTTCAGGCTTCAGATATCTTTCTGCATTTGGATACAAGCGAAAGCCCGCATTATAAATGCTGCATTTTTCCCTGATGCAGGTTACAATATCCTGTAATTCGCGGCGCGAAGAATGATGATAATGAATATCATTGGTGGCCAGCATCGGAATATGGAATGCTGCAGAAACTTGTGCTACCCGGTAAAGATATTTGGCATCATCGGCCTTATAGTACCGGGACGCGGCAATGAAAAAATTATTGTTGAAAGCAAGTTTGTATTCCTGCAAAACCGCTCTGAATGAATCTTCAAAATCAAAAGACGCATTCAATTCATCCGGAGGCAACACAACGAATAGTATATCTTTTGAATGCGCATATACATCTGCTTTATACAAATGGCATTTCCCTTTTTCAGCCCGCAGATTACCCCTGCTTAATAAATTACACAGCAATGAATAGGCATTGCGATTGGTGGGATAAGCCAGTAGGCTGGGACCGTCGAGCAAATCAAGCCGGCATGCCGGAATGAGGCGAATATTATTTTTTTGCGCAGCAACATGGGCCCGAACGATACCGGCAAATGTATTTCTATCCGTAATGGCAATGGCCGTATAACCGTATGCGGCTGCCTGCTCTACTAATTCCTCGGGGTGAGAAGCGCCACGCAGGAAACTGAAATTGCTTGTCACTTGTAATTCCACATACTGCATACACAAATTTTTCAGGCAAAAAAGCCGTGAATAAACCATTGATAAGATTGATCAGTATAATGACCCAACCTGAACAACCAGTATCGATTCCCTTCCTCGTCTTCTACATAGTAATAATCCCGGTGCCGACCCTGCTGTAACCACCATTCCTGTTCAATTCTTTCAGGCCCATCGGCCTTGATTATTTTATGCAATTTCCCCTTATACCGGAAATTCATCGGCGGATAATCAGGCACAGGGGCAGTTACTTCAATATGTTCCGGCTTGGGCAAAACTTGTAAGGGTCTTGGTGTATCAACTTTCCACGCAGTAGTTGGCTTTTCGTCGAGCGATAAAGCCGGTTTAAAGGATCGTTCAGGCCAATAATGTTCAGCAGGTACAAACCGGCGAATATGGTTTGCACCAAACTTTCCTGAAAGGCGATCTATCAATTCTGATAAATGCGTGTTGTCTAAACCACGGGTCTTTTGCCATAATTTTTCCTGTACAACTGAAACAGGTTCTACTGTTGGCGCTTCCAGTATAAAAAGATCGATTCCCGGGCCGGGCTCAAGGGTTTCAATGGTAAGCTCAAATAATTTAAAAAGATGAGCAGTGTTAAAAGATGGGCGGCTGGTTTTTATTTCCGTTTGCACCAGTTTGTTATCTGCACGATAGCATTTCAATATAGCTGTTCTTAATCCTTTTTGTTCCTGTTGAAGGCGATGGCAAAGCGTTTGAAGCAGTCTTTGCAAAGCGATTTCAATCCCGGTAGCGGTTACAATAGATTCAAGGCAGGGTAATCTTTCCTGGTAAAGCGCTACTGGCAGAACAGGCTCTATGATTTCTTCTCTATTGCCTGTTAACTGATCTAATCTTTGCAGGATATGTTCACCAAATCGCCGGCGAAGCGCAGCGCGTTGCATGCCGATAATACTGCCGATCTGTTTTAACCCAAGTGCATACAATCTTTCATGGGTAGCGGGGTCTATACGCAGTGCTTCTACCGGCAACGATAGTAAAGCGGTTGTTTGCTGATGGCCTGCAACAAAAAAACGTTCTTTACCATAATGTGCAATTGCCCATGCAGCGCCAATGGTATCAGCCATGGCTGCATGCACATGGTATCCCAGGGATTTTAAACGGGTAACGATATCCCGCAGGTACGGTTCTTCCCCGCCCCAAAGATGAGCGCAACCTGTTGCATCAAGTATAAGTGCATCTGGCGGGTCTATGGCTACAAATGGTGTATAACGAATACAGCATTCGGCCAATCCTTTCATCCATTTACTGGAAAGCTCCGGTTTGTCGTCCATAATTTGCAAGGAAGGAAAGATCGCTCTTGCATCTGCCACGGCCATACCCTTATCAATTCCGTATGACTGTGCAACAGCATTTGCCGCAGTGATCAGCATCCGTCCATGATCAGCAGCCGCTACAACAAAAGGTATATTAAAAAGCGCAGGCTGGCGACGGGTAAACCAATCGGTCTTGAGATAACGGAACCATATCAACACAAAGCGCTTGCTCATTTTATCCCGTTTTTCTTTGTTGCCCGCTCAGCAGGGGAACAATATTTGTTAAATACCTGAAATTCCCTCCTGCATATTCAAGCTGCCAGCTTCCCGGCTTGCCGTTCCGGACTTTTAATAATTCTACGTTCCATCGGGGAAAGCCTACACCAGGCATATTATTATCTGGTGCACTGGGTAAAGAGCTAACCTGCCATCGGCTGATGCAGGCCGTTATATCCAGCTTTCGGGGATTGTTGCGGATGATAAAACCGGTTACCCGGCTTTGTTCAACCGCCAATTGAAAGCGCCTGGAAAATGTAAAATTCAGTTCTGGTATCTCACCAATCACGGCTGTAAGCCCTTCACATTTGAGGGCCTCTTCCATGGCCCATAGCATTTCCTTTTGATTGTTAAGATCAACAAAAATGATTTTACCCGGGTCAATGCCAAATGATCTCAGCGCCGGGGCAAAAATGGTTGCTGAAGAACTGATCCAGATAGCGGCTCCATGGTTCTTCATTAATTTACCCAAAATGCCTGCAATAAATCCACCGGAGGCAGATACCGTTTCCGCACCGGAACAAATAAATTCATGCACAGCCCCCAGCGGAAATGCATAATTGGGAAAAGCCCGGTCTATTTCTCCAAGCCCGATTACCAGCTTTTCGGGTAAGGGCTTAAACCCCTGTAAAGGGAGTATCTCTCTTTGTAACTGGGCGATAATATGGTGTTTCGCAGAATGCATGTGGGGTTTTCCTGCAACTAAATTACTAAATAATTTAGTATTATAAAGATAAAAAAATTAGCTACTGATTTTCAGTGATTTTAGGCAGGATCTCTGCGGAAAAAATTATCCTTATAGCTTTATTTTTATTCCCCCATTTACAACAAAACCTTCCTGGTGATTCCAGATATCATCGAAACGGGGTTTGTTATAAGGCGGGTTAACAACTGCCTTGTATTTGCTTTGCCGCTGATCGGTGATATTTTCAAAATTTACAAACAGCGATATTTTATTAAAAGTTTTTTCTGCCATGGCGCCGAATTCCCAAAAAGAAGGCGTTTGCATGCCATTATACAAATACTGGCGATCCGTAAAATAAGATTCCAGTGCCATTTTAAAATGGCCCTCTTTTTCATATACGGCAGCGAGGTTCAATTTATTTGCCGGCAGCAATGGCAGGTGCTGGTTGCCGGTTGCATAAGTGGCTTTTGCATTCGTATATGTATAGCCCAGAAAAAATTTCAAATCCTTTCTGAACACCAGCCTGATATTGGTTTCAAACCCCCTGCTTTGAACCGGGTTGGCCGCGTTCGAAAAAAAGTAATTCCCTGCAACATCCGTTTGCAATACCAGCGGCTTTTCAATTTGCGTATAAAAAAACAATTGGTTGAGACTGAATTGCCAATCATCGGTAATCCTTGTGCGATAATTAATATCTGCCGTTGCCCCGCTACTTCTTTCTGCAGTAACGTTTTGTAATGGCATCACATTTTGGTATTGCAGCGTTTCCGTTTGCTCTGTAAAGATGGTTGGTATTTTATATCCCAAACCCCCGCCCAGCCTGGAAGATATTTTATCACTTATTTTAAACAAAGCCGATATACGGGGTAAAATAAATAACTGGTTTTTATTGAAATGCATATTCTTGTAATTGGCATTATCGAGCCTTATGCCTGTTTCAAGCTTCATACTGCCTGTTATATCCCAGGTATCCTGGAGGTATATACCACTTGTAAATGACTGTGCATTTTGATTGCCTGCAGTTGTTATTTTCTTTTCCCTAAACTTGTCAAATACCAGGTTTATACCGCTGATGAGGGTATGCGATGCCCTGTTTGCCATATAGGAAAGGTCTGAAAAGCTGTTGGTACTGAGTCCCCAAAAGACATCATCAGGGATGCTTATCTTTCTGTCAAAAAAACTGAGGCTTTGTTTAAATGTAATACTGTTTTTGCCGGCCAATTTTTTATCCAATTCCAGTGTGCTCGTATTTCTGATAGTATTATTTTTTTCAAAGTAAACATGGTTATTAACCGCATTCCCGCTGATAACATGCATATCGCCGCCGGTATTAACGCCTTTGCTAAAGCTATTCCCCAGCATGATAGTCGTAGAGGAATCGGGATAATAAAACAACCTTGGTGAAATAGTAAAATTGTTGCTTTTGGATAAATCAGAAAAATCATCCTTGTCTACATCATACGCTTTTTGAAAATTTACCAACCCCAGTAGGGTATAGCCAAATTTTCCTTTCTTCTGTGTCGCATAGGCTCCCACATTGGTCTGCCCGATATTGGATTGATTGAGTATGAAATTATATTCCGGCTTTTCTTTGGGCGTTTTAGAAATGAAATTTACCACGCCGGCAATGGCCCCGCCGCCATAGAGGGTTGATGCGGGACCTTTAATGATCTCCACCTGTTTTAAATCCAATGGAGGGATTTCTAAAATACTCAGCCCGCTGGCAAAATTGCCAAAATTGGGATAGCCGTCTTTGAGCAATTGCGTATAACGGCCATCGAGACCCTGCACCCGGATGCTGGCATTGCCCGATACAGCAGAGGTTTGCTGTACCTGCAAACCGGTGCTTTCATGCAGCAGCATCGAAACATTTGCCGGGCGCATATTGTTTTTTTCATCCAGTTCTTCTCCCGATATGGTTTCAACCCTTGTGGGCGTATTGGCAATGGTGCGACTGGTGCGGGTTGAACGAACAATCACTTCCTCGGCTTCGTCTTCCATTTCATCCAACCGGATTTCAATTAACGTGTCTGATACCAGGGGGAACTCAAACGCCGTTGTTTTATCTTCATAACCCACATAGCTAAACACAAATACCTGTTTACCTGCTGGTATATTTTTGATAAGCACCAGCCCGGTACTGTCGGCAATGACTGTTTTGTTTAATCCCTTAACTGCTACGGTTGCTGCCGCTAAGGGCAGTTTATTTTTCTCACTCTTAATAATGGCTTTAAAATTATGCTGTGCCTGAATACTATTTGCAACCAGCAGTACTGCAAAAAAGATATGAATCCTCTTCATGAAATGATTAGTTAAATGAAAAAGCAAATAACTCCTGCGGATACAGAAGTCGGTTTCAGAAAAATAAAATACTTAACTAATCCTGGGTGGTTGCCAGAAAGAATGGAAATATCCGGGGTGTGCGCAAGTATAATAATCCGGGTAAGGCACCCGGCTTGCCTGGGGAACAGGTAATAGCTGAAATTCCTGTGTATTTATAGAAAACCCGGCGCAGGTTCCACACGCAAAAAAAGGCGAGCAATTACCCTTGCAATCATCGTCCTGTTGTCTGGAAGCGCTTTTATTTTGTATTTCACTGCTGCAATTGTTGATAGCACAGCAGGGAATAGATGCGCAGAGCAAAACATAAAAAGCCCATATAAAGGCGAAGACTTTCATTGCGGCAAAGATAAGTAAACCGGTTTATTTGATTAAGCGGTTAGGGCCGCGTTTTCCTGCCCTCTATCGGGTTGGGACTATTTTTGGTTGTTAACCCGTTTATTTTTTGTATTGAAGCCCTCCAACGGACTCATGATGCCATCTTTTTAAACCGGGTAAACTGTTAAGCGCATTATCTATTAGTGGTTGCCCCAGGTTTCTCTTCTCCATCTGTTCCCTTACAGTAACCTGCATCTGTTCCAATGTTAAACCGGGGTTTATAAACGCACCATGCTGGTAACAATATATACAGTAATCAGCACTTGGGGAACCATCTTTTTCTGTACCGGTTAAGGCCGGATTATCGAGCGGCATGGAACAACTCTGGCATATTTTCATTGCTTGCTGTTTAATTTATAAGATAATAATCATATCTGAAGTTTGTAATGATTCATTAAGACGGTTGGGGCGGGGCCATTCTTGCCGACCGTTCACGCAGTCAAAGATGATAAAACCTGCGGGATCAGAATCTGACGGCAATTGCCAATGACAATGATTGTAATCAGCAATTGCATTGCTATTTACCAACCCAGGCCGGTACCATCAGGCCCCTCAACCCTGTAAGGCTATTTTACGTGGTATCAATCTCTCTTCGATGAGACAAATTTCCGAAACTTTGCTGTGAATGGGCGATTTCTTTTCGGGACTTTACATTTAGCTATACCTGCTGATAGGTGAATTAGGTGAAAACAACCTCAAACCGTTGGGCTATTTAACGTTGATAAACAGGTTTGGAACTTAATGCAGGGTTCTGTAACTTCAGGAGATACCCGCCACCCGGTGAAATCTGCTCCCGGTTCTGCCAGTAATAATATAGGTTGTCATTGTATCCTTTTTTCTTGCAACGGACTTAGCGGACTCAGCTTGTTGTAGTTGAGGTTATTGATTAAGCAAAAGCAATTTTTCGTTATAAAATATAAACATTCATTATGAGCAATCCTTTTTTTATTGACGAAAACATCACCATTTTCACGGGCGACCAGGCGGTTAAAAAATTAAATGAAGAAAACGACCAGCAATATTTTAAGAGCGGAGAAGGCGTTGCCGTTGTTTCAGAGGAGCGTTGGCGAAAAGCGCAGGCCTGCGAAAAAAACCATTGGTTTGTAAGGGGGATAAAAACCAGCGACGACAGAAATTATTATCATGCCAGGAATTTTAATAATTACAGCGATCTAAAAGATAAAACATTCAATTCGGTACTTGAAATAGGATGCGGACCTTTTACAAATGCACGCGTGATTGCGAAGTTTTGCAATATTAAAAATGTTACCCTGCTGGATCCCATGGTGCTGGATTATCTCAAACATCCATTCTGCAGTTACGATAAAAATTACCTGTACTCCCAATACTCGGTAATACTGGGTAAAGTTATCAGAAAATTTTTCCCCTTTGCATTTAAACCGTATCGTTCGCTTTTATCCAGGAAAACTAAAATAGTTCAGCTCCTTAATATACCTGCCGAAAAAATTGCCGGCACAGAAGAATATGATCTTGTTATTATGGTGAACGTAATAGAACATTGTTATAACGCCGACACGCTTTTTCAAAATATCCTGAATATTACTGCGAGTGGATCTTATTTGATTTTTGAAGACAAGCTGTTTGAAAACAATGAAATAAAAAAGGCCCTCCGGAACAGCTATGACGCGGCACATCCCTTAAAAGTGGATAAAGAGATGATTGATGGTTTTTTGTCCAAGCATTTTACCACTGTTTATAAAAGAGTTCAATCCAACTCTGATTTCTATGCAGGAGAGGAGCATCCTTCTGAGGATCTTTATTATATCGGCAAAAGAAAGTAAGCGGCGGGTTTACCGTATGTTGCAGTGGCAGGTGCCTGTTGCTTTAGCTTTCCAAAAGGGAAACCGTCAGCATAGGATGCAGGGCATGTCCTTTTAAATTTGCTTTGATTTTCATCTTTACAAATCATTTCGCCCCACAAACGCTTTTCGTAACAGTGCCATAATAAGCGTAAACAATGCTGAACCGATAATGGCCCAAAGAACAGGGAAGGGCTTGCCGTCAATCGAAACTTCGAAAAGTTTGGGCAATCCCATTTTTGCAGCCAGCCATAAACCAATATAAGCCCCAATAAAGCCAACAACGGTTGAGACCAGGCATCCGCCTAAATTATAACCGGCCAATGCCTGGCCTATTCCTCCGCATATTGCAGCAATAAGCAGGAGAACCAAAAAACCTATTAGTGTCATGGTTTAAAATTTTAATTAAAAAATCAGCGGGCCCGATGTTCAGGTCCTTTCAAAGGATACGAAGTTGTAATATCATTGGTGCAGACTAAGTTTCTCATCTGTTGTTTGAGATGGCGGGGTTGGCTAAACAAAGAATGAATATCAACAACAGGGCCAGTACATTGGATTGTTCTGTTGAGGAGTTGAATTCAGCACAAAAAAGACTCCGGTATGCCCGGAGTCCCCGTTGTTTCCTTGTTCCCTCCGCTGGTATTATCCAGATCAGGTTATGGGAGTATATTCTCAGGTCCGTTCTACCAAACCACCTCCTCCGGAAACTTCACACCACTAAACAACAAAAAAACATGCCATAAAAATGTGCGGTTGTTTTTCAAAGAAGGGGTATTTTCTCGCCATAAAAACCGGGGAATCTCGGGGAAATATTTTCGCTTTTGCCGTAGAAAGGCGATTCATTTCGATCCGGCCCATGGCCAGGCTTTGATCCTATCGTATGGTTGTTATGAAAAGCCTGCTTCTGCCTTATTTTGATAAAAATGGGATACGTGTTACCGGTATGTTCACCCGGCATAAACAACCCACTGGGAACGGCTTGTTTTTGTTTCTTAAAAAAAGGACAGGGTTTTTTTGCCGCAGCATAAAAATGTTTACATTTAGAATGAATGGGTGGCCCAATAGATAACAAGCACGTTACAATCATTCATGAAAATCATCGTTTACTGTTTCGCGTTGTTCGCTATTGCCGGTATTGTTTCCTGTAAAACCAATGTCGATCCTTCCATTATCATAGCACGGCAGGGCAGAATGGATCTCGCGGGCCGGGACATTAAAGAAGTTGGGCCTCTTGCCCTGGATGGCGAATGGGAATTTTATTATAAGCAACTTTTATCGCCCGCCGATTTTGCGGCTCACCCGGCACTGCAACCCGATGCGTGGGCGATTGTTCCCGGAACCTGGAATGGCCTGCTGGTGGCTGGAAAAAAAATAGAAGGACAGGGTTTCGCTACTTACCGGCTGCTGATAAGAAATTGCCATAGCAGTAACCTGTTTGGACTGCGCCTGCTCGACGCCGGTAGCGCCTACCGCCTATGGGTGAATGGCGAGTATATCGCCGGCAATGGAACTGTTTCATCCAATCCCGCACTGGCGGTGCCCCAATTTCTTCCGCAGGTAAGACCCTTCTATAGTAAAGCTGACTCACTGGAAATAGTTGTTCAGGTAAGCAATTTTTTTCATAATAAAGGCGGGCTTTGGAAAAGTATTGAACTGGGTGATTTTGCAGTAGTACAATCCGCAAGGGATGACATGAGAATGGCGGAACTGCTGCTGGCCGGCGCCATGTTTATTCTTTTTGTCTATCATATTTTTATTTTCCTGCTGCGAAAAAAAGAATACGCATCGCTTTGGTTTGCGCTGCTTTGCCTGGATTCTACGGTGCGCAGTTTATTTACCGGTGAAAGAACTATCTACGATATGTTCCCGGGGCTTTCACTGTACGCGGGCTTCAGGATAGAATATTTAACGGTTACCATGGGCGTTCCCATGTATGCGATGGTAGCCTACGAATTTTATACTGCTGAGTGGTCAAAAAAGGTCCGCAATATTATTTTATGGGTGGGTGCAGCAGAATCATTGATGATCTGTTTGCTGCCCCCGGCTATCTTCAGCAAGTTGCTTCCGTTGATACAACTGATAGTAGTGCTGGAATGCTTTTACCTGATTTATATTATCATCCGCGCCCTGTCAAATAAAAGGGATTATGCCATCATTTCATTTTTAAGCTATTGTTTGCTGTTCGCCGCTATCGTGCATGATATCATGGCGGCGCAGCTTGTTATCAACAGTCCCTTTGTATTGTTTTATGCATTCAGTACTTTTTTGGTGCTGCAGGCTTATATACTTGCTTCACGCAACGCAACGGCCTATGTTAAGATTGAAGATTTGTCGCAGGAATTGAACGAGGCCAATATTACCCTTGAAATGAAAGTTGCGGACCGTACCAAAGATCTGCAGGGTGCCAACGGACAGCTGCGGGAAGAAAAAAGAAAATCGGATGAGCTGCTGCTCAATATCCTGCCGGCAGAAATCGCAGATGAATTGAAAGAAAAAGGCGTTTCCAAAGCCCGTAGATTCCCTTCTGTTACCATTATATTCACCGACTTTAAAGATTTCACCACTGTAAGCGAAGCATTAACGCCCGAACA
>Ga0157378_10006302_pt1 | contig 10393 bp, 7 predicted proteins | sample M65metaG_FD_115309 | JGI IMG/M metagenome (GOLD analysis project Ga0157378, IMG submission 115309) | Miscanthus rhizosphere microbial communities from Kellogg Biological Station, Michigan, USA - M6-5 metaG | ecosystem: Host-associated > Plants > Roots > Rhizosphere > Soil | place: USA: Michigan...
CGTGTACAGAAAATTGAAGCGAACCACGCCGAGCCCCCGCGCGCGCAGCGCGTTGGCTGTCGCCAGAACTCCCCGGTCGTTCATGTTTCCACCGGCGCCGTGGGCAAACACCACCGTCGTTCCAAGGTCGGATTCTCCGGACGGTGGCTCGAAGACGGCGGATGTTTCCTCTCCGCCGACCGCGACGCGCCACTCGCCGCGCACTTGCTGCCGTCCGCGCTCAGGCATGGAATCAAACTTACCATTCGTTGAACATTCGCGTGAATCTTGCGCCAGAAACGGGTGATGCGAACACATCTCTTCAGACCTCTCATGGTTACCGCGGCGCTGGCAACAGCTTCGTGCGGCGTTCCGGCCCGAGTTCCCGTTAGCGCGGAAATGGGCCCGCACCCACTCATCCCGCGTCCAAGCACATCGCTGATCCCGGTGATGAGAGTCGTGAAAGCCGAGGGTTGGCCGGGCGACGAGACGCCGCTTGCCGCCGACGGACTCACTGTCCGACCGTTTGCCCGCGGGTTGAACCATCCCCGCTGGCTCTACGTCCTTCCCAACGGTGATGTCCTCATCGCCGAGACGAACGCGCCCAAGCGCCCGGACGACGCGCGCGGGGCCAAGGGATTCTTTTTCAAGCTTTTCCAGGCGCAGTCCGGCGGCGCCGTCCCCAGCGCAAACCGGATTCTCCTGCTGCGCGACACCGATGGCGATGGCGTCGCCGACACCAAATCGGTTTTCCTCACCAACCTGCACTCGCCATTTGGAATGACGCTGGTCGGTGACGCCCTCTACGTCGCCAACACCGATGGCATCGTTCGCTTTCCATACGTCCAGGGTGCAACCAGTATCGTCGCGCCGGCGGTGAACGTCGTGGATCTCCCAGCCGGCCGCATCAACCATCACTGGACCAAGAACGTCATCGCCAGTCCGGACGGATCGAAGCTCTACGCCGCGGTGGGCTCCAACAGCAACGTCGCCGAGAATGGAATCCTCCATGAGGAGGGTCGCGCCGCCGTCTGGGAAATAGATCGGGCGACGGGTGCCCATCGCGTTTTCGCGACGGGGCTGCGCAACCCAGTGGGCATGGCGTGGGAGCCGCAGACCCATAAACTCTGGGTTTCAGTCAACGAGCGCGACGAGCTCGGCGCCGACCTCGTCCCGGATTACATGACGTCGGTGAAAGACGGCGGATTCTATGGCTGGCCGTACACCTACTATGGAGTTCACGTCGACGGCCGCGTGGAGCCGCAGCGGCTGGATCTGGTCGAGCACGCGATCAAACCCGATTATGCTCTGGGCTCTCACACCGCGTCTCTCGGACTCGCCTGGTCGGCAGCGAAAGCGCTCCCGGACCGTTTCAACAACGGCATGTTCGTTGGCCAGCATGGCTCGTGGAATCGCGTCCCGTTCAGCGGTTACAAAGTGATCTTCGTTCCCTTCACCAACGGCGCCCCCTCTGGCAAAGCGATTGATGTCCTCACCGGCTTCGTCAAACCGAACGGCGACGCGATGGGCCGCCCCGTCGGAGTAGCAATCGGCGGCGACGGGTCGCTACTGGTAGCTGACGACGTCGGGAATACGATTTGGAGAGTTACCCGCGCAGCGCGGTAAGCGGGAGCGGGAAGCGGCCGTCAGTCCTACAACGCCTCCAGACTTAGCCCCATCTCATCAAGAAACCGATGCCCCCCTGTCGACCGTGTCCCCCTCGACTTGACGCGAGTCATCACCAGCCTGTCCCTCGTCCGAGTCATTCCCACGTACAACAGCCGCCGCGCCTCCTCCAGCTCCAGCCTGTTGACGACCCCCTCGCGCGGTAACGGAATCATCTGCTCATCTTCGACTCCGACGATGTAGACGCGCGAAAACTCGAGCCCCTTCGTCGAATGGAGCGTAAGCAGATTCACCCTTCCCTTCTCCGCCTCCGCGCCGTCGTATTTCGAAAGCACGGCGCGCTCCAGAAACGCGCAGATCTGTTCCGGCAAACCGCCCTGCGCGCATGCTTCGATCAACCGCCGAAGTCTCCCCATCGTCTCCGGGTATCGCTTGTCCGCGCTCTTCTCGGCCCGGAGCCGCTCCATCAGCTGATGTCCACCCAGCAGCCGAATTAGGTCGTCGACCGTCGGCAGATCTTCATCGCCGCACGCTCCGGCCTCTCCCTGATAAAACTCCAGACAGTTGCTGTGCCTGCCCAGTGAGTACGGAGGAATGAGATCGAAAATCTTGCGCGCTTCGTCGCAGAGCGAGCCACGGTCGCTGAGGGCGAGCGCGACGCCGAGCTGATCGAGCAGATTCACCAGCGCTGTCTTGCGCGCGTACTCGACGCGCGTCTCGCTGAGGGCGGGGAAAACTTTCGCCAGCGTCTCGCAATCGTCGAGCGCGCGGTGCGAGCGGCCGGCGTGAATGCCGTATCGCTTGGCGAGATGCTCCAGCCGCCTGCTGGTGGCGTGCAGAGTACGCGCCAGCGGGAGAGTGTCGTAGGTCGAGAAGTCCATGCCCCGCGGCAGCTTCGCCGCCATGCGGCGGAGAATCGGGAAATCGAACATGTAGCCGTTGTGGGCGACGAGCACATCCGACCCGCAGAACTCGCGAAACTCCTTCCACACCGATTCAAAGTAGGGCGCGTCGGCGACATCGCTCTCCGATATTCCGTGTGCGCTCAGCGCCCCGGCGGTGATGGGGACGCGCGGCTTCACCAGGGTATGGAACTGGTCGACGATCCTGCCGTGACGCACGCGCACCGCCGCCAGCTCGACGATCTCCGCGCGGTCCACATCCTTATCGGTCGTCTCCAGATCGATCGCCGTAAAATCGCGGAACGAGTTGGTGAAGCTTCGCGTGCGCACCAGCTGCGCTGTCTTGAAGAGACCCAGTCCCAGACCCAGTGTCGGCAGGTCGTTCGGTGTGATCCGTACAGAATCAGCCGGTGGCGATCCACCCACGGCGACCGATCTGATGCCCATCTCCATCACCATTTTCCGCGCCGGTATCTCGCCACCGCCGCACGACGGAATCCAAACCGTCTTCCCTTCCTCGGCGGCGCGCAACAGTCGGTTGGCGAGTGACACCACTTCCTCGTGTGAAGCGGGATCGGTCAGCTCCTCCTGATGCTCTTCGAGGATTGTGCGATAGGTGCCGACTTTTTCCGAGAGGATGTTCTCGACCAGCGTCCCCAGCGACGTGTGAGTCTGGCCGAGTGCGTCGAGATTCTTGAGAGCGTAGAAGCCGCGCCAGATTTTTTTGGCGTCGCTGTGATCGCGAGGCAGCGTGCGCGCCATGTGCTCGAGCTGGTGGATCAGGGTGCGTCCGGCCTCTTCCGCCCAGGCGCGGGCGCTGTCGAAAAGAGCATCAGGAAGGACCGCCTGGTAGAACAGCTCCTGCTGGATCTCGTCACCCGGATTGGCGATCACACGCAGCGCGGCGAGGACGTAGGCGACCACCCGGTCGTCGGCGAGAGCGCGTCCCTGTGCCAGGCAGCAGGGGATTCCGGCGTTGAGGAACGCGGATTCGACGGCGCTGCCGATCCTGTGGGTCCGATACAGTAGCGCGACATCGCCCCAGCGCAGCTCTCCGTCGTGAGCCGACTGGTCGCGGCGGAGATCATTCATGATCCAGTCGATTTCCGCGTCGTCATCGGGAAACGCCACTGCTTCCACCTTGTACGGCGACTGATGGATCGTCTGCTGGATCTTCCGGTCGGCGAACAGCGAGATGTTGTGCCCGATCAGCCGCCTCGCCACGTCGAGAATTGTTGACGGACAACGGTGGTTGTCACGGAGGTGAACTACTTTGTCGTCAGGAATCGAGAAGTCCTGCTGAAACGAGCTGAACACGCGGGGGTCGGCACCCGTCCATGAATACACCGATTGCTCGTCGTCACCGACGGCAAATACGTGATGGTGATCCTGGGCGAGACGCCGGACGATGGCGTATTGAATGGGATTGAGGTCCTGGAACTCGTCGACGAGGATCGCATCCCAGCGCAGGCGCACCTGCAACGCCAAATCGTCCATGCGGAGCAGCTGCGCCGTCTTGAGAACGAGAGTATCGAAGTCGGCGACGTTGCGCTCGGCGGTCATCCGCTGGTAGCGGTCGTAGTACTTCTGATACCGCTGACCGAGCGCGTCTCCGCGAAACCGATAACGCGAGAATGCCTCGAGGACGCTCTTCTGCATTTTGGGCGGAACTCTGAGGCGGCGCAGGACCGATTTCTGGTAAGGCTCGTCGGCGATTCCGAAGCCGGGCTGCAGATCGACTCGCTCACCGAATTCGCGGAGAAGCTCGGCACAGAACGAGTGGATCGTGCCCCGCTTTACGCGGTCGACGCGGTCGCCAAGCTCGCGATGCAGGCGCTCGGCGATCTCGCCGGCAGCCTTGTTGGTGAATGTGAAAACGCAGATTCGAGCGGGCTCGATCCCGAGCACCTCGATGAGATAGCGGACGCGCTCGATGAGGCAGAATGTCTTGCCGGCACCAGGCCCGGCGAGGACGAGCAACGGCCCGGCCGGAGCTTCGATCGCCGCGAGCTGCGAGGGCGAGGCAGTGCGTGAAACAGAAGCGGCGTCGGTGGCGACCGACGCCGCATCAGCGATGAACGCTTTGGCCTCGAGCGCGGGGTCGTCCCCGCGAGTCGCGGTACCGGTCAGGGCGTGTCCGTCCGATAGAAGAACTGCTCGCGAACGACCTTGCCATCCTTCACCGTGTACAGGGCCATCTCCTCCATGTTGCTGCGCTTCCCGGTCGGCTTGAACGTCGTGTCGTAGTTGTAGTAGACGGCGAACTTGTCGTCGTTTCCTACGAACGGACCATCGACGGTCGCGCCGTGAACCTCGTTGTTCTCACTCCACCATTGGTTCTTGCCGCGGATGGCGTCAATTCCCTTTTGCTCGCGCGGCATCGTTTCGTTGCCCATCGATTCGATGCTGACGATATCGGGCGAGTAAAGGGTGTTGATGGCGTCGAAGTTCTTGCCCACGCGGCATAACGCGACGAGCTCCTCGGCGACGGCGGCGGTGGTGGGTTCGGTGGTGGTTGTCATGGGTCTCTCCCTGGAATTTTGTCCTCCCCTATAGTAGCGACCCGCCAGCAACCCGCCATACGGCTCAACGCAAAGGCCGAGTATCTATCATTCTGCTCTCCTGCTGATGAGCGGGGATGCGCCGGCTAACGCGGCCCGACCTGTGCGAAGGAAAGCTCATCGCTCGCAACCAATTCACCTTTTAGTTCCCTGCTCGGTTCCGTAGATGCCTCGAAAACGCAACGATGTCGACGCCGAGATTCTCAAGCCAATCTCCAACGCTCGCCAGCTCAAGCTCGGCGACACCGATGCCGCATGCCCGCCTGATCTACCCCAGGGCAAGGAGCTGAAACGGGCGGCCAAGGAACAGTCGAAGCGGCTCAAGAAGCTCCAGTCCAAACTCTACGCCGACGGCCGCTACGGGATACTGGTGGTGCTGCAGGGACGTGACGCATCGGGAAAGGACGGCACGGTCCGGAGAGTCTTTCGCAGCGTCAACCCGATGGGGTGTGAAGTCACCAGCTTCAAGGCACCGACAGAGGAGGAGTTGCAGCACGATTTCCTGTGGCGGATCGAAAAGCGCGTACCCAAGCGCAGAATGATCGGCATCTTCAACCGCTCCCACTACGAGGACGTCATCGTTCCGCGGGTTAAGAAAACCATGCCGGAGGATGTGTGGTCGGCTCGTTACGACCAGATCAACCAGTTCGAGCGTACTCTCACCGAGAATTCGGTCGTCGTTCTCAAGTTCTTCCTCCACATCTCGCGCGCCGAGCAGAAGCAACGACTCAACGACCGCCTCACCGACCCAAAGAAGAACTGGAAGTTCCGGCTCGGTGACCTGGACGATCGCAAGCTGTGGGACGAATTCACCGCCGCCTACCGCGACGCCATCATGAAATGCAGCACCGACTGGGCGCCGTGGTACCTCGTCCCGGCGGATGATGAGGCCGCCCGCGACCTTCTAATCGCGCGCAAGATCGCCGACACGCTCACCGGCCTGGATCTTCAGTATCCGCCGCTGGATCCGCAGCTCAAAGGGATCAGGATCAAGTAAGACCCGCAGGCGTGGCGAGAAAGGAAATGAAGAGCAACGAACACTGCATGCCGCCCGCTACCCGCTTTACGCTGAAGGCCGTGAGCTGCCTACAGAAGGACAGTCCGTTTCGTTTCGCTGACCGCGATCCGCCGACGGCGCGATCATAGACCGCTTGGCTTAAGAAAAACCGAGTAGTCCCGTCAATGCAAAACAGGTCTGTCCCTACGCTTGCAGCTCACAGCAAAAGGCGTTTAGCGGGCGGCGGGTAGCATGCAGTATTCTGTTTGCAGTTGCGACTTCAACCAGTGTTCCTCAAACCCTGCGCAATCCCGCTCAGCGTCGTCGCCAGCGCATCGTCGATCGCCTCCTTTTCCCGCTCGTTCTTCGCTGCCCCCGTCCGCTTCCGGCGCAACAACGAGATCTGCAGGAGCGATAACGGATCGACATACGGATTTCTCAGCGCGATAGCCGACTGCAGCACGGGTGTATCGTCGACCAGCTTGTGGTGGCCGCGAATGAGGAGTAGCGCCTCGACCGCCCGCTGGTATTCGTCGACCAGAGAATCGAGAAGCTTGAGATCGCCGCCGAGGTGGCGGACGTACTCGCGGGCGATCTCGACATCGGTTTTGGCGCACACCATCTCCGCCTTCGCCAGCAAATCGTCGACGAACGGCCAGCAGCTGGCCATGCGCTGCACCCGGCGCAGCCCGGCTCGCGTCGCCACTTCTTCACCAAGCGCGGTACCCACGCCGAGCCACCCGGTGAGCATCAAACGGATTTGCGTCCAGCCGAATCCCCAGGGAATCGCCCGAATTCCTTCGATGCCTGCTTTCGCTCCGGGACGGTAGGCTGGGCGAGATCCGAACCGCGCGTTCGCCAGCTCGTCGATTGGAGTCGCCATGCGAAATAGCTGGAACAGGGCATCGTCGTCGTAAACGAGCTTGTGATAGACGTCGCGGGAGCGCGCTGACATCCGATCCATCACGTCGCGAAATCGTCGACTTCCTTGACGCCGACACGCTTTCTCCAGTCGGTGAATTCCTGGAGCAGCACGCCGGCGGCGTTGACCTCCAGCGTTCGCTCGGCGACGGGAAGCAGGCCAAACTGCTGGGACACGATCTCGCCCTGCTCGGTGATTTTGATGCGACCGCGAGTGGTGTCGGGCGGCAGCGCGGCCAGCGCGCGATAGACCGGTGACCCACCGCCGCGACCTACGCTACCGCCCCGACCATGGAAGAGCGTGAGTCGAATTCCGGCATCGTCGAACAGCGTCGACAGCGCTTCCTGGGCGCGGTACAGACCCCACGAAGCCGCGATCATTCCCGCGTCCTTACCGGAATCGGAGTAGCCGATCATCACCTCCTGCTTCCGGCCGCGCGCGGCGAGCTGGCGCGAGTAGGTCGCATCGTCGAGCAGCTCGCGCATGATCTCCGGTGCGTTCTCCAGGTCGTCCAGCGTTTCGAACAGGGGAACGACGTCTATGCGTGAAACGGGCTTCTTGCCCGACAGACTCACCAGTCCCACCTCGCGGGCGAGGAACAACACTCGCAGCAGATCGTCCACCGAGCGGGTCATCGACACGATATAAGTGCACGCTGCAGCTTCGCCCGCTTCGGCCTGGACGGTTTTCACCGCATCGAACGTATCGACGACGCGTCGCGTCTCGTCCGACAATTTCTTTTTTCTCGACGACAGTGCCCGACCACTCGTCAGCGCAGCACGCAGCCGTTTTGGATCTGTCTCTCCCTTCGAGTCGGCGAGCAGCTCGGCGACCGCGGCAGCGTGAACCTCGGAGTGATCCCGCACGTCCATCATGAAGCCGTGGAACCCGTGCGCGCGCACAGAGGCGTAGAGCGGATCCACCGTGGCGCGACACGCCTGCTCCGCCCCGGCGCGCAATAGCGTTTCGCGCACCAGACGCAGATCGCTCCCGAACGCGGCGGCGTCGGGGTAAGCGGCCGGCTCCCGCTTTGGCCGCCCCGCATCACGCGACGCGACCAGCCGTCGCGTCGCATCGATCCGCGCCGCCATGAAGCTCAGTTTCAGCCTCAGCGGCTCGTCGGCATTTCGCTTCTGATTTCTCTTCCAGACATCCGGCATGATCTTCCGGTCTTTCTCCAGCGACTGGAGAAGCGCTCTGGCGGGCGGAGCGATGGCCGACGACAGAGAAAGACGGCGCGTGAGCTCCTCCAGCGTTTCCTGATACCGTCCGAGAATGACGTGACTGGCGCGCCGCGCGGTGGCGATCGTCGTTTCCGGCGTCACATAGGGATTCCCGTCGCGGTCGCCACCAACCCAGGTGCCGAAGCGGAGAGGAACCGACAGCCGGAATGAATCGGCGGTTCTCGCAAATTCCTCTTCGAAGGCGAGGGCAAGAGTTGCGTGCATGTAAGCGCCCGCCTCCAGCAACCGCGTCTCGAGGTACCACAGCGCGGTGCTCACCTCGTCGAGCACCGTCGGACGATCCTGACGCACCTCGCTTGTCAGCCAGAGCAGCTCAACTTCACCTTCGAGCGACTGCTCGATCAGCCTCATCGAGTCGGCCGGCGCGGTTTCGCGCGCGAGCAGTCCGTCCGCAACCCGCGCTTGCAGTCCGAGCAGCGTCCGCCGAGTCGATTCAGTCGGGTGCGCGGTGAGAACGGGCCGCAGGTGCAGGTTCAGCATCGCGGCTTCGATTTGATCCGCGCTCACGCCAAGGCCACGCAGCTGGCGCATCGTCCAACGCGCAGATGCCGGTTGGGGATCGGTGGTCGCTCGCCCCAGGTACGCGTTGCGCCGGCGAACCCGGTGTGTTTGCTCGGCCGTGTTGATGAGGAGGAAAAAGAGAGTAAACGCGCGGGCCGCCACGGCGCATTGTTCGACGCTGAATCTGTCGATCTGGCGGAGAATGCCGTCCAGACTGGGGGCCCGGGGATCACCATGCCGGCGGGCGCGGGTGGCGACGCGCAGCTCCTCGACGATCCGGAATGCCTCTTCGCCTTCCAGCCTTCTGATTACGCGACCGAGGGCGCCGGCAAGCCAGCGCACGTCCTCGTGGAGCGGTAGATCTTCGTTTCGCGGAGGAGCCGGCGTTGGCACGCCTGAAGATACCGCATGGGAGCGATGCGCCACCACCACCAAATGTTGTCCCAGCCCCCGCCAAATCGACCCGGCGCGGAGGATACCGGGCTACTCGCTGAATCGTCTAATAGAGGCAATCCAGCCACCCCGCGCCGCGCCCAAAAGGTCACAAAAATGAAGCTTCCTCACAGCAGACCCATTCTCATTTCTTTCGGACTGGCGTCGACGGCGCTCGTCCTTGGCGCGCTCCTCCTGCTCGAATGGAAGGGTGGAACGGCGGCCGTCGAATCCTTCGAGTGGGTCAGCCGCACCCTCGAGATCCAGCGCGAGCTGGCGACGGTGGAAGCGAGCATGAGCGAAGCTGAATCCAGCCAGCGCGGATTCGTGCTGACAGGCAATCCTGCGTTTCTGCAACCTTACGGGATCGCGAAAAACGACGTTCGTGCGCGCGTTGCCAACTTGCGGACGCTGGTCACCGACAATCCGGGACAGTTTCGGCGCCTCACCGTCGTGGAAGCGCAATCTCGCGCCAAGTTCACCGAGCTCGATTCCACGATCAAGCTCGCGCGCGAAGGCCACCGCGACGCCGCGGCGGCAGTCGTCAGAACCACCCACAGCGACAGCCTCATGACTGCGATTCGTTCCGGACTGCAGGCGATGACGAGTGCTGAGGGCGCCTTCCTGCGCATGCGGCAGAAAACGCTGGTCCGCGAGCTCCGCACGGGAGACATGATATCTCTCGGACTCGCCGGCGCTCTGGCCGCGACCATGATCGCCCTCATCGTGCTGGCGCGCGGTGCCGAACACTATCGGAACCTCGTCACTCTCTGCGCCTGGACCCGCTCCGTGGAGTACGAGGGCGAGTGGATAAGCTTCGAGGAATACCTGCGCCGCAAATTCGAACTCTCGGCGACGCACGGCATCTCGCCCGAGGCACTCTCTCAGATCAACATCAGCCTCGACGAACAGGACCGCGCCGACGAGCTGATCGAGCCCGACGAAGACCTACTTAAGTCGGCGAGCTAATCCGGCAAGATAGTCGGCGGCCTGCGCGATCGGCTTCGCTCCTGTAAGGAGCGCCTGATCCAGCGCGGGAATCCTCGGCTCGCTGTTCGCGTTTCGGATCCCGAGCCTTTTCCGCAGCTCGTCGCGAAAAGCCCGCGCCGGCCGATAGAACTTGTCACGGTAGGCGCGCCAGGTCTGGAGATTGTGCTCGAAGAGCTCCGCGCTCTGCATGTCGAGGACTTCGTCGCGCTCTGACTCGCTCACCACCGGCAGCGGCTTGA
>Ga0157378_10006303_pt1 | contig 10393 bp, 8 predicted proteins | sample M65metaG_FD_115309 | JGI IMG/M metagenome (GOLD analysis project Ga0157378, IMG submission 115309) | Miscanthus rhizosphere microbial communities from Kellogg Biological Station, Michigan, USA - M6-5 metaG | ecosystem: Host-associated > Plants > Roots > Rhizosphere > Soil | place: USA: Michigan...
AAACCAAGAAAGCCATGCTGCGATGGACCTTGCTTCGACCAATGGTGTTGTGTCTTGCATTGCCGACGGGCCTGGCCTGGGCTCAGGACCAGGCGGCGCCGGCGAAACCCGTGCAGGAAAAATCGCTGGCGACCCCGGCAAATCCGCTGAGCGCCTGGAACAAGTTGGCTTACGCACGGGTGAAGAGCATCCTGGCCAAATCGGCCGAGAAGATGCCGGAGGAAGGCTACCGGTTCAAACCCGTTGACACCGTGCGCAGCTACGGTCAGATCGTGGGACACCTGGCCGATGCGCAGTATCTGTTCTGCTCGATCGCACTCGGAGAGAAAAATCCAGCCCCGGACATCGAGCACACAAAGACATCCAAAGCGGATCTAATCGCCGCACTGAATGCCGCGTTCGCTTACTGTGATAAGGCCTATGACGGGATGAGCGACGCCACTGCGGTGCAAACCATCAAGCTCTTCGGGAATGACGCGCCGCGCCTGAGCGCGCTCACGGTCAACAACATGCACGACCTCGAGCACTATGGAAACCTGGCTACGTACCTGCGAATCAAAAACATCGTGCCGCCCAGCAGCGAGCAGCAGCCACCGCCGCAACCAGCGAAGAAGTGACTGGTTCCTGGAAGTTGGCCCGCAAATAGAAAATGCATGCCCTCCGGTGCGGGATCCTTGCTCGTGTGCCCAACTGCCGGGTTTAGCGAAAGGAGGATCGGTCGACGCTGGTCGCGCGTCCAGGTTCGGCGTTTTCCCTTTTGTTCCCACCACGATTTGCACTGCGATATTTTGGCGCGACGTCGGATTCCGTCCACTCCGGGGACAGAGTACATGCGCCTTCACGGGCAATATTGCTTAAACCGACGAGTGCGTTGAAGCGGACAAAGTGGCCGGGATCCGATAGATGCGCGCCCAAGTTTGGCAATGCGAGCGGACCTTTCAGCTTCTCGCCCAAAGCGAACGATTTTCCTGATGATCAACTGGCAGAAATGCGTCGAGCGTCGCAAGTCCTCGTAAAACAGCTTGTTGGCACCCGTACCAAGTGGACTATTTCTCCAGTAATTTTAGCCATTTGCTGATAACCGCGCGCAGCGCCCTTTCCTTCGACCTCACATCTTTCACGTTGTAAAACATTGCTAGTCGTCTTCCGTCCGCATATTCGCCTTCCAACAATCCGGACGAATCTTTAACTTTCGCTCCGCTCGGAAATACCAGCCGGATGCAATCCTTCCTGAACAAATTGAACACCACGATATATCGCCCGTACTCCTTCGGATTCGTCGGCTTCATTGGTCCGGCGTAGAAAAACGTCGGCGCATTCCACTTGATCTCTTCTCCAATCTCGCTGTCGACGCTCAGGATGATCCGACGCAAATTCCTCACCACCTGCGTCAGGGGATGCTTGAGACTGTCGACATACACATCGACTTTCTGCGACTCCGACGCTTTGGTCAGCAACCCGCTTGCCTTCGCCATGGTCTCCCCGCCTCCATAAATGTGCGTATGATATAGAGATTCATGACCAAAGCCTCGACTACGGATAGAATTCGGACTAGCGGCAGCTGTCTCTGGTTCGGCTTGTGCAGGCAGTCTGCTTCTGAGACCTTGCCTGCAGTGCCCGGGCGAACAGGCCACTAAACGTCTCCGCCGGACAGGGAGTGGTCACTGCGCTCACGATTTCTCACTTTGGAACGAAGCTCCGCCGCGTTAGTATGTCCGCCATGACAAACACCCATCGCCACCTTCCAACACGCCGCGGATTTATAGGTACCGCCATCGCCGCTACTGCAGCCGCTTCCCTGCCCTTCGCCCCCGGCGCGGCGGCGCTAGGCCGACCGAAAGCCGCTTCCAAGATTCCCGTCGGCCTCGAAATGTACTCGGTCCGCGAAACCATGGCCAAGGACCTCAACGGCACGGTCCGCGCCGTCGCCGCCGCCGGCTACCAGGGCCTTGAGTTCTACGCACCCTACTACGACTGGACGCCCGCCCAAGCCAAGGACATGCGCAAGCTCCTAGACGACCTCGGCATCCGCTGCTTCTCTACCCACAACGACAGTGGCTTTTTCGCGCCAGAGAAAATCGGCCACGCCCGCGACCTCAATCTCATCCTCGGCAGCAAGTACATGATTATGTCCAGCTCTCACGAAGGCGCCACCGCCGATGCTTGGGAAAAAGTCGCCGGCGCGCTCAATACTGCATCCGATAAACTCGCTTCCGATCATCTCGGCGTCGGCTACCACAATCACCAGGTCGAATGGAAACCGGTTGCCGCAGGGTCCGAGGGGGGCGGCCTCCGCCCCATGGACATCCTTGCCAAAAACGCCAAGCCCTCGGTAGTTCTTCAGCTCGACGTCGGCACCTGTCTCGAAGCCGGGTCCGATCCTGTTGCCTGGATCAACTCGAATCCCGGCCGCATTCGCTCCATGCACTGCAAGGAGTGGTCGCCCGACGCCGGCAAAGGCTACTCCGTGTTGTTTGGCGAAGGTATCGCACCGTGGAAACAGCTTTTCACAGCAGCCGAAAATGGTGGTGGCATCGAATACTACCTGGTCGAACAGGAAGGCAGCCGCTTCTCCGAAATCGAAACCGCGCAAAAATGCCTGGCCGCTTTCCGCGCCGCCCATGGAGGCTGATTCCCTTCACACATGCGAAATCTCGCCGCCCTGCTGCTAGCCGGTAGCGCCACATTTTCTGCATGGCCGGGCACACCGCAGGCAGCCAAGGTCCCGCCGGTCGGTTCAGAAGCGCAGGCAGTCGTCCAGAAAAATGCCGGCGCAGATACGCACCACAACCTGCTGCCGTCGCGACCCGTAAAAATGCGCGACGGCGTTACACTTCGCGCAAATATTCTTCTTCCGTCGCTCGAAGGCAGGTTCCCTGTTCTGGTCTATCGAACGCCTTACGGAAAAGATCAGGCACTCTGGCAATGGAATACCTTCGACAAAGCCGTCGACCGTGGCTACGCCGTCGTTATCCAGGACGTCCGCGGACGCTACGAATCGGAAGGCGAATTCGATCCCTACAAGAACGAAGGGCGCGACGGTTACGACACCATCGAGTGGGCGGCAGCGCAGCCGTGGTCCAATGGTAGCGTCGGTACCTTCGGCCTTTCCTATCCCGGCGCGGTGCAATGGCTCGCCGCCCTGGAAAATCCGCCGCACCTGAAAGCCATGGTTCCGGCCATGACGTTTTCTACGCCGCGCAACTTCTTTTACTCCGGCGGGGTCTTCGATGGTTCCTGGCTCGATTGGATCTGGTTCAACATCGCGCCCGATATTCGCAAACGCAAAAATCTGGCCGGACCCAGAACACGCGCCGAAGTGGCTGCCGTTTGGAAGCAGGAACAGGGGCGCATGCAGAAGTTCCTGCCGATGGCTGAACTTCCCGATCTGAAAGATGTCGCGCCGTTCTATTACGAGTGGCTGGCACATCCCCCCGCCGATTCGTGGTGGGACTGGGCCGAACTTCGCGGCAAATACGACCGCACTCACTCAGCCGTTCTCAACATTTCCGGCTGGTACGACGAGGCCTACGGCCCCGACGGCGCCACCACGAACTTCAACGGTTTGCTTGCCGCGCGCAACGCCGAAGCGCAACTGCGCACCGCAACCATCATCGGACCGTGGACGCACGGCGAACTGGAACGCACCTACGCGGGCGACCGCGACTTCGGCAAATCCGCTGCGCTGGACTACGACGAAATCATCCTCGGCTGGATGGACCACTACCTAAAAGGGGTCGATAACGGCATCGAAAAAGAAAAACCCGTGCGCATTTTCGTCATGGGCGACAACGTCTGGCGTGACGAAGACGCCTGGCCGCTCGCCCGCGCCAAAGAACAAGCGCTGCTCCTTACCTCCAGAAAGCAGCAGAACGCCGACACACGTTCGCTAGCCGCAGCACCTTGCGCGAAATGTGAAGAGTACTCCGAATTCGTTTCCGACCCCGCGCACGCGGTCACCGATCCGCACACTACATTCGGGGCGCGTGACTACCGCTCCCTTGTCGGTCGCAAAGACGTTCTCGTCTTCGACTCTGAGCCGATGACTGCCGATACCGAAGTAACCGGCCCGATCCGCGCGGAAATCTATGCTTCCGCCGACGTTCCCGATTTCGATTTGTGGGTTCGGCTGCTCGACGTCGCACCCGACGGCACTGCTTACAACCTGATGAGCCCAGGCCTCGATGTTCTGCGCGCGAGCTATCGCAACGGCTCGGTCCAACCTGAACTTGTGAAGCCCGGCGAAATCGTCCGCCTGAATCTCGACCGCCTGCTGACTTCCAACGTCTTCAAAGCGGGTCACCGTGTCCGCGTGCAGATCTCCGGTGCATTCTTTCCGCATTTTTCGCGCAACCTGCAGACCGGAAAATCCGAGGCCGCCTCCTCCGAAACGCGAGTCGCCAACATCCGCATTCACAATGATGCGGACCACGCCTCCCGCCTCATCTTTCCCGTAATTCCCCGCACTGACCATGCGAATGCGAAATAGGACCTTTTCGCAGAATGCTGTGCGCGTTTCGAGCATGAAACTCATCCGGCGATCCATTCCATTGTCCTTCGAGCTCCTTGCCGTCTCCATGGCGCTCGAAGCGCAATCTTCCACCGTCATTCATCGGCTCGACGGCTCGACGATTACAACCGCCGAGGCGGAGGCCTACGCGCGGTCCACGTTGGACAAAGAAAGGGTCAGCGGAGCGCAAATCGCCGTTGTCGAGCGTGGGCGTTTGACTTGGAGTGCGGCGTTCGGACTGCGCGGGCGGAATCCGGACTTACCCATGGACCGCGAGACGACGACATGGGCGGCATCCATCACCAAAAGCGTTTTCGCGACTTACGTAATACTTTTGGTGGAACGTGGCGAGTTCGAGCTCGATGTGCCGGTAGCCAAACAGCTTCCCGAGCCGCTCGATCACTACGACGCGTACAAGGAAACCGGCACTGCAATTGTCTCCGAGCCCGACTGGCCGCTGGTTACGCCGCGCTTGCTGCTTTCCCACACTTCCGGCCTGCTGAACTTCGCTTATCTCGAGCCTAACAAGAAATTGCACCTGCATTTCAGGCCTGGTACGAAATTCAATTATTCCGGCGAAGGAATCAACCTCGTGCAATTCGTGATCGAGCAGAAGAAGCAGAGACCACTCGACCAGCTGATGCAGGATGAATTGTTTGCGGCCCTGGGCATGAAGCGGACTGGATTGATCTACCGCCAGGAATTTGAAGCCGATGTGGCCGACCGTTTTGACCTGACCGGGAAATTCCGCGCCAAGACTCGCCGCTTCCCCGCCCGCGGCACAGGTTCGATGACCACCAGCTCGGAAGATTTGGCTTGCTTCGTAATCGCGCTACTGGGCGGCAAAGTCCTGAAACCTTCGACGCGTGCCGCGATGCTCAAGCCCTCTATTCAAATCCGGACCTTGCATCAGTTCGCGTTCAAAGCAAACGAAGGCGAAGGAAAGGAGGCCGCGGAAGTGGGACTCGCCTATGGGATGGGTTGGGGCTTGCTGACGAAGACGCGCTTCGGCCTTGCGTTTTTCAAGGAAGGCCACGGCGACGGCGCGCAAAACTACATGATCTGCTTCGAGCGCAGCAAAACCTGCATGATCCTGCTTACCAATAGTGACGATGGCGAACTGGCCTTCCGCCCGCTGCTAGAGAAGATTCTGGGAGACACCGTCACGCCCTGGGAATGGGAAGGCTACACCCGCGACTACATCGAGGAGAGCCGCAAGAACTAGTCGTGGCGGGCGCCGTGGATGATCTGAATGGCGTGTACGAGAAGGTGGGAGACGGCGTCAAGGGATTCGACGGCGCCCTTGGGGCTGCCGGGAAAATTGAGAATGAGCGTGGTGCCGCGAATCGCGGCGGAGCCGCGCGACAGAATCGCGCGCTGCGTTTTCTCCAGACCTTTGCGGCGCATCTCCTCGGCGAATCCGGGAACCATCTTGTCGGCGATCGCTTGCGTCGCTTCCGGCGTGACATCCCGGGGACCAAGTCCGGTGCCACCCGTGGTGAGGACCAGGTCCATTTTTTCTTCGTCGGCAAGACGTTTAAGAATGGCCTGAATCTCGAACCGATCGTCGGCAACCACATGCGTCGAGTCGGCGGTCCAGCCAACTTCTTTCAAGCGCGCAACTACTGCCGGCCCCGACGCATCCTGGCGTTCGCCACGCGAAACAGTGTCAGAGATGGTGACGACGGCGATTTTCATGCGAGCCAGTGTAGCCGAAAAACGAAAAGAGAAATCGGAGAAACCGCACTGTTGAAAATCAAGGGGTGCGGCACGCCGGAAGAATCAGGGAGTTTCGACGGCGTCGCGGCTGGCTTCGTCCATCAGGCGCATGGCCTCCATGAGTAGGCCGGTGGTGCCGCGCGTGGTTGTCGTGCGGGTGGAAGCGCTGGCGGCGTTGAAGTCAATTTCGAAGTCGCCCTCGCTCCAGAGAATGACTTTGTAGACGGCTTCGTCACCTTGGATGCTGCCGATCTGCGCGTCGCGGCACTGTCCACTGGTGAAAAAGAGTTCGCCCTGTTCGCCATTGTGGCGAACGCGGAGACGACAGGACTTTTGTCCCATTTCGAGTGACTGGAGCAAATCAGTCATGCTCATTTCTTCGAGGCGGCCTTGAATTATGCCCGGGCGTGACGCGGACTTCTGCAATTTCTCGAGGTGAAGGCGGTCGACCACTTTTTTCGCGGCGCGAACGAGATCCCTCAGGACGAAAGGCTTGGCCACGAAGTCTTCGACACCGTCGGTCAAGTGGCGCAACTTTTCCTCGATGTCGGCGCGGCTGGCCATGAACAGGAACGGAATGTGGCGCGTCTTTTCGCGGCCGCGCAGTTTTTCAAAAAGCTGGCGCCCGTCGAGACCGGGCATTTTGTAATCGCAAAGGATAACGTCGGGCGGTTCGTCGATGACTTTGAGGAGCGCGTCAGCGCCGTCGTTGGCAAAAACAACTTCGCAGTGCGACTCCATGCCCTTTTCGATCAGGTCGCGGACCAAGGGATTATCCTCAGCGACGAGAAGGCGAACCGATTTTGAGCCTGTCGGAGTCATCTTTAACTCGGGGTTTATAAGTGCAACTTCTTTTCCTACGGGTTTGTAAACACAACCCTTAGACCTTAACCCCTAGGACCTTAGTGTGCCCTCTTCCCTTTTCGTTTTCCGGCGCCGCGCTTGTTCACGCCTAGGCGGTGATAATCACCACTTTTGCCACCGGTTTTCTCGATCAGGAACAGCTCACGAATCTCGATTCCTTTGTCAAGTGCTTTGCACATGTCGTAGACCGTGAGCGCGGCAGCGGCGGCAGCCACGAGCGCCTCCATTTCGACGCCGGTCTGGGCGGAGGCGGAAACGTGAGTGCGAATCTCGACGCCATTTTTGCACACGGTGGCAAGCACATCAATGTAAGTGAGCGGGAGTGGATGACAAAGAGGTATCCACTCAGAAGTGCGTTTGGCAGCGGAGATTCCGGCGATTCGAGCGGTTTCGAGGGGGTCGCCCTTGGGGTTTTTGAGCCTGCGGATGGCGGCGAGGACCTTGGGCGTCATGTGGACAAAGGCGCGGGCTTTGGCGGTCCGATGGGTAAAAGATTTGGGGCTGACGTCTACCATGCGGGCCTTGCCGCGGGCGTCGTAGTGGGAGAGTTTGGGCATGGGATCCAAAATGCCGGGCTAATGTCCGGCGCTACATCGAAGCCTACCGCTCCTCGGAATGACGGTTACAAGCACCTTGTCAGAGTCCTCGAGGGAGGACATGGACGCGTTCGCCAGCATCAATTGTCTCGCGGTCAGGTGGGATCACCAAAAGGCAATTTGCGCCGGACATGGCGATGACGTCACCGGAGCCTTGCCAGCGGAGCGGTGTGACGCGTGGATGGTCGCCGAATTCGAGGAAGGCGGGCAAAAAGTGGGTGAGGCCGGGCTTTTCTTGCATTCGCTCGGTGAGCACCGCCTCCAGGAATGGAACGGGCGTTGGCGCGGCCCCGGAAAGGATTTCCATGGCCGGCCGAACGAAAAGGTCGCAGGTGACCATGGTGGATACGGGGTTGCCGGGGAGACCGAAGACGGGCTTGCCTTGGCAGACGGCGAAGACCACAGGTTTGCCGGGGCGGATAGCGACCGCATCGAAAACGGTTTCCGCGCCGAATTCCCGAAGGACGGGTTCGACCAAATCGTATTTTCCGGCGGAGACGCCGCCGGAAAGAACGAGGGCGTCAGCGGCGAGGCCAGCGGAGATTTTTGCGCGAAGATCGTCGTGAGTGTCCTTGGCATTGCCGAGGAGGATCGCTTCAGCGTGAAGCCCCGTGACTTTTGCAGCGAGCGAAACGGAGTTGCTATTTCGGATCTGGAATGGGCCGGGAGTGGAAGCGAACTCCACGACTTCGTCGCCGGTGGAAAGAATCGCGACGCGAGGCTTGCGGTAAGCAGCTATTTGAGCGGCGCCGACTTGCGCGGCTGCGGCAACTTGAGCGAAGCCAAGACGAGTCCCTTTAACGAGAACGGTCTTGCCGGCCGATTGTTCACTGCCGCGCGGAACTACATGCTGCCCCGGCGGAACTGCGCGGTCCAGCGTGACGGCATCGCCGCTGCGCTGTGTGTGCTCGATCATGATTACAGCGTCGGCGCCTTCCGGGAGCGCCGCGCCGGTCATGATCTGGATGCAGGTGCCGGGCTCGACTCGCATGCACGGTGTGTCGCCTGCTTTGAGCTCGCCGACGCAGCGGAGAGTTGCGCCGGGTTGGGTATCCACGGCGCTTACAGCGTAGCCATCGCGGATGGAGCGATCAAAGGGCGGGTAGTCGCGGTCGGTGAGAATTTCCTGGGCCAGGATGCGGCCTAGTGCCTTCAGGAGCGAGATGGATTCGGTCTGCGCCTCGCGCGAAAGCGCGGTCGTGCGCAAGATAACGAGTTCGCGCGCTTGTTGGTATGAGAACACCCTAAAAGCTTAGCGGAAAGACCGCATTGTGAGAAACGGCGGGAACGCTGCCTGACGGCCGCCATTTCGACCTTCACGCCAGTTTTCTGGGGCGGAAGGAAGATGTGCCCGTTTTTATCCAGTTTTGCGACAACTGGCACCCGAGTAAGCCGAACCAGAGTGGCGTTCACCGCCGCTAGACGGGTTCACGTGACAGCAAATCGAGCCGCCGCACTCAAAAAGGCAGGACGTGCCAAGCTGCGGCGGCAGCATGCTGCGCGCTACCTAGAATTCATAGCCAGCGGGAGAGGATGGTGGCTTCAGGGATGATGGTGGCGTCGCGTTCGGGGCCGGTGGAGATCATGCCGAGCTCGGTTTGCAGGAAGTCGCTGATGAAGCGGAGATAGTCGAGGGCGGCTTTGGGAAGCTTGGCCGCATCTTTTACGCCGTAAGTGTCCTGGCACCAGCCGGGGAGCGTTTTATATTCGGGGACGACGTGCTCGTACTCTTCCGCGAGGGCGGGCATTTCGTGGAGGGGCTTGCCTTTGTATCTGTATCCGGTGCAGACCTGAATTTCGCGCTGGGTGTCGAAGACGTCGAGCTTGGTGATAACAAGCGAGTCTATTCCGTTAATCATTTTGGCGTAGCGAAGGACGGCCAGGTCGAGCCAGCCGCAGCGGCGGGGGCGTCCTGTGACTGCGCCAAATTCCTTGCCGCGTTCGCGGACTTCTTGCGCTTCGAGGTCCGGCATTTCGGTCGGAAAGGGACCGCCACCGACACGCGTCGTATAAGCCTTTGAAATTCCGAGGACGTGTTTGATTTTAGTGGGCGGAACACCGGCGCCCGTTGTGGCTCCGCCGGACGTGGCGCTGGAGCTGGTGACGTACGGATAGGTGCCATGGTCGATGTCGAGCATGGTGCCCTGCGCGCCTTCGAAGAGAACGGACTTCCCTTCCGCGAGCGCGTTGTTGACCAGTTCAGCGGAGTCGCAGATGTAGCCACGGATCTTTTCGCCGAGTTTCAGCGTTTCGTCGACTTCATGGAAAAAATCTATGTCCGCGCCGTAGGCTCCCTTGGCTAGGCGATTCTTTTCGGCGACGACGCGAGCGGCTTTTTCGCGAAAGAGCGCCGGATCGAGCAGGTCGCACATGCGCAAGCCGCGGCGGGCCATCTTGTCTTCGTAAGCGGGGCCGATGCCACGCGACGTCGTGCCGATCTTGTTGGCGCCGCGGGCGGATTCGGCGGCTTTGTCGAGTTCGCGGTGATACGGAAAGATGAGATGAGCGCGATTGGAGATGTGGAGGCGACCCTTTACATCGATGCCCGACTTGGCGAGCATATCGATTTCGTTGACGAGCGCTACGGGGTCAACCACGACGCCCATGCCGACGACCGCGTGCTGCTTGGGGCGGAGAATGCCGCAAGGGATGAGCTGGAGCACGTGCTTTTCCTTGCCGATGATGACGGTGTGGCCGGCGTTGT
>Ga0157378_10006305_pt1 | contig 10391 bp, 7 predicted proteins | sample M65metaG_FD_115309 | JGI IMG/M metagenome (GOLD analysis project Ga0157378, IMG submission 115309) | Miscanthus rhizosphere microbial communities from Kellogg Biological Station, Michigan, USA - M6-5 metaG | ecosystem: Host-associated > Plants > Roots > Rhizosphere > Soil | place: USA: Michigan...
CCGTCGGCGGAAATGAACTGCGCATGGTCGGCGCGGGCGTGGTCCAGGACGGCGTCGCGCATGCGGGCTTCGCGCAAATTGGCGTTGCGCAGATCGGCTTCCGTGAAATAAGCACCGACCAGGTCGGCGCGCCAGAGCCGGGCGCCGCCGAGCGTGGCGCGATAGGCGCGCGCGTAGCGGAGACTGTTTTCATTGAGCTTGGCGCCAGCGCCGTCGTTGGGGGCGTCGGTTGGCGCCGTCAGGCGTGCACTGCGCGGCACCAGAGGCGCTTCAATCAAATCGGCGTAAGGCCGGTATCCGACCAGGCGGAAGACTTCGGCGGCCCAGCGGCGCGGACTGGCACTGAAATAGCGGCGCGACGCGTCGGAGTCGGCCGGGATTCCCCAGATAACACCGCAGGAAAGAAGCAGGAGCGCGAGGCCAGCGGCAAGGGGAGCACGCAGTGTGAGTAAAGCCATGCGAAAAACATTGCGAGTGCTGGGGCGTTTCTCTTCCCCGGTGCGGATGACGCGGCTGACGACGGCGGGCAAGCCGGTGGCTACGCTAACGCTTAGGACGAAGAAAAGCACATGAAGCGAACTGCCGCGCAAATCCTGACGCACAAGGTAGCGCACCCAGAGCAGTGCGATTGTTGCGGGAACAGCCCAATAGGCGAGTGCAGTGGCCATCACCGTTTCAAGCCACGACACTGGCGTTTTGGATTCGCGCAGCCAACGGAAATGGCGGCGCACCAGACCCATCAGGTACCACGGGCCGCCGCGTTCGACGGTTTGGCCATCCGGGAAGACGGCAGGTAGCGCAGACATACTGCTCCAAACGCGCAGCAACAAAAATTGGAAACGGACGAAGAGAACCACGAGCGCGATCGGGGCGATCAGGTAGAACGCGTTCATCGGAAGGGCGTTGCCAAGCCGCGCGATCGGAATAGTCTGGCCGTCAAGAACCAGGCGCGCGTCGCTGGTGGTAGCGACGCCGAGTCCGCAGAGCGCGCAGACGGTGAGCATCAGAAAATAGAACCACCGAGCGCTCTTGGTGGTTTCCCAAACGGTTTTGGCGCCGTCAATCGAAGAGATGGTTTCGGGCAGCATGGCGTCGTAAAGATTCGCGCCGCCCAGACGGCCGAGCCACAGACCTTCGGCGCCATACAGCGTTGCGCCCATCAGGTTCGCACCCCGGAATTCAGTACCGAGCAAATTGGCATTGCACAAATCGGCCTGCACCAGTGAAGCGTGGCGCAGGTTCGCCATGGAGAGGTCGGCGCCGCGCAAATTGGCGCGCTGCAAGAACGCACCTTGAAGATTGGCGCCCGTCAGATCGGCGTTTTCCAGGTTTGCGCCGCAGAGGTCAGCTTTGGCCCCCGCTTCACCGCCGGATTCCACCCAGATGCGGTGCTGATCGAGGATGGCGGCCAGATCGAACACGCCTTCACGATTTGCCGGATCGCAGGCGGCGACGGAATCAGCCGCGAGCTCGCTCAACTCCTTGAGCACGTCGTCCTTTTGCTCGTTCGCCGTAATCTCGGGAACTGCCGGTTCTATGGTCGCTTTGTCGGCATTGGAAATCTGTGGATTCTCCGGTGCCGGAACAGATTTGGGTTCGGGCAGCTGCGCGGCTGACTCGATGGCTTCAATTACGGCTTCTTCTTCCTCAGCAAGGAGCTCGAGCGCGAGCAGCTCCTCCGCCGTAGCCATCCGCTCAGTGGTGGCGCCGTATTCAGCCTTGGTCAAGACAACAGTGTGTTGTGCCGGCGAATCCGGCATAGACGTTCCCCCCAGAATTTACAGGTGCCGCTCGGCAAACGGCCCGAATCTCTCGGCCACGCCATGATTCCCGAATTGCCCTGTAAAAGTCGCCTGTCCAAAAGGTCAGGCGGCGTAAAAACAACGTTGGCCGGTCAGACAGGAACGAAAATACCGCGCGAGTCTCACCGCCTGAGAAAGAGAAGAACATTACATCCGCCTCGAAGACCATGGGGCGAATGGAGTTAGACCGCACTCCAGGCAGGGAAAACTTTTTGTAGGACTTCAGTGTGCTGTCCTGGAAGGACTCCTAGACAGGTCCATTCGGGCTGAGCGCAAACTGGACTTGCAAGCAGTTGTGGAGAACTCATTCTCAAAGTTACTTTGCAGGTGTCAAGAGCGTGGTGTCCGGCATTCCGTGCCAGCTTTGACGGAGCCGAAGATGCGACTCCAGCGACATACTCCCGGCCGGCGAGGCCAGGACACGAAACGTCTTTTTCGACCGGCGGTTCGCACAAATCGGATTTGCGCCGCCCTGGTATCCGTCCACCACAGTAACGACCAGCGGAACGAACTCGGCGATCCTGACCACCACGATTCAGCGTACCAAGCGGTTCAACCGCAGGACCTACTGACAAGTTTTCCCACCTAGCGCAAACGAGAGCGGCAGCGCGTCCTCGCCTGCCGCTCTTTCTTATTTGTGCTGAGCGACAAGGCATGGGGCGCATGGCACGGGCGCACGGGAGGCCCGGCGCGCGATTACGTGTGACTCGAATGCCGTGATTTGCAACAGGCAGGAAAAGAAAATGCCGGGGCGCTTCGCTGAGGGGCCAAGGCACCCCGGCCCATCCTTGCCCGCCTCCGCAGTGAGCGAGCAAGAAACTCGGAATACGGAAGGCGGCCAGAAGACCGCCGCTACAGTTACCGCTCTTCGTCGCCGCGCAAAAACTCGTAGCGTTCGATCGCGGCTACTACTCCGACGGAACTCTCATCGCGGTTCTCGGTGCGCTGTACGCGACCGAGGCAACGCACGCGAACCGGTCCCGCAAGCGTAATCTCGTTGGGAAGCGTCAGGAGGATTTCAACGGGCGAGCCTTCCTTCACATCCTTCCCCAGGTAGAAGTAGACCCCGCGCGAGCTGACGTCGCGGGATTCCGTGCTGGTTTCGCCAACAGCCGCTCCTGTAGTCCAGCGGACGGTAAGCGGCAGCCGCATGGTGAAACGTTGGGTGCTGCGGCGTTCAGTGGCCGACAAGACAGAACCTCCTCGAAACTGGAGAGAGTGTAGCCGGAGCCCGCCCAACCGACAATAGGACAAGGGGTTCAAAATCTTTTTCAACAAATTCGGTACGAAGGTACTAGGAAATTCCAAACGCCGGGCTTGGAGGCCGCAAAATCGGGGATGGAAAAGGGACTGGAGCTGTGTATCAACCGGAACCCCGTCGGAGGGGTGGCGAAGCTTTCGCGAAGCTCCCAAGCTATCATAAACCTCGAAAGCTAATAGACTTATGTCCGCCAACATCCCGCCCCCCAGCCTGCCGCAACCTGCCGGAGCGGGCAGGGACAGCCGAACCGGCGTTTCTGTTTTGGCTCTCGCGATATTGATAGCCGTTGCTTCCCTCCTTGTGTACTTGCCCGTTCTTCGCAATGGATTTGTGGATCTCGATGATCCCGCTTATGTGACCCAGAACGACCATGTGCAAACGGGAGTCAGCTGGAAGAACGTTCGGTGGGCACTCTCCAGCACCGAGGCGGCGAACTGGCACCCTCTGACCTGGGTGTCACACATGCTGGATTGCCAAACCTTCGGACGGAACGCGGCCGGCCACCATGCGGTCAGCGCCGTTTTCCACGCGCTGAATGCGGTCCTGCTATTTGTCCTGCTGCAGAAAGCGACGCTGCTTCCCTGGAGAAGCTTTTTCGTGGCGGCGCTATTTTCCGTTCATCCTTTGAACGTGGAGACTGTCGCGTGGGCCTCGGAGCGGAAAAGCCTGCTGTGCATGTTCTTTTCGCTGTTATGCGTGGCGTCTTATGCAAGGTTCGTGCGTCACAGGCGTTTGACAACCTATCTGGCCGTCATCATCTGCTTTGGTCTGGCCCTGCTTTCTAAGCCGATGGCGGTCACGCTTCCCTTAATTCTCCCGCTAATGGATTACTGGCCACTCGAACGGATTCAGGTACCGGCATCCCCAAAGGCTTTTGGAAAGTTGATTGGGCAGTACAAGCCGTTGCTCCTCGAAAAGATTCCGCTGTTTGCAATGAGCGCGGCGAGTTCGTGGATCACAGTAGTTGCACAGCGCAGCGGAGGTGCCGTGACCTCCATGGCCTACCTGCCAATGTGGCAAAGGTGGGAAAACGCCGCGTATTCCTACGTGAAATACGTTTTCAGGATATTCTGGCCCGCGCGACTGGCCTACCTCTACCCTCACCCCGCCGGCAGTTTGGCGCCGTGGAAAGTGGCCCTTAGCCTCATTGTTCTGTGCGGCATCACGGCTTTGGTTTGGCACTTTCGAAGGCGCCGGCACCTGCTGTTTGGCTGGCTTCTTTATGTGGTGGCGCTGCTGCCGGTGATTGGAATCATTCAGGTGGGACTCCAGGGAATGGCGGACCGCTACGCGTATCTGCCCATGATCGGCATTGTTATCGTCGTGGTTTGGGAACTGAGCGAAGCCGCCGCGGTCTCGCGCATACCGCGCCCAGTGCAGGTTAGCTTCGCGGTTGTTCTGTTGGGGATGCTCGGTTGGAGTACGGCAGCGAACGCAAAATATTGGCGAAGCAACTTGAGCTTGTTCACACACGCGCATCGAGTCACTTCACCTCCCTACTTCCAAATCGAGATAAATCTCGGAGCGGCGCTTAGCGACGAAGGAAGAACGCAGGAAGCCCTGCAACACTTCAGGAATGCCGAGCAAATTGGACCGGACCTGTTTACGCCGCACTTCAATATCGGATACCTGCTCGCCCAGGGCGGGAACAACGCCGAAGCCGTGCCGGAACTCCTCGCCGCCATTCGATGCGCCCAAAACCAGAAGGAAGAGGCGCGAGTCTGGAACACCCTGGCCGTGGCCTACCTGGACCTGAACAAGAATGAAGAGGCCGCGGATGCGTTTTCGAAATTGCTTTCCATCCAGCCACATTCCCGCGCAGGCTTCGCGGGGCGGGGACAAGCCAAGTTCAATATGGGCCGATACCAGGAGGCCAGCGATGACTTCGCGCGCGCCCTCGAGGAACAGCCAGCGCCCGAACTTTACCTTATGGCGGGCAAGGCATTGCAAGGGGCGGGCCGATGGAAGCAAGCGGCCGATTGCTACCGGCTGGCTCTAAAGGGCAATCCCCAGTTGACCGAAGCGCAACGATCGCTGGATACCTTGGAACACTCGAGCTCACGCCAGCCGTAAACGCGCCTCGAGCCGCAACCGCATTTGCGCCGGGACTGATCTGGCCAGGCACGCCTCGAAAGTCGATTGTGCCCCGGCCATCTGTTTCCTGTACCGATGTGTAGGTACTCGCCTGAACCAAATTGGGCCTCGCCACCGGTAGGCGGAAGCGATCCCTTCTTTTAACTTCTTCGCGTCACGCCACAGGGAACACAGTCTCCTGATCTTCACTCGACTGTCTTCACCGGCCTCAGGAGAAAATTGTGATCCGCAGAATTCTCTTCTCTTTTTGCTCTTTCTTGCTGTCCTTCAAGCTTCAGCCACGGTTCGCATTACCACCACTTCCCTGCCGGTAGGCAAAGTCAGCGTAGGTTATCGAACCTCACTCGCCGCTGCCGGCGGAACCTCGCCTCTCCGCTGGCGGATTGTTTCAGGTGCGCTGCCGGCTGGCTTGTTCTTTTCTGAATCCGCCGGAGTCATCGTCGGCGTTCCCGAGCAAGCGGTGAATGTGGCTCTGACGATCGCAGTGACCGACGCCAGTGGCGCAACGGCGAGCGCAAACTTGCTCCTCGAGGTTCTCGCCTCGAACTGGGGAACGGCCTATTACGTGGACAACGTCGCGGGCAGCGACAGCAACTCGGGGACCTCACCTGCCACAGCGTGGAAAACAGTGGCGCGCGTAAATCAGGCAAGTTTCGCCCCGGGAGACCAAATCCTGTTCAAACGCGGCGGGATCTGGCGCGAGCAGCTCACCATTTCGGCGGCCTGTATGCCAGTGAATCCGAGCCTTTTCGATGCGTACGGCAGCGGCAACGTGCCGGTAATGACTGGCAGCGATCTCTTGCCGGTGCCCGTCTGGTCGGTCTGCAGCAGCTGCCAGCAATACATCTGGACCACGCCCGTGAAAACCCAGCCGAACATCGTCTTGTTCAACGGCGCTGCCGGTAAGCAGCAGGCTTCCATCTCGCAGCTGGACAGTGCCACCGAGTGGTTCTGGAGCAGCGGGGTTCTATACGTCTGGTTCACCGGCAACCCCGGATATTCCTACCGCAGCCCGGGGGTCGAGGTCGGTTGCCGATCGCTCGGGATCGGATTCTTCGGGGCCTCCTATGTCACCGTCCAAAATCTCGCGATCGCCGGTGCGAACGGAAAACCTTCCAACGCGGCGGTGTACGCGCAGCCGTCATTCCAGCTCGGCAGAAGCACGCACGACATCAGCCTTCACAACCTCGCCGTGAGCAATGGAGCGGGCGACGGAATCCACCTCGAAGACTGCCAGAACTGCATTGTGCAGGGCTCCAGCGTCTTCGCCATGGCGCGCAACGGGATTGCCCTGGTTTCCGCACATGCTAACTTCCCCGTCACCGCTGCGACGGTCCTAAACAACACCGTGGCCAACAGCGGTTAGCTCCAACAACACGGTCCACGACAACGGCGAGGGCATCTATTTCCGCTGGACAAATCATTCCGTCATCCAATCCAACTCGTCGTACCACAATACGAACACCGCGCAGCACGGCGAACTGGAGGGCATCGAACTGGAAGCCAGCAGCAGCAATTCGATTGAAAGGAATCTAGTCTACGGCAACACCATGAGTGGCATTGAGCTTTCGAACGACAGCGGCGCCGGGACCGCGCTGACCGGATCTTCGGGAAACGTCATTGCCTACAACTCCGTCCACGACAACGGCCAGCACGGCCTGTTCAGCAACGCCGCGCCAACTTCAAACAACGCCTTCCGCTACAATGTCGTCTGGAATCACGTGAATGGTGAATGCTTTTTGGCTAACGGCACGGGCCATCAATTTTACGGAAACACCTGCTGGAACAACTCGACGGGCATCGACTTGTATACGTCCAGCACCACGCCAACTACGGCAAACATAGCGGTGCGAAACAACATCATCGCCGGGAGCATCCACCAAGCAGTCAAAATCGAAAGCGGCGTCTTGATGTCAAGCCTGGCGTTCGATCACAACGACTACTACAACGCATCTTCGGCCCCGCGTTTTGTGTGGCTTACGTCGAGCGGCGACCTGACCGTGTGGCGCTCCACCTTCGCCTATGATCTCCGCTCGCTCGACGAGAACCCGCAGTTCCTCTCCAGTTCGCCAACTGCAGCAAATCAACTGGCAGTCCTCGCCGGTTCACCAACCATCGGCGCGGGTCAAGCGCTCAACGCGGTTTCGACGACGGGCTTGAGTGCGCAGTCAGCCTGGCCGGGAACGGTGGGGTTCGCACAGCAATCCGCGGCGTGGGACCTCGGAGCTTTTTTGACGAATCCGTAGCGCAAGGAATTCGGAATGGCAGCGGGCCACTCGCTGAACCGCCAAATGAGAGAAGTGCGGGAGGTTAGGTGTGCTCGATCAAGCGATGGTGAATGGCGTAGAGCGCCAGCTCGAGGCGGTCGGAAACACCCAGCTTGTCGAAAATGTTGTGCAGATGGTTCTTGACGGTCTGCTCGGAGATGAACAGCTTCTCGCCGATCTCTTTGTTGCGGAATCCTTGCGCCACCAGCTGCACGATCTCTTTTTCGCGGTCGGAAAGCAGCGGCTTTTCGCGGCGCGGGCCGGACTCCGATGACTTCGAAAAAGCCTTCATGACCTCGGCGGTCATGCGGTTGTCCAGCCAGATTTCGCCGGCGTGCACACGCTGAATGCTCTTCACCAGCAAGTCCGTTGCGGACTGCTTCAACACCACGCCGCGAGCGCCCAGCCGCATCGCACGCACCACATCACGATCATCTTCCGCGGCGGTCAGCACAATTACGCGCGTCGGCAACTGATCGAAATTCACTTCTTCCAACACCGCCAGACCATCTTTGTCCGGCATGCGAAGGTCCAACAGCAGGATATCCGGCTTCAATTTCGCCAGCATTTTCACGCATTCAGTGCCGTTTTGCGCTTCTCCGACGATCACGATCTCTTCGTCGCCGTCTAGGAGTTTACGCAAGCCATCGCGGAAGATCGCGTGGTCGTCCGCCATCAAAATCCGTATCTGTTGTTTTGTCTTCGCCATAATTGACTCAGGGTCCCCAATCAACCCTGAAACTCGCTCAATCCATCATCCCAGCGGAACTTCAATCGTCAGACGTGCCCCATGCCCGGGGTTCGACTCCACGGTCAAATCCCCGTTGACGGTGCGCGTTCGCTCCTTGATGGAAATGGGACCCAGCCGCAGACGGTCCAGTTCGTCACCAGTGAACTTCCCTGCGAAGCTGAATCCTTCGCCGTTGTCGTCCACCACCAGAAGCAGGCGGCTGTCATCCTGCGAAAGTTTTACCACGACATGGGTGGCCTTAGCATGTTTTTTTATGTTGTTGAGTGCTTCACGGTAAATCTGGAAAATCTCGCGACAGACGCGGTCGGGAGCCCGTAATTCCGCGGAATCCACCAATAAATCCAGGGCCAGACGAGATTCGTTTCGAAAGCGCTCGGCGAATCCTCGCATCAAGTCCACCAGGTCGGCAGACTGGACGCGCACGGGTCTCAGGTCCGTCACGAAGCTCCGCAATTCAGCTGATTCGTTCTTCACGGTACGCTGCAGGCTCGCGAGAGATGTTTCGGCATGGTCCGGCACCGTCGCCACGCGACGTCGGATCACGTCGAGCTGGATTTCGATGCTGAGCAGCGTTTGCAAGATGCCGTCGTGCAAGTCGCGCGAGATGCGCGAACGTTCGGCTTCGATGGCGCGCGCCCTTAAATGACGCAGCAGAAAGACATTCTCGAGGGATGGCACCACGTGACTAGCCACGCGTTGCAACCAGTCCAAATCGGCCTTGGTGAAGGGACCGTTCGTACGCCTTCCGTTTACCACAAACAGCCGGCCGGCCGGGTTTTCGTTCTGATCGAACGGGACGGTCATGAAGGACTTGATGGCAAACTCGGTCTGGGTCGGTCCGGGCAAGCGAGGAAGGGTTTTGATCGCCTCACCGTTCCGGCGGTCCCATCCGAACCCGGAGCCCGCACCCTGCAGCGAATTCCAGCAGATCGTGGCGTCGAGATCGTCCAGCAAGAAACCATCGGCTCGGGCCAGCGCGAAGCTGTCTGGCGTCAGCCGATCGCTCTCACCGATTTTCAAGCGCCACAGGAAGATGCGCTCTAAATCCATATCACGAAACACCAGGAACGCTTGTTCCGCGCGAAACCAGGTAGCCAGCTCTTGCAGAAAAAGCCGCAGCGACTCCGCTAGGCCCTGCTCCACCTGCATCGTGGCCGTGATCGAAGACAGAAAGTGATTCTGCGCAGCAAACTTCTGGCTGTGCTCGCCCAGAAATGCCAGCCCCGCGCCCGAGGCAAACATCGCTCCGACAATCGCGATCCAGGTGATGAGGTGCAGCCCGATGGCGTTTCGGTCCACAACGTCCACGAGTGTAATCGTCAGGGCCAACACGGCCGTTAGCGGAACCGCTGTGCTAGAGCCCCAGCGGCTTCCCGCCGCATAGGAAACAAACAGGAAGGGAAACCAAACTGGCACCGTAAACGGCACCAGATAGATGAGAATGCCCAATGCGATCAGGTCCACGATGAGCGGAGAGTGCCAGTCACGTTCGCTCAGCAGGATCTCCAGCCCGATGATTGCCAGGCTGACCAGAAGGTAGGCAAACAAGAAGAACAGACAACGATGCGACTCTGGCGAAGCCGGCCACTCCAGGATTGCGAGAATCGACAGGAGGATGGTGATCGGTCGCGCGTAGAGAATTTGCCGCTCAAAGTGGCGGCGATCGGCGTCGTGCGAACTCATTCGAGACTCATGCGCAGGGGCACCGTGCTGAAGTCCAGTCTAGCAAGCGTGGTTTTGGCCCAACTCGCGGACTGAAAGCGCCGTTTCCAAGCCGCCAAGAGTTAGCAAAAGGACAAATTCAGCTGGCCGGGGTCGTGTGTTAAACTAGGTTTGAGTGGTGGGAGTAGCTCAGCTGGTAGAGCGTCGGTCTGTGGCACCGAATGTCGCGGGTTCAATCCCCGTCTCCCACCCCAATTCCCTTCAATGTTTATCAGGCGATTTAGCGTCCAGCGTCGTCCCGCGCTGAAAACAGTGCGCCAAATGTACGCAAACCAAACTTGACCGCTTATTTGACGCGAGATTCCTGGAACAGCTCGCGAGCAACACGGTCGAAGCGGACAGCGAGGCTCTACGGCCCTCCGCCACCTACGAATGAGCGGTCGGGAACATAGGTAACACATCGTACCGGACACATAGGTAACACTTTCTCCCTGTTTAGGGAGGAAGTGACTATGCCTTGGAAGGAGTGTTCGGCGATGGATGAAAGAATGCAG
>Ga0157378_10006306_pt1 | contig 10391 bp, 6 predicted proteins | sample M65metaG_FD_115309 | JGI IMG/M metagenome (GOLD analysis project Ga0157378, IMG submission 115309) | Miscanthus rhizosphere microbial communities from Kellogg Biological Station, Michigan, USA - M6-5 metaG | ecosystem: Host-associated > Plants > Roots > Rhizosphere > Soil | place: USA: Michigan...
AACGGCCAGCCGTTTCGCTTCGAGCGGCACATGCAGCGCCTGCGCAACTCGGCCGGCATGCCGATGCTGCCGGTGCCGGTGGCCGATGGCGAGATGGCCGACCGCTGCCGCGCGACGATGAAGGCCGCGGGCCTCGGCGACGGCCCGCAGAACGAAGCGTACATCCGCATCCTGCTCACGCGCGGGGTCGGCGAGCTGTCCTACGACCCCGCCGGGTGTCCGGTGCCCTCGATTGTCATCATCGTCAAGCCACAGATCGATCCGCCTGCCGCCGCCTACGAGCAGGGCATGAAGCTGTCGATCGTCAACATCGTCCGCAACCATCCGGGGACGGTGAACCCGCTCATCAAGTCGAACAACCTGCTCAACAACGCGCTGGCGATGCAGGAGGCCGGGCGGCGCGGCGCCGACGAAGGCGTGATGCGCAATTTCCGCGGCGAGCTGGCGGAGTGCACGACGTCGAATCTCTTTATCGTGAAAGGCGGCGTGGCGCTGACGCCTCCGCTCGACGCCGGCCTGCTGCCCGGCATTACCCGCGCGTACCTGTTCGAGGTCGGCGAGGAAGCCGGCATTCCTGTGCGGGAAGCCGTGCTTCATGATGCAGATCTGCTCAATGCGGACGAGGCATTTTTCACCAGCACCACCCGCGGCGTGATGCCCGCCACGCGCGTCGACGACCACCCCATCGGCGGTGGCGCACCCGGCCCGATTACCCGCGCGCTCGGCGCCGCCTACGACCGGAAAGCGCGAAGTACCAGGTAAATTCAGCCCCCGGCTGCCGTAAAATGGCAGCCCTCCATGACACCCGAGCGCTGGCAGCAGCTGCAATCGCTGCTCAATGCGGCTTTGGCGATCCCGGCGGGCGACCGTGCCCGCTTCCTGGCGGGAGCCTGCGCCGGCGACGCAGAACTGCAGCACGAAGCCGAATCGCTGCTGGTGCACGCGTCCGAAGGGTCGGGCTTTCTCAGCGTGCCGGGCGTGACGGTCGAGCGCGACTTCGTCCAGGAAATCAGTCTCGTCGGCAAGCAGCTGGGACCCTACTCCATCAAATCGCGGCTCGGCACCGGCGGCATGGGCGACGTGTATCTGGCCGAAGACACGCGGCTGCGCCGGCAGGTGGCCATCAAGGCGGTGCGCGAAGCCGGCCCGCCGTCTCCGGCGAGCCGCTCGCGGCTGCTGCGCGAGGCACGCGCGGCGGGCGCGCTCAACCACCCGCATATTGCCGCGATTTACGACATCATCGAAGACACCGGGGACGCCAGCACGCCGCCGCACATCGTCATGGAGTACGTCGAAGGCGAGACGCTTTCCGATCTCCTGCGGAACGGACGGCTCGAGACGGGAGAAGCGCTCCACTTCGCCCGCGACGTCGCCGACGCGTTGGCCGCCGCGCACGGCCGCGGCATCGTCCATCGCGATCTGAAACCGGCCAATTTGCGCGTGACCCTGCAGAGGCGGGTCAAAGTCCTCGACTTCGGTCTCGCGCAGCGCATGTCCGCCGCCGTGCCGACCGAGACGAGCACGCTGACGGCCGATCACGCGCTGCAGAACCTTCTTCCGCGTATCGCCGGAACGCCCGGCTACATGTCACCGGAACAGGTGTTGGGACGTCCTGTCGGACCGCCGAGCGACATCTTCAGCCTCGGCATCGTGCTGTTCGAGATGCTGTCCGGCACGCGCGCGTTTCCGGGCGAAGATTTCTCGACGGCCGCCGAAGCGACGCTCATGCGGCCCGTTCCGCGCCTGACGGAGGCGGTCGTGGGGATCTCCCCGCCGATCGATGCGCTCGTGTCGCGCATGCTCGACATCGACGCCGCGAAGCGCCCCACGGCCGCGGCGGTGTTGGCCGAGCTCGACGCGTTGGCCCCGGGCTCGCAGCGGGATCTTCCTGTGGTTCCGGCCCCTTCGAGGCGCTCGGCTCTCATCGCCGTGCTCGCGGCAATCGCGATCGTGATCACGGCCGGTGTCGTGTGGTGGCGCACGGCTCGCGGCGTTCCGGCCGGCCGGCCGGTGATTGCCGTGTTGCCGTTTGCGAACCTCAGCGGCGACCCGTCGAAGGATTATCTCGGCGTCGGTATCTCCGACGCATTGAACACCAGCCTTGGTCGCTTCGCGGGCGTGTCCGTCATTCCGCATTCCACGGTGGAAGAAGCCGGAGCGCTGAAAATTACCGACGTCTCGAAGATCGCCGCTAGCGTCGGCGCGACGTTGGTCGTTCAGGGGGGCGTACAGCAATCCGGCGACCGCCTCCGCATCAACGCGAATCTCGTAGCGGCTGACGGCAAGATCGCCTGGAGCGGAGACACGGAAGCTGCAGCGATAGATCTTTTTGCTGCGGAAGCCCGACTCGCGAGCTCGCTCATCGACGCACTCCGGATCGGTGTCAGCGCAGAAGAGCGCGACCGCATGGCCAAACCGCCGACAGCGATTCGTGCCGCGCTCGAAGCCTACTGGCAGGGTCTCACGCAGCTCGATCAGGTCGCGGGAGACTCGGCCTATCTTGACGGCGCGATAGCCAGTTTCCAGCGCGCCATTGCTCTCGACGGACGGTTCTCCCTCGCACACGCTGGACTGGGAGAAGCCTATAGACGAAAGGCCAAGGCCTCAAACAACCGAGCGTTGATGGATCAGGCCACCGCCAAAGTTGCTGAAGCCCTTCAGTTGGATCCTCAACAGCCAGAGGTGCGGCTCTCGTTGGCCAGTCTATATCGAGCGACAGGACGTGATGGCGCCGCTGTCGAGGAGCTACGCCGCGTCCTTGCTGAGAAGCCCTCCAATGACGATGCACACCGGCTTCTCGGGGACGTCCTTGCGAGCGAAGGACGTCCGAAGGAAGCCCTCGAGGAATTACAGCGGGCCGCCGCGTTGCGGCCGTACTACTGGCAGAACGTCGATTTTCTTGCGCTCTTTTTTCTGCGGACTGGCAAGCTCGACGAAGCCATCGCGATGTTCACTCGACTGACGGAGCTCAAGCCCAACGATGATGCGGTGTACCAGCAACTCGGCGCCGCGTACCAGACGAAAGGCGACAAGGTCCGCGCGCGCCAGTACTACGAGAAATCGATCGCCATCCGCCCGAACTCGAGCTCCTCCACCAACCTTGGAATGATTCTCTATGCGGAGGGCAGGTACGAAGAAGCCGCGAGGCGGTTTTCAGAGGCAATTCAGCTTTCACCGAAACGCGCGGCGTACTGGCGCAACCTCGCGGACGCGTACGTCAAATTGGAGCGACCGGTGGATGCGAGGGCCGCGTACGAAAAGGCCGTCCAGCTGACCGAAGAGGCGCTCGCGGTCAACCCCAGCGATGCAGTCAGGTTGTCACAGCTGGGCGTCTACGAAGCAAAGCTTGGCAGGCGTGTTGAGGCCGAACGGCATGTCAACAGCGCGGTGACACTCAACCCGACGAGTCCGGACGTTCTCTATCGGCGCGCCGTTGTGCTTGCTTTGAATGGCAAGCACGACGACGCGATGAAGCAACTGTCTGAAGCAATTTCTCGAGGTTACTCGAAGCAGCTTGCCCTCGAAGACGATGACCTGGCCTCGTTGAGAACCCTTCGGGCCTTTCCCGCCGCAGTCGGACCGAACAGATAGCGCACGCGGCTTACTTACCGCCGCAACTCGGACACTCGACTTCGATCTCCGGATCCGGTCCGGCCTGCTTGCCCTTGTAAAAGACCATGTAGCCATGAGCGGTGTTCGCCGGAACGCCGGAGTCGATGTTGCCCTGAATCGCCCAGACCGTTTTGCCCTTGTACATGATCTGCGCGGCGCTCAGGACGCGCATCGCCGCCGCCCCCATGACATCGTCCTTGAAGTGCAGCGAGACCATCGACTTGTCGACGCCAAGGCATACGTCGTCGTCGTTCTCGGAATTGCCGTTGCGAATGATCCACGTGACCTGATCATTGCGCTTGCTCGGGATCACTTCAGTCGCCACCGTCCCCACGCATTCGGCCGGTTGCGTTCCGCTGTAGTTCTGCGTCATGTGAATGATGGCGACCCGGTCTTTCGCGAACGTCATTTCTGCAACGGTCAGCAGAAATGCAAGCGCGATCCCAGTGACAATCGCGAGTCTCTTCATACGTCTCCTCCAGTAGTCGGCGCGACGCGCTTCAGCGCCACGCGATGAGTTCAAGGCTGTACGCGCCGCCTTCAAGCAATCTGTCCACCCGTGTCCCCGTCGGCGAACGGCTCGCGAGCACGGTCACCGTCACGCCGCCCACCTGCGCGGTCTGTCCCCCCGTCAGCGTCTGCTGGACGCCCCCGACGCGGATGTCGACCACCGCCTGCGCCGGCCCCCTCCCGCGACCCGCCGGCGGTACGGACTGCTTCGCTTCCATAAGGAACAGCGGCACCGAGACGGCGATCGGCATTGGTCCTGTTTCTGTAATACGCGCAACCCCCACGCCGTTCGGTCCGCTCAGGGCGAAGATCTGCCGCCGGTTCGACTCGTCGTTCCGAACGCGATAGTCGATCGTCACCGCAGCGTTCGGCAGCAACGACAGCGCCTTGCCGTCGACGCGTGCCTGCAACATCACGCTCCGGTTGTTGCCCAGGTCCAGCAACAGCTGTTCGCCGTTGTTATTGATGCCCGTGACCGTCGCCGGACCGCCGTACTCGTTCTGCAGTCCGGCCGTCTCCACGATCCGCACGGCGCTCTTGACGTTCGGCGCGAGCATTCCCGTCCCCTGCGGCGGGATCGCCTGGTCGGGCGGTGTCACAAGCTGCCGCGCCTGGACCGGCTGATTGCCCTGATCGAGATTGGTCAGACCGGGAGCCTGCTTCTGATCGGCCGCCTGCTGCCACAGGCGCTTCTGCTCCGGCGTGGTCGAATGCTGCGACAGATCGTTCGCCATCCGGCTCTCTCGAGATCCGCAGGCAGGGGCTGAAAGAAGCACCACACACACGACGACTCGACGCGTCATGGCAGATCCCCCTCCCGGACTGGGCCGTCGAATGTGATCGCCGGCCAGTCTGCCGGGTCTGGCCCGGCGTCGTTTTGGCTCCAGTCGATGGACTTGCCGCATGTCTTCACGGCCGGGGCCGTATTCGACGGCGGCGGGAGAAGCTTCTTCCCCATACCCGAGGAATAGTCCATCGCGACGCCGATGCTCAGCGGAAGCGCGCCCGTCGACGACTCGTTTGCTCCGGTCGTCCGGTAATAAACGGGCCCGCAGGTCGCGTGATCGAGGCGCCACTGGTTGCTGCGTCCGGTGCGCTTGTCCCAGCTGTACGACATCACGCTCCAGTGAGCGGCGACGTGTTCGTCATCGTTGTCGCCTCCGCCATGCGTCAGTCCGAGGTCGTGTCCGAGCTCGTGCACGAATCCTTCGGCCTGCGAGCGGACCGTGTGAAAGCCGGTGGCCCAGTCGTCGAACGAGATCAGAAAGTCATCCGCCCAGTCGCTCTGCCCCGAGGGCCCGAACGTCTGTTTCTCGCCCCAGATCGCGTAATGGAAAATCTTGTCGCGGCTCGCGTTGGCGAAGTTCGCGGTCTTCAGGTCGGAGAACTTCTTGATCGCCGGGTTGGCGGTGATCGCATCGTTGCACCAGCTCGGCGCGCCGATGTTGAAGCACACTTCCGCGACATAAGGAATCGTGTGCGTGTCGAGAATCAGGTTGATGCCCGGCGGTCCGTTCGGATTCAGAATCGGCGCGTTGTCGAACATCGCTCGCGCGGCGTCGAACGTCGGCGGTCCCGGCGGATGCTGAAGTCCAGGGACCGTCGCGGTACCGGCCGCCATGACGTCCAGCTGCACGAGGATGTCCCGCCGGTACGGGTCGGTTTTGAGTGTCGGCAGGCCGACGCCGGCGTAGCCGCCCTGCTCGAGCGAATCAGGCAGGTTGTCGCCGTCGCTGTCCAATGTCTCGGCATCGACCGGCAGCCTGTACGACACGACATCGCTCTCCTTCGTATCGAGATTACGAACGGCTACGCAGATCGTCTCGCCCGCCGTGCGGCTGCCCGACAGAGCGACAGTCGAGAGAAAATGCCTGATCGGATAGTCGAGCTCGCTCGGTGCGACGTTGAACATGCTGTTTCGCAGCGCCTTGTGCGACGCGGTCGCAAGATCAGTCGTGATGACGGTTGGGACGATCTTTGCCGGGCATTTCGTCTCTGGAGTGGTGGCAACCGGCGGCACAAGAGTGACGACTGCTCCGACGTCGATGTTCGCGCCCTGCACGTAGAGGCCCGCGGTCACGTGGCCGGGGCTGCTGAAGTCCGCGCCGACGAGCGTGACGGCATCGATGCGCGGTTGCGGATACGCGGCAACCGGCGCCGTCACCGTGAACGGCATCGTCTTTGTCGAGTCGCCGTGCGAATTCCTCAGGGTGACGTTATGTGTTGTGCCGGGCGCGGCGTCGGACGGCACGGAAAACATGTAGGCGCCGAGAAAGCCCGACGGAATGGGGTTGCTGTCCCACAGCACATTCGCACCGTCGAGATCGGCGCCCTCCACCATCACGAGCGTGTGCGGAGGGCCGGATGTGACATCAAGGCCGGTGAGATTGGGCCTGGCACATGCCGACACCAGTACCGCCGCCCCGAGTGCGAGCGCTTGCAGCAGTCTCATGCTGGAGTGAGGCGCGTATTCTACAGCCGAGTTGGCTCAGAGAGGCCGAAAAGATACAGCTAGGCGTCCCCAGGGGAAACAGGCGGACAGGAGCAGAACAGGTTCCTGTCGCCCCAGGGATTGTCGATGCGGCTGACGCTCGGCCAGAATTTCCGCTCCCGAACCCACGAGAGCGGAAACACCGCCTGCTCGCGCGTGTAGGGATGCGCCCACTCGGCTGAGGCAATGGCCGATGCCGTGTGCGGCGCGTTCTTCAGCACGTTGTCCTTCGCATCCGCCGTGCCGTCGATGACCGCCTGAATCTCCCGCCTGATCGCAATCATCGCGTCGCAGAAGCGATCGAGCTCCTCTTTCGCCTCGCTCTCGGTCGGCTCGACCATCAGCGTGCCCGCCACGGGAAACGACACCGTCGGCGCGTGGAAGCCGTAATCCATCAGCCGTTTCGCGACGTCGGTCTCGTCGACACCGCTCCGCTGTTTCAGCGGACGCAGGTCGAAGATCAGCTCGTGGGCCACGCGTCCCTTCGCCCTTGTGTAGAGCACCTCGAAGTGCGAGTCGAGCCGGCTCTTGATGTAGTTGGCGTTGAGAATCGCGCAGCACGTGGCGTCGGTCATACCGGCGCCGCCGAGCATGCGGATGTAGCCGTACGAGATCAGCAGAATGCTCGCGCTGCCCCACGGCGCGGCCGACACTGCAGGGATCGCATGATCCCCGCCAACCTTCATCACGGGATGTCCCGGCAGATACGGCGCCAGGTGCTGTGCGACGGCAATCGGCCCCATGCCCGGTCCGCCGCCGCCGTGCGGAATGCCGAACGTCTTGTGCAGGTTCAAATGCACGACGTCGGCGCCGATGACCGCAGGGCTCGTCAGCCCGACCTGCGCGTTCATGTTCGCGCCGTCCATGTACACCTGCCCGCCGCGCGCGTGGACGATGCGGCAGATGTCCTGGATTTCGTCTTCGAACACGCCGTGCGTCGAGGGATACGTGACCATCAGCGCCGCAAGGGCGTCGGCGTGCTCTGCCGCCTTCGCGCGCAGGTCGTCGACGTCGATGCTGCCGTTCGGCCGGCCTTTCACGACGACGACCCGCATCCCCGCCATCGCGGAGCTCGCGGGGTTGGTTCCGTGCGCGGAATCGGGAATCAGGACGACGTCGCGGCCGCTCTGCCCGCGCGCGCGATGGTACGCGCGGATCACCATCAGCCCGGTGAACTCGCCCTGCGCGCCCGAGTTCGGCTGCAGCGACACGGCCGCCAGGCCAGTGATCGCGCACAGCGCGCGTTCCAGTTCGCCGATGATCTGCCGGTACCCGCCCGCCTGCTCCGGCGGCGCAAACGGATGCATCACGCCGAACTCGGTCCACGTCAGCGGCAGCATTTCGGAGGCGGCATTCAGCTTCATCGTGCACGAGCCGAGCGGAATCATCGACGTGTCGAGGCCGATGTCCTTGCGCTCGAGACCCCGCACGTACCGCATCATCTGCGTTTCTGAGCAGTACGAGTTGAACACCGGGTGCGTCAGAAACCTCGTCTCCCGCTTGAACGGCGGCTCGAACTCGTAGGTCACCGGTCCCACCGGCGGCGTCTTCGTGTTGAGCGCCGCCGCGAACGCGCCTGCGATCCGGTCGAGATCTTCCGGCTCGGTCGTCTCGTCGAGCGAGATGTTGATCGTACCGTCGTCGCGGTATCTGAAATTCATCCGCGCTTGCTCGGCCGCGCGCTTCACGCGCTCGACCGCCGCGGCGCCGCCGGGGACTTCGAGGCGGATCGTGTCGAAGTAGACGTCGTTCAGCTGATAGACGCCGATGTACAGGAGGCCGCCCGCCAGCGCTCTCGCGGACTGATGCACGCGCTTCGCAATCGCCGTCAGCCCGTGTGGACCGTGGTAGACCGCGTACAACGCGGCGATGTTGGCCAGCAGCGCTTCCGCCGTGCAGATGTTCGACGTCGCCTTCTCGCGGCGGATATGCTGCTCGCGCGTCTGCAGCGCCATGCGATACGCGCGCTTGCCGTGCGCGTCGACGGAGACGCCGACGAGCCGTCCCGGCATCTGGCGGACGTAGGCGTTCTTTGTCGCGAAGAACGCCGCGTGCGGACCGCCGTACCCCATCGGCACGCCGAACCGCTGCGCGCTGCCAACAACGACGTCGGCGCCGGCGTCGCCGGGAGGGGTCAGCACCGTGAGGGCGAGCAGATCGGTCGCGACCGCCACGAGGACACCGGCGTCATGCGCACGCTTGATGAACGCCGACAGATCGCGCACCACGCCCGCTTCGTCCGGAGTCTGTACCAGCGCGCCGAACATTCCCGGCGTGAACTCGATCTTGTCGGGATCGCCGACAACCAGCTCGATCCCAAGTGGCTCCGCGCGCGTACGGAGGACCTCAATCGTCTGCGGAAAGGAGGAGTCCGCAACGAAGAACCGTCCCGCCCGTCCTGCCCCTCCCGCCTCTCCTGCCCGCGCGTTCACGCGATGCAGCATCGTCATCGCCTCGGCCGCCGCCGTCGCCTCGTCGAGCAGCGACGCGTTGGCCACCTCCATCCCCGTCAACTCCGCCACCATCGTCTGGAAATTGAGGAGCGCTTCGAGGCGGCCCTGTGCGATCTCGGCCTGATACGGCGTGTAGGGCGTGTACCAGCCGGGGTTCTCGAGGACGTTGCGGATGATGACGCTCGGGGTGACGCACCCGTAGTAGCCGAGACCGAGATAGGAGCGGAACACCTGATTCCGTGCGGCGATGTGCCGCATCTCGCGGAGGTAGGTGAACTCGGAGATGCCGTCGGGAAGGGCGAGGGGTTCTGTGAGCCGGATCGCCTGAGGAAGGGCTTCGTCGATGAGGGCGTCGAGCGTCGGCACGCCGATGACGTCGAGCATGGCCCGCCGCTCAGCCGCGTTGGGACCAATGTGGCGCGACGCGAAGCTCATTTGACGAGCGCTTCGTACTTCGCCGCGTCGAGCAGGCCGCCGGCCTCGCCGGCGTTGGTCAGCTTCACGGCAATCAGCCAGCTTCCGTGCGGATCCGCGTTCACCTGCTCGGGCTTGGCCTTAAGTGCGTCGTTCACTTCGACGACTTCGCCGGACACGGGCGAATACAGCTCAGAGACCGCCTTCACAGACTCGATCGTCCCGAACGACTGTCCTTGCGTCAGCTTTGTCCCGACTGCCGGCAGTTCGACGAAGACGACGTCGCCCAGCTGCTTCTGCGCGTAGTCGGTGATGCCGACCTTGCCGCGATCACCGGAGATGTCGATCCACTCGTGGTCTTTCGTGTATTTGAGGTTCGTCGGGTAGGCCATCACATCTCCACCGCTGAGGACGCCGAGGACGCTGAGTTATCTCTTATAGAAAGGTAGCTTGACCACTCGGGCTCGCGCGCGGCGGCCGCGGATGTCGACTTCGAACTCGGCGCCGATGCTCGCGTTCGCCGTGGGCAGATAGGTCATGCCGATCGACTTCTTCAGCGTCGGCGTCTGCGTCCCGCTGGTGACCTTCCCTGCGGCGCTGCCGGCGACGTAGACGTCGTAGCCATGCCGCGCGATGCCCGGATCGACGAGTTCGAATCCCACCAGCTTTCGCTGCGGCGCCTCCTTCTGCGCGCGTCGCGGTCCGGAGAGGATCCACTCGAGCCCGGCCTCCCACACCGTCGTCGTCTCGTCGATGTCGTTGCCGTAGAGACGCATCGCCGCCTCGAGACGCAGCGTGTCGCGCGCGCCGAGTCCGCACGGGATCAGCCCGGCCGGCTGTCCCGACGTGAGCAGCGCCTGCCAGACGCGATCGGCCTGCTGCGGCGGCACGAAGATCTCGAAGCCGTCCTC
>Ga0157378_10006311_pt1 | contig 10387 bp, 5 predicted proteins | sample M65metaG_FD_115309 | JGI IMG/M metagenome (GOLD analysis project Ga0157378, IMG submission 115309) | Miscanthus rhizosphere microbial communities from Kellogg Biological Station, Michigan, USA - M6-5 metaG | ecosystem: Host-associated > Plants > Roots > Rhizosphere > Soil | place: USA: Michigan...
ACAGCACTGCGTTATTTAAAATCTCCCATACTGGCCCAAGAAGTAGTGCAGGATGTTTTCCTGAAATTATGGTTCAACAGGAAAAATCTGAAAACAGATCAGCCGGTGGAAGCCTGGCTGTATACTATCACCAAAAACAACCTGCTTAACCGGATTAAGAAAATTGCGAATGAATGGAGGGCCATCAAGGGTGCAAGTCACCTGTCAGAAAAATTTGTTGACAATATAGAGAATAATATGCAATCCGCTCAATACAATGAGCTGTTGCAAAAAGCCATTGCTCATCTGCCGGAGCAACAGCAAAAAGTATTTACATTAGCCCGCTATGAACAGCTTACTTACATAGAAATTGGTGAACACCTGGGTATTTCCCCTCTAACAGTTAAAACCCATATGTCACGGGCACTGGATTCTATCAAAAATTTTTTTGCTGATCATGGTATTGTTTTTTTTGCCGGTATCGTTCTCCTGTTTTTGTAAAATTTATTATTTATTCATGTACTCCGCCAGCTTTAGTCAGTTGTATTTATAATAACCGGGCCTATTCCTGGAGCTTGTTTTATGAGTAAAAATGAACGCTTTAACTGGCTGTTACAGCAGTACCTGTCTGATAAGATCTCGGCTGCTGAGCATGAAGAATTTTTGGAACTGCTGGCCACGCATGAATATGATTCCATTTTAAGCAATTCCATTCAACAATATCTTACTAAAGGTTTTGAAAATGCCACGGCTGATCTGCCGCCGCATATCGCACAGGAAATTGTAAGAAATATTTATACTGCCGAAAAGAAGACAGCGGAAATTATTCCTATTCAATCGAAAACAAAGAAGATATGGCGCTGGGTTGCCGCAGCTTCAGTTATTTTAATAGCAGGTTCTGTTTATTTTATGGCAGCTAATAAAAAAAATAATAGCAGCGCAAAAGATCAATTCGCCTCAATGATCCCTGCCGCCACTGTTACCAAAGAAAATATTACCAATGAACCGCAGCAGGTGCTGTTGACTGATGGCAGTACGGTAACATTGAAACCCAAAGCGATCATCCATTATCCCCAAAATTTCAAACAAGACAGCAGGGAAGTATACTTAGAAGGCGAAGCATTTTTCCACGTCACAAAAAATCCGGAAAGGCCTTTTTTAGTTTACTACAAGAATATTGTTACAAAAGTATTAGGTACCAGCTTTACCATTAATACCAATCCGCAAACAGGCAATGTAGAAGTGGCTGTAAAAACGGGCAGGGTACAGGTATCAGAAAATGAAAAATTCGTGAAAGGAAGTCTGCCTGCTGATGCAGTGATCGTTACACCAAACCAGAAGGCGATCTATCAAGTTGAAAAAAGAATTTTGGCCACTGCCATTGTTGACGAACCTGAACTCATTCACAACGATAAACCACTTACACCCGCTAAAGGGCAGGGAACATTTATTTACGAACAGGAACAATTAGCTACGATTTTTGAACAATTTGAAAAAGCATACGGTATCGAGATCATTGTTGCAAATGCCAACCTGAATAATTGCGTGTTTACGGGAGATGTTTCCAGCCAGGACCTGTTTACCAAACTTAAAATAATCTGCCTTACCACCAATGCATCTTATGAAGTAAACGGAACAAAGATTTTAATTAAGGGTAAGGGATGCAATTAAACTGAAAAACCAAATTAAGCTATATGAAAAAAAACAATTCCCCGCCATATAAGTAAAAAGAGCCGGAAGTGGTGAGACACATTCCAGCCCTTAAAAGCTTTTTACAAGCTTACTGTTTTGTCCAGAAAATCATTATTGAACCAAAACATAACAAAATTATGAAAAATAAGCAACGCCTGGTTGCCTCAATGATATTTGCTATGAGATTAACGATTGCACAAATAATACTGACGATTGTATTTGTGAGTTCTCTTTACGCAAAAGAAGCAAAGAGCCAGAATGTTTTACAAAAAACATTTACGATCTCTGTTGAAAATAAACCATTGTCAAAAATCATCAGGGAAATTCAAAAACAAACTAATGTAAACTTTTCTTTCAGTACCAATGCCATCAATGCGGAAAGAATAGTTTCTTATTCGGCGGATAAAAAAATGATCAGCGAATTTTTAAATGAATTCCTGAAGTCTTTAGGCGTAGGCTACCAAATCATTGATGACAAGATTGTATTGTATCCTGCAGTAAAAACGAACTCGTCCGCATCATTGCCTTCCTCAACGAATGAAGTGAGGGACAAAATAGTAAATGGCAGGGTAACGAATGAAAAGGGCGAACCACAGGCAGCCGTAACAATTACTGAAAAAGGAAAAGCAAACAGCGTGGCTTCAGATGAAAAAGGAAATTTCACGATAACTGTTGTAAATGATTATTCGGTATTGATTTTTACAAGTGCGGAATTTCAAAATTTGGAAGTGCCTGTTGTAACTATCAATAGTAGTGACATTGTGCTTATTGAAAAAGTAAAGGGCCTGCAGGATGTAGTAGTGGTGGGTTATGGCACGGCAAGAAAAAAAGACCTTACCGGTGCAGTATCGTCCGTTAATACAAAAGAATTAAGATCTTTACCGGTGCCAAGTATTGGTGAAGCACTACAGGGGAGGGCTGCCGGCGTGCAGGTACTTACCACTGGAGCGCCGGGCAGTAATGTTACTTTCAGGATAAGGGGTACGGGTACTATTAATAACAGTGATCCGCTGTTAGTAATTGATGGTGTGCCAACCGATATTCCTTTAAACACATTAAACCCCGATGATATTGCCAACATTGAAATATTAAAAGATGCATCCTCTGCTGCCATCTATGGTTCAAGAGGTGCAAATGGTGTGGTGATTATCACAACAAAAAGAGGGGCATCAGGTAAAAATAATTTAGAGTTCAAAAGTTTTGTTGGTCAGCAACAGGCAACCAATGTAGTTGGTATGCTGGATGCATCACAATTTGCCAGCTTGCACAATGAGATGATGCAAAATAATGGACAACCGATGAACCCGGCTTATGCAAATCCAGTAAGTTTAGGAAAAGGAACTGATTGGTTAGATGCTTTATTTAATACAGCTCCTATCCAAAGTTATTCGATGGCGTACTCAGGTGGTGGCCCCAAATCAACTTATTACGTATCAGGTGGAATGATGGATCAAAAGGGAATTGTGCTGAACACTTCCTACCGCCGGTATACAGTTCAGTTTAACAGTGAATCGAAAGTATTTGACTGGCTGAAGTTTGGCAATAACCTTACCCTGAATCACGACATTAAAAAAAGTGGCGACTACAATATCCGCAACACGATGGCCGCTCTGCCGACACAGCCAATTTACAATGCTGATGGTACTTATAGCGGTCCAATAGGCCAATCATCCTGGTACGGTGATATACGCAATCCAATTGGTACTGCTACTTTAACAGAGAACAGTACACTGGGATACAATATTCTTGGAAATCTTTATGCAGAAATAACATTGGCGAAAGGTTTGAAATTTAAAACTACCGGTGGCGTGCAGGCAACTTTTTGGGACAATCGCAGTTGGGCACCGAAATATGACTGGCAGCCGATACCACAACCCAACAGTTATCTTTCGCAGCAATCTAATAAGTCCACTACATTATTATGGGACAATTATCTCACCTACAATAAAATCTTTCATCAAAAGCATAATTTAACAGTGCTGGCTGGTAGCAGTGCACAAAATAACCGCTATGATTTTTTAGGCGGATCCATTCAAAATTTTGCCAGTAACAGCACACAACAGATTAATAATGGTACTGCCCAGCAAACCATTAATGGCAATGCCAGTGAGTGGGCATTGTTGTCTTTTATCGGCAGGGTCAATTACGGCTACGATAATAAGTACTTACTAACGGGTACGATCAGGCGTGATGGCAGCAGCCGCTTTGGCGACGATAATAAGTGGGGCTGGTTTCCTTCTGTATCTGCTGCATGGAGATTAACGGAAGAGGATTTTTTAAAAAATGTGAGCTGGCTTTCTGATCTGAAATTAAGGGCGGGCTATGGTGTAACGGGTAATCAAAATATTGGTAATTATTCTTTCGCTTCTGTACTGCAGACAGTTCAATATAATTTTAACGGGCAGGTAGTAAACGCTGTGGTACCACAGGCAATTCCAAATCCCGGTGTAAGATGGGAAGCTGTTGAACAAACTAATATTGGTGTGGATGCCTCTTTGTTTAACGATCGGGTAAAACTTACGGCGGATGTTTATTTGAAAAACACCAACGACATGCTGGTACCCATGAGTGTGCCGATCTCAACCGGTTATTCTGACGTTGTGGTGCCAAGTATTAATGCGGGCAATGTTCAGAACAAAGGTTACGAACTGAATATCACAACCATTAATACCAAATCCAAAAATGGCGTGGAGTGGACCACCAGTTTCAATTTTTCTTATAACAAAAACAAAGTAGTTAGTTTAAACGACAGCGTGCCATTGTATACAGGCAGCATTGGATTAAACCAAAACCTGGCAATTCAAAAAGCTGGCTACCCTGTAAGTGCTTTTTACGGCTTTATAACGAGTGGAATTTTTCAATCGCAGGGCGAAGTGGATAAATATGCGGTGCAGGTACCGGGTAATGATTCTTACAACAGAACTTCTGCCGGCGATATCAAATTCAGAGATCTGAACAATGATGGAAAAATAGATGATGCAGACCGCACTTACATTGGTAACCCAAGTCCCCGTTTCATTTTTGCAATGAACAATACTTTTTCTTACAAAGGATTTGACTTCAGCGTTTTTTTACAGGGCGTGGAAGGGAATAATATTTTTAATGCTAACCGCATTTACCAGGAAGGTATGTCTGTAGCACAAAATCAAACAAAAGAGGTGCTGAACAGGTGGCGGCCTGACTACACCAATACTAATATCCCCAGGGCAATTTTTAATGATCCCAATAAAAATACAAGAGTATCAGACAGGTTCATTGAAGACGGCAGTTACCTGAAAATAAAAAACATAACGCTGGGGTATAGCCTGCCTGCATCATTCATCAGCAAGGCTAAGTTACAGACAGCAAGAATTTACTTATCAGCACAAAACGTCTACACATTTACCAACTATGCCGGTTTCGATCCTGAAGTGGGAGCTGGTGGCATTGATCTGAATGTGTACCCGGTGACAAGGACAATCAGTGCAGGTATCAATCTTATTTTTTAAACAGGAAAAAATTATTGCAATGAAAATATTTAAATACTCAATTGTTCTTTTCTTGTTAACAGGAATTAGCAGTTGTAAAAAATACCTTGATAAGGCTCCGCTGGACAGTATCAATACAGCTAATTTTTTTAAAACTCCGGAAGATGCAGTAACGGCTATCAATGGAGCTTACCAGCCGCTGCAGTGGCCCAAACTATACAATCTCCGTATCTGGACTTCTGATATCTGGAGTGGCAACAGCATTGTTGGTGCAGGTGGCGGAACAGACGGTATCGAAACACAGGATATTGCAAATTTTGTAACCACCACGGATAATGCAGCTGCTTTGGACATCTGGCGTGGACCTTCTCCCGGTATTTTGAGATGCAACCTGGTGCTGAAAAATGTTCCCGGTATTGCAATGGACGAAAGCCTTAAAAACAGGATATTGGGTGAAGCATATTTTCTTAGGGCCAACTATTATTTTATACTCGTAAGGTTGTTTGGTGACGTGCCGTTAATTACAGAACCGGTAACTGCCGAGGATAATTTAAGGCCTGCCAGGACACCAAAGGAACAGGTGTATGAACTAATCATTAATGATTTAAAACAGGCTGTTAGTTTATTGCCTGCAGCCAGCACTTATTCCGGGGTTGATGTAGGCAGAGCTAGTAAAGGAGCTGCGGCGGGCCTGTTGGCGAAAGTATACCTTACTTTAAATAATTATACAGATGCACTCAGTTATTGCCAGCAGGTAGATGCATTGGGCTATGAATTAAATGCAGACTATGCTGATAATTTTAATCCATCTACCAAAAATTCAAAAGAAAGTTTGTTCGAAGTGCAGTATTCCGGTAAATCAAGTTATAGTTTTTGGGATAATGAAAACCAGGCAAGCTGGGTAAGTACTTTTATGGGACCACGGAATGCCGATTTTGTAGGCGGAGGGTATGGGTGGAGTCAACCAACAAATGAATTTGCATCCCTCTACGAAGCGAATGATAACCGTAAGGACAAGACCTTGCTTTATGCAGGGTGCCCCGCTTTTGACGGGAAAGCCTACCAGACTTCTTATTCAGTAACGGGATACAATGTTCGCAAATTTTTAGTGCCCAAATCCGTTTCTCCTGACTATGATACCAACCCGGCGAACTGGCCTGTGTTGCGTTATGCAGATGTATTGCTGATGGAAGCAGAAGCATTGTGTGAGCTGAACCGTTTATCAGATGCAATTGTGCCTTTGAATAAAGTTCGTGGCAGGGCGGGGCTCGATGATGTTTCAGTTACCACTCAGAATGATCTTAGAAATAAGATAAGAAAGGAGCGAAGAATTGAACTGGCATTTGAAGGAAGCAATTGGTTTGATATTATTCGTTATGACAGCGGAGAATATGTAAAGCAATTTATGCAGGGCATTGGCAAAACAAACTTTACCGCTAAACACCTGCTGCTGCCTATTCCGCAAAAGGAAATTGATGCCAATCCCAATCTTACACAGAATGCCGGGTACTAAAAAAATTGTTTTACCACAAACATTATCATCATGAAAATAATTTATAAATTATTTACAATTGCTGCAATACTGGTATTTTTTGCAGCCTGTAAAAAAGAGCAGTATGCCGAGTTAAATAAAGGCAACTCAGCGCTGGCGATTTCAGCTTCTGCTAATACCATCTTACTGAAGGAAAAAGATAAGAACGCTGATATATTGATACTTACCTGGTCTACCGGTAGCAACAAGGGAACAAATGCAGGAATTAGTTATACACTGGAGTTGGCAAAAGAAGGTACTAATTTCAGCGATGCTATTACTGAAAATTTGGGGAAAGGTATTTACGGCAGGAAATTTACCACCGGTGATTTGAATGATAGTATTCGCAATCATTTTGGGGCAACAGCAGGTGAAGTATTTTCGCTGGAAGCAAGGGTGTTGGCAAGGTCACTGGCCGATGGCAGCAGCGAAGATATCTCGGCGCCGGCAGTGATTAAGGTTACACCTTACAATCCTGTTTCCACTACGTTGTACCTGGTAGGGGATGCGGCTCCGCATGGATGGGACAATAATACTGCAACAGCGTTAACACCCATTGCTGCTGAAGCCGGGGGCTTTTCTTATACTGGTCGATTGAATGCAGGGGAATTAAAATTCTTAACCACGCTGGGGCAATGGGTGCCATCGTACAATAAAGGAGCATCTGCAACTTCATTATTTTACCGTACAGATTTTGGCCAGCCAGATGATAAATTTTTAATTTCAAACCAGGGTAATTTCGTCGTAAAAGTAAATATTATTGACCTTACTATTTCGATTGAAGAAACAGCCCATCCACTAACACCTCCGTATAGCCGTTTATGGATAGTTGGTGATGCAACACCCAATGGATGGAATATTGGGGCACCCAATGAAATGCAGGTGGATAATGGCAATTTGTTTGTATTCAACTATAATGAAATATTAAAAGCAGGTGAATTTAAGATACCGGTTGCAACAGGCGATTGGGGCGCCGATTTTTATATGCCTGCTACCAATCACCAGGATCTTTCTTCCACAGATGTGCAATTGGTAAAAGGAGGCAGTCCCGATAACAAATGGCAGATCACCACACCCGGTGCATATAAAATAAAATTAGACCTGTATAACAGCAAGATCGATATCAAAGCATTTACACCGTACACACAACTATGGTTGCTGGGAGATGCTACACCTACGGGTTGGAATATCAACAGCCCGACACCGATGGTTGCTGATCCAAATGACCCATACATCTTTACCTGGCAGGGCACAATGACAGCAGGCGAATTTAAGATACCGGTGGCAACAGGCAATTTTGGCTGCGATTATTTTATGCCAATGGTCAATCATCAAAGTATAAATATTAAACTGTGCAAATTTATACCGGCTGGTAACCCGGATTATAAATGGCAAATTACCGAACCCGGTAATTACAAGATCACTCTCAATCAACTGAAAGAAACAATTGATATTGTAAAGCAGTAGGTTTTCCTTTTAGCATTTTCTAAATAAAATAATAAGCAAGCAATCGTTACATAAGCAAACCCGCCGGAGTCTTCCGGTGGGTTATTTTTAAGCATCAAAAAATCAAGAAATAAAATGAATAAAAAATATATTGTGTTGTTGTTTATAGGGGCACTAATGGCATGCAAAAAAAATAGTTCGGGTAATAACAACCCAATTACGCCTGGACAAACCACTTATACCATCTCAACTAATAAAGCAGTATACAGCCCGGGAGAAACTGTGTCATTTAAACTTAATGCAATACTTCCGGGAGGTTTTATCCGGTACTGGTTTTTAAATGAGATCATTAAAGAAGAATCATTGAATGCCGCCACCTGGAGCTGGCAGCCACCGGCAACTGATTACCGTGGTTATATAGTAGAGGTGTTTACTAAAGAGGATGGGAATGATAAAACGCAAGCTTCTATTGCGGTTGATGTAAGCAGTAACTGGGCTAAGTTTCCCCGTTATGGTTTTTTAAGTGAGTTTGCTAAAATGAACAATGAGCAAATGGATTCGGTAATTGATTTCTTAAACCGTAATCACGTCAACGGACTGCAGTTTTACGACTGGCAGGATAAACACCATCAGCCATTAGCAGGAACGGTAGTAAGTCCGAAAGATAGCTGGAAGGATATTGCCAACCGGGATAGCTATAAATCAACGGTGCAGGGTTATATTGACAGGGCTCATCAAAAAGGGATGCAGGCCATGTTTTATAATCTTTGTTACGGTGCGCTATCCGGTGCGGCAGCGGATGGAGTGCAGGCGGAATGGTATATGTATAAGAACACAGCACATACAGAAATGGATGGTTTCATTTTACCTAAGCCGCCGTTTAAAAGCGATATTTTTTTTACTGATCCTTCCAATAAAGAATGGCAGCAATACATAGCCGCTAAAAACAATGATGTGTACCAGGTGTACAATTTTGATGGGTATCATGTAGACCAGGTAGGAGACAGGGGGACTGTATATAATTACGATGGCAAGAAGGTTGATCTTGCTGCGACATTCAATTCATTTCTCACTGCAATGAAAGCTGTTCATCCCGGAAAAAAGATAGTGATGAATGCAGTTAACCAGTTTGGTCAACATAACAGCATCGCCACTGCACCTGTTGATTTTACCTATGCAGAGCTATGGACGGGTAATGAGGGATATAAAGAACTGGCGGCAGCCATTCAAAATAATTATACCTATAGCAATGGCAAAAGTTCAGTGCTTGCCGCCTACCTTAATTATAATAAGGCGGAAAACCCTGGCACATTTAACACGGCAGGTGTGTTAATGGCCAACGCAGTGATATTTGCATTTGGAGGCAGTCATATTGAACTGGGTGAACACATGCTGGCGAAAGAATATTTTCCTAATAATAATCTCCGCATGAATGATGATCTAAAAAAAGCGATCGTTGCCTATTATGATTTTTTAACAGCGTATGAAAATCTATTAAGAGATAGCGGAGCATTTAATACTGTACCGGTTAGTTGTACCAATAGGAAAATGAATGTAGAAGCATGGCCTCCGCAGAGTGGTAAAGTAGCTGTGCAGGGGAGGCTGGTCGGTTCGAAACAGGTGCTGCATTTCATCAATTTTGCCAATGCTTCGTCCTTTGACTGGAGAGATACTAACGGTACCCTACCGGAGCCCAATACAATAGCTGCTGCGGATGTGGAAGTTAACTATACCGGCACCGCGACAAAAGTTTGGATGGCAAGCCCGGATAGCAATTTTGGTATTCCGCAGCAGCTCACATTTACACAAACCGGAAGCACTTTAAAATTCACATTGCCTCAATTAAAATATTGGGATATGCTGGTGATTGAATAGCTTTACCGCCCAACAATCATTTTTATTTTTCGCTATTATGAAAAAATTAATTGCGTTTATTATTACTATTGGTATGATCAGCAAAACCCAGGCACAGCAGCCATTGTATGAATCAAAAGTATTTAGTGTTTACAGTGACAAAGTAGTGCAGGGTAAATATGAAGCCAAAGCAGTTTCTGCAGATCATATCACCAGTAATTATGAAAGCCCTTCCAATCTTAATCAATCTGCTGATATCAGTTTTAAATTCGCCATTAATGGCAAGGATAATGAAATGCCATCGGGGCAGGATCATCAATTCACCGTAGAACCCTTGAACGGTTTTGCTGAAACCCCGGTGATCGTTTTTGGTAAGCAGCTCAAACAAAAATCTGCCAAGACTTCTTATTTAAAGCCT
>Ga0157378_10006312_pt1 | contig 10386 bp, 11 predicted proteins | sample M65metaG_FD_115309 | JGI IMG/M metagenome (GOLD analysis project Ga0157378, IMG submission 115309) | Miscanthus rhizosphere microbial communities from Kellogg Biological Station, Michigan, USA - M6-5 metaG | ecosystem: Host-associated > Plants > Roots > Rhizosphere > Soil | place: USA: Michigan...
CGCCGCCGGTGGCATCCGTTCGACGGTCGAGGCGACCCGGGCCGCCACCGATGGAGCGTTGGCAGCCGGGGCACGCCGGCTCGCGGACGAGGCGCTCCGGTCGGGAACCACGACGCTCGAGGTGAAATCGGGGTACGGCCTCACCGTCGAGGACGAGGCCCGGCTGCTCACGATCGCCGGGACGGTGGCCGACGAGGTGACGTTCCTCGGCGCCCACGTGGTCCCGCCCGAGTGCGCCGACGACCCCGACGGGTACGTCGACCTCGTGTGCGGCGCGATGCTGGATGCGTGCTTGCCGCTGGCGGGATGGTGCGACGTCTTCTGCGATCGCGGCGCGTTCGACGGGTCGCAAGCCCGCCGCGTGTTGCAGGCCGGGCGTGACCGGGGGATGGGGCTCCGCGTCCATGCGAACCAGCTGGAGCACGGCCCCGGCGCACAGCTCGCGGCCGAGCTCGGCGCGGCGAGCGCCGACCATCTCAACCACCTCCGATCCGAGGACCGGGAGGCGCTCGCGGCGGCGGACGTCGTCGCGACGCTGCTCCCGGTGGCCGATCTCTCGACCCGCTCGCCGTGGCCGGATGCGCGCGCGCTGCTCGATGGGAGCGTGACCGTGGCGCTCGCGACCGACTGCAACCCCGGGACGTCGTTCACGACGAGCATGCCCATCGTCGTGGCGCTCGCCGTCACGGCGATGGGGATGACCCCGCACGAAGCCGTGTGGTCGGCGACCGCCGGCGGTGCGACGGCTCTGCGTCGCACCGACGTTGGGAACCTCGCCGTGGGCGCGCGGGCCGACCTGATCGCGATCGACGGTCCGTCCTGCGTGCACCTGGCGTACCGTCCGGGCGTCCCGCTGGTCAGCACCGTGATCCGCGCGGGTGAGGTCGTGGCGGGGTGAGCCGGTCGCCCGGCCGGGACGTCGGCTTGTTCGTCGCCGGCGCGGCGCTCTTCGTGGCGAGCCTGGCCCTCGTGCGGCGTCCGGGCATCGACCCGGTCGAGGAGGACATCTTCCGAGCCGCCAACGACGCGCCCGACTCGCTCACGCTCCCCGTGCGCTCGGCGATGCAGATGGGAACGTTCGGGACGGTCCCGGTCGTCTCCGCCGTCGCCTTCCTCGCCAGGAAGCCCCGCTTGGCCGCGGCGCTCGGCGTTGGTGGCACCGCGGCGTGGGTGCTCGCGAAGCAGGCGAAGGGGCTCGGGGCCCGTCCCCGGCCCGAGGGCGTCCTCACGGACGTCCGCACCCGCGAGAAGATCGAGGGCGACCTGGGCTGGGTCTCGGGTCACTCCGCCGTCGCGACGTCGATCGCCGCCACGGCGTGGATCGCCACCCCGCGATGGTCGCGTCCGTTCCTCGCGGCCGGCACGTTAACCACCGCGTTCGGCCGGATGTTCGTGGGCGCGCACCTCCCCCTGGATCTGGTCGGTGGCGCCGGCCTCGGCATGATGGTCTCGGCCGTCGCGCGACGGTTCCTGCCCGACTGACGTGGCCTCTCCGTCTCTTCTCGACTCAACGAAAGCCGCAGTCACCCCCCGGGAGTCCGGTCGCACCACGCCAGCGATCATGCCTACTCTTGGCCCTTGCTCACGTTGCGAGGGGGTTGACGATGGAGCGGAAAGGGACGCGCAAGGCGATCGCACTTGCCACTGTCGCGGCGATGCTGCTGGCTTGGCTGGCGGTGGAGGTCGCGACAAGCGGAGCCGGCCAGGCAGGAGCGGCGGGCACGTCCGGTATCGAGTTTCGGCGGGCGACCCGCTATTACGGTGTTGGACCGTCGGCTGTATACGACTTCGATTCAGGGTCGATAGGAGTCGTCCGGCCGCTCCGTCTCTCCTTCGCCTCCGGAACAACGTTCGATGTCGTGATCACGATCGCGATGAACTACCGGACATCCGCGGACGATCGATTCGTCGTATCACCGTTGGTGCGGCGTGATGGGCGTTACGGGCGTATCGTTCACGTGCGTCCCCAGAGGCGTGCGGTCGCCGCGTCCACGAAGCCGACGGGCGGCACCACCGCGTTCTTGATCGACGGTCTGCGCGGGGGTCACACGTATTGGTTCTCCCCGACCGTCAACGTCTCTCGTCGAGTCGGAGACCACTCATCCATCACGAGCCGCCACGTTGTGTTCGTCGTTGATGCGACACGCGTGTGAGATAGGACCAGAGGCGCGTCGCCGGTACGCTCGGCCCTCTGACCGAGACGTCAGTCGGCCACGGCGGCGCCGAGCGCGCGGATCGACCCCTCGGTGATCGGATCGCACACGAGGATCACCTCGTCGGCGCCGGCTTCGGCGAAGGCGGCCAGGGCGGCGCCGAGGTTGGATGGATCGACGGGCTCGACGCCCGGCTCGTCGGGCCGTTCGCCCGCACTCCCGGGGAACCGAACGAGCACGCACGCGCTCCGCTCGAGGGTCGCCGGGTCGCGCCCCGCTCGCTCGCAGGCGTCGTCGATCGTTCGGCGCTCCCCCGCGAACCCCTCCGGGGTGTTCGCGAACAGGTCGTACCACGTGTTCCACACGTCGACGTAGGGGAGCGTCGCGGCGAGCACGCGCGGACCCGTGGAGCCCACCATCAGCGCTGGTCGCCCGACGGGTTTCGGCAGCAGGATCGCGTCGCTCGTCGAATGCCACCGACCCGCGAACGTGACGCGTTCGCCGTCCAGCAGCCGTCGGACGATCTCGAAGGATTCCTCGAACCGCGATGCTCGATGGTCGTATGGGATGCCGAAGGCATCGAACTCGGTTCGGTTCCATCCCGCCCCCATCCCCAGGATCAACCGGCCGCCGCTCACCTCGTCGACCGTCGCCGCGATCTTCGCCAGCACCGCCGGGGGATGGAAGTTGAGACAGGCGACGAGGGGGCCCAACCGCACGCGTTGGGTGACGGTGGCGAGCGCCGCGAGCATCGTCCACGCTTCCCACGGTCCCCGCTCCGGACGGCCGCCGCCTCGGTAGAGGTAGTGATCGCCGACCCAGATCGAGTCGAATCCCGCGTCCTCGGCCGCGAGCGCCATGGAGGCGTACTCCGGCCAGCGGACCTCGCGTTCAACCTCGGGGAGCTGGACGCCGAGTCGAGGTCGCGCTGGCACCGCCGCAGTCTAGGACCCGCCGCCGGTCGCCCGACGCCCGTTCAACCACCCGACGGTGGGCGTCGATAGCACCTGCATGACCGGGGATGGGTCTCGCCTGCGCGCGTGCGCGCTGCTCGTGGTGATGACGCTGCTCGTCGGCGTGGTGCCCGCGAGCGGCGCCTCCACCGACGCGAAGCTGCATCGCGCTCACGGGGAGCTCGGCGATCTGGTGTCCCAGATCGCCGAGCAGGCGGCGGCCATCGACGACCTCCGCGGCCGCGTCGCGGCCGCGGACCACCGGATCGACGTCGCGGAGCGTGCCCTGGGTCTCGTCCTCGCCTCGCGGGTCGCGGTCCGTGACGAGCTCGAGACGGCACAGGCCGCGTACGCCGATGCCGAATCGCGGTTGCACGACACCGTCGTGGACGCCTTCATGAACTCGCCCGGGGGGCTGGCCCAGGCCGATGTGCTCGGTGCCTTCCTGGAGGCGAGCTCGATGGGGGACCTCCAGGACCGGCTCGCGCTCGGCGACGCGATCGTCGCCGATCGCGAGCGAGCCGTTTCGGGACTGGCCGCGGCGAAGGCCAGGCTCGATGTGCGCGCGAGGGAGCTCGACGGCGCCCTCGCTGCGCAGCAGGCGACCGTTCAGGAGTTGCGAGCCGCCCAGGAGGAACAGGCGAACGCGCTCGCGAGCGAGCAGGCGGCGCTCGCACAGCTGAGCGAGACCCGCGATCGCATCGTGTCGCTGATCGCCCGGCTCAAGCAGCGTCTGCACGCGGAAGACGTGGCCGCCGTCGCCCGCGCGTTCCAGGGGGCCGACCACGTTTCCTACGGGCAATGGGCCGACATGCTGTTGCGTATCTTCGACGCGCCGACGTGTCGTGAGAACCGCGTCGTCGTGGTCGCGTGGCAGGTCCAGGAGTTCACGCAGGCGGCCTGGAACCCGCTCGCGACGACGCACCGGATGCCGGGCTCAACGGACTTCAACGGGGTCGGCGTGCAGAACTTCGTCTCGCTTGAGCAGGGCCTCGAGGCCACCAAGGAGACGATCGAGAACGGATGGGACATCTACGGGTACGGCGCGATCGTCGGGTCGCTCCGTCGATGCGACGACGCGTTGACCACGGCGTCGAGGATCGCGGCATCCAGCTGGTGCCCGGGGTGCCTGGACGGGAACTACGTCGTGGGGGTCGTGCCGAAGGTCGAAGCCGACCTCGAGACCTATGCCTCGCTGTGAGCCGACGCGTGGTGGCCCGGCGGGACGAAACCACGATCGTCGATCTCGAGGCTGAGCGGGCGCAGCAGGGCGTTCAACCGACGCCGGTCGGTCGCGCTCAGGACTGCCAGCAGCGATGACTCCTCCTTCGCCTGGCGCTCCACGGCCTGACCGACGATCTCCTCGCCGCGCGGCGTGATGGACACCAGCACGCTGCGCCGGTCCTCGGTGTCCCGCGCGCGGCTCACCAGACCGTCTTCTTCCAGGCGGTCGAGTCGGTTGGTCATGGCGCTGGGGGAGAGGTCGAGCATGTCTGCGAGTGCGCCGGCGGTCAGCGTCTCATCGTTCGCCTCCCGCAGCCTCAGGAGGACCTTGAACTCTCCGACGTTCAGCCCGAAGACCTTCACGTTCCCGTCCGTGGCCCGGTCGATGTACTTCATGATCTTGCTCATCCGATCGACGGCCGCCTCGACCTCTGGGTCGAGGGTCGGGAAGATCGCCACGACCCCCGCGACGAACCGGTCGATCCCGTCCTGCCGTTCGCTGTCCATCGCCCGCTTCCTTTCGGCATAGAAATCCTTGACATCAAAGTTCTAGGTAAAGTATCTTCACATCAAAGGATACGACATCGAAAGGGAGGTGAGCAAGGTGCATCTCAACCCCTTGATCGTGAGCGATCTGCGGCAAGAGCGGAGCTCGAAGGAGCACGATCTACGGCGCGCCGCCGAGCACGCCCGGCTCGTGGGTCACCTCCGTCGCCCGCTCCGGCGCCGGCGCCGCACCGACTGAGCGGCCGGCTCAGCGCCGCAGGGCGAGGACCGACCGGTACAGGGGATCCTTGGTGAGCGTCGCGGTCGGCTGGTATCGCGGGTTGGCCGGGACGCTCACCTCGTCGAGGAACGGCGTTAGCGCGACGGCCGCGTCCAGCTCGTGCAGCAGCTCCTTCGCCTCCGGATCCTGTCGCGACGCCGAGCGCAGCCGCGTCCGAACGTCTTCGACCACGGCGCGCACCATCCGATTCTCGTAGATGTCGGCCGTGAGCAACCGGCGCTCGTCCAACGTGTAGACCGGGCGGCCCTCTGTGTCGAGATTGCCCGGCTTGCGCATCGACCGGATCAGCTCGCGTGGTTCGGGGTGCCGGACGAGCTCCTCCTTGGACCAGTGCGGCTCCCTGCGGAGCTCGCGACGGTGTCCCTCTTGGAGCTTCGGCAGGATCGCGGCGAGTCCCGGTTTCGCGCCGTCGCCACGGACGGCCACGCGGAGGGAAGCGAGCTCGTCCGGTGACGGAGCCTCAGAAGTAGGCGACGAAGCCATGCTCGTCGAGGTCCCGGCGCATCGCGCGCATCTTCGCTGCCGAGAGCGGGTAGTTGCCCGACGCGAGGTTGAGGAAGGCGTCGATCGCCTCGCGGGCGGATTCGTCGCCCCGCACGCGCGGCAGGACCTTCTGCATCAGCTGTTCGTCCAGCGCCGTACGCCAATCCGTGCCGACCTCCTCGGCGGCCGTGACGTAGGCGTCGATCTCGTCCAGGACGCGGAACCCGAACGGCGAGACGTCGTGGAAGATGTCCCACACGCCGAGGACGACATCGGCGTACGGGCGCCCATGCATGTGGTCGATGACGTGCTCGCGCGACAATGGAAGCTCGATCACCTGCGCACGGTCGTAGACCTTGTCCGCGAACCCGTGCGTCGTCTCGTCGACGTTGACCGTCCCGGAGAACTTGAGGTTGGGCGTGAGCTCGACCGTGTGACCGGGCGCCAGGTCGAGCCGCGCGACGCCCTCGCGGGTGCGGATCTCCATGGCCGACAGGAAGCGGCTGAAGTAGTGCTCGACGCGCGCGAGGTTCATCTCGTCCAGGATCACGTGGAACTCGCGCACCGTTCTTCCGGCGCCGTTCGCGGAGTTCCATTCCCGCGCTGCGTCCGCCACGAACTCGCTGAACGGCGTGTGGTGGTAGAAGCCGTCGAGCGGTGAGAGGTAGCCCAGGAGGTCCTCGTTCGAGGACCAGCTCGGGTCGACGGCGACCAGCTTGATCCGGGCGCCGACGATCTCGGCGTAGGCCTGTGCCAGCCACGTCTTGCCGGTTCCGCTTGGCCCGCAGAGGATCACGAACCCACGGGTGGACGAGGCCAGGTGGTAGCGGCGGATCAGGTCGTCGCCGATCCGGAACGTGGGGTAGTTCGCATGGAAGCGTCTGACGAGTTCCACGAACGCACTGTCGATCGTGGACACGTTCGACGCGCGGACATCGTCGCTCACGGTAGCCACCCTCGATCCTCCGATCGGAACGGGCGGGGGTTCCGCTCCGGTATCGGCCCAGGGTACAAGGCCGTCCGGGGTGATGCTATCGGGCCTTCGGTCGGGGGCGTTCGGCCGTGGGTCGTTCAGCCGGTACCCGTGGTGGCCTGGGCCGCAAGGAGCCGTTGGACGGGGCCTTTGAGGCCGAGTTCGGTGGCGACCTCCTTCAGCGCCTCTTCGTCCCGGTCGCCCGCCCAGAGCGACAGGGGTGCCTCGGCGTTGACCGGGACGAGGCGGCGCATCGCGTCGAGGTACGGGCCTGCCTCCAGGAGGCGCGACCGGACCCCGGCCTTGATCCGGAGATCGCCGGCGGCCGCGGCCTCGAGCAGCGCGTCGATCGACGGGGAGCCGAGCACCAGGTCGCGCGCGGTCTTCGCGCCGACCCCTCGGACGCCCGGGAGGCCGTCCGAGGGATCACCACGGAGGATCGCGAACTCCCCGTAGCGGCTCGCCGGCACCTCGTACTTCTTCAGGACGCCCGCTTCGTCCAGCTCCAAGAGGTCCGAGACCCCGCGCACGGTGAAGAGGAGCTTCACGACCGGATCGCGAACGAGCTGGATCAGGTCGCGATCCCCGGAGACGATCTCGATCCGGTCGTCCTCGCGAGCATCGACGCAGAACGCGCCGATCGCGTCCTCCGCTTCCCACCCCTCGGTCTGCGCCTGGAGCATCCCGGTCGGGTCGAGCACCTGGCGGAGAAGGACGAACTGCTCGGGGAGACCCTCCGGATCGGGCAGCCGGTTCCCCTTGTAGGCCGGGTAGATATCCGTGCGCGCCACGGGGCGCCAGTCATGGTCGTAGACGTGGACGATCTCGTCCGGCTTCCGGTCGACCATCAGCTTCGTGACCATGTCGAGGTAGCCGTGGACGGCGGCGATCGGGCGGCCGTCGGGCGTGAAGACTCCGGGGTCGCGGAGCGCGAAGAACGCGCGGTACATCATGCTCGAGACGTCGAGGAGCAGACGATGAGACACCGAAGGAGCGTAGTCGTTCGACCTCGGCTGCAGCGTCGTCATCGCGGGGACGACGGCTTCACGGGTGACGAAGCCCACGGCGCAGGACGCACGATCTCGGCTCGTCGGCTCGCGAGGCGCACGGTCCTCATCGCCATCTTGGAACGTCCAGCAAACGGTGGGTCATCGGAGCCCGTCGGCGCGAGCAGCAGGCTATGCCGGGTCGGTGGAGGGTGCCTCACCGCCTGCCTCGATCGAGCCGTCCGATCCCGGCGGGGGCCGTAGCCGGTCGTTCTCTGCGATACGACGAACCTCTTCCAGGGTGAAGTCTCCGCGCCGGCTCCGGATCCACGTCCTCGACGCACGATGGCGGAGCGCTTCGTACACGATGAGGCATACGCAGGTCGCCGTGACGAGGCCGAGCGCGACGACCGCCGGCACCGCCGTCGCGACGGGGATCAGCCCCAGCAACAGCGCCGCGGCGATCGGTCGCCCGCGTCCTAGGCCGCCACGCATCCGCAACCGCACCACGACGTGCGCCAGCAGGTACAACGCGACACCCCCGCAGAGGCCGACCGCTGGCACGAGTGCGAGCCGGTCGCCATCGCCCGCGAGCGTCGTCGCCAGTCCGAAGGCGAACAGGACGATCCCCGTCACCATCGGCATGTGGAGGTACGAATACACATCCCTCGCGAACGCGGCGCGCTCGGCCCCCGTCACATCCTCCAGCAGTGCCTGCCCGACGAAGATGACCCAGTCGAAGTACGACCACCACAGGCAGGCGGCGACCGTGACCCCCAACAGAGCGGCCGTGATCTCACCCGCGTCGAGCGGATGCCCGGCCGCGCCGACGCCGATCGCCACGATCGATTCCCCGAGCGCGATGATGATGATCAGGCCGAAGCGCTCGACGAAGTGTTCCGGCGAGATGCGCCATCCCCGCGTGCGCGCGAAGAGCACCCCCAGGTAGTCGATCGCGAGCGCCGCGGCCCAGATCGAAAGTTGCGTCGGCCCGTGGAAGAACCCGGCGACGAGCAGCAGCACGGGGGCCAGGATCGCGACGGGCGCGATCCTCATGACCGCACGGAACAGGTCGCGATCGCCGCGACCGGCGATCGCGTAGAGCACCAGGTGGAGCAGACGGACGACCAGGTAGGCGACGCCGAAGATCACGCCGTTCGGGCCGAACGCACCCGGGACCGCGAGGGAGACGATGAGCATCGCCGCGATCGCCGCGAACATCGCGATCCGCACGGCGTCTCTCTCGGGGTCCAGGGTGTTCGTCAGCCAGGCGTACCCCGACCAGGCCCACCAGAGCGCGCCGAGGAGGAACAGCCCTCGGAGGAGACCTCTCCCGGTCGGGTCGTGCGAGAGGAAGCTCGTGACCTGCGTGAAGGCGGAGACGAGGACGAGGTCGAAGAACAGCTCGAGGGTCGTGACCCGCTGACCGTGCTCCGCCGTCCGGTCGGCCATGTCCGCGTTCACCCGACGACGTGCTCGACCGGGCATCCCGACGAGAGCGTCCGTGACACGGTGCATAGGTCGGTGGCCGTCTTCACGCGGGCCCGTTCGACCTTGCGCGTGTCCGCGTCCGCCTCGAGGTGATACGTCACCCGCATCCAATGCATGCGCAAGTCTTCTTTCAGGCCGTCGACGTCGAGCGTGAACGGCGTCACGGGATCTCGTTGCTTCTCCATGAGCAACGCGAAGTCGATCGCGCCGCAGCTACCGAGCGCAGCCATGAGGAGCTCGAGCGGGGTGAAGCCGTGCTCCCCCTTGCCATCGATCGCGAGCTCCACGCCATTTCGGTTGACCGCCGTCATCGTCCATGCATCGTGCGCCGTAACGCTGAGGTGCCGGTTGCCGTCCATCGGTCGAGGGTACCGACCTCCTGGCATCGTGGCCTCTATCCTGCGGGCATGCAGCGGTTCCGGCGGCGCGAGTTCGAGAAGCGCGAAGGGCTCCGACCTGCAGAATTCGGCAAGGCGCTGCTCCTGATCGTTGGGTCGATCTTCGCGATCGCCTTCTCCGAGAACTCCGGCTGGTTGCGCGTCCTCGCGCTCGTGCTGGAGGGAGGGGCCTTGCTGTTCATCTTGCAGACCTCGGACGCTCATCGGCGGTTCCTGCAGGCGGCACAGATCGCGGTGGTCCTCTCGGTCGCGGTCGCGAGCGCCGTCGTCATCGTGGGGAGCGGGGATAACCGAGAGATCGCCGCCGGGCTGGTGGGAGCTTTCCTTGCGGTCGGGGCGCCGATCGCGATCGTGCGCAGGCTGGCTCGCGAGAGGGTGATCGATCTGCAGGTCCTTGCCGGCGCCCTCTGTTTCTATCTGCTGCTCGGGCTGTTCTTCACGTTCATCTATTCCCTGATCCAGGCCATCGATACGTCCGGGCCGTTGTTCGTCCAGATCGCGCTGCCGAACAAGGCGTCGACTGCCAACATCACGTATTTCAGCTACGTGACGATGACGACCGTGGGGTACGGCGATCTCACCCTCCGGGCGAACGTCCCGCGGATGTTCGCGGTCACCGAAGCGCTCATGGGACAGCTCTACCTGGTGAGCGCCGTCGCGCTCGTCGTCAGCCGTCTCGGTCAGGAGCGGCGTACGTTGCGAGGCGCCGATCCGGACGAGGCGGGCGGGGCGTGACGCGGGAGCGGATCTCGACGGCGGCGGAGCTCGGGTTTATGACGGGGCCGCCGCCGTTCCCGGCCGAGCGTCTGGTGACCCTCGCGAACTGGCAGGATCCGCCGTTCAACCGCTGGGGGTTCCAGCACATCGCGGCGCTGATCCCGACGGCCCGGATCGCACGGGGTGGTCCGGTGTGGCGGCTGCCGGAGGAGCAGTGGGAC
>Ga0157378_10006315_pt1 | contig 10383 bp, 11 predicted proteins | sample M65metaG_FD_115309 | JGI IMG/M metagenome (GOLD analysis project Ga0157378, IMG submission 115309) | Miscanthus rhizosphere microbial communities from Kellogg Biological Station, Michigan, USA - M6-5 metaG | ecosystem: Host-associated > Plants > Roots > Rhizosphere > Soil | place: USA: Michigan...
CGCAACGGGATGACCTCCGGCGAGGAGCCGCTGGCGATCCCGCCGATCAAGGACGTCGGCTTCCCGTACCAGAGCAGCCGTCAGTTCGGAGAGGTCGGCGACGAGATCGACGCGGCGCTGCTGCCGTTCACCTGGCAGCGCTTCGCGATGGAGCGGCACGAATACGCGGCCTGGGTTAACTCCGGCTCCCCCTCGGTGATGCACCAGGACTACGGTGAGTACCTGGGCTGGGTCCTGGAACGGGCGACCGAGGGGATCAGCATCTACGACGGCCGCGTGACCGAGGTGTCGGTTGCCGACGGTCACGAGAGCTGGCAGGCCGAGGTCGCCGAGCGCGGGAGCCCAGAGGACCCGGAGAGCCACCGCGGCCGCGCCCTCGTCCTCACCGGCCCCGGCGTCCACCGCCACTTCCCGCACGACCCCGAGGTCGAGCCCCGGGTCTTCCACTGCGACAGCAGGCGCGAGGAACTCGCCCGGGTGCCGGAGGGCGAGGCGGTTGAGATCGCGATCATCGGCGGCGGCGAGAGCGCCCTCAGCGCCCTCGTCTTCCTGCGTGACCTGCGGCCGCAGGCGCGGCTGACGATCTACACCCCCACCCTGCCGCTGAGCCGTGGCGAGAGCTTCCTCGAGAACCGCGTCTTCGCCGACCCCGACAACGTCGACTGGGAACACCTCGACGTCGAGACCCGGCGGGACTTCGTCAAGCACTGCGACCGCGGCGTCTTCGACGCCAGCGTGCTGGAGCGGATCGCCGACGACGACCACCTCTCGTTCATCTGCGGCCGCGCCATGCACGTCTCCCTCGCCGCCGACGGCGAGGCGGCGCTGCTCGAATTCGACAGCCCCTCCGCAGGGGAGCAAGTCGAGCGCTACGACTTCGTCATCAACTGCACCGGCTTCGACCTGCTGCGGCAGCTGCGCGGGCTCTTCCCCGACGCCGTCCGCGACGAGGTCGAAGAACAGTGCGGCCCGCTCTGGGACAGCCCGCCGAAATCGGAGGTCCCGATCGGCCGCGGCCTGGAGCTGGAAGGGGTGCGGCCGCGCCTCCACATCCCCGGTCTCGGCGGCCTGCGGCAGGGCCCCGGCTTCGCCAACCTCGGCAGCCTCGGCCTGCTCGCCAACCGCGTTCTGCAACCGCTGCTGAGTGAACTCGGTGTCCACTTTGCAGGTATTTCTGACACGATAGAAGACAAGTCCTTATTACTCGACTAGGGAGGAAGTGGGATGTCGATGCCGTCTAGGTTCTGGAGGCTGCCGCTGCTCGCGGCGCTCCTCGCAGTGGGAGTGCTGGTGGTGGGGTGCGGGTCCTCGGATTCCTCGTCCTCCTCGGGAGACGCCAGCTTCACCGGGAACGCGTTCCCGAACGTCGACGCCGCCAGCACCCGGGCGGTGGAAAGCAAGATCGACAGTGGCAACGTGGCCGAACTGGAAGAAGCCTGGTCGATGCCGGTCAACGGGGTCGGTGTCTACGGCAGCTACGCCTCGACGCCGGTGATCGTCAACGGCGTGATCTACTCCCAGGACCTGGAATCAAATGTCCAGGCGATCGACCTCGAAAGCGGCGATGTCCTCTGGACGAAGAAGTGGGAATCGCCGAGCCACGGTCCCAACGGCCTCGCCGTCGCCGACGGCTTCGTCTATGGGGCGACCTCCTCGGAAGCCTTCGCGCTCGACCAGGAAACGGGCAAGACCGCTTGGCAGGTCGACCTCGAAGGCGCGATCGACATGGCTCCGGGGGTCAACGACGGGCAGGTCTACGTCTCGACCGTGCCGGAGACGCCGGCGGCTGAATACGAAGCGGGCGCGGTCGGGACCCTGTGGGTGATGGACGGCAAGACCGGGAAGAAACTGTGGCACTGGGACACGGTCCCGAAAAGCCTTTGGGGCAAGCCGAAGGTCAACTCCGGCGGCGGTCTCTGGTACCCGCCCTCCTTCGACAGCAAGGGCTTCGTCTACGCCGGCACCGGCAACCCGGCGCCGCTCCCCGGCGCCAAGGGTGAACCGTTCGGCTCGAGCCGGCCGGGACCGAACCTCTACGCGGACTCGCTGGTCAAGCTCGATCCGAAGACCGGAAAGCTCGCCTGGTACTACCAGGAGACCCCGCACAACATCTACGACTGGGACTTCCAGAACTCGCCGATCATCACCAAAGCGGGAGGCAAGGAAGTGGCGATCGGGTCAGGCAAGTCCGGCTTCGTCGTCGCCGTCGACGTGAAGACCGGGAAGCCGGTCTGGCGGACCAGCGTCGGCAGGCACAACGGCCACGACAAAGACAACATCTACGCGATGAAGGGCGAATACGACAAGATCAAGCCGGGCGAAGTCTTCCCGGGTGCGATCGGCGGCGTGGTCGCCCTGGCTGCAGCCGATGACAAGCGCATCTATGTCCCGATCGTCAACCACTCGGCGACCCTGGTCAACGGCGAAGAAACGAGCGAAGAAAGCGCCGCGACCGGCGAAGTAGCGGCGCTCGACCTCGCCACCGGCAAGATCCTCTGGACGACCGAAATGTCGCAGCCGGCCTACGGCTCGCTGCTTGTCACCAACGACGTCGTCTTCGCGACGACGGCCGACGGCGTCGTCCACGCTCTCGACGCCGCCAAAGGCGGCGAAGTGTGGCAGGCGGCTCTGCCCTCGGGCTCGAACGCCGGGGTCATGGTCACCGGCGACATGCTTGTCACCGGCGCGGGACTGCCGGCCGCCGAAGGGCAGACCGCGAAGCTGGTTGCTTACAAGCTCGGCGGCTGAGAAGGCCGCGGCTGGCGCCGCGGCCACCCACCCTGCTGCGCCCATCGACCCGAGTCGGTATGACTCGGGTCGATGGCGAGCAAGCACAGCGCCGGGATCCTCCTCTTCCGCCGCAGCGCCGGGGGGGAGGTCGAGTTCCTCCTCGTCCACCCTGGGGGCCCGTTTTGGAAGCGCAAAGATCTCGGCGCCTGGTCGATCCCGAAGGGGCGGATCGAGCACGAAGAGGAGGCACGCGCCTGCGCGATCCGAGAGCTGCGGGAGGAGCTGGGGCCGGCGCCCGACCTCGACCCCGAGCAGCTGATCGAGCTCGGCTCGATCAAGCAGCGGGCTGGAAAAGTGGTCGAGGCCTGGGCGGCGGAGGCCGAGTTCGACCCCGCCCGGCTCGACAGCAACACCTTCAGCATGGAATGGCCGCCGCGCAGCGGCGGCGAGCAGGAGTTCCCCGAGGTCGACCGGGCGGAGTGGTTCGACCTCGAGTCAGCGCGGGAGAAGATCCTGCCCGCGCAGGCAGAGCTTCTGGATCGCTTGCTGGAGCGGTTAGAGTCGGCAGATGGAGAACGGGGCTTCCCAGAACGGTAGATCCCCGATTCCGGCGCGCCTCCTCGGAGTCGGGGTGCGGGGAGCGCGCACGGTCACCAAAGCGACCGGGATCGACCGCGCCGTCGAAGCTGCCGCCGAGGAGGCGATCGTCGCCGCGGTCGAGAGCGGTGCGGTCGAGCGGGCGATGGCGCGCGTGGTCGAAGGGCCGCTGGTCGCGGAGGCGGTCCAGGGGGCGCTGGAGAGCGACGCCGTCAAGCAGGCTGTGCTGGAGGCGATGGACTCAGAGCTCGTCGACGAGGTCTGGCGGCGGCTGCTGGCCTCAGACCAGGCGCAGCAGCTGGTCGAGCGGATCGCCGAGGCGCCCGAGGTGCGGGCCGCGATCAGCGCCCAGGGGATCGGCCTGATCGGCGACATCGGGCGGACGATCGGCAACCTCGCGCGCCGCCTCGACGACCGCTTCGAGCGGATCATGCGCCGGCTCTTCTTCCGCCCGCCGCGACTGCTGCCGACCGACCGCGCCGGCTTCGTCAGCCGCGCCCTGGCGATGGCGGTCGACGGCGTCTTCGTCAACCTTGCATTCACCGCCTTCGTCGCGCTCGTCACCCTCGCCGCCAACATCTTCGGCGGCTCCGGCGAAGGCGGCAGCGGCCTCGCGATCGCGATCGGCTCCACCGCCTGGCTCTCCTTCGGTGCGATCTACCTGGTCGGTTTCTGGTCGCTGGCCGGGCAGACGCCGGGGATGCGGTTTCTCGGGATCCGCCTGGCCGAGCAGCGCCTGCCGCCGCGGCGCAGCTTCCGGCGCCTGGTCGGCCTAGGGCTCTCGGTCCTCAGCTTCGGGATCGGCTTCCTCGGCGTCGTCTTCGGCGAGCGTCGGCGCGGCTGGGAAGATCGTTTCTCCGGGACCGAGGTCGTCTACTTCGAGCGCACTCCGGCGCCGGCGCCCTGGTCGACTCCGAGCGCGCCTAAATCGGAGCCCCAGACCGATTCGGAAGCCATCGCTGTACCGCCAAGGTGAGGGTGGCGGAGACGATCAGCAGCGAAACGTTGATCGCGAGCACCACCGCGGCGCCGAGAGCGTGCTCGATGCCGCCACCGCCGAGCGCGACCCCCAGATAAGCGGAGGCGGGGATCGTCGTCACCGAGATCGCGACACCGACGGCGGTGCTGGCGCGGGTCTCGAAGGAGAGCATCGCGGCGATCCCGGCCGCGAGGGCGATCAGCACAGTCGAGTAGTCGGTGTGGGCGAGGGTGGAGAGGCTGCTCTGCTCGACCTCGAAGCCGTCGGGAAGGAGGCCGGTCCATTTCAGCAGTGCGCTCAGGACCATCGCGGTGACGACAACCAGCCCAAGTCCGAGGACGAGGGTCGTGAAGGCGCGCCGGGCGAGACCGTAGCGGCCGCCGACGAGCCCGACCGCGGTGGCGCAGATCGGCAGCAGGTCGGGGCTGACCGCCATCGCGCCGACGATCAGGATTGAGCTGTTGGTGATGACGCCGAGGGCGGCGATCACCGCGGAGACGTTGATCAGCGCCAGGTAACGGGCCAGGGGGCGAGAGTTGGCCCGCGCCTGTCCCATCACCTCGACCCAGGCGAAGCCATCGACGCCGCTGTCGCCGCGGTGGTGGCGATGCTGGGGGGCGATCACCTCGACCTTGCTGAGGACGTAGTCCTCAACGCCGATCCCGAGCGCCGCGATTTCCTCGAGCAGGTGATCGGCGATTGCCGGTTCGACGTCGGCAACAAAGACGAAGGAGCTGTTCGGGGCCTCGGTCTCCGCCTGCTGGACGATGCGTCGTACCCCTCCGAGATCCCTCAGCAGCGCCCCGAAGTCGTCGGCCTGATGGTGGGGGACCGAAGAGCGGAGCCTCAGCATCCGCGCATCAGGAGACCAGCTTGACGACCTTGAAGGAGCGGTCGCCTTTCGGCGTCTCGACGGTCACCGTCGAGCCCACCTTGGCGTCCATCAGGGCGCGGCCGATCGGCGACTCGGCGGAGAGGCGTCCCTCGGCCAGGTTCGCCTCGGTCGAGCCGACCAGGGTCCACTCGACGGTCTCGCCTTTGGACTCGTCGAGCACCTCGGCGGTGCGGCCGAAGGAGAAGAAGTCGCTGTCGAGCTCGGAGACCTCGACTACGACGGCGTTCCGCAGCCGTTCCTGCAGCCGCTTGATCCGGGTCTCCATATGCGCCTGGTCCTCTTTGGCGACGTGATACTCGGCGTTCTCCTTGAGGTCGCCCTCCTCGCGGGCGACCTTGATCCGGGCCGCCATCGCTTTGCGGGCCGGGCCTTCGAGCTCGGCCAGCTCGGCTTTCAGCTCCTCCAAGCCCTCCTGGGTGATCGGCTCACCCTGCTGCTCCTGCGCGCTCACCCGTGCAGCGTGCCATATCTCAGTCGCCGCCGTTGCTCGCGACGAAGGCGGAGGCGAACGAGTGAACTTTGGCACCCCCTGCCTTGCCAAGCGGTTCGAGCGCGAACAGGTCCTCGACCGAGCGCAGCAGCGAATAGGGGTTGTACTGCGCCCCGTCGGTGCCGCCGGGGCCGAGCAGGGGGGAGAGGAGCAGGGCGCCGACCTTCTTCGGGTCTTCGGGCGCGGCGGCGGGGTCGGCCGGCAGGGCCGGGTCGGCGGCGCCGAAGCTGACGATCACCAGCCCGTCGGCCTTATAAGCCGGGGAAGCGAGGATTGCCGGCACGACTTTGGCCAGGAAGGCGTCGGCGGCCGCGGCTCCGTCGGGCGTTCCAGCCGGGCACTTGCCGTGGAAGCCGGCGTTGCAGAGGTTGGGCGAGATATAGGAGAAGTTTGCGGGCCCGTCCGCCGCCTTCAGGTCGCCGGCGAGATCGTCGAGGGGCACGTCGTTTTCGTTGCAGTCGCCGAGGTCGAGCAGGGTGTGGAAGAAGACGAACGGGTTGAGGCTGGGGGAGTAGCCGGTTGGCGTCTCGGCGCCGGGGGCGGCGGGATCGGGCTGGACGCAGTTGTCCGGCTTGCCTTCGGTTTCGGTCATCCCTTCGAAGTAGCCGTGCCAGCTGTAGCTGCCGGCGCCGAGCTGGTCGGCGAGGGTCAGCGTTTCGACGTCGTAGAGGCACTCTTCGACCTCCGGGCAGCCGGCCTTGCTGGCCTCGCTCGGCGGCTGGCCGCTGACGGCCGCGAGGCTGTTCGGGAGTGGCGCGGTGTCGAGGAGGGAGTAGTTGGTCAGGAGGACTCCCTGCGGGCGCAGTTCACTCGAGAGGTAGGGCATCTGGGTGCCGGCACCGAAGGTCGCTTCGTAGCCGGGGCTGGCAAGCGAGATCAGGAAGACGTGCTTGACGGGCCCAGCTTCGGGGCCTTCCGGTTCCGGCGCGGGGGGTACCGGCGGTTCCGGCGCGGGCGCCGGTTCGGGTGCCGGCGCCGGGGCGGGAAGCGGCCCGGAGGAAGCCGCTCCCGCGCTCGGCGTCGCTTCCGGCGAGGAAGTGAATCCGGAGCGTTCTTCCGGCGCTTCGGCGGCCGCGGGCGCGGCGGCGACAGGCGCTCCCTGTTCCATCAGCGCCCGCGCGGCGGCCGCCTCCATCGGGCTCAACCCGCCGCTGCCGCTCATCCCGACGGCGACGATCCCCGAGGTGGCGACGAGGGAGGAGGCGACCAGGAGCGAGAAGCGCCTGCCGGTGAGGCTGGCGGCTGCGGCCGTTGCTTTCTGCAGCAGCTTCATGCGGCCGCCGCCTCGGGAGCGAGCGAGTGACCGCACTGCGGGCAGAAGCGGACAGCGGGCCCGTAGGGGGAGCCGCAGCTCGGGCAGAGGCCGGCGGCGTCGGAGCGTTCGAGCTCGAGCAGGCGCTCGACCGTGAGCAGCTCGGCATCGACGCGCTGCAGCTCGGCCGCTTTGCGGGTGAGGACGTCAAGGCGGACGTGGTCGCGGATCGCCATCTCGTAGAAGGCGCCGCCGAGGTCGGCCTGCATCACCGTGAACTTCTCCAGCAGCCGGTCGCGCTGGGCGAGCAGCTCCTTGTTCTCCGGCGCCGGCTCGGGATTCGCGGCCTTCTCCGGCGCTTTGGCCTGCGGCTTGGTCCGCGCGGTCAGCTCGCGGAGGCGCCCAGGGATCTGCGGGCGCCTCACGGTTCCACCCCCGAGGGGGCCGGAGAGGTGCTGCCGCCTTCACCGCCGACGACGATCACATCGGGCAGGTTCTGCTGCGCCTTGATGTAGTTTTCGCCCGTCTGTTCGGGGTTTTCGGCGACGATCTGGGTGTCTTCTTCTTCCTTCTCCTTGGAAGCGTGGAAGTTGGTGACTGAGTGGACGTCGCCGTTGGAAGTGTGGGCGATGACTTTGCCCTCGCCTCTGGCTTTCTCTTTCGCGCCTTTGGCGACTTTTTTCGCTTTCGGCGTCGCAGCGGTGGTCGCCGGCGCGGCCGCGACCGCCGCCCCTTGGTGTTCGCGCAGCGCCTGCAGCAGCGCGTCGCTGTTGTCTTCGCCGGAGCCGGAGCGGCCGACCATCACCCCGAGGGCGACCGCGATCGGCAGCAGCGCGAAGAAGCCGACGGCGGCGGCGCGGCTGGTCGGAGCCTGCTTTGCCGCCGGGCGGGCCAGCGGTCGCCGTGCCCGTTTGCTCATCGTCGCGAAGTAGCGCGAGGCCGGGTTGGCGCCGTTGCCGCGCCGCGCCGCGCAGTTGACGCAGTAGCGCTGCTGGGGGTCCATCGCCGCCCCGCACTCCTCACACGGCTCGAACGCCTGCGGGCGGCGCGTCGGCTCGTTCTCGGTCATCCCTGCTCCTTCTTGTGCTTGCCTTGCCGGTGCTTCTTCTGCTGCCGCTTCTCGCGCGCTTTCAGGATCCGTTCGGATTCGGCGCGGTGGGCGGCGGCCTTCTCCTGGGTCGTCTCGCAGCCGGTCAGGCCGGCTACCGCGAGGGCGCCGGCGAGGCCGAGGACCGCGAGCTGGTTGCGGCTAACCGAAGGCACCGCTCACGTACTCCCGGGTCCGTTGCTCGCGCGGGGAGCCGAACAGCGCCGTGGCGCTGTTGTACTCGACCAGGTCGCCGAGGTACATGAAGGCGACGTGGTCGGCGATCCGGTAGGCCTGCTGCAGGTTGTGGGTGACGATGACGACGGCGACGTCGTCGCGCAGCTTCACGATCAGGTCCTCGATCACCTGGGTCGATTTCGGGTCGAGCGCCGAGCAGGGCTCGTCGAGCAGCAGCACCTCGGGCTCGGCCGCGAGGGCGCGGGCGATGCAGAGCCGCTGCTGCTGGCCTCCGGAGAGCTTCAGCGCCGGGTGGTCGAGGTTGTCCTTGACCTCCTCGAGCAGGCCGGCGCGGTCCAGGGCGCTGTGGACTTTCGGCTCCAGGCTCTTCTTCCGCGCCCGCCGCGAGCCCTGCTCGCGCAGGACGTAGGCGATGTTGTCGAAGACGCTCATCGGGAACGGGTTCGGCTGCTGGAAGACCATCGTCACCCGCCGTCGCAGGAGCGTCGGCTCGATCTCCGTGATGTCGACGTCGTCGAGGAGGATGCGACCGCTTAGGCGCGCCGCCGAGGTCAGCTCGGTGAGCCGGTTGAGGGAGCGCAGCAGCGTCGTCTTCCCGCATCCCGAGGGGCCGATCAGCGCCAGCACCTCGCCTTGGCGGACCGGCAGCGAGACGCGTTTGACCGCCTCTTTGGCCCCGTAGAAGACCGAGACGTCGTCGATCTCCATCCGCCGGATCGAGAACTGGGGGGCGCCGATCGAGCGTTTGGCGGAGGTGAACCCGCTCCGCTGCGACTGCAGGTGGCCGTTGTCGCCGTCGGCCGGTGCCGTCACCTCCGTCGCCGGCTCCGGGTCCTCCAGCGGCAGCCGCCGGATCGGCGGCGGCGTGGTCAGGGGGGAGGTCAGTGGCTCCACGTTCCTACCTTTCGGGCGCGGCGGTGGACGACGTCGACGGCCGCGTTCAGGGCCAGGACCATCAGCAGCAGGACGAAAGCCGCCGCGTAGGCTTTCTGCGGCTGGTTGAGGTTCCCGGTGGGGGAGGCCTCGTAGACGAAGTTGGTCAGGGTGGTGCCGGCCCCGCGCAGGTAGTTGAAGGGGAAGGCGGCGCCTTCGACCGGGGCGAAGTTCTGAGTTGCGCCGAGGAGGACGACGATGATCGCGGTGTCGCCGATGATCCGGCCGAGGCCGAGCATCGCCCCCGTCGCCACCTGCGGGCGACAGGTGGGGAGGAGGATGCGTCGCGTCGTCGCCGCCTTGGTCTTGCCGACCGCGTAGGAGGCCTCGCGGACGTGGCGCGGGATCGAGTTCAGCCCCTCGCGGACGCTGGCGACGATCAGCGGCAGCGCCACCAGCGAGAGCATCGTCCCGGCAGCGAAGAAGGAGCGGCCGAAGACGATGCCTTCCGTGGAGCGGCTGAGGAAGCCGAGCGCGCTCGAGGAGAAGATCACCGTGCCGAAGAGGGCGAGGACGATCGAGGGGATGCCGGCGATCGCCTCGATCGTCGATTCGGTGATCCGAGCGAGCGCCGCCGGGCGCCCATACTCGACCAGCCAGACCGCGATCGCGATCCCGGTCGGCAGCGCCAGAGCGATCCCGAGGGTGGCAACGATCATCGTCCCGAAAAGCGCGTCGGAGAAGCCGCCGGTTTCGGACTCGGAAAAGCCGGCCGCGGCGGGGGTCCAGAGCATTTCTGGGCGCAGGAACTTGATCCCCTGGATCATCAGGTAGAGGACGATCGCGATCGCAATCGCGCAGAAGAGCAGCCCGAGGGTCCAGCAGATCGCCAGGCCGATGCGGTCGGTGAGGCTCCAGGTGGCGCTGCCCTCGACGGCGCCCTTGCGCTGGTGGGCGCCGGGCGGGTCCGCCTGCAGCGGCGGCGGGACGGGCGGGACCGTCAGCGGGGTTTCTTGCATCGAGGACTCCATCAGGGCATCAGGTATTTGCGCATGGCGCGGCGGGCGGTCCAGCCGGCGAGGGAGAAGAGTGCGGCGGAGAAGAGCAGGAAGGCCGCGATCGAGAACAGGGTCGCGTTGAAGGGGGGTGAGCTCAGCTGGTCGATGTTCTTGACGATCGTCGGCGCCAGCGGCCGCGAGGGCTCGTAGACGAAGATCAACCCGTCGGCCGGGTTCGGCGCGAAGGCGACCGAGCCCGAGACCATCGCCAGCATCACCGCCTC
>Ga0157378_10006316_pt1 | contig 10381 bp, 6 predicted proteins | sample M65metaG_FD_115309 | JGI IMG/M metagenome (GOLD analysis project Ga0157378, IMG submission 115309) | Miscanthus rhizosphere microbial communities from Kellogg Biological Station, Michigan, USA - M6-5 metaG | ecosystem: Host-associated > Plants > Roots > Rhizosphere > Soil | place: USA: Michigan...
CCAGCGGGAGGTTTCACAGCAGGAGTCTCTTTGATACCCAACTTCTTTTTTACTAAAGGTAAGATATCATCTCCGGGAGGTCCCACCAGCACTGCCTGCGCTTCAAGAACGTAGGTATATCCACTTTCCTTGGCTACTACTTTAATTGTTTCATATGCTTTGTTCCTGATTGGTACAATTAATTCCTGTGATTTTGCCTGTACTAATTGTTGCATGGTTTGATTCCAACCCTGTACTTTTTGATACAATGTAATTAAATCGTTTCTTTTCAGGTCTTTTGTTGTGGCAGAATACTTGGCAGAATCAGCCTGGAAAATACTATCTTTTTCACTTAATTCCTTCATATAATCATTCCCCTGTTGTTGCAAAGAACCCTGGTAATCCTGCAATTTGGTATTTGCCGCTTCAGTTTCAGGCATTGAACCTATCAATTCTTCTGTACTTACATAACCAATTTTGCTCTGTGAGAACGCCGTATCCGTTAATCCGAAAATAGAAAACACAAATACTGCTGCTAAGGCTAATTTTTTCATTGTTGTTTTAGATGTTTTTTGTTTATAGTTTAATTTTTCAGCAATTACGCTGCACTCACTTTATGTATTATACTTTATTTAACACCCAGAAATTTCAGTACATCATCGCTCCTGTCCAATTTTGGGTCGGCAAATATAACAGTAATTCCTTCACTTTTATCTAAAATAAAATCATAAGATTTATCAACAGCAAGTTTCTGTATGGCGGCATAAACCTTGTCCTGGATAGGTTTTATTAATTCTTGCCTCTTTTTAAACAGGTCTCCTTCAAAACCAAAACGCTTTTTTTGCAGGTCTCTTACTTCCTTTTCCCTGTTAAATAATTCATCTTCTCTTTTCTTTTTCAATTCATCACTCAGCATTACCTGTTCAGCATCATAGTCTTTATACATCTTATCAAGGTCCGCCTGTTTTTTTTCAATCTCCTGCTGCCATTGTGCGCTAAACTGGTCCAGCTTAGATTGAGACTCTTTATATTCGGGTAATTTTTCCAAAATATATTTTGAGTCGATCACAGCATAACGCTGCGCATTGGCGCAAAAGCTTATCAATAAGAAGCTAATTAGTAATAACTTTTTCATGATAGTGTTTTAGGTATATAAATAATCAAATAATGATATACAGCGTTTATTGCGGTTCCTGGCCCAGCATAAAGGTAAATTTAAATGCATTTTTTATAGGCTCTCCCGGTTTTATTCTATCTATACCAAGACCATAGTCAAATCCTAACAGGCCAAACATAGGTAAAAAGAACCTCATACCCACCCCTACGGAACGACGTAATCTAAAAGGGTTATAGTCCTTGAAAGTATACCAGCCATTTGCTGCCTCAAAAAAAGCAAGACCATAAATTGTACTGCTGGCAGCAGTACTGAATGGATATCTTAATTCTACCGTGTACTTATTATAGATAGTAAAAAACTGTTGTGGACTAACATTTTCAGGATTTATCTTTGGATCAGAACTGGAATAAACCGGGTAACCTCTATGTGCAATGATATCATATCCAAGCAAAGCAAAGTTATTGCTTAACCCGGCATCTCCTAACTGAAAACGCTCAAATGGCGATACTTCTTTGGTTTTACTGTATTTGCCAATAAAGCCATATTTGGCAGCCACTTTTAAAATAAACTGGCGATTTTTATCAGCTCCTTTTGCAACACCAATAGGTACGTAGTATTCTCCATTAAACAACCATTTTTGAAACTCAGGATGCCTGAAATTATCTTCGGTTGGACTTACAATTCCCAATGCCGTATAAGGTAAAGTAAACTGGCCACTCAATGCAAAGTTAGATCCCCCGGTAGGAAAAATAGGACTTCCCTGGGCAGCATTACGTGCCAATGTAAGTTTTAAACTAATATTGGTGGAAAGCCCGTTACTCAAACCGCCAAAACCACTAACGGCGTAATTCTTTAAATTATATTGTTGAAAATTTAATGAGGTGATCAGGGAGAAATAATCATCCGGCCACTTGAGCTGTTTACCCAATGAAATACTGGCTCCTAAAATTTTCAAATAAGAAGTATCGCCGCAGGAACGGCAATATTGGCCAAATTGATTGTAAGAGTTCGATTGCCGGGTATTATAAAAACCTACAGAAAAAGAATTTCTTTTTTTACCACCTAACCATGGTTCTGTAAAGGAAATATTATAAGTCCTGAATGCTTTACCATTGGACTGAATCCTTGCACTAAGCTTTTGTCCACTACCTGATGGCAAAGGGTCCCAGGTTTTTTTATTAAAAATATTATTGATGGAAAAGTTATTAAAAGTAATGCCCAATGTACCCGTTAAACCGATGCCTCCACCAAAACCTGCCGATAACTCCAGCTGGTCATTAGATTTTTCTTCCACACCCCAGGTAATATCCACGGTACCATTATCTGAATTGGGTACAATATTAGGAGCAATTTTTTCAGGATTAAAAAAGCCCAGCTGGCCAAGCTCTCTTTGTGTACGGATGATGTCAGACCTGCTGAATTTTTCACCAGGTATCGTTCTTAGTTCCCTTCTAACCACGTAGTCCTTGGTCTTCTCATTACCAGTAATATCTACTTTACCGATGGTAGCCTGTGGACCCTCCCTCATGCGTATTTCAAAATTGATAGTATCGTTATAAACGGAAGTTTCAACAGGATCAACATTGAAAAACAGGTAACCGTCATCCATATACAAACTCTGTATATCACCGCCATCAGCGCTTAACTGTTTTCCAAGTTTTTTATTCAGTAATTCCTGGTTATAAATATCTCCTTTTTTGATACCGAGCAGCAAGTTTAAAATAGAATCTGTATACTTTGTATTTCCACGCCAGGTGATATCCCCAAAATAATACTTCCTTCCTTCATTCATTTTTATATGAATATCCAGGTTGCCCTCTTTATTACTTATGGCAGTATCCGCCATTATATAAGCATCCCTGAAACCTTGCGAATTATAATAATCCAATAAATGCTCTTTATCCTCTTCGTATTTTTTAGGATTAAATTTCGCCGAGCTGAATAGTTTGAAACGAAAATAGGGGTCCAGGTATTCCTTTGTTTTAGAAATAGATAAAAAACCCATGTCTTTAGCGTAATCGCCAAAAGAAATATTTGAAATGGAATCCTTGTAAGGGCTGGTATATCTTTGCGGATAAAGGGTGAGCCTTGTCATCTCTTTTGTCCCCTTCATCTGACTTTTCAGGTTCTTATCAGGTATATTTTGATTATTGGCAAAATTCAAGGAATTTACTTTTATTTTATTGCCTTTATCCACCAGTATTGTCAGCAATACAGCATTGGCTACACCTGATGCAAGTGTCTCGCTCATATTTACTTTTACATTCCTGTATCCTTTATCAGCATAAAACCGTTTGATAGCATCTACTGCGCTTACTTTCATGTTATCTGTTACCACCCTTCCCTTTGTAAGTCCCATTTTAGGATCGAGATCATCTTTCTCACCTTTTTTTACGCCAATCATTTTATAATCTTCAAGCCGCGGCCGCTCAGTGATTGCCAGTTCGATATAAAGATTGGTGCCAACAAGATTCGTAAAAAATACCTCCACATCTGCTATCAGGTTTTGTTTCCATAGCTTATTAATTGCCTTGCTGAATACATCCGTTCCAGGAATTTGTACCTTGTCGCCAACAGCTAAACCTGATATAGAAATGATTAAATTTTGGTCGAAAGATTTGTTGCCTGTAACCGTAATGCCAGCAATTACATATTCTTTCGGAGGCCTCGCATTAAAAATATCAATTAATTGTGGATTTACCGAAACAGCCGGTGGTGTTGTGTCAACCTGAGCCGAGACCGAATTACTAAAAAAACTTATAACTAAAGCAAATAAAAAGTTCTGGTAAATCCTGTGCATCAAATGTTTTTTACGAGTCGGCAATTTAATTGCAATTATCAAAAGTATTTGTTAAACCACAACGTCCTTTTTTGCATTGCAACTGCGTTTTAAGTGATATTGTTTGTTTTAAATTTATTGTTCTGCAGTCCTTTCTATTTCATTTACCTGGCCGCCCGTTTTGCCAAACCGGCGCTGCCGCTGCTGAAAATTAATAATGGCCTCATACAGGTTTTCTTTCCTGAAATCAGGCCACCGGGTATTGGTAAAATATAACTCTGCATATGCCAACTGGTACAGCAAAAAATTACTGATCCTAAATTCCCCGCTGGTTCGTATCATCAGTTCCGGATCTGGAAACTCACTGGTAGCAAGGTATTTTTGCAAGGTTTCCTGGGATATGTTTACTGGTTCCAGCAACCCGTTTTTAACATCAGCCGCTATATTTTTTACCGCATTTACCAGTTCCCATCTACTGCTGTAGCTAAGCGCCATCACCAAATTCAACCCTGTGTTTACGGCTGTTTCGTCTAAGGCTTCTTTTAAAGCATTTTTGGCACTTTCCGGCAACATATTCAGGTCACCTATTACGTGCAGTTTAATATTATTCTTATTTAATGTTGGCACTTCTTTTCTGATTGTGTCCACCAACAACTCCATTAGCCCGGTTACTTCATAAGCGGGGCGGTCCCAGTTTTCTGTACTAAACGCATACAACGTAAGGTACTCTACGCCCAATTCAGCACATCCTTCCACAATATTTCTCACACTTTCTACTCCATGCAAATGCCCGTAAAGCCGGTCTTCGCCCTTCTCTTCAGCCCATCTTCCGTTACCATCCATTATGATGGCAATATGCTTTGGCAGCCGCTTCAAATCAATTTCGCCCTGTATGCTCATACAAAAAAGAAAATAGTAGTTATACCCTTATTTACACAAGGGCTGCAAAAGTAACAAAAATTAGTTGGAATAAGCGTTTGAGACGGTACAATAACTGGCCGACTATGTAGATTGAACAGGACAAAGCAATATCTAAAAATAAATTTCGGTAGTCGAAACAAGCAAAGCATTCATGCTAAATGAAAGGCAATGAGTGTATAGGTTCCAATTAACCTCCTGATCTTCCGTTCATTTAGGTGTGCAAAAAACTGGATCATTAATGCCGGTTAAGTTTGCAAAACATAACTTATATTTTTATTAGTTTACCTGTATAATTTATTTTGTTGATACGTATTGAATAAAGATACATTCCGGCAGGAAGATGTATAATATTAAAACGCTGGGTATTAGTAAAGGATGCAAGCCTCGATCCCTGAACATTATAAACTTGTATGTCTTCTGCCAGTACAGGCTCCCCATTTTGCATACACCTAAATGTTCCGTTTCCCGGATTGGGATATACAACTATTTTTGTAGATGGGTCCATTACCGGAGCCCCCGTAGCGCAGCTTGATTTTTGTTTCAAATAGCCTGGATCATCCCCTATGCGTTTTGTGACCAGGCAACTTCCATTGATGTACAAAGTAACAATCGCATTGGGTGAAATATTTTCAGGTAAATCCACTGTTTTTATATTCCCGTAATAATGCCATAGTAGTGCATCATATACTTCCCATTTTAGTTCATCACTCGTGCTACTCGCCTGTAATGATGTAATACATTTGCCGGATATATTCTTAATGGATGCGGTAAAGTCAGCCCTTGTGCAAACTTTTTTACGTGCATACCATTGAATATTGGTAATGTTGGAAAAGCACAAACGGTATTGCTCCATTTTAAAGGCCTGGAGAAAAGTGCCTTCACCACCATTTGAAATATCTAAATAAAATAATGCGGAATCGGATTGACTCACCAGTTTTGGTTCAATAGCAGCACCGTTATCATCCTTAAAAGCAAATGCTTTACTCACTTCTTCTGCGGATGCAAAACCACCGGTGGAGGAATATGAATTGTTGAGGCTGAAATATATCCTGTTAATACCGCCAGGAACATAAAAATAACCAGGCAGGCTAAGCAGGTCACCACGATAATTTTCTACTGTATTGCCAAGGTAGGGACCGTTTTTATAAAAATAATACCCGTTTGTATTGATCACAATATCAATTGCGGTTTTGTATTTTGAAACAATGGATAATTTGTAAATGCCTGCACCGGGAACAGAGACTGAGATAATTCCGGGATCATTGTTTCTTCCCATTGAAAAATCCTTAATGATACCAAGTGTTTTATCTGTGGCTTCCACCGTAAAATTTATGTAGCCTTTGTTTGGGAAATCAAAAGTGGGTTTAAATTTTATACTAAAGTTGCCTGCCGAATTGGCTATAAAATAAAATTCACTCCTGCTGCCATAATCTTTTCCGTAAGTATAATTAATTTTTACATTTATTTTTTCTAGCGGTTCCAGGTTGTTTGTTTCAAATTGATTCTGTATTTCTGAAGCATCTTTAAATGAGAACTGCTTTATGCTGCTGGTTTGTGAAGCTGCATCGGCGGCAAAATTAGCATCAATCTCTTCTGCTGTTATTGGTAACAATGACCCATTTTGATATGCTGTACCATTGGCCGGGTTAAACCTTATGTAAATGTCATCAGTGGTGTTATATTTCCATACTATATCCTGTATCAAAAAATAACTATTTACAATTTGCAGCTTGTTTACTTTGGCAAGATACAGGCACAATGCAGCAGCTTTGTCCGATTTAAATGCTGGCTGATCAAAAGACCAATTGTAATAAAGTACCATGTAGTGCAGGTAGGCCTTTAGTTCCCCAAGCCTTTCTTTTACAATTGCGGGGCTATTTTGTGTTTCCCTTTCCGCCTGCTGTACCAATTTAAAATAATATGGCAGTTTGTATTTGTTATCCTGTATACCATTAGTAACGGTTACCGTTTTATCATCACCCCAGCATTGTAAAAGTTTATAAACGGTAACACCTCCATCCTGGAACATGGCGTTACAGAATTCAAGCAGTACACTGTCAATTTGTAAATCATCCTTTAATGCAGCATTGGCTGCCAGTAAAAAAGGCAGGCTTGCAAATTTTGCCGGAGATGTTTCCCATACGATACCCTGGCTTTGCTGTTCTTTTATTCTTTTTACAGATGTTTTTAAATCATCCAGGTAAAAAGATGGTGTTTCTCCACTCCATTGCGGCAGGTTGAGATAATGGTATTCAGAAATGTTTTTTGAACGTGCGTACCAGCGGTTAAGCAATCCCTTAGAGCTGGTTTCTAATTGAAAAGCCGTTGGCACTACCTGCACATCAATATTTTCATTGATATTGATTTTATTTGAGGGTACATCAGCATGCCCGTCATACGCATACAATTGAAACCGTTTGCCAGGGTAGATACTATTAATTTTTGCTGCTGTAAAATTAGCCAACGTAAAATGCTGATCGCTTTCTTTCAGGTAATCATTTGTACCGCATCCGATATTATCTTTTGAATTAGCCCAATGGGAGCCATCCGGTACTTCAATACCCAGGTAGGAATAGTTGTAGGAAAAATTGTGAATATAATTTGAATAAATTGCCGGTTTAGAAAATATATTATTTTTAAACCCGGTGAATTGCTGTTCTATAGCTGTAGCCCAAAATTGCATCGCCTCTACATTATTAATGTCAGGTACAGACTGGCGAGTGGCTTCTCTCGTCCCATTATACGGCGCTACATAACATGGATTTTTTTGCAGGGTGGCTACATATTCATTGGTAAGTATATCGTCTCTGTGTCCTGCAAAACGGTTGGAGCCTCTCATGTTATTTCTTCTTTGATACAATGACCATTGATGGCCTTGCTCACCACCATAAGTATCCCAATAAAAACTGGGGTCCTTATCCATTGCCCAATTATTGTGACCTCCACTAATGGCCCAGCCACGGTATTTGTACCCGCATGTATAAACTGTATCAATTTTCTTATAAGGTGAAAAAACTGTCGGTATTACCTCCCAAATCGTACCAGGTTGATAAAATCGAAAACCTAATTGATATAGGTATTGATAAACACCAAAGTTTAGTCCATTATCTTCCGCTGCCCTAAACTGTATAAAACTGCTGCCGTCACTTTTAACCCTACAGGACTGGTTATCAATAATGGATGCATCATATATTAATATCAAACCATTTGCCGGTAAAGTCGTGTATGGTTCCGGCGTAATTTTTCCAGCGCCTGCTCTTTGTAAAAGAGCTGCCACATCATCTGCGGTAGACTTAAGCAATTGGGAAGCATCAGCAGGGTAATATACTTTCTGTGCCAAAGCAAGTACATTCACGAACACACATAGTGCCGCAATAGTGCAGAAACGGATTAAAGCCATAGAATTCGTTTAGAGTGAATTGACTATGGTTTAGTCACAGCAAAATGGAAATAAAAAAGTGGATTTAGTACAGAGAATATTAGAGTACGGTGGATTGAGATAACGAAAATAGGGGTTTTTTCTTAATCAAAAAAATAAAACATCCCCTTAATCAAGGCTTATCAATTGATTTATAACTCAATAATAATTAGAAACATTCGCCGGACACTTATAAGTGCTGATGTTAAACGTAAATCCAACCTCTCCAATTACATACTGATCTTTTTGTTTGCTCCAGCCACGTTGCCTGCCTTCGATCCCAATAGGAGTGCCTTTTTCATAACTTCTGTCCTGTAATATACCAGCATTAGTGAGGTCGCCGTTAGGCAATGTTGGAAATTTATCTGCTCCAACATAAGTAGTGCTTACATCATCCAAATAATCTGTAGCCGTAAGGCGTTGCGTAATCTCAAAGGAAATATTTACTTTTTCGCTTACATTATATTTAATCCCAAAACCTATGGGTATGCATAAAGCCATGCTTCCATACGGTTTACGCGTTTTACCATCTATACCCTTGTAATCAATATTTTGCCCTTCAGTCCCCAATGGCCTGAGAAATATTTTTGTATTATTTAGGTAAGCATAAGGGTTATAACTAAATACCCCCAGCCCCAAAGTAACATACGGCGTAAAAGGATAACGGGGATCCCCCGGAATAAATTTGAAAAAATTAAAATCGCCGTTTACTGCAAACTCCCATATATCTGTATTAAAACTGAGATTTCTTCTTTTTTGAAAATCATTTTCACTGTAAATATCACTATACCCCAGCTGTGCATAATGCATGCCGATACGCATCCCCAGGTAATTATTGAATTGCTTCCTGTAAAAAGCGCCGATAGCGATTTTCGGCCTGTTAAGTCCGGCCCTTGTATTAAGATCTCCAAAATAATGTGCAGCACCTATCGTTACACCAAACTCACCGGTTAATTCATTTGCATCATAGTTGCCATGCTGTGCCATGGTGTTGTCCAGGATAGAGATCGTTATGAAAACTAAAATTAGTAGCTGTTTCATATTTGCAAAGTAAGGGATTGTTTCTTATAAAAATACTAAGGTTAAGCTAAACACCATTTTACAAAAATGGGCATTTTTCATTTAAACTCATTTTGCTTAGTTGCGTTTATCATAGCCCCATGATAATTTATTCCGCAAAGTTTGAAGAAAATTATTTTCATTCAGGCGAATCAGGTTGATACAAAATCTTTCTTTTTTAACCGCCAGCAAAGCTTCTTTGGGAACTACTTCCCTTCTACTGTCCAGTGTGCAGATAAAAGAATCGGTCCTGCCCTCTACTTCAAATGAAATAATATTATTATCCGGAATTACGATGGGGCGGATATTCAGATTGTGCGGCGCAATAGGCGTGATGACAAAGCTGCCGCTTTCAGGAAAAACAATGGGGCCATTGCAACTCAATGAATATCCCGTAGAGCCGGTGGGTGTTGCCACTATCAGTCCGTCTGCCCAATAAGTATTCAAAAATTCGCCATTCAAGTAAGTATGAATTTTAATCATCGAAGAGGAGTCTTTCTTCTGCAAAGTGAATTCATTGAGTGAATAAGGTATATTTTTAAAAACCGGGATGTCTGCATCCAGGTGGATCAGGGTACGTTTTTCTATTACATAGGTCCTCTCAACCAATGCTTTTATAGCCGAGTGCATATCTTCTTTACCAATATTGGCCAAAAAACCCAGCCTTCCATAATTGATACCCAACACGGGGATTCCTTTGTCCTGTACAAGCGATACGGTATCCAGCAATGTCCCATCTCCACCCAGGCTTATCATGAAATCAACACTTTCATCTAAATCATCCGCAGAACTAAAAGTGCTGTATTTTCCTTTGATATTAACAGATGAATAAAACTGGTTAAAAAAGCCCTGAAAAAAAACAGGTTCCATTTTATTAGCATACAGCTCAGCCAGGAAAGAATCCATGTCTCTGTTTTGATCATTTTCTATCCCACGACTATATATTGCTATTTTCATTTTTTAATTTTTAGAACCCGGAGGGGGAATATGACATTCACTTTATGTCCCAATTGCTTCCACCTGGTTACAATCCGCTTTGAGCTTGTAAAAATAGGCCGTTTTTGCCTAACTGGTTGAAACTATACTCCAACCGCAGTGTGACATCATA
>Ga0157378_10006317_pt1 | contig 10381 bp, 7 predicted proteins | sample M65metaG_FD_115309 | JGI IMG/M metagenome (GOLD analysis project Ga0157378, IMG submission 115309) | Miscanthus rhizosphere microbial communities from Kellogg Biological Station, Michigan, USA - M6-5 metaG | ecosystem: Host-associated > Plants > Roots > Rhizosphere > Soil | place: USA: Michigan...
GCCGTTGTCACGCTTGCAGGCACGGGCGCAACCGCATACCCGGTTCCCGTCTCCGTCTGGTTCGTCGTCAGGTCACGGACTACCTCGCCGTTTCGGCGCTCCCCCATCTTTCCGGCGTACAGCACCCCGATCATATTCAAAGGGTTGTTCCAGTCTTGATAGTCGCTGTAAGTGAACTCCGTGGTCTGATTTGTGCCCTGCGTGACCACCACGCGCTGGGTCATGAATTTCGCATCCAGGGTCGCTGTCGCGGTCGCCCCTGCAACGCCGGGAATCGGGAACGTCACGAGCGGCTTACCGCCCTCCCACGACACCGATGTTTGGCCCACCTTCGCGGCACCGTCCTTGAAAAGAGTGCCCGGGTTGGCCCCCAACCAGAATGTCTCCGTGGTCCCCGCCACCGCGGCCTTCGCTGCGCCCTGGGGACTTGCCCAAATTCGCACGAGCCGCTCCTGCACGGTCGCCGGCATCGGAATGGCCTTCCCCTTCGTGGGACCGATCTGCGCACCGGGTGTGTCTTCGTTCCAGGCGTACAGCCCGCTGACCACTTCTATGTTCGAGAACGTTTCTCCATTTGGCCTTGTGCAGGCATACTGAATCCGCTGGCTGAAGGTCTGGTAGTTCGTGCTCGCACGATACTTCGTGAGCGTGCACGGTTGTCCGTCCACCTGGATGGTGCCTTTCCCCTGATATTCGAGGGATGCGACCATGTCGCGTTCATCATGGCCCTTCAGCATACCCATGCCCCACATCCATTTGAAGAGCACGGCCTTCAGGTCTTTGGCGTCCGCGGCGGGTGTGTAGGGTTCGGCAACCCGACCCTGCGCACCGGCCGGCGGCAGCGCGCTGACGGTCAGAGCAATTCCAATCGCGATTCTCGTGAAAATCGTCCTTTGCCGAATAGCCATAATGCTCCCCTGCTGTCGTCTAGTCGTTGGCGTTACCGGCGGAGATCTGGACCACGTGCCCATCAGGATAGGTCACGGTCTTAAGGAACCCCAACGGACTTCCATCCCTCGCGCCGAGGATCTTCACCGTGATCTTATCCCCGGGATGAAGGGCATTGGGTCCGGTTTTACCGATCCCCCTTTGCGCGAGCGCGGTGGCGGAGCCGAGTGTCATCACCCACTCAGTAGTTGTACCGTCAGCATTCTTCACAGCGATCGTAAGCGAGCCGTGGGGATTTGAAAATTTGATCTGCTCGACCTCCCCCGACAGCTCCATTTCCTTCTTTACGTCGTATGTGGCCGCCAGGGAATGATGAGCCAGCAACGATTTGCCGGCCATCAACCACCCGCACAACGCCACACATTTTAGGGTTCGCTTCATATTTTGTACACCTCTACTGAACAGTGATGGGCAGCGGACGCCATTTCGTCGCAACCGGAAAGCAGTATATCATTGCGAACGAACGTCGCGAAAGGGCCGCTCTCGCCAGCTTGCGCGATGAGAAACAGAGCGAGACATAAGTTCCGCCTCGTCGCAGGATCCTTCGCCGAACCCAGTTCTGAGTGGCGGCGCATCCGACGCGATAACCAGCAGGCAAAGCATTGGTACACCTATTCGAGCAGATATGGGCTTCGCCCAGCTCCCCTTGTTGCCACGCCAACGAATTCGCCCGCACTGAACGCCAGAGCCAGAGCAAACATCAAAGGTAGACTGCGACCCCAAGGAACTTCGGGCTTCCCGAGCAACGGAGTTACTGAGGTCCGCATCAGTTCGACTGGCATTAGAAAGCAGATGATCATCTGCCGGAGCCGCTTCCCTGGTGACATTGAATCCGCGAGCAGGCCGGTAGTCGATCTGCCATTGTGAAAATGAGCTGCAAATGTCCCCCAAAAACCCCAAGACTGGATGTGTGTCACCAGGATGCTGTCGTCAAATCGAACTCTTCCGGCTGAGAGCAAACGCGCCTCGCACGCAATTTCGATGAATCCGGCACGAATGGGGGCGGAGGGCAGAGCGCGGCGCTTGATGGAAAGATTCGCGACGGCAGGTGCTCGCTTCTGCGGAGGACGTCCTATGGGCGGAACAAAAGGTCCAAACGTGCAAAGGAAGTTGGACCAGTCAATTGGACTATTTGGGGATCCGTTGAGTACGGCACCACCGACGATTTCGGCGTCCGGACTGCGCTCATGTGCTTCGCGGATTTTCTGGCACCAGTCCGGCGCAGGAACGCAATGGTCTTCCGTCCACACCACAATTTCCCCAGTCGCCTCACCAGTTGCTTTCGCCCGGAGGTCAAACACGGAGGCTCCGGGCAACGCCAGGTGGCGGATCTTGGAAAAGGATTGCGGCAGAGGATGGGGCAGACACTCACCCGTTGAGTCGCCGATCAATAATTCAGCGCCGAGCGCCTCGCATTGCGGCAACAGATTGTCTAAGCAGGGCTCTAAGAACGGCCAGACGTGGGTGGTGGCGACAACAATGGAAAGTCGCATCTGTTCAGGCACAATCCGCTGATGGTAGCATGCGACTTTCGGTGCCGGACCGGGCACGTCTCGATCTAGTTGGCGGCGCATCGGACGTGGTCCATGGCCGCGCCTCTTGACCAAAAGTAGCTTCCGAGTGGCCGGCCAACCGTCCACAATCGTAAGCCCGATTCTAGCCTTCGCCCCGATGTGGGAGGAAGGCGTTGATAGAGACTCAACGGGAGCTAGCACCCGTCCCGCGCGATCCGGAAGAATGGGCGTATACTCCAGTTGTTGTGGAAGTCTACAAGAGCGAGACCGGCGTGATCCTACACCGCTTCCTTCATCGGCTCACATTCCCCGACTGTATCGCCGCCCTGGACGCTGCCCTCGCTGGCCTGATCCCAAAATTAACACCCGAACAACTTCCCGAACTTCGCGCCGTCATGCGTGCAAACAATGGCCCTGCTTAAATTGAGCCATTTTGGCCTTCACTAAGGTTGGTTGCTCGATCCACTCTGAAATGACGCCTTGGCAGGCTCAAGTTTGGCAAAGCGTCACAAGGCTACTTAGCCAACGCCGGCAGTGTAGTAAAAGTATGCGCGATGGGAATGCGGATTCCCAAGGCGCCGATCTGTCCGCCGCTTGGTGTACCAAATTCGATAGTGCCGCGGATGTTGGCGGTCTGTGGGTACTTGTCGGTCACCAGCGTAAAGGCCACGTGTGCGTTAGGGGGCAGGGTGATGGTATCGGTGGCGATCTGCGCGCCGCTATCGTTGCGAACGACCACCGGTACAACCATGGCCTGTAGGGAAACACTATTGACCGCGATACCGGTGGCGGTGCTGGCGGTGTTATCGAACGCCACGACGAAGCTGTTGGCAACGCGGCTCTCGAGCGGCACCACCGCCTCCTGGCCATTGGGATTGTAGCGGAAGATCACGAAGCCGCGGACGTTGCCAGTGGTCGTGACTTGGGCGGAACCGACGGTCGGTGTGGGATTCGAAAGGGGCGCAGCGCTTTGGATCACGAGGGTCGCTCCGGGGTTGAGCGTTTGCATTACCGATGAAACCAGCGTGACGGTTCCGCCGGGGATCTGCGGGAACGAAACCGGTATGGTGAGCGGGCCGCCGGTGAGATCGGCGAAGAATTTGAGGGTGACTGGCGCGATGGTGGTTCCGGTATTGACCAGCACGAACGTGGTCTGCCAACCGTTGCCGGTGGCGATGTGCGCGATGCTTCCGCCGCCGGTGCCGACGTTCGCGAGCGCGGGAATGGTGGTCAACGCATTATTGGGCGGAGTGAAACGGATGCCTAGCACGCTGATCTGGCCGCCGGGGGGCGTATCGATTTCGACGGTACCGCGTTTGCCGTCCGTCACCGGGTATTGCGTCGAGAGCACGAAGGAGCTGTGTCCGCTGGCTGATACCGCGAGCGAACCGGTAGTGAGCTGCTCGCCTTTGTCGTCGCGGATGATCAGGCCCACGTTGCCGGCCAGCGTCGAGACGTTATCGACCGCCACGCCCAACACCACTCCGTTAGTGTTATCGAAGGCCAGAATGTAGGAGCCTGCGTTGCGGGTTTCCATCGGCACCACGGCTTCCTGAGCGGTTGGAATGTGGTGGAAGATGGCGAACCCATCTACTAGCCCGGCGGCTGCGAGTTGTGCCGAACCGACCAGTACCGGTGGGGTTTGTGGTCCCGCCGTTTGCACGATCAAAGATGCGTTGGCGGCCATGCTGCGGCTGACAGACGCGGCCGGCGTCACCGTAGTGGTGGAAACCTGCGGAAAAATTAAGGGCAGAGTCAGCGGACCATCGCCGGTAGGGTCGGAAGCGTCACCGAAAAAGCTCAGCGTCGCTTGCGAAGGGGCGACACCTTTGTTCACCAGCGTGAAGGTGCTGGTCCAGTTCTCTTCCGCCGCGAGGTGACCCATGGAGCCGACCAGCACGGGCGTTGGCGGTAGGAGAGGAAACGGAGCGAAGCCGACGAAGGTCGGGTCAATGTTGGTCGAAACCAAGGTCTGCGCGCCGCTGGAGGTGTTGATGGTTCCAAACCCCTTGTTGTAAAAATTCGCCCACAGCGTGCCGCCCGTCAGGACTAGCGCCGTCGGGTTGCCGGGGGTCGAGGGTAGTACGCACGTCGAGGCTGACCCAATGGTGGTGGCTGCGCCGGTTGAGGTATTGATGCTGTAGAGCGTATCGGTGCAGTTGATTTGAACCTCCCAATACAGCTTGCTGGAATCGACGGAAGCCGAGAGAGTTCCAACGCCGCCTCCGGCGATTACGCCCGTGACTCCGATCATCGCCGGGTCGCCCGTGGCGGGGTCGACGGAGTAAAGTATGTTGTTGCCCCCGGTCGGAACGCCGATCGCAAACAAACCAGCGGTAGTGGATCCCAAGCCATTCAGCGCGCCGAAGCCATTGTTGACGCCATTGACAACTTGATTGAAGGTGTGGGGCGCGATGGTGGTGGCGGCGGTGGTAGGGTTGAACTGGAATAGGCAATCGCACCCGCCGTTGGCTCCGTAGAGGACGCCGGCATACTCGCCGAGTCCGTTGAAGGGCGCGGGAGTGGTGGTCACTTGCGAGAAAACTCCAGTGTTAAGGTCCAGCGTCCCGACCGCTCCACCGGCTCTAATGGCGTAGACCACCGTGTCCGCACCCAAAGCGTCCTGCGTAAGAAGCGCTCCGGCTAGCCACACCACGCTGGCGAAAAATATCGTTTTGATTAAATTGGATTCCATTCACTTTCCTCCGAAGTAAGGTCATAGCCAAATGGCGGCTTCTCCCGTTAATCTACACTATCGGAAGTAGAAAAAGAGAACTTTGGAGCTTAGTGACTAGTAACAACCTGCCCATGCGTTGTGCTCTGATTCGGGATATCCTGGTCGCGGAGGAGACGACTCATTCATAAGACCATAGTTGCTGCAGCCGCGGTGCTGCCGACAAGAAAGCGGGCGCGATGTTCCTCGGGAAGAACTGCGCCCCGTGCACGAATTCGAACTGGGACGTGAGATCGAAGGGGATCAAGGAATGAAAACTCAAATCGCTCTTGTGGTAATCGCCGGGTGCGCAGCAGGTGTTGTCTCGGCGCAGAGTCCGTCGTCGTCATTTCCTCGCGGCAGCGGCATGCAGAGCTGGCAGAATCCGGGAATCAAGAATGTGCTTGCGAAGTGCAAGAATCCGCCGAAGCCGTTCTCAATTCCGATTGCCAGCCAGTCGGCGAACGCGAACGCCGCGCCGCCGGATCCGGTTCTTCCAGCCACTTCCGCAATTCCCGGCGTGCTGGCGGCAGGGCAGTCGTGGAAAGTCGTGTGGTCGTGGGAAGGCAATAACGTCGACGGCCCCATTGCCGGCGACAAGGGCACGGTGTTGTTCGCGAATAATGATGCCAGCAATGTGATGGAGATGGACCCCGCGACGGGTCTCGCCAAAATCCTCTATAGCAACACGAATACGGGCGGCGCGGTCTCACGCGGCAAGAACGGGGGGCTGTTCGTCGCCGAACGCGGGCTGGGCTCGGCCATCGAGCAATTGGAGCCTCAGCGCAAGATGCTAGCGAACTCGTTCCACGGTGAGCCGTTGGAATGCGTGGGCGGCATCATCAACGATTTGATGGCCGACGCGCGAGGCGGCGTCTATTTCTCGGTCACTGGCGCCACCGGTAGCGGAGTGTTCTACGCCGACCCGAAAGGCGTGGTCTCGCAGTATGGGAAGGATGTTCCGCTCGCCAACGGCATTATCCTGAGCCCGGACGAGAAGACGCTCTATGTCACGAACGGCGCAAAGGTGTACGCCTTCGACGTGAAGGCTGACGGGTCGCTCGCCAATCAGCGCGAGTTCGGCAAACTGCGGGGCGGAGAAGGCGGCGACGGTTCGGCCGTCGATCAGCAGGGCCGCGTGTATATTGCGACCGGCAAGTCCGTGGACGTGTTCGCGCCCGACGGCACGTTCGCCGGCAGCATCCCGGGCCCGCAGGGGCTGCACGGCACGTTCTTCGGCGGCCGAGACAAGAAAACGCTCTTTGGCATCGTGTTTTATGGCGGATGGGGAACGCCGAGCGCTCGAAACCGCATCATCGCGATCCCGACGATCGCGCAGGGATATACCGGGCGAGCGAAGTAGTTGCCGGCGATTTACTCGGTTGAAGTTTTGATTGTGCTCGCCGCTTCAGAATGCCTCTGACTACGCGATTGAAGTGACCACAGCCCTTGCGATGTTGCACAAGGGACCAGTGTCAGAGAGCGCCTTTCAAAGCCTAGGTAACTTCACCGCCGGCGACGGCGATCGACTGGCCGGTGACCGACTCGCTGCCGGGCATGCACAGCCAGGCGACGGCGTTAGCGACTTCAGCGGGCCTCACCATGCGCAACTGCGGATTGCGCTTGGTGAGCTCGGCGCGAGCTTCCTGTTCAGTACGGCCGGTCTTGGCGACGATGTTCTTCACGGCGTCCATGGCGAGATCGGTTTCCGTATAGCCGGGGCAGATCGCGTTGACGGTGACACCTTTCAAGGCGAGTTCGAGAGCGAGCGCTCGGGTCAGGCCGATGATGCCGTGCTTGGACGCACAGTAGGCAGTGACGTACGGATACCCAACCAGTCCCGCGGTGCTAGCGATGTTTACAACCCGTCCCCAGCCGGCCCGCAGCATGCCGGGCAGCGCTGCCTGCGTGCAATAAAACGCGCCATCCAGGTTGACGGCGAGCATGCGGCGCCATAGCTCCGGCGTAGTTTTGAGGAAAGGAGCGGACTCGGCCTGGCCCGCATTGTTCACCAGGATATCGATGGGACCGATCCTAGCCTGGATGTTCTCGAACGTTTTCGAGACCCCGTCGCAATCCGACACGTCGACGGCAAACGGCTCGGTGGTGCGACCGACCACGGTCACGTCTGCGCCGGCCGATGCCAACGCCGCCGCGACGGCGGCTCCTATTCCGCGCGCGCCGCCGGTGACGACGGCATGTTTCCCCGAGAGGGATCCGGCGCCGGGTAACGACACACTCACACCTGGAGCCTCAGTTGCGCTGCGCGCGCGAGGTTGCGTTCAAGCTGCACCTTGCCGCCCATGTACGGCGACGGCCACCACACGTCGGGGAAATTCTGCCTGGCCGCTTCGTGCAGCGTCCAGGCTGCATCGGCCAAGTGCGGACGGGCGAGGGCGCACAGATCGGCGCGGCCAGCCGCGATGATCGTGTTCACGTGGTCGCCATCGAAAATATTACCCACCGCGATGGTCGGAATTCCGATCTCATTGCGGATGCGATCGGAGAAGGGCACCTGGAACATGCGTCCAAAGACGGGCCTTTCGGCCTTGCTGACTTGGCCGGAGGAGCAATCGATGACGTCGGCGCCGGCTTCCTTGAAATACGCGGCGACGATGGCGGCATCTTCCGGAGTGAGCCCCCCGGGGGTCCAGTCATGCGCTGAGATACGCACGCTCATCGGTTTGTCCGCCGGCCAGATGGCGCGCATAGCGCGGAAGACTTCGAGCGGATAACGGCAGCGGTTCTCGAGTGAGCCACCGTATTCGTCGGTGCGCGTGTTGGTGAGCGGAGAGATGAAACTCGACAAGAAATAGCCGTGCGCGCAATGCAGCTCGAGCCAGTCGAAGCCGGCTGGTTGGGCTAGGACTGTCGACTGCAGGAACTGTGCCTGAATCTCCTTCAGATCGTCGCGCGTGGCTTCACGCGGCACCTCCGACACGCCCTCGATGTACGGAATCGCGCTGGCCGAAACGAGCGGCCAGTTGTCTGTTTCGAGAGGCATATCCATGCCCTCCCAGCCGCGTCGTGTCGATCCTTTGCGGCCAGAGTGCCCCACCTGCAAAGCGATTTTGGCGTCAGAGTTCTGATGCACGAAATCGACGATGCGCTTCCAAGCGAGCATCTGCTTCTCGCTCCAGAGTCCTGGACAGGCTGGCGTGATGCGGCCTTCCGGGGAAACGCACGTCATTTCCGTCACCACCAGTCCGGCGCCGCCGATGCTGCGGGATCCCAGGTGAACCAGATGAAAATCGCCCGGCACGCCGTCGGTCGACATGTACATGGCCATCGGTGAGACCACGACGCGATTCTTTAACGTAACGCCGCGCGCCTGGAACGGAGTGAACATCGGAGGCACCGCGTGCTTGACGCCGCTGCGCGCCGCAAACCACCGCTCCATGTTCTCCACGTACTGCGCATCCCGCAGCTTCAAGTTTTCATGCCCGATGCGCTGGCTCCCCGTCAGCAGGCTGTAGGCAAACTGCTCGGGCTCCAGATGCACGTAGCGCTCGACCTGCTCAAACCACTCCATGCGGTTGCGAGCGGCGCTTTGCAGCTTGAGCGCTTCGATCTCGCGCTCCTCCTGATAACGGGCCAGCGCGCTCTCGACGTCCCCAGCGGTGTGGTCCGACAAGACCCGCGCAAGAGCCATGGCGTCTTCCATGGCCAGCTTGGTTCCCGAACCGATGCCGAAATGCGCCGTATGGGCTGCGTCGCCAATCAGGACAATGTTCTTGTGAAACCACCTTTCGCAGAGCACGCGCGGGAACTTCAGCCACATGGCTGAGCCCCGCAGGTGCGTCGCGTTCGAGATGAGCCGACTGCCTTCCAGCCGCTCGGCGAATAACTTCTCGCAAAACGCGAGGGATTCTTTCGAATCCATGGCGTCGATGCCCGCCGCGAGCCAGTTCTTCTCCGGCGTCTCCACAATGAACGTCGACCAGTCCTGGTCGAACCGGTAGGCGTGCAGGTTGAACCAGCCCCACTGGGTTTCCTTGAAGTCGAAAGTGAACGCATCCAGCTTCCGCTTGCTGCCGAGCCAGATAAATCGGTTCTTGCGAACCTCGATGTTAGGCCTGAAAACTGTCTCATACTTACGGCGAGTGTTGGAGAAAATCCCGTCGGACCCGATCACGAGATCAAAGGAAGCCGCGTAATCGTCCGGGTCCTTCACCTCGTTGTTGAAGCACAACTGCACGCCGAGTTGCCGGGCCCGCTCCTGAAAAATATTGAGCAGGCGGATCCGGCTGATGCCGCAGAAACCATGCCCGCCCGAGGTGATTTTGCGCCCCTTGAAGAAAACGTCGATATCGTCCCAATGGTGGAACGCCTGCGTGATTCCGGCGTGCGTCTCTGGGTCAGCGGCCCGGAACCCATCCATCGTGCGGTCCGAGAACACAACTCCCCAACCGAACGTGGAGTCATGCGCGTTGCGCTCGACCACTGTGATATCCCACGATGGATTTGCTTTTTTAGCCAGGATCGAAAAATACAGACCGGCGGGACCACCTCCCAAACACACGATCCTCATGCCAATACCTCCTTGAGTTTCTCCGTGAGTTCATGTCCCTGTTCATCGGCCAACGCCGCCTCGCAAAGAATCCGCAACTGCTCTGCTGCGTAGGCCCGGCCTCGCAGCCGCGGCAGTGCGTTTAGAATGGCATCGAAGTTGCGGCTCCCGAGCGCGAGGGTTGCACCGTAACCTTTCAAGAGCCTGGGACTTTCGGCCAGTCTCAGGGCCAAAGCATAGTCTTCCCTCACCAGCACGGGAATTTGCTGCAGCCAGGCATCCATACGCGCCTGTTCATGCTGGAATCGAAGTGAGCACGGTCGCAGCGCGCGGAGACTCGCAAGCGCATAGAGCAGCAGGTATCCGCCGAGGCTAGTGGTTTCGAGAATGCGGCCGCCTCCGGCGAGCTTGGCTACAAGGCGTTTAGCCCAGCCTCTGTTCAGTATGAAGCGGCCCAGCCCCGCCGGCAGTATATCGGCAATTTCCTGCACGCCGGGATGAAGGAATTCCTTGATGTGGAGAAGCTGCGCCGGCTCGACGCGGACTTCCTGGCGGACGCGCTCGAAGCGGGTACTGCGGATCTTGAGGTCCGCCACCCGGATCGCGTCTTCATACGACATCCAAAGGGCCAGGTAGCGCGCCGCCTCACCTAGGACCTCGGCCCTTATGGGATCCGCGGCTTTGAGCGGACCGAGA
>Ga0157378_10006320_pt1 | contig 10378 bp, 5 predicted proteins | sample M65metaG_FD_115309 | JGI IMG/M metagenome (GOLD analysis project Ga0157378, IMG submission 115309) | Miscanthus rhizosphere microbial communities from Kellogg Biological Station, Michigan, USA - M6-5 metaG | ecosystem: Host-associated > Plants > Roots > Rhizosphere > Soil | place: USA: Michigan...
TCTCCCGCGCCCAGTTCGACTGCGGCGAGCCATGTCTGGGCGAGCGGACTCCCATGCGCCTCGCCCAGCAGCTCGTCCGCTCGCCCGACACACGCCATCGCCCGGTCGTGCTCGCGCATCTGCGAATAGGTCATGCCGCGCTTGATGTTTCCCCAGATCCACTCCGGGTTGAGATCGATCGCCTTACGGAATTCGACGGCCGCTTCGTCCAGTCGGCCCAGGGTCAGGAGCTGGTATCCGACCTCGTGCGTCGAGTTCACCGAAAGCGGATCGAGTGCCTGTGCCTTGCGAGCGGCATCGAGCCCTTCATCCGACCGTCCCATGAACGAAAGAAAACAACCGTGCTCGCGATGGGCGAGATCACTGCTGGGGTTGAAATCGATCGCCTGTAGATACTCGTGCTCGGCTCCGGCCCAGTCCCAGTCGAAATAGAGCTTGATCTGCGCCGCCAGCACTCGTGCCTCGCACAGCTGGTCGTCCAGCGCGAGCGCCTTGGCGAGCGCTCCCTTCGCCTGAGACACGGTGAGCTCGCGATCGCGCGAGCCCAGCCACGACTGCATGACGTAGCTCTCGCCGAGTCCGGCGTAGGCCAGCGCGAACCGGGGCGAGCGCTCGGTGGCCTGGCGGAACAGTTCCTGCGCGCGCACCGGGCCGTCCACTGCCGCACCGAACAGGTTCCGGCCGCGCAGGTAGAGGTCATAGGACTCGGGATCACACGTGCGCTCCTTCATCGCGATCCCGAGTGCGGCCCGACCCTGATTGCTGGTCGGGGCGCCGTGTGGCTCGCCGAGCATGGTCGTGCCCAGCTCCCGCACCACCGACTGCGCGATGTCGTCCTGTACGGCAAAGATGTCGTCGAGCGTGCGGTCGTAGTTCTCGGACCACAGATGGCGGCCGTCCGATGAATTCATGAGCTGCACGGAGATTCGCACCCGGTCCCCCGCCCTGCGGACACTGCCATCCAACAGCGCGGCCACGTCGAGCGCCTTGCCCACGTCGGCAGGCGGGACATCCTTGCCCTTGAAGTGAAACGAGGACGCGCGAGCCGCAACGCGCAAACCCCGAACCTTGGCGAGCATGTGGATCAACTCGTCCGCCAGCCCGTCGGAGAAGTACTCGTCCTCCGCATCCCGGCTGCGGTTGACGAAGGGCAGCACGGCGATCGACGCGACCTGATGCTGCGGTTGTGCGCCATCATGCGTTGGCTGGCGCGCCGGAGGTGAAAGCCCGAGCCTCGACATCAGTGCCGCGAATCGTGGGTCGGAGCGAAGCGCGTCGAAACCGGGCTGCCCCGTGTAGCACAGCAGACCTTGGTGTTCCTCTTCGGCCCGTGCGAGCACAGCGAAGGCCTCGTCGCTCTCGCCGAGCGCACCGAGGAGCCATGCCTCCGCGACGGCGACGGGCGAATCGGACGGGCGCGCCCGCAGCTCCGCGAGCAGCGCCCTGGCCTCCTCGTTCCGGCCCACCGTCGCGAGCGCCCACCCGAGGGTACCGATGAAGTAGGGAGCCCGGTGCGTCACCGCGACGCCGCGCTCCCCCGCCGCGATGCCTGCCTCGAATCTTCCCGTTGCGACGTACGCCGTGCACGCTGCGCTGATCGCCGAGGCGTCGTCCTTCTCGAACGTAAGCGCGTCTTCGAGGTAGCGCACGGCTTCGTCTGGCCTGCCGCTCTCGAGCAGCGCCCATCCGGTGAGGGTGTACGGGAACGACGCCAGCGGATCGCACTGCCGCGCACGTTCGAGCAGGCGCAAGCCCTCGTCGACCTTTTGGCGGCCGCAGAGGGTGAGACCGTACGAGGCTAGGCCGAGCACGTAGTCGGGCTGCAGCTCGATCGCACGGCGCCACGCCTTGTCCATCGCGTCCCACCGGCGTTCGAGAAAGGACGCGAAGCCCTCGACATGGAGCGCCTCGGCCGATTCCCCCTGCAGCTCGTTTGCCGTCGCGAGCGCCTTCCGCGCAGACGTGCACGCCGCGCGTGGCGGAATCATCCCCATGTGCGCCGAGAGCACGGTGATCTCGGCGAGACCGGTCCACGAAGGCGCGTGCGCCGGATCGAGGCGGACGGCATCCTGGAACGCGCGCATCGCGCCGGCAAAGTCCTCGATCCCCCGCAGATGGCGGCCCTTGAGGTAGCTGCGATAGGCCTCGAGGTCGTGGGCGGGCTGTCGCGCGTGAACGCTGCGCGCGCCGGGGCTCAGCCGGGTCTTGACCGCGTCGACGACGCCCGACGCGATCTCGTCCTGAATCGCGAACACGTCGACGGCCTCGCGGTCGAACCGTTCCGACCAGAGCTGGTATCCGCTCGCGACTTCGGTGAGCTGCGCCGTGACTCGCATTCGGGCGCCGGCCGTCCGTACGCTGCCCTCGAGAACGTGCCCGACAGAGAGCGCGCGGGAAATGGCAGGCAGATCGTCGCCGCTCCTCCCCGCGCGGAACGCCGAGGTGCGTGACGCGACGCGGATCCCATCGATCCGCATCAGCGCGCTCATGATCTCCTCTGCCATCCCCTCGCAAAGATAGTCCTGGTCCCTGGCCACGCTCATGTCGGAGAACGGCAGGACCGCGATCGAGACCTGCGCGGCGGGAGTGTGGTCGAGCGCGGGTGTCCGGCCGCTTTCGCCCCGCTCCACCGCCTTCGCGATGCGACGCAGCTCACTGCCCACGTCGTGCGCGGCGTGGAAGCGCTGGCGAGGGTCCTTCTCGAGGCAGCGAGCCACGACGCGCTCGAAATCGCTCGGGACGTCGGTACGTACGCTCGCGAGCGGTGGCGGTGTCGTGTGCAGGATGGCCCCGCATACCTCGGGAAGCGTTGCGCCCTCGAATGGACGGCGCCCGGCGCTTATCTCATAGAGCAGGATCCCGAGCGCGAACAGGTCGGCGCGCGCATCCACCGAACCACCGGTGAGCTGCTCGGGAGCCATGTAGTGCACCGTACCCATCACGGCTCCCGCCGCGGTGAGCGGCTCCGTCATCGTGGTGGCGCGCGTCGCTGCGTCGACATCGACCGCCTCGAGCTTGGCGAGCCCGAAGTCGAGTACCTTGAGCCGTCCGTCCCGCGTCACCATCACATTCGCGGGCTTGAGATCGCGGTGCACGACGCCCTTCTCATGTGCCGCCGCCAGCGCATCCGCGAGCCCAATCCCGATCTCGAGCACACGCGCGACCGGCAGCCCACCCGGGAGGCTGTGCGTGTCGAGGCTCTGACCCTCGATCACCTCCATGGTCAGGAACCGAACGCCCTCGTGATCCTCGATCGAGTGGATTGTGACGATGTTCGGATGGTTGAGGGCGGCAACCGCTCGCGCCTCGCGCTCGAAGCGGGCCAGGCGATCCGGCGAAGACGCCACATCGTGCGGCAACACCTTGACTGCAATGTCGCGTCCGAGCCGCGTATCGCGCGCGCGATAGACCTCGCCCATACCGCCGGCGCCCAGCGGGGCGATGATCTCGTAGGAGCCGAGACGGGCTCCAGTGGTCAGACGCATCGGCCGAATGTACCGCACGGCCCTGGCACGCGCCGATTGGCGCCCCGGGCTCGAGCGTGGCGGTACACGCAGCAGATGACGAAGTCGCTCACTCGCGCAATGCGCGGTGGACGAACGCCACGGCCATCGACCCCTCGCCCACCGCCGTGGCGACGCGTTTCATGTTGCCGCAGCGTACGTCGCCGGCCGCGAACACTCCGGGCAGGCTCGTCTCGAGCAAGTAGGGCGGACGCTCGAGCGGCCAGTGCGCCGCCTCGAGGTCATCCTTCGTGAGCTCCTGCCCCGTCTTGATGAAACCCTTCTCCTCGAGCGCGACGCAACCGTTCAGCCATTCGGTGTGCGGGACGGCGCCGGCCATGAAGAACACGTGGCGAATCGTGCGGTGCTCCGTTGCGCCACTTCCATCGCGCCAGGTGACCGCCTCCAGATGGCGGTCGCCTTCCATCGCCACGATTTCCGTTCGTGCGTGCAGCGTGATCCGGGGGTGGTTGTTGATACGCTGGATCAAGTAGTCCGACATGGTGTCGGCGAGCCCATCTCTGCGCACGAGCATGTGCACCTGGCTCGTGCCCGAGCTGGCCAGGAAGACGGCTGCCTGCCCCGCGGAATTGCCGCCGCCCACGACGATCACCTCCTCGCCCTGGCAGAGCTGGGATTCCATGGGCGTCGCCGTGTAGTAGAGACCTACGTTCTCGAACCGCGCTGCGTCGGTCACGTTCGGCTTTCGGTATTCGGCACCCGTCGCAATGACGATCGCTCGCGCCATGACGCGCTGGCCTTCGCCGATCCGGATCTCGAACGGCCGGCGGGCACAGTCCAGCTCCATCGCGGGCCGGGCGACCATGATTTCGGCGCCGAACTTTCGGGCCTGGAAGAGTGCGCGCGCGGCCAGCCGCTGGCCGGAGATGCCGGTCGGAAAGCCGAGGTAGTTCTCGATCTTGGAGCTCGTGCCCGCTTGCCCACCGGGAGCGTTGGTTTCGACCACGAGCACTTTGAGTCCCTCCGACGCGCCGTACACGGCGGCCGCGAGCCCCGAGGGTCCCGCACCCACGATCACGAGATCGCGCACGTCGGTCGTATCGATCGCGGCATTCAACCCGAGGCAGTCTGCGATCGTGGCATTCGTCGGATTGCGTAGCGCATCGCGGCCACGGCAGATGAGCACCGGCAGCTCATCGATCATCACGTGGAAGTAATCGAGCAGCGTCTGAACGTCCGGGGCAACGTCGACGTCCACGACGTGGCATGGGTGATTGTTGCGCGCGAGGAACTCGCGGATGCGCAGCATGTCGGCATTACGGTTCGATCCGATCACCGTGACGTCACCGATATTGCGTGTCATCAGCTCGACCCGCCGCATCAGGAACACGCGCATGAGGAGATCGCTGAGGTCGGAGTCGCTCCGGATGAGAAGTTGGACCCGCTCGCGCGGGATCTCGGCCACCTCGCTCGCCTCGGCGGCGCGGATGAACACCATCGAGGGCTGACCCGCAAGGACGGTGGCTTCGCCCGTGAACCGCCCGGATGTCACGCGCGCGACGATGCTCTCGTTGTCGCACGAGGACCGCACGATGACGAGCGCGCCACTCAGCACCACGAAGATGCTCGCGGTTGGCATGCCGGGTTCGACGAGCGTCTCGTTCGGGGCGAGAAGGCGCCGCGTGCAATGGGCCGTGAGGCGCTCGATCTGGTCGGGCGTCAGTGCCGGAAATAGTCTTTCGTCATCGGCCAGGCCGATGAGTGGTGCGGGCTCGGTCGGGGCCATCGAAACCTCGGGTGATCGGACGTCGTTGCACAAGGTCTACCACTTCCGTCAATGGCCGGCGTCGGCGCTCCGCGCTCTCGCCCAGGAGGTGAAGCGTCGACATCGCGACCAGATGGGGCGTCGTCCCCGACCTCGCTCATGGCTCCGCCCCGACCCTCTTTCGCCGCATCGATTCTCACGATGAGCGCTTTCGACTCGCTGTCGCGGCCGATCAGCCGAACGTGAACGACCTATCCGCTGGCATTGGACGGTGTCCTGCGTGCAAACTGCGGCCGGGGCGGGATTTCGGATCGTTGGTTGCCTGACCGAGGAGAGTCGGTGCGACAGAGCTTGCTGACGGTCTCGCTGCTGGTGTTGGTGTTCGTTGCATGGATGCTGCGCGACCTTCTCATGGTGGTCGCGTTCGCGGCGTTGCTCGCCTACGCGCTCGATCCCCTGGTGAGTTGGATCGAGCGGCTTAGGTTTCCTGGCGGGCGGCACGTCCCCCGCGCGGCGGCCATCGGGCTGATCGTCGTCCTGCTGGTGTCGTTTGCCGCTGCAACGATGATCGAGGCCATCCCACGGCTGTTCCAACAACTGGTGCGTTTCGCTGGAACGGCCCCGGCGGCGTTCGCCCGTCTCGAGAACGATGTGAGAGCGTTCATCGCCGCAAAGAGCGGAGGCGCCTTGCAGCCCGGTGGAAGCGACGAGAGCAGTTCCGTGTCGTCGTTGCTCGCCGCGGTCGGGCGCGCAGCGACGTCGCTCTTGGGCCGCATCGCCGGCAGCCTGGCGGGACTGGCGAGCATCGTCCTGGTCCCGTTGTTTGCGGTGTACATGCTCGCCGCACATGACCGCGCCCGCTCCAACGTGCTGCGACTACTTCCCGAGAGCCAGCTTCCGCGCGCCGTGCGACTGCTGGACTCGCTCGATCGGGCGTTGCGCGCATACGTTCGTGGCCAAGCTCTCGTCTGTCTCGTGATGGGCGCGACCATGGCAATCGCGCTCGGGCTCATCGGGTTTCCGGTCGCGTTGCTACTCGGTGTAGCCGTGGGTCTGGGAGAAATCATTCCGATACTTGGATTCTGGATTGCAGCTCTCGCGATCGGGCTCGAGGGATACTCGAAGAGCCCGGGACTTGCGCTGTCCGGATTAATAGCCTACGCCGTGATCAACAATCTCATCGGAACGTTTGTCAGTCCCCGGCTGCTGGGCCGGACGGTGAAGCTCCACCCCTTCGTCATCAACGTGAGCGTCATCGGTGGCGGCATCTTGCTTGGACCAGCCGGCGCGATTCTCGCGCTGCCGATTGCCGCAATGGCCAAATGCCTTCTCGATGAGTTCCGGCCGAAGAGCTACCGGTCCGATGCCGCAAGAGGCGTGACGACGACGTTGTCGTAGTAGACGGTGCACTGCGCCAGCCCGCCCGCGTAGGCGGCGAGCGCGATGCCCCCGTGAGCGGGCGGCTTGAACCGCAGTTGCTTGTCGAACACGACCTGGTGATTCACGCTCACGCGGCATGCGCTTTCTCGGATTTCAATGCGCAGGTGAGACCAGGAACCGTTGGCGTTTTCCGCCTTAGCGCTTCCCACTGGAAACCGAGTGGCGTAGAGCACGACGTCCTGATACGTCGTTCCGCGCAGATCCACCCCCAGCGCCTTCTTCTTGTACACGCGAACCCCCACGCCTTTGTCCGCGCCACGCATTCCACAGACGTCGACATCGACGGCGTAGTCGGTCCATGTCGAGTCGCCCGCGAACAGGAATGCGTGGGCCTGCTTGACGTCGGGAAGCCGACCGCGCAGCACGCCGTCATGAACGCTCCACGCCGATGACGAGCTGTCAGGCCTCCATCCTCGCAAGGTACTGTCCGAGAAATCATCGGCGAACAGTGCATGGGCCGGGCGCTGGAATGCCGGAGACGGAGGCGGAGCGGCATCGCGCGCAGGTTCCGCCGTGCCCACGCTCAGCCAGGACGCGAGCGCGAGCGGAATCAACGCGCGAACGCCAACTTTCACCGGGACCTCCTCAGGCCGCGACGAGTCCGTCGCCTCCGCATGAATCGCGTGCCGACGACGGGCTAGGCCGGCTTCGGAACCACCGCGTGCAGGACCCCGCGCAGCCTGAATCCAAGCACCAGCATCAGCACGCCATAGAGCGTCGCGTACCAGCCGATGATCCAGACCACGGCGAGGGCTCCCGCGCCGGGCCGCGCCAGCATCAGCCCGCCGAAGGCGATCGACAGCAGACCCGAGAGAATCAGCATCCACTCGTTCGGGAGCACCTTGCGGAACCGGATGGCCGTGGCCACTTGAAAGATGCCGGTTGCGAGCGCCCAGCCCGCGATGAGGGCGAGCAACACGAGCGCGGTCATCCCAGGCCACATGAACGTGAGAACGCCGGCGGCGACGCCGAGCAGGCCGATCACAACGAGCGACCACATCGGCTTCCCGCCCTCACGGATCTTGAATCCCGCAACGAGGGCGAGCAGCCCGTCAGCGAAGGCGTACACCGCCCATACCAGGACCAGCGCTGCCAGCGTGATGCCCGGCATGGCGAACGCCAGAGCACCGAAGAGAATGGCGACAATGCCTCGCAGGACGACCCAGCCCCAGCTCGAACGCAGATGACCCAGCATCGCATCGATCGTCATAGCGCCCTCCTAAGCCAGCCGCATACATTTCTCCCGCGGCCGCGGCACGCCGCGGAAGACCTGCTCGCCGAAGCGGGCGCATGGTACACCCGTCCCGGGCGCTGGAGAGTTCCGTTTGTTGGGTTGCCGAAACCCCTGTCCGCGTGAAATGGCGCTCATCGTCTTGAGACGCGAGGGACGATCAGCAGCGCCGCGGTCACGGCGCTCGCAACGGCAAGCCCCGCCGCGACCCACGCCGTGGCGCGAAACCCCGCCACGAACGACTCCGCGACCGCGCGCCGGATGATCGCGCGCTCGGCTGGAGTGGCGTCCGCCGGTGCCTCAGCCGCTCCGAGCTTGAGTCGCTCGGCTCGGAGCGCCGCTGCGATCGGCGGCCTGACGTGCGACGCCAGGAGCCTCCGATCCAGCTCGCGACTGAAGACGGCGACGACCATGATGCTCATCAGCGCGATCGCGAGAAGACCGGCCACGCGCGACACGGCGTTGTTGATGCCCGAGGCGACGCCGGCGCGGTGCGTCTCGACCGAATTCATCACCGTCGTCGTCAAGGGAGCGACGGTCGCCGACATGCCGATCCCGAGCACGACCATCGGCGGAAAGAACGTGACCCAGTAGCCGCCGCCGATGCCAGGGCGCGCGAGCAACGCGAACCCAAACGCCGCGACCATCGGACCCACGATCAGCGGCAGCCGCGGGCCGAAGCGATCGACGAGCCCGCCCGACCAGCGCGACAGTATGAACATCAGCGCGATGAACGGCAGGAACGAGGCGCCTGCCGCCGTGGGCGAATAGCCTTGCACCTGGATGAGATCGAGCGGCACGAACAACAGAGCCCCTCCCAGCGCACCGTACAGGAACAGCGTGAGCAGATTGGTCCCGGCGAACGAGCGTGACCGGAAAAGGGTAAGCGGGACCATCGGCGAATCGCTTTGCCGCTCCACCAGGACGAACGCGCACAACGCCGTCACGCCGAGCGGTAGTGCGGCCAGGATGCGTGGATCCTTCCATCCCAGATGCGACGATTCGATCAATGCGTAGACGATGCCTCCAAGTCCAACGGTCACCAACGCGGCTCCCGAGAGGTCGAGGCGCGCCGGCGCTTCGAAGTCGCGGCTCTCGGGAACGCGCGAGAAGAGGAGCGCCAGCACCGCGGCAGCAATCGGCAGGTTGAGGAAGAACGCCCAGTGCCACGAGAGATGCTGGATCAGCCAGCCGCCGAGCACGGGACCGAGGGCGGCGGTCATTGCGCTGAATCCCGACCACGTGCCGATCGCGCGACCGCGGTCTTTCTCGGAGAACGAGGCGCTGATGATCGCGAGGCTTCCCGGCACGAGCAGCGCGGCCCCAATTCCCTGCACCGCGCGCGCCGCCACCAACAGCTGCACGGTGCGGGCAATACCGCAGAGGCCGGACGCCATCGCGAAGACCGTGACGCCGATCGCGTACACGAGCCGGCGCCCGTAACGGTCGCCCAACGACCCGCCCACCAGCAGCAGCGCCGAGAGAAACAGCGCGTAGCCTTCGACGACCCATTGCGCGTCGGTAACCGTTGCGCCGAGATCGCGCTGCAGCGCCGGAAGAGCGACGTTGACGACGGTGCCGTCGATGAACGCCATGGATGAGCCGAGGATGGTGGCTGCCAGCACCCAGGGCTGCGCTTCCCCGCCGCACCCGGCAACGTCGCGTGCGCCCGCGATGACTCCCCGATCGCACGGCCCCGTGATCATGCCGCGACCTTACTCCGTTCCCCGCCTGCGCCCTTCACCAATCGGGCAGCTCGAGGCGCCGTCGAACCAGCGCCACCGATTGGCGGATCACGAATCATCCGAGCTAGGGTCGACGCCGTCATGTCGATCCTGTTGAGTTGCCGATCCCTGACCAAGTCCTATGGCCCCCGCCCGCTCTTCACGGACGTTGCGCTCGGTGTGTCCGACGGTGAGCGCCTGGGGCTCATTGGCCCGAATGGCTCGGGCAAGTCGACGCTGCTCAAGATCCTGGCCGGCGTCGAGACGCCGGACGAAGGCGAGGTCACGAGGCGAAAGGGCGTTCGCGTCGGCTACGCACCGCAGGCCGATGCGTTTCCTCCCGGAGCCACGCCACGGATCGTCGTCGTCGACGCGCTGCGTGATGACGTCGGCACGAACGACGACGACCGCGCACACGAGCGTGAGACCCGCGCCGAGATGGTGCTCGGCCGGCTCGGCTTCACGCGACTCGACCAGAGCGCTTCCGATCTATCGGGTGGCTGGCGTAAGCGGCTGAGTCTCGCTCGCGAGCTCGCGCTCGAGCCCGACCTGCTTCTGCTGGACGAGCCGACCAACCATCTGGACGTCGAGGGCATTCTGTGGCTCGAGGATCTGCTCGACGATGCGCGCTTCGCCGTGGTCGTCGTCACCCACGATCGCTACTTTCTCGAAGAGGTCCCGGACCGGATCGTCGAGCTGAATGCCGCCTATCCCGGTGGGACGTTCGCCGTCGATGGGCCGTACAGCGAATTCA
>Ga0157378_10006322_pt1 | contig 10375 bp, 9 predicted proteins | sample M65metaG_FD_115309 | JGI IMG/M metagenome (GOLD analysis project Ga0157378, IMG submission 115309) | Miscanthus rhizosphere microbial communities from Kellogg Biological Station, Michigan, USA - M6-5 metaG | ecosystem: Host-associated > Plants > Roots > Rhizosphere > Soil | place: USA: Michigan...
ACCATGATCGAAGATGACCGGACCCGCATCTCGCGTGAGATTCACGACGAGTTGGGTCAGGAACTCACGTCGCTCAAGTTCGACATTTCCTGGCTCCGCGACCGCGCGGTCGAAGGAAAGAGCGCAGTCGATCGCGAGAAGCTGACGTCCATGCTGAAAGATACCGACGTGCTAATCAGCTCAGTGCGCCGCATTGCTACTGAATTGAGACCACCGGTGCTGGACGCGCTCGGCTTGACTGCGGCGATCGAATGGCAGGCGAAAGACTTCGAAAAACGGACCGGGATTCAGTGCAAGTTTAAGCGAATGGAAGAGGACATTCCGATCGGGATGGATGCGTCCACTACCGTCTTTCGTGTCTTTCAGGAGTCCCTTACGAACATCGCCCGGCATGCGGAAGCGTCAGAAGTCCGCATCGCGCTGGAACGTGTCAATGGTCGCGTCTCGTTAAAGATCGAGGACAACGGCAAGGGCATCAGTAAAGCCACGGTGGTTGGACAGCGGTCGCTGGGAATCCTCGGAATGCAGGAACGGGTCAGGTTAATCAACGGCGACTTCACCATTGAAAGCGCGAATGGCCACGGTACCGTGGTCGCGGTAAACATTCCTCTGGATCGAGAACGGACCGGCTCTAATGATTAGAGTCTTAATTGCAGACGATCACACGGTGGTGCGTCAGGGATTGAAGCAGATTCTTTCCACTGATCCGCAGTTGTCTGTGGTCGCCGAAGCAGCCAATGGCAATGAAGTGTTGCGCGCGCTGGAACATACCAAAGTCGATGTGCTGATTCTGGACATTACCATGCCGGGCCGAAACGGTCTCGACGTGCTCAAGGAAATAAAGCGCCTGCAGTCGTCGTTGCCGATCCTCGTCCTGAGCATGCATCCCGAAGATCAGTTCGCGATCCGAGTTCTACGCGCCGGCGCCGATGGCTACATAACTAAAGAGAGTGCACCGGAAGAGTTGGTAGGGGCGCTGCGCAAGGTCTGTAATGGCGGCAAGTACGTCAGCGCGGAATTGGCCGAGAAGCTGGCCGTTTTTATCGAAGACAAGAAAGGTGTGTCCCCGCACGAGAAGCTCTCTGATCGCGAATTCGAGGTGCTCCGGATGTTGGCGCTCGGCAAGACCGTGACCGAGGTGGCCGACGAACTGTTGCTGAGTGTAAAGACCGTCAGTACCTACCGGTCGCGCGTGTTGGACAAATTGAAAATGAGCACCAACGCCGAACTTACCCGCTATGCGCTGCAGAATAACCTGATCAGTTAACGTGCGAGAGAAACTTGTAGGACTCTCTCTGACACGTTCGCCGCGTTAATTCCCACAACAGAATCCGAAAACCGCTGATAGTTTCAATCGCCCGCAGCGGGTATGGTGTGCAGTCCATCCATTTCCCGGCAAATGCGTACAAATCTCATGGCGATGCTCAACCCTCAGGATGAAATTGTGGCGAACAGATTCAGCAAGCAGGAAGCAAAGGAAAGACTGGGGCGCCCAGTCTGCTCAAAAGTTGCTATCGATGGTATCCCGGCCGGCGCTCGCGGTTACGTGATGCAGGTGGATCAAATGGAAGGAAACAGCTACGAGCTGATTGTCGAATGGCACCAACTGGTTGAGGGCAAGCGACAGCATAACTGGTTTAGCCGGGACGAGTATGAACGCTGCCTGACCGACGTATAGGAGGATCAATGATGGCGGAATCAAATCGTAAAAAAAGCAAAGGTCCGGATTTTCGTGTCTATGTCGGCACGAGCTTCCCGCATCGCGTGTTTTGCGAGATAGAAAGGCTCGCCGAGGAGCGCGAGCTCGCGGCCGCGCAAGTGGTGCGCGAATTGTTCCTGCGCGGGCTGGCTGCCTATCAGCGCGACGGTAAGCTCAGCGAAAGTTTCGAAGACAATACCAACCTCGCCATTCCCGGAACGGCAGAAGCGGTCGAGATCGCGGCATAAGTTAATCGGATCGCCCCCGAAGACAGACCCGAGGACCTGCGGCGACACGACTGCTTCTTACCGCCTTACCAACAAAGCTTCCGAATTGTCTTTTCGTTTTGATCTAAGCGGAGATGACGGGTGGACTCTGGCCCATAGTGCCGCCGATTCAGTATTTCCTTGTCAACAGGTACTTGCAGAAACGCAGATAGAAGCGCGGATAGGACTCTTCAAAATATTTGAAGGGCGCCTGGTCCATCAGGAAGGCTTCATAATCGGGCAGTCGTTCCATCGCGACGCTGAGGTCGTGATGATGCCCCACGTGATTGCAGTTGTTATTTACGAACCAACGCGCCAGCCACCCGGCGCGAATACTGCGTGTGTTCAGCCTGGGGTCGCGGCTGGAAGTTTCGCACTTCCAGTGTTCGGGCAGTTCGATCAAAGCGTGCACCGGCGCCCAGCCAATAATTAGAGGGACCAACCAAAGCTGGATGATTATGTCGGTGCGAAATGCCAACGAGACGATCAAGGCCACGACGAGCAGCAGCAGCATGATTAAGTAATCGCGTCTAATCCGGCTGACGATAGCTTTGTTAGGCACCTCACCCTGCTGCGCTAATCTCTGTTCGACACGTCCAGTCAGCGCGGCGCCCATCCACCGAAAGGTCTCGAGAAACTGGTCCATCATCGAGACGTGCCGCAGAAAACCGCTGAGCCGGGTCCACACCGACGCAGAGTCCATTCGTTGGTAGTTATAGCTGAAACTTTCCCGGGTCACATCGCGATGATGTCGGAAGTGGTCGCTGAGATAGCGCCAGAATGAAATACCAACCGGCGTGGCGAGTAACGTGCCAATGAATTGATCTCGCGAGGCTCGCCCGGTCGCGGTTCGGTGCAGGCACTGATGAATCAATTCAGTTGCGTGCGCCAGTACGGCTCCGAGACAAACCTGAAGCAGGATTCTGACGAGCCCCTGCGTGGCGATAATTCCGAGAATTGAGAGGGCCAGCAGTCCAGTCAGGGCTGCAAGTTTGCCAACGAAATAGGCCGCAACAATTTTTCTCAGCGCTCGGCTCGAGACGGTGTTGCCAGTCCACACCGCGTGGTTTGAGCTGATATTTGACAGCAGGCCGTTGGAGACAATTGTGTCCGAGGTCAGATTCGTCATTTTCGCCGTGGAGCCGGGCGTTAGCCGTGAGCTACGCCATTGCGGCTTGTGGAAACTGCCAAGGGCCGGCCCAACACGCCTGGCCGTAACACAGCAAGTTCCTTTACCTACAGCGGAATTAAATTGTTAACACAGCACAATTTCCACGACGGCGGGTGGGCTACAAGGTGAATGCCGTGATTAATGCTGTGTTGCCGCGGAAAAAAGAAGCCGCGCCGGCTTCGCAGTCGGAAGGCGAAACCGGCGCGGCTGAGTTGCGATAAAGAACCGCAACGATCCGATAAATGTTCTTAGTACTCGTGAACGCCTAACACTTGTGGGCCGGCCATATTAAGCGCCGTGCGCACAGCATCAGAATCGTACTGCATGGTTGCATTGCCGCTGCCGTTAGTGGTGAACGAGGGCGCCAGGAAATTACCGGTTCCGTTGATGTCGAATTTGGCCACCGATATTGCCCCATAGATATCGCCACTACCGCCGCCATCTCTTTCGACGTGCCCATTGCCAAGCACCAGAATTAGACCGCTGAAGCTGGGATTCCCGTTCATGATCAGATTGCCGGTCACGATCAACAGCCCGCCGCCGCCATCCAGGTTGCAATCGCCATCGACAAACGTAAATGCCGGCAACGATGAGCTGCCTGAAGCGCCGCTGAACGAAGTGAAGTATCGTCCCTGACTGATGGCGTTGGCCTTTTGCTCGCTCAGAAATGCGCGCGCCTGATTAGCTGATTGCAGCCATGCCGGCAGGGATGAATTGCTGAACGTCGATGCCTTGGGCGAGGCGACCGTCTCTTTCCCATCGGAAGCGACCTCGATGGTTTCATCACCGGTCGCCGTGGCGCCGAAGGTCGGCAGGATCGAGCTACTGACACGATCGTGTCCCGAATAATCTTTCGCGTTGCTTTCCCCGATGGTGAAGGTCATTGGAGATCCGTCGTCCGCGCCGCGCATCATCAACATGGCTGGCGGGGTGTAGTCAACCTTGCTGCGTTTCACCAACAATTCCAGACGCTTTAAGGCGCCCTTGGGTCCATAGCCGGTAACCCGCACCAGCAAACGCGTCGGTTCACCTGACGCTACCGGTGTGTTGTCCGGGTCACTCAAACTTACGCTAAAGGCCAGACCGGTGGTTGCCGAGTAGCTCGATGTCAGCGCAACCCGCTGCGGATTAGTCTCTCCCGTCGGCGTGTAGTTGTAATTCAGCCAGCCGGACAAACGTGGACTGGTGCTGGTGTCCGTCGAAAGATTGGATGTAGTTAAGTCAATTGCTTTGCGAAAATTGATGGTCGTGCCGGCTGGCATCGCCGCATTGGCCGAGACGTTGCCGCGCAGGACATTCAAGGTGTTCTGCATGCCCGCCTCGGCAGCGTAGTAAGCCTGCATCTCGGCGGTTGAATCAATCGCATTTCGCGAAGTGGCGCTGGTCAAAAGAATCAGCGCTCCTCCGGTTGCCAACATCAAAGTGGAAATGAGCAAAACTGTTACCAGGGCTGCTCCGCGTTCCCCTCGGTCTTTCTTATTTCCTGTGTCTGTCTTGAAGTGCATTCCAGTTTCTCCCTCCTCAAGTAAACCGTAAGACTTCCGTAAGAACGACGAAGTCTGACGGCGAATTGAATCAGAGTGGAAATGCCCGGCCAGGCCGGAAAACTACCATGCCGAATTCATCGCGATGATCGCGAGCCGCGATAATACCGACAGTCGCAAAGACGGTGACGATTCCGATCGAAACCGTAATAGCAACTGGAGGGAGACGGAGTCCTGTTCGGTGGTTTGTCTCCTAAGTCCTCTCCGTGACTTCTGGCCAAAGCAACTCTCTGACTACGGTGAACGAGACTAAAGGCAAGTGCTCTTTTGCTGGGCAAGCACAGTGCCAGTCACTAGTTCTCCGTAAAGACTAAAGAATTGAAACGGAGCGGACGTGCCGATCTGTGGGAGCGTCACTTCGGGTAACAGTCGAATGGAAGTCTGCTTCCTATTTTGAGGGGCTTTGTCTTAAAAGTCGCAAACACTCTGAATGGCGACGCGTAGCGTCGAAGTGAATTTAGCCCGGCCTTTCAGGGCCGGGTAGCTGCGGTTAAGACAATTATCGTCGCGTAGCGACGATTGAAAGAAATCTGAGGCTTTTGGCCTTTCATCGCGTCGCTAACGCGACGCGAGAATGTTTGGCCTACCTGATCCCGGCCTTGAAAGGCCGGGCTAAACTCAGGTCGACGCTACGCGTCGCTTTGTAAAAAGCAGCGGTTTATCACTTTTGGGGCAAGCTCATTCTGAGGCGTGAATCGGAATTTGCTGAGATGGCTTGCGCGTTTCTGTGAGCAGTGCACGCAAAGAAAGGAGCCGCGCCGGCTTCGCACTCGGGAAACGAAACCAGCGCGGCTCAGTTGCTGTGAAGTAACAGCAACGACCGAGAAATTTAGAATGCGGCGGTTCAACGCCGCTGTGTTGTTAGTATTCGTGGACTCCCATTATTTGCGGGCCGGTAGCATTTAGGGCCTTACGAACAGCATCCGAATCGTATTGCAGAAGGGCGTTGCCGCCACCGTTGGTGCTGAACGTCGGGGCGAGAAAACCACCAGTGCCGGTCTTGCTAAATCTGGCCACGGCCATTGCGCCATAGATGTTGCCGTCACCACCGCCGCTGCGGTTCCAGATGCCGTCGCCCAATACCAGAATCATGCCGCTGAAATCGGGATTGCCTTTCATAGTGAGTGTTCCGGTGCAGATAAACAGTCCGGCGCCGCCGGTTATATCGCAATCGCCATCGACGAAGGTAAATGCGGGTGATGCAGTACTGCCGGAAACGCCATCGAACGAAGTAAAGTATCGCCCCTGGCTAATCGCGTTGGCCTTTTGCGCGGCCAGAAATGCACGCGCCTGAGCGGCGGATTGGAGCCAGGTGGGTAGCAAGGCGTTGGCGACACTCTGTGATTTTGGATTTGCCGCCGTGTCCTTCCCATCAGCGTTCACTTCGATGGTAGAGTCGCCGGAACTTGTAGCTCCGAAAGTCGGCAAGATGGTTGAACCGGCGCGGTCGTGTCCTGAATATTCTTTGGCGTTACTGTTTCCGATGTCGAAATTTACGGGCGTTCCATCGTCCGCTCCCCGCATCATCAACATGGCCGGTGGGCTGTAATCGATGTTCGAACGCTTGATCAGCAGCTCCAGTTGTTTGATCGCTCCCTTGGGTCCATAGCCCGTAACCCGCGCCAGCAGTCGTGTCGGTTCACCTGACGCTACCGGTGTATTGTCCGGATCGCTCAAAGATACGCTGTAAGCCAGGCCGGTGGTTGGCCCATAACTCGATGTGAGCGCAACCCGAGTCGGATTAGTCGAGCCGGTCGGCGTGTAGTCGTAATTGAGCCAGCCCGACAAGCGAGGACTCGTGCTCGTGTCGGTCGACAGATTGGACTTGGTTAAGTCAATTGCGTTGCGAAAATTGATCCCTGTGCCCGCGGGCATTGCCGCGTTGGGTGTGACGTTGCCACGCAGGACATTCAGGGTGTTCTGCATCCCGGCTTCAGCGGCATAGTACGCCTGCATCTCAGCGGTTGAGTCGATCGCAGTTCTCGAGGAGGTGCTGGTCAACAAAATCAGCGCGCCTCCAGTGGCCAGTAACAATGTGGAGATCAGTAGTACCGTTACCAGGGCGGCACCGCGTTCGCTGTGTCGGGTTTTGATCATTTCTTGAGTTGAGCAGGGCATTTTAATTCTCCAATCTTAGTAGGTGCTGAGGCTCCAGTTGCGCAGGGTTACGTCGGACACCAGCAAAACGTTGGTGGCGGGTTGGTAGCCTGGATCACCTGGATTGCCCACGGCTGCCTCTTGTACGCAGGCGGCGTTCACGAGGTACTTGGCTGATGCCACGCTGACTTCGCTCGCCGATGGGCTGCTGATGTCACAATCAGCGGTGCTGTAGGTGACCTTCTGGGCAAAGTAATGGACGTGCATTGCATCCAGCCGGTTAGCCAGTACGGTCGAAGTCCCGGCGCTGCCGTCGAACCTGTCAAAACGCGCCAGGAGGTTGGTATTTCCAGCTGGATAGAGAAAATATTTGACGTCTTCGCCGGCGTCCGTATCCACCACGCTGATATTAGCGCGCGCGGCGGAGCTAACCGTCGTATCAAACTTGTTCAGGTTCGCGCGTACACGAATAGTGCTGTTGCCGGTTTCATCGGTGATCGAATCTTCGGCCACAATGCCGTTGTCATCGAGATTGAACCCTGAGTTGGCTAATTCGCGCGACATCATATTCAAAGCGCGCTGAGCGTCGGCAACGGCATCAACCTTTTCGTTGGCGCGACTACGCACCTTCATCGACTGGGCCAGGAGGTTGCACGCAATTCCCGTAATAATGATGGTAATCGTCAAGGCGATGAGCAATTCGATCAACGAGAAGCCGGCCTGCGACTGTGTTTGTTTCACCTGAGTATTCATTCCAAAACTTTCCTCAATTGCGGTTTGGACCAACGGTAAGCGCGGATCTTTGAGCCATCAACTTAACCGAACCAAAGTACGACGAGACGTTGGTGGCCCAACCGCCCGACGTGTCCGCCACGGGAGTCGCTCTCACCGTGATTGTTTTTAACGTCGCCGCACCGCTGACTACGTTGGAATCCGTAATGATGGTCTCCACTGAATATTGCCGCCCCGAGCGGGTGACGGTAGACGTGGTGCCGGTGGTCGCCGCCAGGGTGCTGTCGGAGAAGGACACATTGCGCAACTGCTCGAGCTTTTGTTGCGCCACCGACATCGCGAGAATGCGATCACCGGTACTGGAAGTATTCCGGACCGAGTAATAGAAGAGGGAAGCTGCGCCGAGGCCGACGATGGTCATCAGTACCAGCGCAATTGCCGTTTCCATCAGCGAGAAGCCGGCTTCGTTGCTTGTCTGCTCGAGCTTCTCAGCAGGGTGATGATGTGATCTGTTCTTAAGCACAATTAATCCTCTGATCGTTATGGGACAGTTACCGTTACCTCGCGCGGCGAGCCGCAGATAGAAGAGAAGGTGACCTTGCCACTGGCCTTCTTGACCGTCACCGTGAAGGTCTGGGGCGTGCTTCCGGACACGGTAGCGGATGATGGGGTAACCTGGATTTGACCGTTGTTGCTCGACGTAGCCGTGATCGTGCCGCTGCCCACAGCGTTGACGAGGCTCACACTGACAGTCTTTGACTTGTTTTGCGCGATCGTGAGCGACGTCGGCGTAGCTGTGATGTTGCACGGCACGGGTGTAGGCGCCGGTGTCGGCGTTGGCGTCGGAGTCGGAGTTGGGGTGTGGTGCGGTGTCGGCGTCGGAGTGGGCGTCGGTGTCGGCGTCGGAGTAGGCGTTGGCGTCGCCGTCGGACTGGCATCCGGATCGGGAGTGGGTGTCGGCGTGGGCGTCGGCGTGGGTGACGTCGAGAAGTCAGGTGTCGGTGACGGATCGGCCAGCACACCGCCGCCGGTACCGAGCAGGGTCGGAACAGGCACCGAACCGTCATAGAAAATCTCGGCGTCCAGCGTCACGTCGCCCGACCCTGAAATATTCACCGGTGTCGAGCCATAGCTGTTCGAAAAGTCGACTTGCGTCTCAACATCAATGCGGCCGCGCCAATCAAAGGAGACGGTTCGCGGCATATTAATGGTTACACCGCTTTCGGTGTTGTAATTCTGCGTCGTTACCGTCCCGTTTCCGGAGAAGTCCATGGTGACGGAATACGTTGTCCCGTTGACCTGGCTAATCGTTGAGCGACTGGCCGTCGCCGCATGACGGCGAATTGAATCGGATCGGGCGCGCTCTACCAGCACCGCGAAATTCCGCGCCGAATTAACCCGGCGAATGTGCGCGCGGGCGGTGACGATACCGACCGTCGCAAAGGCTGTCACGATTGCTCCAATGGCAAGCGTGATTAGCAACTGAATGGTGGTGAATCCGTGTTGGCTGGCCGGCGACTTGTGTTTCATTGGTTTCATTCCGTCACTCTTCGCCTGGAGAAAATGCTCCGGCGGCGGCTTAACCCTGAGCAAGGGCGATGCCAAGACGTTTTTGCAAGGAAAAACTAAAGATCGGCGGAGAGTGGGGAACAGAACATGGGCCTGGTGTTACTTCCAGTGACAGGTCAATGGAAGTCGACTTCTCATTCCTCGCGGGCCATGATCGAGTGGTGTCGTAGCTTTGCGAAGCAGCAGAATAAAGTTCTAGGCGCGCGTCGTCCGTTTTGTTATATTGAATTTGGCTGCGACCGCCCTGCGCAGTCATGACCGGTACGGTCAATCCCTGAGTGCTTGCTTCCATGCTGCGGATGTCGAGCCTGCCTAACTCGGGATTCTCACAATACGGTTCAGACGAAAACTCAAAGCCCCGAAATTACGGGTTCAAACTCGCAACCTCATTAACAGATTGAGAAAATAAATGGCCAGATTGGATGAACTGCTGCGGCAAATGAAGCTCGAAGGAGCTTCAGATTTGCATATGAGATCAGGCTCGGCGCCATACATGCGGATGCATGGGCAAATGGTGAAGCTGAATTACAAGAGTGTTTCTCCGGAAACCTGCCAGGGCCTGATTTTTGAAATCCTTACCGAAAAACAAAGAGAGATCTTCCACGAGAACTGGGAGCTTGATCTTAGTTATCCACTGCACGGCGTCGGCCGGTTCCGCGTGAACGTGTTTATGCAGCGTACCGGGATCTCAGCTGTGTTCCGCCTTATTCCCGAGAGGATTAAGACCATCGAAGAATTAGATCTTCCGGAACAACTCTCGAGCCTGATCGACGTTTCCGAAGGTTTGATATTGATCACCGGTCCCACCGGATCCGGCAAAAGCACCAGCCTCGCCTCGCTGATCCACAAGATCAACGTCGAACAGAAGGCGCACATAATCACCATTGAAGATCCGATCGAATTCGTGCATGAAACTCAGCAGTCTCTAATCAGCCAGCGTGAAGTCTCTAGCCATACGAAATCTTTCAGCTCCGCGCTGCGTGCCGCTCTCCGCGAAGATCCTGACATTATCCTGGTGGGTGAGATGCGCGACCTGGAGACAATTTCGCTGGCCATAACGGCAGCGGAAACGGGACACCTGGTGTTTGGGACCCTGCACACCAACGGCTCGATCAAGACTGTCGATCGAATCATCGATGTGTTTCCCGAATCCCAGCAGTCGCAGATTCGCGTGATGCTGTCTGAAAGTTTGCGTGGGGTTGTGTCACAGGTACTGTTGCCGCGAGTCGATCACGCAGGGCGGGTGCCGGCGGTTGAAGTGATGGTAAATATTCCGGCGATTGCCAACCTGATCCGT
>Ga0157378_10006324_pt1 | contig 10375 bp, 9 predicted proteins | sample M65metaG_FD_115309 | JGI IMG/M metagenome (GOLD analysis project Ga0157378, IMG submission 115309) | Miscanthus rhizosphere microbial communities from Kellogg Biological Station, Michigan, USA - M6-5 metaG | ecosystem: Host-associated > Plants > Roots > Rhizosphere > Soil | place: USA: Michigan...
GCACTTTTCGGTGCGGCGCGGTGCAGTCGAAAAATTGAATCGCCGTAAGGAGGAGGAACGCATGGCAGCATTGCAGCGGATCCCTCGGGACATACTCCTCGATACAGACGCCGATTATCAGCGTCTGTTAGAGCAGCATCAGAAGTACGACGCAGAGTTGCAGCGCATCCTCAAAGAGCCCTACCTCAGTTCGGAAGACCTCCTGGAAGAAATCAAGCTGAAAAAGTTGAAGCTCCACTGCAAAGACGAAATGGAGCGGATTGCATCGCGTATCCAACGTGCGCGCGCGCAACACGCCTGATCTGTAGCGCGCGCCTGCTGCGACGAAGTCCGGCTGGTTTTCATTGGCACGCGGAGCTGTCTCTGCGTTGGCGCGGTGTTGAGCGTGCCGACGCACCGCCGCCCGTCCCGCGCTCGCGCTGTGGTATCTTCATCTACGCATGGTCAAAGAAGGCTACTACTTCGGCGTTCCTCCGTTTCTCCTCGGTATCCTGGCAATCGCGCTCCATTGGCCCATTCTCGGGGCGTTGCTCATCGCCTTCGGCTTGTTCTGCTTTTCCTTCTTTCGCGATCCGGACCGCGCCATTCCGGACGATCCCGGCGCAATCGTTTCCCCGGCTGACGGCCGCGTAGTCGTCATCACCGACGAACCCAACGCCGGGCGTCCAGGCACGCGCATCAGCATCTTCCTCGCCATCTGGAACGTCCACGTCAACCGCTCCCCCGCCGCCGGCGTCATTACCAGGGTGGACTACCGGGCCGGCAAATTTCTCGCCGCCTGGGACGCCAATGCTTCCACACAAAACGAACAGAACGTGTTCACGCTCGCAACGCCAGGCGGCAACATTGAATTCAAGCAAATTGCCGGGCTTGTCGCCCGCCGCGTCGTCTCCTGGAAAAAACCGCAAGACGTGGTAGCCAAGGGCGAGCGGATCGGCCTGGTTCGTTTTGGTTCACGCGTCGATCTCTGGATTCCCTCTGGCTCTGAACTTCTGGTAAAAGTAGGGGAGACGGTGCACGGTGGTTCCAGCATGCTAGCTCGCTGGCCGGCCGCTACACCGGCATCACGGATTGACGAAAACGTTCAGCTCGCGGAGCAGCACAACTGACCATGGCTGACCTCGATCAGCACGAGATCCCCATCGAGGGCCGTCGCACGCGCGTCCAGGCCCGACTCCGTCGCGGCATTTTCCTTCTCCCCGCGATGATGACTTCGGCAAATCTGCTTTGCGGCTACTATGCTGTTGTGGCCTCGGTTGTCGGCGCGCCTGAAGATTTCAACCACGCCGCAAAGGCCATCGGCTTCGCGATTGTTTTTGACTCGCTCGATGGCCGCATCGCGCGCATGACCGGCACCAACACGGAATTCGGCGTTCAATTCGATTCGTTGGCCGACGTCGTCAGCTTCGGTGTGGCTCCCGCTGTTCTTGCCTACTCGTGGGGCGTCCGCAGCGTCGCCAATCTCGACCCCGGGCCGCTCCGCCAGCTTGGTCACTTTGGCTGGCTTTGCTGCCTGGCATTTCTGATTTGCTGCGCCTGGCGTCTCGCTCGCTTCAACGTTCAGGGTATGGCCCCTGGCGGCTCGAAATATTTCGTTGGAATGCCGACGCCGGCAGCCGCGGGAGTCATCGCGTCCATCGTTCACGCCTTTCACCCGGGTGGGCCGCTGCTGGACGTCGGCTCACTCACCGATTGGCGCTGGTCAGTCGCCTGGCTGCTTCTTGCCGTTGCTCTCGGCGGCCTTATGACCAGCACCATCCGCTTCTACAGCTTTAAGGATGTTCCGTGGCGCAAAAAACAGCCCGCTTTCCTTATCTTGTTTACGCTGCTGCTGCTGGCCATCATCTGGAACTTCTCGGAAATCGCATTGATTTCTCTGGCCTGCACGTACACTGTTGCGAGCTTCACGCTGCATATGGTGCGTTTTTTCCGTCATCGCGCGGTCGCTCGCACGGCCTCGTCCCGGCCGTAGACCATGACCGTCCCTCTCGAATCGCGCCGCATTGTGATCGCCGGCGCGTCGTCACTTCTTGGCGCCGAACTAAAATCCCTGCTGGAAGAAAGCCGCTTCGCCGCTGCCGATTTCCGCCTGGTTGACGAAGAAACCGCTGCCGGCACGCTTACCGAAGCAGGCGGCGAAGCCGCAGTCATCCAGACCGTTGAAGAAGACAGCTTTGACAAGTCCTGGGTCGCTTTCTTTGCCGGCTCGTCCGCATTCACAAAAGCCAATCTCGCTCTGGCCAAGCGGAGCGGCGCAAAGATCATCGATCTTTCCGGCGAGCTCGCGGGCCGGCCCGAAGTGGCCACCTGGCTGCCAAAGCTTTCCGGCATCCCGCCGGCCGGCAGCCCGAAAGCATTCACCATCCCGTCGGCGTCGGCCGAGATCATCGCGCGCCTGGCTATCGCGCTCGGTCCGCAGAAGCCTGCCGCCATCAGCGTCGCCGCGTTCCAGCCGGTCTCCGCGGCGGGCAAACCCGGTGTCGAGGAACTGGAATCGCAAACCGGCCAGCTCCTCTCGTTCCAATCGGTGGGCAAGCAAATCTTTGACGCGCAGATCGCTTATTCGATGCTTGATCGGTTCGGCCCATCCAGCAATCACTCGCTCAGCGCGTCTCTCGCGGTCATTCGAAGGGAAGTAGCATCGCTCCTGCCGCCCGGTGCGGAATCTCCGGCCATGCAACTGCTCCACGCGCCGGTCTTTTACGGCGCGACGGTGGCCGCCTGCGCGTTTTTGGACTCCAACGCCGATCTCTCCAGCGTCGGCAAACTCTGCGCCGATGGGGGCTTTGCCCTCACCGATGACTCCGCCGCGCCCAGCAACGTCAGCACTGCCGGCGAAATCACGCTGCAACTTGCTCCGCCCGCCGCCGACCCGGCACGCCCCGGCGCGTTCTGGTTCTGGGCTGCCGCCGACAATCTTCGCCTCCCTGCGTCGAACGCGGTAAAATTAGCCGAGTCTCTTCTCGAGGAGGAGCGGGCTTCAGCCGGTGCGTAGCCGCTGCCGAGAACGGGCGGCTTTAGCCGCCGAAGAAAGGTTTTCTCCCGACTTGCGACGTCTTGCGCTCACGCTTACATTTCTCGCCGCTTCTCTGTCTGGCTGCGGCTACCACGTCGCTGGCCACAACGACGCGCTCCCGAAAACCATCCACGTCATCGCTGTTCCGGCGCTCGAAAACAAAACCACCAGCTACCGCATCGAGCAACGCCTGACCGCCGCAACCATTCACCAGTTCCTGGCTGCCACGCCCTATAAGGTGGTCTCCACCAACAACGGCGCCGACGCCGTCCTCTACGGAAAAGTCCTCAGCGTCGAAGCCGTCCCGCTCCTTTTCATCACCACGCCTGCCACCGCCACGCAGGCTTCAACGACGCGCGCCACCACCATGCTGGTCACGATGAAGTGTGAAGTCACGCTGACGGAAGCCGCCACGGAAAAAGTCCTCTACCACAATGAAAACTTCCTCTTCCGCAATGAATACGAAGTCTCGACCGACGTGAAGAGCTTTTTCGAGGAACAGGACCCGGCCCTCGATCGCATGGCACAGGACTTCGCCAAACGGCTGGTCGCTGCCGTCACGGAGAACTTCTGATGCCCTCCATCGGCCCGGAGGAGCTCCTGGCGCGGGTCAAAAAAGGGAAGCCCATTCCGGCAATCCTCCTCCTGGGCGCTGAAACCTACCTGCGCGATTCCTGCCGCGCCTCCCTCATCGACGCGTATGTCAACGAAGCCGCCCGCACCTGGGCCGTCTCGCGCTTCTCGGCCGAACGCGGAGAAGTCGACTCCGCTCTTGACCAGGCGCAGACTCTGCCGATGCTCTCGCCCCGGCAGGTTGTTTTTCTGGAAGAAGCCGAAGCCATCGAGGAATTCAGCGAGAAAAAGCGCGAAGTCGCGGTGAAACAGCTGGAAGCTTATCTGGGCGATCCCGCTTCCTTCACGATTCTGGTGGTCGAAGCCGCGCATCTCGACCAGCGCATGCGCCTCGGAAAGGTTCTCGCCGAGAACGCTCTGGTGGTGCAGGTAGGGCTTGGCGATAACCGGGACCAGCGTAAAGCAGCCGCAGTGGCGCTCGCCAAATCGCTGGCCCGCGAGGAGGGAATTGAATTTGAAAAAGGAGCCGCCGAGGATCTGGCCGAATCGGTTGCGGCTGATCTTCAGCGACTTAAAACCGAAATTGGAAAGCTCGCGACGTATGTCGGCGAACGCCGGACCATCCGCCCGGAAGACGTCGCGCTAATGGTCATTTCCGAAAAAGCTGCGACGGTTTGGGAATTGGCCGACTTTCTCGCCGGTCGCAAACCGAGACCCGCCCTCGAGTTTCTCGATCGTCTCCTGCGCGACGGCGAAGAGCCCCTGCAAATCCTGGGCGCCCTCGCCTGGATGTACCGCAAGCTGATCGAAGCCAGCGAACTCAAAGGCCTGGTGAACGGCTGGCAAGCAGCCCGCGCACTTCAAATGCGCCCCGATCAGGCCGAACTCGCCGTTCGAAACGCACGGCAGATTTCCAAGCCCCGCCTCATCGCCGGTCTCCGCGCCCTGCAGCGCGCCGATGACCGCCTCAAGTCCGGCGAAAAAGACTCCCGCGCCGTCATGGAATTTCTCATCACCGAACTCACAGCGGCATAACCGGAAAGTTGCTTCGCAAAAAGGAAAAAGGCCGGACATGGCCCGGCCTTCGCGATCTGACTCTTAAGCTTTTGCACTCCGAAGCTGCTGTTCCTGCTACTTCGCAGCCGCCTTCGCCTTCAACCCGTTATATGCCACGGACAGTCGCGACTTATAGCGGTTCGCCGTATTCTCGTGCAGCACACCCTTGGTAATCGCCTTGTCAATCTCGGAAAGCGTAGGATTCAGCAGGTTCCCCGCTGCCGTCGCATCGCCCGCGCTGATCGCTCCGCGCAATTTCTTGATCGCCGTACGCACCCGCGTCCGGTTGGCCCGGTTCACATCCGCACGTTGACGAGATTGCGCCGCACGCTTTAAAACCGACTTTTTCTTCTTCTTTACTTTGGTAGCCTGTCCTTGGGCCATCTAACTGACGCTCCTTTAGCGTATCGCTCAAACCATCAATTTTAGGGGACGCTCACCAGCCTGTCAATCAACTGCCGAAAAACCAAAAACGTGAATCCGCCCAGCAAACTCGACTCCCGCCCCGGCAGCCACGCCTCGAAACGCGACGACCTGCGCCTGCTGATCAATTCCCGCCACCCCATCCTGACCATTGAAACCACCGAAGAAGACCGCGTCGAGCAGCTTCTGCTCGAAGTCTCTACCGACCTCGGTGTCCCGCTCTTCACGTGGAGCGTCACGCTCGGCCTCGCCCGCTTCCGCGGTGCGCCCATTTACAACTCCGAGCCGCCGGAAGCCGCCCTTTCCAACATTGCACTGGTGCAAGGCGATGGCATCTTCATCCTCAAAGATTTCGCGCGTTACTGTGAGAACGACAGAGTCTGCCGCCGCCTGCGTGAACTCGCCGAACAATTCCGCACCGCCCGCCGTTCCATCGTCATCACCGCCGGCGCGATCCATCTTCCGCCCGAACTCAGCGGCGAATCCGCTCCTTTTGAACTGGGCCTCCCCGGCGCCGACGAACTTCTCGCCGGCGTCAAGCAAACGCTCGCCGACCTCAATCGCGAATCCCGTCTGGTTTCCACGCTTGACGCCGCAGGACTGCAAAAGCTCGCTGCCAATCTTTCCGGCCTGCCCTTCGCCGAAGCCATGCGCACGCTTCGCCGCTGCGTTCTCGAACAGGGCGGCGCAAACCCTGCGCTTCTCGATTCCGTCCTCGAGGCGAAAAGGGAAGTGCTCCGCGGCGATGGTCTGCTCGAATCCATTCGCCGCGACGCTTCGTTTGTCGATATCGCCGGGCTGGCTCGCCTTCGAGACTGGATTGCCAAGCGCAAAAGCGCGCTTAGCCCGGAAGGCCAGCGATTCGGCCTGGTTCCGCCCAAAGGAATTCTCATTACCGGCGTGCAAGGCTGCGGTAAAAGCCTGGCCGCGCGGGCCGTAGCCGGCGAATGGGGATTCGAGCTCGCTCGTCTCGATGCAGGCGCGCTCTACGACAAATTCGTCGGTGAAAGCGAAAAGCGACTTCGCAAAGCTCTCGACCTAGCGCAGAAAATGTCTCCGCTGGTTCTCTGGATCGACGAAATAGAAAAGGCCTTCGCCTCGGCGGGTGCGAGCGGCGATGCCGACGCGGGCCTCTCGCAGCGCCTGCTCGCCACGCTTCTCACCTGGATGCAGGACCGTGAGTCGGGCGTCTTCCTCGCCGCGACGTCCAACAATATTTCCGCGCTTCCTCCCGAAATGCTGCGCAAGGGCCGCTTCGACGAAATCTTCTTCGTGGATCTGCCTTTGCTCGCGGCCCGCAGTAATCTCTTCGCGCTCCATCTAAAAAAACGCAACCGCGACCCGCAAGCCTTCGACCTGCAAAGACTTGCCGCCGCCAGCGAAGGCTTCTCCGGAGCCGAAATCGAACAGTCCATCGCCTCCGGGCTTTACACCGCCTTCGCCGCCAAACAGCAACTCTCGAGCGAAGTCCTCCTGGCCGAACTGAAATCCACGCAACCGCTCAGCGTCACCCGCGCCGAAGACGTCGCCGCCATCCGCGAATGGGCCCGCACTCGCGCCACCCCCGCCGACTAGCTCCGTCGGGCCCAGGAAATTTCTGGTCGCCGGAAAAATCTGGTATAGAATCCCACCGCTCTGCCCGGTTACTTGCTTGGTACCACGATGCCTTGGCATCTGCGGCGTCGCGCCTCGAGGAGTTCCTCATGAATCGCCCCCGCTCCATGGAGTCACTTTCACCTAGCCGCTTGCTGCAGGCAGCGGTGCTGGTTTTGTCCGCCCTGTCGGTCTGCGCGGCATTTTCTTCGGCGCAGTCCGCTCCGCCGCTTCTCCTCCGCGACCCCACGATCAGCAAAACGCAAATCGCCTTTGCGTACGCCGGCAGCGTCTGGACTGCCAGCCGCGACGGCAGCGGTCTTCGCCGCATCACCACCGGGGGGCATGAGTCGAAGCCCATCTTTTCGCCCGATGGTTCGCTCATCGCGTTTACAGGAAATTACGACGGAAGCCGCAGCGTCTACGTCATCTCGGCGAACGGCGGCGAACCTCGCCGTCTCACCTACCACCCGAACGATTTCGGCGCCGTCGGCTGGACTCCCGATGGCAAGCGAATCCTGGTCTTGACCCGCCGCTCGGCGTTCGCTTCCGGCGTGACCGAGCTTTTTACGGTTCCGATCGAAGGCGGCTTTGCCGCAAGCGTTCCTCTGGTGCGGGCGGCCGAAGGTTCCTTTTCGCCCGACGGCGCGCGCATTGCCTACGTTCCGAATATCCAATGGCAAGCCGCGTGGAAGCGCTACCGCGGCGGTCAAACCAAGCCCATCTGGATCGCAAACCTCTCTGACTCCAGCTTAGAAGCGACCATTCCGCGCGACAACTCCAACGATTCGTCTCCCATGTGGATCGGCGACACCATCTATTTTCTTTCCGATCGCAATGGCCCCACGACTCTGTTCGCCTACAACGTGAACTCGAAAGAGTTGAAGCAGCTCGTTCGGAACACGGGTCTCGACATCAAATCCGCTTCCGCCACATCCGACGCTCTCATTTACGAGCAGTTTGGCTCGCTGCACATACTCGATCCCCACTCCGGCAGCGATCGCGCGCTGGACTTGCATCCCGTGGCGGATCTGTCAGAAGTTCGACCGCACTTCCGCAAAATCGAACCGGACAAGATCCAGTCTGGGGTCATCTCCCCGACCGGAGTGCGGGCCGTGTTCGCGGCCCGCGGCGAAATCTTCACCGTGCCTGCCGAAAAAGGCGATGTCCGGGACATCACCAACACTACCGACGTCGTCGAACGCGATCCCGCGTGGTCGCCTGACGGAAAATCCATCGCATACTTTTCTGACGAATCCGGCGAATACGCCCTGCACATCCGCGATCAGAACGGCATGGGCGAAGTCCGCAAGATCGATCTCGGCAAACCGCCTACGTTTTACTACTCGCCGCACTGGTCGCCCGATTCGAGGAAGATTGCGTACACCGACAAGCGCCTGAACGTCTGGTACGTCGACATCGATAAAAAGGCTCCTGTGCATGTCGACTCCGACAGCTACACCGATCCGGCGCACGGTTTGCAAGTGGTCTGGTCGCCGGATAGCCGCTGGCTCGCGTATACGCGGCAGCTCAAGAGCCATCTCCACGCCGTCTTTGCCTATTCGCTCGAGCAAAACAAGAGCTTCCAGCTCACCGATGGTATGAGTGATGCCCTTTATCCCGGATTCGACAAGGAAGGGAAGTATCTCTACTTCACGGCAAGTACCGATGCCGCCCTCAATACCGGCTGGCTCGATATGACCAGCTTGCAGCGGCCGGTAACGCGCAGCGTCTACGTGATGGTCCTGAAGAAGGATGAAGCCTCGCCGCTGGCCCCTGAAAGCGATGAAGAAAAAGGCAAGGATGCCGACAAGAGCGACAAGGAAAAGAAAGAAGCGGACAAGGACAAGCAGAAGGAAAAAGACAAGGACAAGGGCAAAGACTCCGGCAAATCCGCGGAAAAGGATGCGGAGAAATCCAAACAGTCCGCTCCTCCCAAAGTGGACATCGATCTTGACAACATCGGCCAGCGCATTCTTGCCTTGCCCGTTCCTCCTCGCAACTACTACGGCCTGCTTACCGGCAAAGCGGGCGTCCTGTTTCTGGTGGAAGGTCCAACGCTCGATCCGATCGAATTCGACGAGGGCGGTCCGTCCGGTAAGATTCACAAGTTCGAGTTGAAGACCCGAAAGACCGAGCAGATTCTCGACGGCGTTACTGCATTCGATGTCTCTTTCGACGGCGAAAAGATCCTCTACGCCAAGCAGACGCAGTGGACCATCGGACCTGCCGCCAAGCCCGCCGACGGCCCTCCGCAGCCCGGCCAGGGAGGCCCCCTCAAGCTCGACGCCATGGAGGCCTACATTGACCCGCGCGCCGAATGGAAACACATGTTTTACCAGGTGTGGCGCGACGAGCGCGATTTCCTTTACGACCCCAACCTGCACGGGCTCAAGCTGGAAGAAGTCAAAAAGCGGTACGCGCCTTACCTCGATGGCATCTCTACTCGTGACGATCTCACCTATCTCTTCATAGAAATGCTAGGCGACATTACGGTGGGCCATATGTTTGTTGGCGGCGGCGATTTTCCCGAAACCAAGAAAATCAAAACCGGTTTGCTCGGCGCCGATTACGCCATTGAAAACGGCCGCTATCGTTTCACCCGCGTTTACAACGGCGAAAACTGGAATCCGAAGCTGCGCGCGCCGCTCACTCAACCGGGCGTCAACGTGAAAGCCGGCGAGTACCTGATCTCCGTAAACGGCCGCGACGTCCGCCCTCCCGCCGACGTTTATGGCTTTTTCGAAGAAACCGCAGGCAAGCAGACGTTGCTGAAGGTTTCTTCTCAGGCTGACGGCAGCGGCTCTCGTGAAGTGACGGTCGTTCCGGTGGACGACGAGACTGGGCTGCGCAACTATGCCTGGATTGAAGGCAACCGCCGCAAAGTGGATGAGCTTACCGGTGGGCGCGTCGCCTACGTCTATTTGCCGGACACTTACGCCGGGGGCTACACCAACTTTAATCGCTACTATTTTGCGCAGGTTGGCAAGGAAGCCGCCATCATCGACGAACGCTACAACGGCGGGGGCGACATCGCCGATTACATCATCGACTATTTGCGCCGCCCGCTGCTCGCGTACTGGAATATGCGCGAGGGCCAGGACATCACCACGCCGCAGGAAGCCATATTCGGCCCCAAAGTAATGCTCACCAACGAAATGGCCGGCTCCGGCGGCGATGCCTTGCCCTGGATGTTCCGCCGCACCAAAATCGGGCCGCTGGTCGGCAAGCGCACATGGGGCGGCCTGGTTGGCCACTACACCAATCCCGGCGACCTGCTTGACAGCGGATTCGCCGGTACGCCCAATCTCGCCTTCTACAGCCCCGATGGATCCTGGGACGTGGAAAACCACGGGGTTCCGCCCGACTTCGAGGTCGACCTCGATCCGAAGGCGGCACGCGACGGCCACGATGCGCAGCTTGAAAAAGCCGTCGAGGTGGTGATGGATCTTCTCAAGAAAAATCCCCCTTCACCGACGCCGCAGCATCCGCCATTCCCCAACTACCAGAAAAGCGCAGCCAACTAGGCACGCGGGAACGCTGATGGGCCCAAATAGGTCTGGCGGGAAGTGATTCCGCGGTAGGGTGCCGGGCGATCAAACAATCCGTCGTAGCCGTATTCCTGATAGCGTTCTTTCCATCGTCGCATCTGTCGTTCACACAGCCCGATGATCTCTCCGGCTTGGGCCCAGGTGATCTTCTTGGCCATGGCCC
>Ga0157378_10006331_pt1 | contig 10364 bp, 9 predicted proteins | sample M65metaG_FD_115309 | JGI IMG/M metagenome (GOLD analysis project Ga0157378, IMG submission 115309) | Miscanthus rhizosphere microbial communities from Kellogg Biological Station, Michigan, USA - M6-5 metaG | ecosystem: Host-associated > Plants > Roots > Rhizosphere > Soil | place: USA: Michigan...
TATTAAAAACCGTACCCTTCGTTAGCTTTTGGGTTGGTCCACCGTATTTCTGAATTAAGTCTTCTACAGTATGTTCTTCTGAAGGACGACAACTAGCCGGCATAACCCAATATTTTTCGCCGAGCGGAAGGTCAATTGCAGAAGGGTCTGGTATGTCCGTTATTGTTTCAATTGACTTGATTTTATGAGGATCAGGTCTAATTAGGTCTTCCAAAACTTGGTTCTGATTCAAAACGCCAGCAGACATTTTTTATTCCCCGATACTTGATCTTAAATAAGGCAACACTCTAAATATTAGTGATTCCGGTTTAATAAAGGAATAAGATTGTGGAGGTTTAAAACCTATTTTTTTTAGTCGGGAATCAGTAAGATGAATAATTTCCGGTAACGGCTGAATATCAGAAAGTAATAACGCACAACCCTCTTTTGAGCAAGAAAAATAATCCATAAACGGGTCGCGATTGATCCCACCCTTTTCATAGAATTGCTTCCAGAGTGAATCCGGTGTCGACCTCACAACATTCCAAATATTAGCAGTAAAACGAATTTCTTTCGCAGGAGACGATACATAAAAAACCGCAGTATAATTATCAAAACAAGATGAAAACCTTCGCCGAAATTCGACCTCTTTTTTTCCTTTTTCAATCAAAGTTGCGTACTCTGGCTTTATAGATAAAAGCACTAGCCGATTTTTCATCTTTGGCTTAAGGTATGTTTGTAGTCTTAATCTTAGTTGATTTACTTTTGCAGAAAAAACCAATTCTTCCATTCCGTGCGAATAACGATTTTTTTGCCAAGATAATAAATTAAAACCGAAGTGTGAAAAGAACTTACCACATTCTTCCTGGATCTGTTCGTTAATTGTAAAATGAACCTTTTTGCATCTTGATTCAAGTAACTTCGAAAGCGTGGTCTTTAGTAATTTCTCACCAAACCCATATCCGCGATATTTTTCTCTGACTTTAAGCGTACATAATTTCGCAGAAGTGTTGGAACGCTTTCCAATACTTAAACCAACTAATTTATCGTCAGCCATGACGATTTGACAAAATCTTTCACCACTTTTAAGCCCTGGTTTGACACTTTTTTCCCACCACTTATCAATATTCAGATAATGAGACGATGATTCAAGAAGAAAGTCTTTAATTTTTAGATAAAACTCGTTTTCAGCTAAAAGATTGTTGTATTGGGATTTCTGAGTGTGATTATTTAAATTATAGTCTATTGAAAAGAAACGGAAATTTTCTTTACGCATAAAAAAGTGATTTTGTTCTGAAAGCTAAGCTATGAACTTAGCAAACTATAATAATTAGGTATTGTAGTAAATTGCAAAAACAAAATACAGTATTTCTGAGGGCCCAGCAGATATGGGAATTCCCGAATAAACAGAGCTGACTTTAATCGAAGCGGTCAAGATCCATCACTTTGGTCCACGCCGCTACAAAGTCCTGCACAAACTTCTCCTGAGAATCGTCACTGCCGTAAACTTCGGCTAAGGCCCGAAGCTCCGAATTCGAACCGAAAATAAGATCGACACGGGTGCCGGTCCACTTGAGCTCGCCGGTCGCACGATCGCGACCCTCAAATTGATCTTCGCGCTCCGAAGTCGCTTTCCACGTCGTGCCAAAATCAAGCAGATTTGTGAAAAAGTCGTTGGTCAACGTGCCCGGACGCTCTGTAAAAACACCGTGTTTCGAACCGTCGAAGTTCGTGTCAAGAACGCGCATACCGCCGACGAGAACCGTCATCTCGGGCGCGGTCAGCGTCAGGAGTTGCGCCTTGTCGACCAGCATTTCCTCCGCCGGCGTCGTGTGATGACTCTTCTTGTAGTTGCGGAATCCGTCGGCCTGCGGTTCAAGGTACTGGAAGGAATGAACTTCGGTCTGCTCTTGCGACGCGTCCATGCGGCCCGGCGTGAAAGGAACGGTGATATCGTGACCCGCATCCTTAGCGGCCTTTTCGATCGCCGCGCATCCGCCAAGGACGATCATATCGGCAAGCGAAACGGTCTTGCCGATATCTTTGCGAATACCGTCAAGCGTTGTCAGAACAGTTGCAGGCTGGAAGGGGTTATTGACTTCCCAGTTTCTCTGCGGCTCGAGTCGAATTCGAGCTCCGTTTGCGCCTCCCCGCTTATCCGAACCACGGAACGTCGACGCCGACGCCCACGCCGTAGATACGAGCTGCGACACGGACAAATCCGAATCAAGGATTTTAGTTTTCAATGTTGCTATGTCCGACGCACCGATCAGTTCGTGATCAACGGCCGGTATCGGATCCTGCCAGATGAGATCTTCGGCAGGCACTTCCGGCCCGAGGTAACGTCCTTTCGGGCCCATGTCGCGATGCGTCAGCTTAAACCACGCGCGGGCGAATGCGTCCGCAAATTCGTCCGGATTCTCGAGAAATCGTCGCGAGATCTTTTCGATCTCGGGATCGAATCGAAGCGACAGATCCGTCGTCAGCATCGTGGGTTTGTGCTTTTTCGCGGGATCATATGCGTCCGGAATGATCTCGTCGGCATCTATTGCAACCCACTGTTGAGCGCCGGCAGGGCTTTTTGTCAATTCCCATTCGTGACCGAAAAGGATCTCAAAAAAGCTATTGCTCCATTGGGTCGGAGACGCGCTCCAAGTCACTTCCAGTCCGCTCGTGATCGTATCCGGTCCCTTACCGGTGCCAAAGCTGTTGGCCCAACCGAAGCCCTGGGCAGCGATGCTCGCACCTTCCGGTTCGACATCGACATGATCGGACGGGGCCGCACCGTGCGTCTTTCCGAAAGAATGGCCGCCGGCGATCAGCGCCACGGTCTCTTCGAGATCCATGGCCATCCGGCCAAAGGTTTCCTTGATGTCGTATGCCGCAGCAAGCGGGTCGGGATTGCCGTCCGGGCCTTCGGGATTGACGTAGATCAGGCCCATCTGCACCGCGCCAAGCGGATTCTCGAGCTTGCGGCTGTGAATGTCGCCGTCGGCGTCGTCGTCCGAAACGAGCGTGCCCTCCTGCTTGTCGGCGCCTTCGGAGCCGTGTTGATACCGAATATCACCGCCGAGCCATGCCAGTTCGGCTCCCCAGTAAACATCCTGATCAGGCTCCCATACGTCCGCGCGCCCGCCGCCGAAGCCGAACGTCTTGAAGCCCATCGTCTCCAGCGCGACGTTGCCTGCGAGGATCATAAGGTCGGCCCACGAGATCTTTCGACCGTATTTCTGCTTGATCGGCCACAAGAGCCGGCGCGCTTTGTCGAGGCTGACATTGTCCGGCCAACTATTAAGCGGAGCGAAGCGCTGCTGTCCGCGGCCGCCTCCGCCGCGCCCGTCGCCGATGCGATAGGTTCCGGCGCTGTGCCATGCCATGCGGATAAAAAGGCCGCCGTAGTGACCAAAGTCTGCCGGCCACCAATCCTGCGAGTCGGTCATAAGGTCCGCGAGGTCTTTCTTCAAGGCCGCATAGTCGAGTGACTTAAATTCCTCCGCGTAATCGAAACCCTCGCCCATCGGATCGGATTTCTCGGAGTGCTGCCGAAGGATATTGAGATTCAACATCTTCGGCCACCAGTCTTTGTTCGTGCGGCCGCTTTCGGTCGTGAATTTTATTGCTCCGCTCGTGAACGGGCATTTGCCGGAGCCATTGCCATTTTCTGTGTTATTTGCCATTTTTGATTTCCTTATTAAGTTGTTTTTTTGATTTCATCCGGAACAAATTTATGTTATTCGTTCCAGTGCAGCCCAATTTGCTGTCAATATTTCCTATTTACTGCACTCAGGACATAAACCACGCAGAGTCAGTTCGATCGACGTAGCTTTGAATTTCGAGCGGTCTGCTGCTTCTTCAAGCAGTCCGTCCGGAAGAGACAGTTCCAAATCGACCAGCTTCCCACAGTTGTTGCAGATCGCGTGATCGTGCCGCGTCAGTTTGCGGTCGTAAAGTTTGGCGTTCGTGCCGAACCGGATCTCGCCGATCAATCCCTCTTTCGTCAAGTAGCGCAGAGAATTGTAAACCGTCGCGAATGAGATGCCCGGCATAAGCCGGCGAGCATCGTCAAAGACCTCATTGGCGGTCAGATGCTTGTCCGATCCGCGGATCACGCTGAGAACAGACTGGCGATTTTTGGTCAATTCTAAACTTTCGATATCTTTCATCGCGTCAAATTATATTTAGAATAATAATAATTATGATTCAAAAACATGTCAAGAGATCAAAAGATCCAACGACAAAAGAGCGTCAAAACAAACGCTCTTTTATTTTTGTAAACTACTGATTTTATTTGATCTAAAACTGGAGCCGCCCATCGGAGTCGAACCGACGACCTTTCGATTACGAAACAAAAACACACGCGTTTATGAAGGTTTATGCATATTTATGATTATTGCATAAACCAATTGCTTACTTAATTTACCGACACCCACAAATACATACAAAGGCTTGCAAATGTCCATAAAGTTTGTTTGAATGTGTAGTTGTATGTGTAGCTCCATACTAAAAGGGACAAATTTTTATGCCAAAACAAAGAACAGGTGGAATCTTACAATTTTCAGACGGGACTTTTCAAGTTAGAGTGAGTTATACCGGAACTGACGGTAAACGACACGAACGAATAAAGAAAAATATCCCGACAAAAACAGATGCGAGAAAAGTTCTCAAAGACTTTTTGGAAGGTTTAGAACAACGCGGTCAGAAAGCAGTCGAGGGCGATAAATTGACTTTTCGCAAACTCGCTCAAATCTATGAAGAAAATCACGTTTTTGATGCCAAATACGTTCAGGATAGAAAAGTTGCTGGTTTGCGCTCGGTCGCGCCAGTTAAGACATATCTAAAGATTCTGACGCAACATTTCGGGAATGTACTTATAAAAGAGATTACTCCCGCCGACATCCAAAAATTCAAAATCAAACGACTTAATATGCCTACAGTGCGAAATAAACCGCGTTCAATAGCAGCGGTCAATCGCGAACTACAGCAACTTCGCAAGACTTTGAACTTCGGTATTGAAAACCGATGGCTAAAAGAGAATCCTTTTTTCAAAACGAAACTAATAAGTATGTCGGATGAAGTAGAACGTAACCGCATTTTGAGTTTTGAAGAAGAAAGACGGTTGCTTGATGCTTGCACGGATTCACGATCACATTTGCGGGCAATGATTATAACAGCGCTGGATACAGCGTGCAGACTTGGCGAACTATTAAAATTGCGTTGGCGAGACATTGATTTTTACGCCGAGATAATTACGATCATTGCGTTTAATGCTAAAACCGCCGAAGCCCGTGAAGTTGGCATGACTCCTCGTGTAAGAGAAGAGCTAACTGTGTTATGGCAATCTTCCCCACAACATTTAGAGTCCTTGGTATTTGGTATTAAGAACACGATAAAACATTCATGGAATACAGCTTGTCGTTTAGCGAACATCGAAGACTTACATTTTCACGACTTACGCCATACCTCTGTTACCCGGTTAGTTGCAACAGGATTGCCGTCTGCAGAAATTATGAAAATAAGTGGACATAAGCAAATTAGTACTTTTTTGCGATATGTTAATCCAAAAACTGATACGATTCATCGTGCCGCACTAATGCTTGCCAATTTTAATAAATCTCAAAATGAAGCGTTAACAACGGTTATAGAACAATTTCAATAAGCGTTCATTTGTTCAGATTTGGGGCATATTTTGCTTAATAGCTCGTTCCGTCTAAGCCCTTCTTGTGGTACTCTTCCAACGAAATTAATATGACAGACATCCGAATCAGAACTATTCACAAGGCTGCATCGTCAGAAATAAAACGAGAAGGATACTCACTTGATACGAAAGGCGTTACGAACTGGCTCATTAGCAAGAATATTATTTCGACGAAAGAAAGACTCACGAAATACTGTGACATATCGCCATGGAAGCAAGCCGGCAGTGAGACTTATACAACCATTTTTGAAATTACGACTTCAAGGATAATACGAAAAATCATCATTAAGGCAATTGTGACAATGTTTCCTGAAAAGAGCTTGTTAGACTGGACAAGGAGGAGAAACATACTAGCGGAGACTGGAGTCCCCGTCTCAAACTGGTATTCCACGTCAAAGGGGACTATTTATGAAGATTTTTATCCATTTACTGCGAAAGAAAAGGTTAATTTTGAAACACTCTTAACTATTGGACAAAAACTCGATTTTTTAGGATTTACAACCTTAAAGTTTATTGATGATATACGCGCAGACAAAAAAGGACAGCCCTATTACATCGATTTTGGCTTTGACTTAGGTGAGCCATCAAATGATCGTATTTTGGCTGCCAAAGAATATTTAATTAAGACATTTCCAGATAAAGTTTTGGAAATAAACAATTTTTATGGTAAAAACGAATCCTTATAATTTATTCTGGGGATATTTAATTTGATCTATGAGTAGCACTACATTTGCAAAAGAAACTCAAACGGCAACGATAGCGAGTTTTATTAGAAAAGCTCAAAATGAGGAAGTCTTTTTTGAAGAAATTTTCAATAGTCCCGATTTACCAATCGGTAAGAACGAATTTCTGTTCTTCATCAAGCCGGAAATAACCATTGAATCTGAAACTATAAAGCTTGAAAAGATTTTGAATCTAATTCAAGACAAGATTGAAACTTTTGGTTTCAAAATTCACAATATTAAGATTTTATCCGCAAATTATCTCGATAAATATGACATAATTGCCCAACATTATGGAGTAATTAATAAAATTTCCTCTAACGCGAAAGAAAATATATCCGATGGCGCAAAGGAGAAATTTAAAGAACTCTACGGAAAATCCGTGGACGAGTGTAAAGCTTTGGGCGGAGTCGAAATGATAGCCGAATATCCTGATTTGAATGCTTACTCACTCGACTACGTTTGGCAAAATTCAGAAAACAAAAAGCTCGCTGGCGGAACTTATTGTGAGGAAATAAAAATAGACAATGAAGTTATTTATTTAATAAATGGCTTTCATCCGAGGCAGTTAAAACATTTTACTGAGAAGGGTCGAAGCATTGTGGTGTTTACACTGTCGAGTGATCTGTCGTGGGCAGAGGCACGTGGAAGTTTTATCGGAGCAACTAAACCTTCCGACGCAAAAGAAGGCAGTTTACGAAGAGTATTATTAGACAAAAAGGATGAATTTGGCCTATCAGAAGTTTCACAAGGCGTGAACGGTGTTCATCTTTCAGCGGGTCCCGTTGAGGCACTGATAGAATTAAAGCGGTACAATTCAAATTTTTCAGACGATACCAAAGTCAAAGATTTTTCGACTTTTTCCTTTGGTAAAAAATTAGCCGAAAACTTTTCACACGATTCTGCTGAAAAGATTTTGACCAACGCAAATGTCGATATCGACGGCAGAGCGATTTCCATATTCGATTTAACGGAAGAAAAAGACTCAGACGAGGCGATAGCCATAATGCAAGAATATTTTTAAATCAATGCTGATATTTGAAAGAAATAACCTAAATTCCCTTTATATTGACCTCGTCGATTCACTAGTACGAGAAGGGAAACAAATTGTAAAAGAAGGAAGGAAGATCAAGGAGCTATATCCATGCGTAATAAAAATCACTGATCCAAAAGAAGGGATTCTTGTGGTCGAGGGCAGACCATATAGCCCTGCTTTTGCAATCGCCGAGACGGTATGGAATCTGGCGGGCGATTCAGATGCTTGGCTTTGCAAATATAACCCCATCTATGAAAAATATTTTACAGATGGAAAGCTGAAAGCAGGGTATGGTAATAGAATCTTGAATTGGAATGAAAATATTAATCAGTTTGAATTAGTTGCTCAAAGACTGGAGAATGAACCTCAAACGCTTCATGCGAGCATAACTATTTTCAACCCGGCCTACGACCTGAAAAACCCAAAATTTGTTCCTTGCATTACTCGCCTGAAATTTACCATTCGAGAAAACAAGCTGTTTATGACTTCTTTTATGCGGGCGCAGGATATTTGGCTTGGCTTTCCGTATGACATTAATTTATTGCTGACGATTTTTCAATTAATGTCGAACCGTCTAAATATTGAAATGGGTGAATACTATCATTACTGTGATTTTTTAAGACTTTACGAAGCCGATTACGAACAAGCAAGCAAGATCGAAAAAAGTTATACGGAATGCGATCGTCATATTGATCTGGAAGGGAGTTGCGACTTTCAAAAATTTCATTTTTATAAATCCATTCTGAAAGAACTGCCATCAAATAGCTTGGAGCTAATTTCCAAAGAACCTGAGTATTGGAAAAACGGGATAAAATGCTGTATCGCATATAATTATTTGCACAAAGGAATGTTTCGAGAAAGCAGAGAAATCATTGAAACAGTTTCGAATTGCTTTAAGCCCCAATTTGAATCATGGGCTGAGTTTTATCATAAAAATTATTCAAATTCTATCCCCAAAGGCGTATGAAGAGACATTATTACTTCGAAGTCGCATTACTCTTACTACTCTCTGTCGCCGCCGCGACTTTAGCTGCAGACTATCATTTATATGACCTTATCTGGGAGTATTTTCATCTAGATAAAAGTCAATTCGACAATTCCGTCGCATTTATTAGGTTATGTGCTTTTGGAGCAATAATAATTCTATCAATTCTCAATATTTGGAAGCATCTTCATTCTGAAAAGAAAATAGTAGCATCCTTACTGGCAGCGGTTCATAAAGTTTTTTTTTCCAATGTCAATCTTACGGATTCGAGCACTGATACCATTTATAGGATAACTTGTCACAAATTTTATCCCTATAGTCCTGGTAGAACTTACATAGGTCATGCGTTTTGTGTTTTGGCAATTTACCTTACCGGGAATTCTTTGACAAGCAATATTAATTCTGTCTCATTAACTTGGCTCTGGATACTCACCCTCTTTTTTGGGTTTAGTTTTTATTTTTTGTTTTTGTATGTGATTGATTCATGGTGGTGGCAATTTTGGCGAAGAGTTTTTAGACGAAGATGGAACAGAGTTTTAATTCCAGGAAGAAATTACTGTTTATCCTATGTCCGATATGGATACGAAGGTGGCAAGCTAAATATCTTAAATACTACAATACCGTTTTTGGTCGGACATCGATCTAGGGCAAGTAGATTGTTTACGGGAAAAGTATATGAGTCAAACGACGAATTTGAAATCAGTAAAGATCACATAGGGATAAATAGCTTAATTCAAAAATTCAATGAGGAAAGAAGAAAAAACCCAAACCGCTACAACGTTGACAACGCCTCATTTCGCCCGCTTCAGAAACATCCGGTGAGTGACAGTATTGAAAAACTGAAAGAACTAGATAGTTTCAAATCTTCCCTTTCGGTAGAGGAACAGAAGAAAGTGCTTAGTTTTATGGAGAATACCAATACCCTTGCATATGACCTTTTTGATATCAACAAAATTCGCCATTGTGAACATTTTTTGGGATTCAAAATTAAGGGAAAAAATGATTCAATTTGGGGCGTGGTCGTGGTCGATGTGTTGAGTAACAGCGACCAATCATTTTACGAATACTTAGGATTTGAAACTGATGAAGAATGGCTGAAACTCTTTTTGGCATCATATTCAAAGCTATTTAGTAAAGCAATAATTCCAAGTGCGAATGACTAACAAACTTAAGAAATTCACCAACGAAATATTAAGAAAGGCTTCGGTAATTATCGTTCTGTAAATATCAATTATTGGTACCGTTTCAAATTGCTTTTTAAGCCACAATTCGTGTCTGGGTAAAAGCATTATCACCAATTGGAGCCTAGAAATTGATATATGTCAAAACTTCATATAAAAGTCAGTTTGCTTATAGTTTTGGCTTTTTTTGCCTCTTTAATGGAAGCCGATTCAAGTCTTTATGAGATTGTTTGCATTCCTAATAAAACTCACCAATCGTGGATAAGAATTATTTCTTTTCTTACAGTCTTTATTTCAAGCATATTTTTCATCCGTCTCTTACTTTCTGACCATTTTCAGACCTTTGATAATGTAATTGATGTGATTTTCAACACTTTTTTTTCAAAAGCTAGATATACTAAACCAGATTCTGCTTTTCGCGTAAATATTTATAAAAAATATGAATTTAACGGACTAGCTTGGCGGGCTCAGTTTTTAAAGAGACGTTTTCTTTTTTTTGTTAGTTCTATTCTAGCCAAATATAAAATCGGTAAAAACATTTTAACCAAACTTACAAAGGAAGTAGATTTCAGTAAAACGATTAAAGAGTTAAAAGACAGACGATTAGAAAATGGGTGCGATTACCTATTATGTTATAAAAGGTTCGGTTACGAATATGGTGAAATCGTTGATTATGCTACTACCTATCCAATCAAAATTGATGATGACAACCAAATTTTTAGGTTGTTCGTAGGGAAAGTTTTTGAATCAAAAGAACTTTACGAAA
>Ga0157378_10006332_pt1 | contig 10364 bp, 9 predicted proteins | sample M65metaG_FD_115309 | JGI IMG/M metagenome (GOLD analysis project Ga0157378, IMG submission 115309) | Miscanthus rhizosphere microbial communities from Kellogg Biological Station, Michigan, USA - M6-5 metaG | ecosystem: Host-associated > Plants > Roots > Rhizosphere > Soil | place: USA: Michigan...
CGGCGATCAGGGGGTTGAGGAAGCCGGCGGCGGCGAGGGGCAGGGCGGCGACGTTGTAGGCGAAGGCCCAGAAGAGGTTGCCCTTGATCGTCGCCAGGGTGCGGCGGGAGAGGCGGATCGCGTCGCCGACGGCGCGCGGGTCGCCGGAGATCAGGGTTATGTCGGAAGCCTCGATCGCGACGTCGGTGCCGGTCCCTATCGCCAGGCCGAGGTCTGCCTGGGCGAGGGCGGGCGCGTCGTTGACGCCGTCGCCGACCATCGCCACGGTCCGGCCTTCGGACTGCAGGCGCGCGACCGTCGCCGCCTTCTCGGCCGGCAGGACTTCGGCGATCGTCTCGTCGATCCCGACCTCGGCCGCGACCGCCCGCGCGGTCGCCTCGTTGTCGCCGGTCAAGAGCACCGGCCGCAGTCCCAGCTCGCGCAGCTGTGCGATCGCTTCGCGGCTCGACGGCTTCACAGTGTCGGCGACGACGACGAGGCCGCGAACCTCGCCGTCCCAACCGACCGCGATCGCCGTTTGCCCGCGCGCTTCCGCTTCGCTCCGCGCTGCCGCCAGCTGCCGAGGGAGCGCCTGTCGACTTTGTTGCCCTATAGGCCACAAAGTCGACAGCTCGGAGGCGCGCCCCGCGACAACAGTGCAGTCGCCGACGACGCCTCGCACTCCGATGCCCGCCTCGCTCGCGAACTCATCGACCGCCGGGAGCAGGACGAACTCCTCCTTCGCCCGCGCCGCGATCGCGGCCGCGATCGGGTGCTCGGAGGCGTCCTCGACCGCACCGGCGAGGCGCAGCACCTCCGCCTCCTCGACGCCTTCCGCTGCGTGCACCGCGACGACCGACATCTCGCCGCTGGTCACGGTCCCGGTCTTGTCGAGGACGACGGTGTCGATCAGCCGCGTCGACTCCAGCACCTCCGGGCCCCTGATCAGCAACCCCAGCTGGGCGCCGCGGCCGATCCCGACCAGCAGCGCCGTCGGCGTCGCCAGCCCCAGCGCGCAGGGGCAGGCGATGATCAGCACCGCGACGGCGGCGGTGAAGGCGAAGCTCGCCCCCGCCCCGTTGCCGAGCCAGAAGCCGAGGGTGCCGACGGCGAGTGCGATCACGACGGGCACGAAGACGGCGCTGACCCGATCGGCCAGCCGCTGGACCGGAGCCTTGCCTGACTGGGCCTCGGTCACCAGGCGGGCGATCTGGGCCAGCGCCGTGTCCTGGCCGATGCGGGTGGCGCGGACGACGAGACGGCCGCCGACGTTGATCGTCGCCCCGACCACCTCATCCCCCGGCCCGACTTCGACCGGCACCGACTCGCCCGTGACCAGCGACTGGTCGACGGCGGAGGAGCCGCTCTCGACGACGCCGTCGGTCGCCACCTTCTCTCCCGGCCTGACGACGAAGCGATCGCCCACCGCGAGCTCCTCGACCCCGATGCGCCGCTCGCTGCCGTCGGCCTCGAGCAGGGCGACGTCCTTGGCGCCGAGGTCGAGCAGCGCCTCCAGCGCCGCGCCGGCCCGGCGCTTGGCCCGCGCCTCGAAGTAGCGGCCGGCGAGGATGAAGGTGGTGACGACCGCAGCCACCTCGAGGTAGATCTCCTCGGCGCCGGCGCCGCGCCCGGTGACCAGCTGGAACGGCATCTTCATCCCGTTCATCCCGGCGTCGCCGAGGAAGCGCGCGTAGAGCGACCAGCCGAGCGCAGCCAGGGTCCCGACCGAGATCAGGGTGTCCATCGTCACCGCCCCGTGGCGCAGGTTCTGCCAGGCGGCGTGGTGGAACGGCCAGCCCGCCCACAGCACCACCGGCGTCGCCAGCTGCAGCGAGAGCCACTGCCAGTTCTCGAACTGCAGCGCCTCGATCATCGCCAGCAGCAGCACCGGCAGCGAGAGGGCGGCGGCGAAGATCAGCCGCCGGCGCAGGTCCCGGGTCGGGTCGGCTTCGGCCGACTCGCTCCCCGCCGGCTCGTCGCTCGGAAGCGAGGCCGTGTAGCCGACCTTCTCGACCGCCCCGACCAGCTCCTCGGGGTCGACCTGCCCGGGATCGAACTCGACGGTCGCCCGCTCGGTCGCGAAGTTGACGGTCGCCTCGACCCCCTCGAGCTGGTTCAGGCTCTTCTCGACGCGGCCGGCGCAGGAGGAGCAGGTCATTCCCTCGACCGGAAGGTCCAGCCTGCTCATCGCGCCGGCACCGTGAATTCAGCGGTCCGCACGACGCCGTCGTGGTTGAACTGCAGGTAGAGGCGGTAACGACCGGCGCTCGGGAAGGTGGCGGCGAACTCGATCTCCTCGGCCGCCACCTCGTTGTCCTCCTCGGGATGGACGTGGAGGAAGGCGAGGTCGCCTTCGCGCAGGGCGACCAGGTGCCCCTTGGCGCCCAGGTAGGGCGCGAGGTCTTCGACCGGCTTGCCGTCCCTGCCGACGGTGAAGGAGAGCGATGCAGGCTTGCCGGCCACCGCGTCGTCCGCGTCCAGGCGGACCTCGTAGCCGGCGGTCTCGTCGACCGGCCGCGGCGCCGGGAACGGCCGCGCCTCGAAGTCCCCGCCGGAGACGAACAGGTCGCCTGCCAGCGTCTGCTGCTCGCCGTCAGCCGAGAAGTCGGCAAAGGCGCGGTAGACACCGGCCAGGTCGAACTCGATCGGCACGGTCCAGGTCCCGGCCGCGTCCATTTCCGGGTGCAGGTGGCGGAACTCGGTGCCGTCGCGCCTGACCACGATCAGATGCATGCGCTTCTCGTGCAGCTCGTCGAACTCGGTTACGGGCGTGCCGTCTGCGTTCTCGACCGTGAAGTGAAGCTCGCGGGTTTCGCCACGCGCAAACTGGCTCGGGCTCAGCCGCAGCGTGTATCCCTCGGCGGAGATCCCGAGCCCGGCCGGCTCGTGCTCCACGGCCCCGTGCGCCGTCGCCTCCATCGTGTGTGCATTCATCGTCTCCTCCGTTCCATCGCCCTCCGTCCTGGCCGGCTCGAAGGCCGAGCCGATCGCCGCGGAAGCGGCGAAGACAGCGACCAGGCCGAGGACGAAGAGAGCAATCTTCTGATACGGACGGGGGGTATCCACGGGGCGACCATAGCACATACCCTCTAGGGGTATATACTGCGACTATGCCAGAGACCCCGCAGGACCCCGGATACATCGACAACAAAGAGAAGGTCAAGAACCGCCTGCGCCGGATCAGCGGCCAGATCGGCGGCATCGAACGGATGGTCGAGGAGGAGCGCTACTGCATCGACATCCTCACCCAGATCTCCGCCGCCCAGGCCGCGATCGACAAGGTCGCCCTCGCCCTGCTCGACGAACACACCCGCCACTGCGTCGTCGGCGCCGAGACCCCCGCTTTGCGCGAGGAGAAGACCGAGGAGATGATGGAGGCGGTCGGCCGCCTGCTGAAGAGCCGCTGAGCTGTGCCAGTCTGCGCGCGATGAGCGAGAAGCCGATCAACCGAGGCAGCCGCTTCGCCGCGGCGGCGCAGCGCTTCAACCGCAGCCCGCGGCTGGTCGAGTGGGTGCGGCGGACGCGCGAGCGGACCCTCGGCGACGACGAGCGCATCGACCACCTCTCCACCGCCCGCGACCGTCCCGCCGACCGCGCCGCCCGGCATCTGGTGGCGCTCCGGGGCACCGAGCACGGGTTCGCCGGCGAGCTCGGCCTGACCGCGCTGCAGGCCTGGCAGCGGCTGGCCGAGTCGCAGGACCGCGGCCGCGGCAAAGTCGACGTCGCGATCCTCTTCACCGACCTGGTCGGCTTCTCGAGCTGGGCGCTGGAGGCCGGCGACCGCTCGGCGGTGCGGCTGCTGCGCGAGGTTTCCGAGGCGATCGAGCCGCCGGTGCTCGAGCGCCAGGGCGAGGTGGTGAAGCGGCTCGGCGACGGACTGATGGCCGCCTTCTGGGACGCCCCGAGCGCGGTCGAAACCGCCTTCGCCGCGGCCGAGCGGGTGGCGCCGATCGAGGTCGCGGGCTACCGCCCGCAGCTCCGCACCGGCATCCACCTCGGCCGGCCGCGCAAGCTCGGCGGCGACTACTTCGGCGTCGACGTCAACGTCGCCGCCCGCCTCGCCGACGCCGCCAAGCCCGGCGAGATCCTCGTCTCCGGGCCGGCCCTGGAGCAGCTGCAGCCGGGCGCCGCCGAGGCGAAGAAGCGGCGCTTCAGTGCCAAGGGCGCGCCGAAGGGGATGAGCGCTTACGCGCTCCGGCCTTCCCAATCTCCGCGCGTCACCGAATAGACCTGGACCCGGTCGCCCAGTAGCTCGTCGCAACGCAGCGGGCTCATTCCAAGCCGCTCGGCCACCGCGACCGAAGCCGCGTTGCCCGGCCGGATCATCGCCGTCACGTAGGAGAAGGCGAAGCGCTCGAACCCCCAGCCCAGGACCGCGGCTGCCGCCTCGGTGGCATAGCCCCTTCCCCGCGCCTCCGGTCCGAGGACCCATCCCAGCTCGGTCTCTCCGAACTCCGGCCAGTACTTGAGCCCGGTGCGGCCGAGGAAGCGCCCGCTCGTCCGCTCGAGGACGACGACGAAGCCGTGTCCGCGCTCCCGCCATTCCGCTTCGCTCGCCGCGACCCGCCACTCGTACCACTCGCGGTCCCGAACCCCCAGGTACTCAGCCACCAGAGGGTCTTCGTGCAGGCCGACGAGCCGGTCGACGTCGCAGCGGCCGACCGCACGCAGTTGGAGTCGCTCAGTCTCGAGCGAGAACGGCGATGACATCGAGTAGCTCCCGGTGGCTGTCGAGGACGAACTCGGCCTCGGGGCCGGGGTCCGCCTCTCCCTCGTCGTTCATTCCCCGGTAGCGGGCGGTCCGCATGCCGTGGGCAGCGGCGCCGGCGACGTCGGTGCGGCGCAGGTCTCCGACGTGCATCGCCTCCCCCGGCTCCGCCCCGAGCGCCCCCAGCGCCGCTTCGAAGATCTGCGGCGCCGGCTTGTAGTGGCCGACTTCGTCGGAGAAGCCCCAGCCGTCGAAGTGGCCCAGCAGCCCCTCGCCGGCGAGCAGCTCCCGCAGCAGCTCGCCGCCGCTGAAGCCGACGTCGCAGACGATCCCGAGCCGGATCTCCCGCTCGCGCAGCGCCTCCAGGCTGGAACCGATGTCCGGCGCCAGCTCCAGCTCGACTTCTCGCCCCGCGCCACGCCACGCCTCGGCCACCATCTCCCGCGCGGCGCCGTCGACGCCAAGGGCGCGCACCAGCGACTCGGCGGCTTCACGGGGATGCAGGTGCCGGCCCGCCGCCCACGAGCGCTCCCAGTCGAGGCCAACCTGTTCGAGGCTCCTGAGCAGCAGATCCGTCTCGATCTCGACTTCACTGCTCGCGCAGGCTGCCGCAACCGCGCGCTGCCGCGCCTCGGTCATCGCCCCCGTGGGCACCCGGGCGATCGTGTTCCAGAAGTCGAAGGTGACGGCCGCGATCACAAGACGATTGTCGCGACTCGCCACCGAATTCGCCTCAGATCAGCCGGTGACTCCTTTCACCACCGGGTAGTAACCGCTCGCATGACCGGTGACCTTCGGGTGGTAGCTTTCGCCCGTCGGGTTGGAGAGGCCGTTGATCCACTCCGTCGAGGAGCCGCCGCCTCCGTCGCAGACGGCGTGGCCGATGAAGGGCGGGATCACGTCGCGGAAGACGAAGTTCGTCCCCGCTCGGGTTGCCGCCGCGGCGATCACGTTCTTCAGCTGGTCGGCCGTCTGGTTGAGCCGCGTCTCCTCACTGGGGCTGAACCAGGTGAGCGCGTTGCAATCGGTGCCGTTGAACAGGCGCGGGTAGTCGAGGACGACGACTTTCGCGTTCGGCGCCCGCGACTTGATCGCGTTGTTGACCAGGTCGAGCCGGCCCGGCAGCGTGTTGGCGATGTAGGACTGGGCGGTGTTGATCGCCCCGTCGCAGTTCGAGGCCCACGACGGCTGCGCACAGGTGGTGATCACGCTCGAAAAGCCGGCGTCGTTGCCGCCGATCGTGTAGGTGACCCAGTTGGTGTCCGAGGTCACGCTGGTGACCTGGGTGTTGATCACGTCCCCGGTCTTCGCTCCCGAGCACGTCGCATTGACAAACGTCCATTCCGGATGGGCGTTGTGCAACAGGTACGGGTACGCGTAGACCGACCGCTGACAGCTCGATTCGTAGAACGTCCGCGTCCCCGTGCCCGACGAGTAAGAGTCCCCGAGCGCGACGTACTTCGTCGCCAGTGCCGGACTCGCGAACAGCAGGCAGAAAGCCAGCACGCAGAGGGCTGCTGAGATGCGCCTCCCCTTCATATCGATCCTCCTGGAGCCAGACCGCCGGCCCCTGCCCCACCGGCTCCGCCGGTGCTCCCGCAGTAATGATCAGAATCTTTTGATCTTACTTTGCGGCTAGCCGTTCCGGGGGCGGGCTTTGTGCTTCTTCACGCAGCGCCCGCGCTTCAGCTTCTTGCCCTTGGGGCACTTCTTTCTCACGCACGCGCCTTTTTTCAGCTGCTTGCCCTTCGGGCAGGTCTTCTTCGGGGTCGGCGCCGGCGACGTGGGCACCACTACCGGCGGGACCGCCGCCACCGGACAGGCGTTGCCGCCGGCGACGACCGTCGCCTTCAGCTGCTTGGCGCCCGCGTCGTCGCTCGTCGCGAAGGTCTTGCCGCAAGACAGAGCCGGATCGACGGCGATCGCGGCGAATTGACCGCCGAGCCCGAAGTCGTTGTATGCGAGGAAGGGGAAGCTGTCGCCGATGGCGGCCGAGGCGGCGAAGCCGCTCGTCGGGATCAGCGCCAGGGTGCCGTTGATCCCGAGGACGCCTCCGACCGCGAGCACGTCGTGCTGGTCCGCTCCCGTACCGCCAACTTCGATCTCCAGCCGGGCGACGTCCTGGACGTAGCTGCCGGTGACCGTCAGCGTGCCGATGCCGCCGTCGCCCGGCTTGACGACACCGCCGCCGTTGGCGACCGTGCCGCTGACCGTGCCGCCCCCGCGCAGAGTCCCAGCGGACAGCGAGAGCATCCCGCCCGGGTTCAGTTTCGTCCCGGCCGGGACGACGACTTCGGCGCCGGCACCGGTCTGCTGGATCTGCCCACCGGTCACGCTCGAGGTGTTGGCCGAAGGGCCCAGGAGTTCGATCTTGCCGGCGTTGGTCACGGTGCCGGTGTTGAGGGTCGGGCTCGAGGCGCTCTGGTCGAACACGACCGTGCCGGCGTTAGTGAAAGAGCCGGAGTTGAGCTGGCCGGCGATGCTGAGAACCTGACCGGCGGCGAGGTTGCCGGTCATCGTCGCGCTCGATGGGACCCGCACAGTGCTCACCCCGGTCCCGACATACTTGAGTGAGCCGCAGTTCATCGTCACCGGCGCGGTCCCCGAGGTGGTGCCGGCCCCCTGTTCGAAGTTGAGCGCGCTGAGGGTGCCGGTACCGACTCCGACGATTTTCCCGCCGGTGTCGTTGATGACCCTTGGGCCCGGATCGCCGCAGCTGCTGGCGGAAGAGGTCGCGACCTTGCCGTTGGCGATGCTGATCGTCCCTTTGTTAGTGACGACGCCGCTCAGAAAGCCACTCTGATCGAACTGAATCGTGCCGGTGTTGGTCATACCGCCGCTGGTACCGGCGTCAGTCCCCGACCCCGTGGCGACGGTGAACGCGCCGGCGTTGGTGAAAACGTGGCCGTTGGCGTTGAACCCCACGCCGCCTCCGGCTCCGCCGCCGCTGCCGCTGCACCCGAACGCCGGGCAGGTCAGGGTGATTAAGCCCTTGTTGGTGAAGTCGCCCTGGAGGACCACATTCGTGTTGTTGCTTTCAGCGCTGATCGTCAGGCTCTGGTTCGACCGCATTTCCCCGGTCAGGTTGAAGCCACCGCCGGCCCGGACTTCACTCGTCCCCGTGCCGCTGTATTTCAGGCTGCCGCAGGGGATGAAGACGTCTTCGGTGGCGCCGTCGCCCTGCTCGAAGTTGAACACGCTGAGGACGCCGGTCCCGGTGCCGCTGATCGTCCCGTTGGCGTCGTTCTTGACGAACGGTTCGGTGCCGCCGCAGGAGCTTCCCTGGTTGATGACATTGCCGCCGTTGCCAACGCTGATGACACCCTGGTTCGTAACTTGGCCGCCCAACGCGGCCGAGTAGGGAGACCCGCCGCTGTTTTCGAAGGCGATCGTGCCGGTGTTGGTGATGACGCCGTCGATGACCGCGCCGGTGCCGGAGTTGGCGTTGACCCTGATCGTCCCCGCGTTGAGGAGCGGTTTGGCTCCGGTGCTGAGGTGAGCGCCGCCGCTCGACCCGCCGAGGCAGCCGGTGGGGAGCGGTTCGCAGGTGAGGTTCACCGTCGCCCCGGCGGCGATCGTGATCCCGGCCGGCTGCGCGTCGAGGTTCGTGTTCGGGCTCTGGGCCTTGATGGTCAGTATCGGCGTCGAGCCGGGGCCGCCGAGGGTCAGCGATCTGACATTGGCGCCGCTGGTCATCGTCACGATGTCGCTGCCGGCACTGGTGATGAAGGCGTCGCAGGAGGAGGTGGGAGCGCCGTTGCTCCAGTTGTTGTCGTCGTTGAAGTTGCCGCTGCCGCCGATCCAGGTCGTCGAGCTGCCGGGGTTGATCGGGCATGCCGCGGCCGAGGCCTTCGCGGGCAGGGTGACCACCGCCACGATCGCGATCAGGCCGGCCAAGCCGAGCCAAAGTTCGAGCGTGCGGCGGCCGTAATGACTGGTTGACGACCTCACCGGGCGCGACCGTATCAGGCACCCGGGCGTCCCGAGTATGAAACTCGCACCATTCGCGGCGACGCGCGCGCGTACCTATCGCGGCAGGCTGAACCGCACGCTGGTCCCGTGGGCGGCAGGCGCCAGCCAGATGCGCCCGCCGTGGCCCTCGACGATCGCACGGGAGACGGCGAGGCCGAGGCCGGCGCCGTCGGAGGAGCGCGAGGCGTCCTCGCCGCCGCGGAAGAAGGCTTCGAAGACCCGGTCGCGCTCGGAGGCCGGGATCCCGTCGCCGGTGTCGGCGACCTCGATCTCCACCTCCCCCCTCCCCGTCGTCGCCCGCACGGTGACGCTGCCGTCGGCGGGGGTGTGGCGGATCGCGTTGCGGATCAGGTTGAAGAGGACGCGCTGGATCTTCTCGGGGTCGGCCTGCGCCCGCAGCTCTTCGTCGCTCAGCTGGGTGTGGATCTCGACCCCCTTGGCGCCGGCCTCGGGCTGCATCGCCGCGACCGTCTCGTCGACAAGCATCCCCAGCTCGACCTGGCGGATCGACCACTCGATGTCGCCGGCCTCGATCCGGGAAAGCTCGAAGAGCTCGTCGATCATCGTGCTCAGCGAGTCGACGTTGGTCCGCATCGTCGCCAGGTAGCGGCGGCGGGTCTCCTCGTCGACAATCTCGTCGTCGACCGCCTCGATCAGCAGCTGCAGCGAGGCGAGCGGGGTGCGCAGGTCGTGGGAGACGGCGGCGACCATCTGCCGGCGGGTCGCCTCGGCCGCGTCGCGCGAGCGCTCGCGCTCGGCCAGCGCCGCGACCCGCAGGGTGACGACGCCGATTCCGAGCACCAGGATCGAGAAGAGCAACGCGTCGCGGTCGGACACATACATCATCCGCGCAGCCAGAAAGATCGCGACGAGGGTGGCGACGACGACCGCCGCCGTCATCACGGCCTGGCGGCGCAGCCCGCTCACGGCTGAAACCGGCAACCGACGCCCCAGACCGTCTGGATGAAGCGCGGGCGCTCGGGGTCGGGCTCGATCTTCGCCCGCAGGCGGCGGACGTGGACGGTGACGGTGCTGGTGTCCGAGAGCGGCGCCCCCCAGACCCGGTCCAGCAGCTGGTCGCGGGAGAACGCCTGGCCGGGGTTGGAGGCGAAGAACTCGAGCAGGTCGAACTCGCGCTGGCTGAGCTGGACCTCGGTGCCGTCGAGGGTGACGCGGCGGGCGCGGCCGTCGATCTCGAGGCCGTCGAAGCGCAACGGCTCGGCATCGGCCCCGGGCGGGTTGACCCGCCGCAGGACCGCGTCGACGCGGGCGACCAGCTCGCTCGGCGAGAACGGCTTGACGACGTAGTCGTCGGCGCCGTTGCGCAGACCGGCGAGCTTGTCCTCCTGCTCGCCCTTCGCGGTCAGCAGGATCACCGGCGTCGGGCCGTCCTCGCGCTCGCGCAGGTGGCGCAGGACCTGGAGGCCGTCGAGCTGGGGCAGCATCACGTCGAGGACGACCAGGTCGGGGCGCTGCTCGTCGGCGAGCCGAACCGCCTCCAGGCCGTCGGCGGCGGTCGTCGTCTCATAACCGGCCCGCTCGAGGTAGCGCGAGACGATCTCGCCGATCGTCGGCTCGTCGTCGACGACGAGCACGGTGCGGCGACCTTTGGGGTCTGCCATGGGCTCCATTGTCTCAGCGGCGACGCTCATCCGAAGGTGAAGGCGTAGCCGGAGATCCCTGGAGCGAATTCGAGGGTGAGGAG
>Ga0157378_10006333_pt1 | contig 10363 bp, 9 predicted proteins | sample M65metaG_FD_115309 | JGI IMG/M metagenome (GOLD analysis project Ga0157378, IMG submission 115309) | Miscanthus rhizosphere microbial communities from Kellogg Biological Station, Michigan, USA - M6-5 metaG | ecosystem: Host-associated > Plants > Roots > Rhizosphere > Soil | place: USA: Michigan...
ATCGTCGATCGCGAGCGCGAGATCGAAGCGTTTACGGCGCAGGAATATTGGTCGGTTGCCGCCACGCTGGAGCAGGACGGCACGTCGTTCACCGCGCGCCTCGTCAAGTGGAACGGCGACAAGATCGACCGCCTGACGATCGGTGCCGAAGGCGATGCGCTCAAGGCCAAGGCGGACGTCGAAAACGGCCGCTTCACCGTCCAGTCGGTCGAAACGAAGCCCGCGACGCGCAACCCGCCACCGCCGTTCACCACCTCAACCCTGCAACAGGAGGCCGCGCGGAAACTCGGATTCTCCGCCAGCCACACGATGCGCGTGGCGCAGGGCCTCTACGAGGACGGCGCGATCACCTACATGCGGACCGACGGTGTGCAGATGGACGGCAGCGCGATTTCGGCGGCGCGCAACGCGATCACCAATCGCTATGACGCCAGCTATGTCCCCGACAAGCCGCGCCACTATCAGACCAAGGCCAAGAACGCGCAGGAAGCACATGAGGCGATCCGGCCCACCGACTTCGCGAAGGATCACGCCGGATCGGGCGACCATGGCCGGCTCTACGACCTCATCTGGAAGCGCGCGATGGCGAGCCAGATGGCATCCGCCCGCATGGAGCGCACGACGATCGACTTGGCCGACGGGACGGGCCGGCACGGCCTGCGCGCGACCGGGCAGGTGGTGATCTTCCCCGGCTATCTCGCGCTCTACGAAGAAGGCACCGACGACAGCGAGGACGAGGACGGCCGCCGCTTGCCGCGGCTGCGCGACGGGGACGTGCCGGCCAAGCGCGACGTGACCGCCGAACAGCATTTCACTCAGCCGCCGCCGCGCTTTTCCGAAGCGTCGCTGGTCAAGCGACTCGAGGAACTCGGCATCGGCCGCCCCTCGACCTACGCCTCGACGATCCAGGTGCTTAAGGATCGCGACTACGTCCGCGTCGAGAAAAACCGCTTCTTCGCCGAGGAATCGGGGCGGCTGGTGACGGCGTTTCTCGAACGCTTTTTCGAGAAATATGTCAGCTTCGACTATACCGCCGGGCTGGAAGACGAACTCGACGAGATTTCGGGCGGGCGGGCGCAATGGCAGGCGGTGCTCGACGCGTTCTGGCGCGACTTCAAGCCGCGCACGTCGGAGGTGATGGAGTTCAAGCCGTCCGAAGTGACCGCGCAGCTCGACCAGTTCCTCGCGCCCTACCTGTTCCCGGCCAAGGCCGACGGCGGCGACCCGCGGCTGTGCCCCAATTGCGGGCAGGGGCAGCTGGCGTTGCGCGGCGGCAAGTTCGGCGCGTTCATCGCCTGCTCGAACTATCCGGACTGCAAATACACCCGCCGCTTCGCGCAACCCGGCGGGCCCGAAGGCGAGGATTCCGGGCCGGAAGGGCTGGGCAAGGATCCGGTGACCGGCTTGGAAGTCGAGCGCAAATCGGGGCGATTCGGGCCGTACATCCAGCTGGGCGAGGGCAAGGACGCCAAGCGCGCGTCGATCCCCAAGGATATTCCCGAACTCGATTTGGAATGGGCGCTCAAGCTGCTGAGCTTGCCGCGCGAGGTGGGTGCGCATCCCGAAACAGGCAACATCATCACCGCGTCGATCGGTCGCTACGGTCCTTATCTGGCGCACAACGGCAAATATGCCCGGCTGCAATCGACGATGGAGGTGTTCGAGACCGGCATGAATGCCGCCGTGGTCAAGCTGGCCGAGGCGGCGGCGAATGGCGGGCGGCCGGCGCGGGGCGCGCAGGCGCCGCTGAAGGTACTTGGCGCGCATCCCCGCACCGAAGCCGAGATCAAGCTGATGGAGGGGCGTTACGGCGCGTATGTCACCGATGGGACGACGAATGCTACACTGCCCAAGTCGATCGACAAGGACCAGCTGACGCTGGAGGAAGCCGCGCAACTGATCGATGCGCGCGCCGCGGCGGCGCCGCCCAAGGGCAAGCGCAAGGCGCCCGCGAAAAAGAAGACCGCGCCGAAGAAGAAGGCGGCGGCGAAGAAGGCGAAGGCGGACAGCTGAACGATAAAGTACTCCTGCGAAGGCAGGAGCCTAGGGTCGTGTAGCGCGAGCTACCCTGGGCTCCTGCCTTCGCAGGAGCACGGCGGTGAGAGCAAGCGAACCGCGGCCACCCTTGTAATGTAGGATTTCGACTGATCTACCCCGATCGATGCGCATCCTGTCGAACTCGCTTCTCGATCTCCGAGGCTCACCGGTTCGGTGCGGCGCCGCTGTGTCGCTTCGCGGTGGTGTCGGGGGCGGGATAGGAGCCTGGCCGCCGCATGGATGACGCGCGGTCGTCGCGCCCGTGGTACGCTGGTGGCGCGTTTGCGGCGTCTTGCAGGAGCGAACCGGGCGCAAATGACCAAAATCGCCGTCCGAGTGTGAACTTTGTGAACTTCGGGCGGATCGGCGCTTACGCCGCGCGGCGGCTCGTTTCGTTGAGGAACGCGCGGGCGGCCGCTTGCGCCATCGCGATTTCGCGCGCGGTCATCTCGTCGGCGACTTCGGCGCGGCAATATTGCGCCGCTTCATGGCCGCGGACCGCTGCCAGATTGAACCATTTGTGCGCCTCGATCAGGTCGATGTCCGCCCCCGACGTGCCGGTCGAATAGACCACGCCGAGCTCGTAATAGGCGTCCGGATCGCCGCGCATCGCGTCACGCAACCGGCTCTCGATCAGAAACTGCGCACTCTTCAGGCTGCTGCCCATCTCGCCAACCCCTTTATCCCTCTGGCTGGGGGCAGATTGGCCGGGCAGGGGTCAACAAATGGTTAATGCGATTTAACCGTGTTTTATGGGGAGGTTGTCGATCAACCGCGTGGTGCCCATGCGAGCCGCGGCCAGCAGCCGGCGCGGCCGCCCGGCGACCGGCGCACCGAGCGTCGCGGCATCGACCAACTCGACATAGTCGGTGACGAACCCAGCATCCGACAGCGACGTCATGGCGGCGGTTTCCCACGGCTCCCCCGCCTCGATCGCGCGCTTGGCCTCGGCCAGTGCGCGGGGCAATGCGGCGGCCCGCGACCGCTCGTCCGCCGACAGATAGATGTTGCGCGACGATAGCGCCAAGCCGTCTGCCTCGCGCACCGTCGGCACCCCGATAATCTCCAGCCCGAAATCCATATCGGTGACCATCCGCCGGATCACCGCGAGCTGCTGGAAATCCTTCTCGCCGAAATAAGCGGCGTCGGGCCGCACCTGGTTGAACAGTTTCGCCACCACGGTCGCGACCCCATCGAAATGCCCCGGCCGCGCCGCGCCGTCCTGACCTTCGCTGACCCCCAATACCGACACGATCGTTGCGAACCCCGCCGGGTACATCTCGTCGACACCGGGCATCCACAACAGGTCGCAGCCATGCGCGGTCAGCAGCGTGGTGTCGGCTTCAGCCGGGCGCGGGTAGCGCGACAGATCCTCGCCCGCACCGAATTGCCTAGGATTGACGAAGATCGACGCCACGACTTTCGCGCCGGTCGCCTTCGCCGCATCGACCAGCGCCATATGCCCGGCATGCAGCGCGCCCATCGTCGGCACGAGCGCGACGTGTGCCCCGCCGCTACGCAAATCGGCCACCGCGCGTCTCAAATCAGGCAGGCGATGGACGGTTTGCACGGGGACACGCTTTCGATAGAGGAACCTCCACGCCTCTAGGGTTCGGCAACAAGGTCAGCAACACGTGGCGAACAGCCGCACACACACCATCGTCTTCGCCAACGAAAAGGGCGGCACCGGCAAGTCGACCACCGCGGTCCATGTCGCGATCGCGCTGCAGGCGCGCGGGGCGCGGGTCGCGGCGTTCGATCTCGACCATCGCCAGCGCACCATGGCGCGTTACTTCGAAAACCGCCTGGCCACCGAAAAACGCACCGGGCGCGACCTGCCCACGCCCAAATTCGCCGCGCACGACGGCGAGAGCCTGGCGCGGTTCAGCGAGGTGATCGCGGAACTCGACCAGGGCGTGGATTTCCTGGTGATCGACACGCCGGGCCGCGACGACCGGTTCGGGCGGATGGCAGCGGCGCGCGCCGACACGCTGGTGACGCCGATGAACGACAGCTTCGTCGATTTCGACCTGATCGGTCAGGTTGATCCGGACAGTTTCAAGGTGACGCGACCGAGCTTTTATGCCGAACTGATCTGGGACGCGCGCAAGGCTCGTGCGAAAGCGGATGGCGTGACGATCGACTGGGTTGTCCTGCGCAACCGCCTACAGCACATCGAGGCGCGCAACATGCGCCGCGTGTCCGATGCGCTCGATCAACTGGCGAAGCGCGTCGGCTTCCGCATCATCCCGGGACTGGGCGAGCGCGTGATCTATCGCGAATTGTTCCCCAAGGGACTGACGATGATCGACAGCCGCGAATTCGGCGAAATGGGGCTCAGCCACGTCGCCGCGCGGCAGGAATTGCGCGAGATGATGGCCGCGCTCGCGTTGCCCGAGCCGGTGCTCCCGCTCTTCGCATGATGGCAAAGCTGTTCATCGCGCTCGCGGTGGCATGGGCCGGTTGGTGGCTGTGGCAGGGACCCAAAAAGGTCCATACCGCCGGCAAGCGCCCGCAAGGTGCGCCGCCACCTGTCCCGCAACCCGCCGATCAGCTCGCCGCGCTCGATATTCTCGGGCTCGACCGCCGCGCGAGCGATGCCGACATCCGCGCCGCGCATCGCCGTCTGCTGCTGGCGGTGCACCCCGATCATGGCGGCTCGGCCGAACTGGCGCAGCGCGTCAACGCCGCGCGTGACACGTTGCTCAAGCGGCAGGATTGAACTTTTCGTACCGCTCGCCGATTGGACGCGCCATGACCCATCGCTTCGACCCCTCCGCTTTGCGCGAATACGATATCCGCGGCATCGTCGGCAAAACGCTCTCGACTGACGACGCCCGCGCGATCGGGCGGTGCTTCGCAACCGTCGTTCGCCGCGCGGGCGGAACCCGCGTCGCGGTCGGACGTGACGGGCGGACTTCGTCGCTAGCGATGGAGGTCGCCCTCGTCGAGGGGCTGTTGGCGTCCGGCGTCGACGTCGTGCGCACGGGCATGGGCCCGACCCCGCAACTATATTATGCCGAGGCCGAGCTGGAGGTGGATGGCGGCATCCAGATAACCGGCAGCCATAACCCCGCCGAGTATAACGGCTTCAAGATGGTCCTGCAGCACCGCCCGTTTTTCGGCGAGGACATCCAGCGGCTCGGTCAAATGGCGGCGGAGGGTGACTGGGAAGAAGGCGAAGGAGAGGCGAGCGACGTCGACATCGTCGATGACTATGTCGGCCGGTTGATGGCGGGTTACGCCGGCGGCGCGTATCGGATCGGCTGGGACGCGGGCAACGGCGCCGCCGGCCCGGTGATCGAGAAGCTCGTGAAGCTGTTGCCGGGTGAGCATCACCTGCTGTTCACCGACGTGGACGGCAATTTTCCCAATCATCATCCCGATCCCACCGAAGAGAAAAATCTGGCGCATCTGAAAGCGCTGGTCGCCGACAAGAAGCTCGATTTCGGACTGGCGTTCGATGGCGATGGCGACCGGATCGGGGCGATCGACGGTCAGGGGCGGGTGATCTGGGGCGACCAGATTCTGTCCATTCTGGCCGAACCTGTGCTGAAGGAATTGCCCGGCGCGACGATCATCGCCGACGTGAAGGCGAGCCGGGCGTTGTACGACCGCATCGCCGAACTTGGCGGGACGCCGCTGATGTGGAAGACCGGGCATTCGCTCATCAAGACCAAAATGAAGGAAACCGGGTCGCCGCTGGCCGGCGAAATGTCCGGCCACATTTTCTTCGCGCACGATTTCTACGGCTTCGACGACGCGCAATACGCCGCGGTCCGGCTGATCCGCGCGGTGCACATGATCGGCAAGTCGATGACCGACATCAGGAGTGCGATGCCGGCGATGGTCAATACGCCCGAGATGCGTTTCCAGGTCGACGAAAGCCGCAAGTTCGCGGTGGTCGACGAAGTGCTCGATCGGCTCGAGGCGGGCGGCGCCGACGTCGACCGCACCGACGGCGCGCGCGTGACCACCCCCGACGGCTGGTGGTTGCTCCGCGCGTCGAACACGCAGGACGTGCTGGTCGCCCGCGCCGAGGCCACGGACCAGCCCGCGCTCGACCGCCTGCTCGCGCAGATCGACGCGCAACTCGCGGCGAGTGGGTTGGAACGCGGACCGCAGGCCGGGCACTAACTGGCATTTAGCGGCGGAAACGCCCATCTAGCCCGGATGCCGTCACCGCCCTCCATCATCCGTGTCGTCGATCTGGAGACTACTGGTGAAACCCCGGCGGCCCATGGCGTGTGCGAGGTTGGGTGGCAGGACGTCGCGCTGGGCGCGGACGGCCGCTGGAAACTTCACGGCGACGGCGGCAGCCGGCTGATCAATCCGGGCCGGCCGATCCCGCCGATCACCCAGGCGATCCACCATATCCTCGACGAGCAGGTCGCCGATGCTCCCTTGTGGTTCGACGCCGCGCGCCCGGTGCTCGATCCCTATCCGCGCCGACTCGCGCTCGCCGCGCACCGCGCCGATTTCGAGATGAAATTCTGCACCCCGAACATGACCCACGGCGCCGAATGGATTTGCACTTGGAAGTGCGCGATGCGGCTGTGGCCCGACAGCCCGAGCTTTTCGAACCAGGTGCTGCGGTATTGGCGCAAGCCCGACGGGATCGATCACGAACGCGGCCTGCCCGCGCATCGCGCCTTTCCCGACGCGTACGTCACCGCGTTCCACTTGCGCGACATGCTCAACGAGGCATCGGTCGAACAATTGCTCGACTGGTCGCGCCAGCCCGGCTTGTTGCCGCGTGTGCGCTGGGGGCCCGACCGCGGCAAGGACTGGCGCGAAATCCACGAAGACAGCCTGGCGGGGTTCCTGACCGATCGCGACCCGGACGTCCGCTTCACCGCCGAGACCGAGGTCGCCCGGCGGCGCGGTGGTGGCACGGTGGGGCGGCCCAATCTGCAGGGTCTGTTGCTCTAAACAGGCTGACACAGATCAAGGCAGTGTTTCTGGCATTTCGTTTCGCCCCCGGCTAGGGCAGCCGCGATGTCGGGCGTAGTGTTGAAACGACTTGGAGCGCCCGAAGGGCTCGCGCGGCGGTTTCTCGTCACCTGCATGATCGTCGGGTTCGGCGCGCTGATCCTGGCGACCGCGGGCGCCGCATGGGTGACGTCGAGGAACGCCGAACATACCCGCTCGGTCAACCATACGTATCAGGTCGAGGTAGCGATCGCCCAGCTGCGCGGTATGGTCGAACAGACCGAAACCGCACGGCGCGGCTATCTGTTGACCGGCCTGCCCGCCTATCTCGACAATCAGCGCGAGGCGGTCGTCGAGATCGGGCCGATCGTCTACGACATCGCGAAGCTGACCGCCGACAATCCGCGCCAAGCGGTGCACCTTGCCGACCTCCGCCGGCGGCTGGCCGACATGCAGCAGCAGCAGGAGAATACAATCGGACTGGTGCTGTCGGGAAAGCGCGGCGAGGCGGCCGTGTCGTTCACCGGCGAAACCAGCGCACGGCGGTTGCGCGGCATTCGCGATACGCTGACCGCGATGTCCGCCGAGGAGCACCGCTTGCTGACGGAGCGCGACGCGGAGCAGCAGGCCAATATCCGCGCCTTTTATATCATCCTGGCGGGGGCGGGGGTACTGATCCTGCTGGTTGCGACCGTCTCGATTGCGACAGTGATGCGCTACACCAAAGACCTCGGCGCGGCGCGCGACCGGCTGCAATTGCTCAACACCGATCTGGAAGGGGCGGTTGCCGAGCGCACCGCAGATCTCACCCGCGCCAACGACGAGATCCAGCGCTTCGCCTATATCGTCAGCCACGATCTGCGCAGCCCGCTGGTCAACGTGATGGGTTTCACCGCCGAACTCGATGCGGCGCGCGCATCGCTCGCCGAACTGGTGACCCGCGCCGATGAGGCCGCACCCGGCATCGTCACCGACGAAGCGCGGCTGGCGGCGACGGAGGATTTGCCGGAGGCAATCGGCTTCATCCGCGGATCGACGCAAAAGATGGATCGCCTGATCAACGCGATCCTCAAGCTGTCGCGCGAGGGGCGACGGGTGCTGACCCCCGAACCGCTCGATCTGGCGGAGGTCGCGGGCGGGGTGCGCGATTCGCTGTACCAACAGGCCGAGCAGCGCGGCGCGGAGATTGCGGTCGAACAGCCGCTGCCCGACCTCGTCAGCGACCGTGTCGCGATCGAGCAGGTCCTGTCTAACCTGGTCGAGAATGCGGTCAAATATCTGTCCCCGGACCGCGCTGGGCGGATCACCATCGGGGGCCATGCCCGGGGGTCGCGGCGCATCATCGAAGTCGCCGACAACGGCCGCGGCATCGCACCGCAGGATCACGACCGCGTGTTCGACCTGTTCCGCCGATCGGGCCAGCAGGACCAGCCGGGCGAGGGCATCGGGCTCGCGCACGTCCGCGCGCTGGTCTATCGGCTTGGCGGCACGATCGACCTTTCCTCAACCCTCGGCGAGGGTAGCGTCTTCCGCGTCAACCTCCCCGCCACGCTTGCAGAAACGGGATCACAGCCATGAACGACCATCGCAGTGTCTCGATCGTCATGATCGAAGACGATGAGGGCCACGCCCGCCTCATCGAAAAGAACATTCGCCGCGCCGGCATCCTGAACGACATCAGTCACTTCACCGACGGCACGACCGCGCTCGATTATCTGTTCAAGCATGCCGACGGCCCCGCCCTCAACGGCCCGGCGCTCGTCCTGCTCGACCTCAACCTGCCCGACATGTCGGGGACCGACATCCTGACGAAGATCAAGGCCGAGGGCTCGCCGCTCAGGCGCACCCCCGTCGTCGTCCTGACCACGACCGACGACAAGATCGAAATCCAGCGCTGCTACGATCTCGGGTGCAACGTCTACATCACCAAGCCGGTCAATTACGAAAGCTTCGCGCAGGCGATCCGTCAGCTTGGGCTGTTCCTGTCGGTGATCCAGGTGCCCGAGGTCGAGGGCTGAGGCGATGCCCGATAATTTGCGCCGCCTGCTGTATATCGACGACGATCACGGCCTGTGCCGACTGGCGCAGCGCGCCCTGTCGCGGCGCGGATTCGAGGTAACGTGCGCGCATGGCGGCGCCGACGGTGTCGCGCTCGCGACCGATACCGCCTACGATCTGATCGCGGTCGATCATTACATGCCGGAAATGGACGGGCTGGCGACGCTGCGGGCGTTACGTACCCTGCCGTCGCCGCCGCCGGTCGTCTACGTGACGGGGTCCGAAGAGGGCCCGGTCGCGGTCGCCGCGCTGAAGGCGGGGGCGGCGGACTATGTCGTGAAGACGGTCGGCGAGGATTTCTTCGACCTGCTTGCCGCCGCGCTCGACAATGTCCGCGAACGCGCCGCGCTCGAACGCGACAAGGTGGCCGCGGAGGAGCAATTGCGCGCGTCGAACGCCCGGCTCGAGGCATTGCTGCGCGAGGTCAATCACCGCGTCGCCAACTCGCTGCAACTGGTGACCGCGATGGTCCGGCTGCAGTCCAATTCGCTGGCCGATCCCGCCGCGCGCGAGGCGCTGGCCAATACCGAACGCCGGATCGACGCGATCGCGCAGGTCCATCGCAGCCTCTATACCGCCGACGACGCCGAGGGCGTCGATATGAAGGATTACCTTCAGGCGTTGGTCGACGAACTCGGCGAGGCGTGGGCGAGCGAGAAACCCAAACGCGCACTAACTCTCACAGCAGACTCGATCCTTCTCACCGCCGACCGTGCGGTATCGCTGGGCGTGATCGTCAACGAGCTGGTCTCCAACGCTTTCAAATACGCCTATGGTCCGGCCGGGCCGGGCGAGGTGCGCGTATCGTTGACCCGCGACGAGGGCGCGTTCCTGCTGGCGGTCGAGGATGACGGCGTCGGGCTCGGACCCACCCCGCGGACGCAAGGGTCGGGCCTGGGCAGCCGTCTGGTCGGCGCGATGGCCAAGAGCCTGCAGGGCGCGGTCGAATATGATTCGCCGGGCCAGGGCCTGCGCGCGACGTTGCGCGGGGCGATTGCCTAGCGACGCGCTCGCCCGCCTGTGCTGAAAGTCGCGGCATGAAGTATCGCACCATCGGCAGCAGCGACCTCAACGTGTCCGAAATCTCGCTCGGGTCGTGGCTGACGTTCGGCGTCGGGCTCGAAGAGGATCGCGCGCGCGCCTGCCTCGATCGCGCGTTCGATCTGGGCATCAACTTCATCGATACGGCCAACAAATACGGTCGCGGCAAGGCGGAAAGCGCGCTGGGCAGGATGCTCGCCGGCCGGCCGCGCGATTCGTACGTGCTGGCGACGAAGGTCTATTTTTCCATGGGCGATGGTGACCGGGGCCTGTCGCGCCACCAAGTCCTGAAACA
>Ga0157378_10006334_pt1 | contig 10360 bp, 9 predicted proteins | sample M65metaG_FD_115309 | JGI IMG/M metagenome (GOLD analysis project Ga0157378, IMG submission 115309) | Miscanthus rhizosphere microbial communities from Kellogg Biological Station, Michigan, USA - M6-5 metaG | ecosystem: Host-associated > Plants > Roots > Rhizosphere > Soil | place: USA: Michigan...
CATGCCTATAAATGATATGGTTAAGATCAAAGTATGCCGCCAAAGTGGCTATCGTGCAGGTATCTACTGCGATGAAACCTATGATATGTGGGTACCGAAAAGCGGGCTGAAAGCGGCCGTTTGCCCATGGCACCTGCCTGTGCACCTGGATAAAACCGGCAAATGGCAGGTAACCGGCGATTGCGAAGCACCATCGAACATGATCACCAAAAACTGGTTTGTGCTGCCGCCATCGATGGAGTACTATTATAAAACGAAAAACTACCAATACCGTCCGCTACCTCCTTTCAGGCCGGATTGTGCCCTGGCCACCAAAAGCAGTCCGATGGAAGTGATTTACCCAAAAGAAGGCGCAAAAGTTTATGTGCCGCTGGAAGTTGACGGCAAACGAGGCCGGATGGTTTGCAACGCTGCTCACCGGCAGCCGGGTATCAAAATATTCTGGCATCTGGATGATAAATATATATGCGAAACGACCGACTTTCACCAAATGTCGCTGGACCCGCCGGTAGGTCCGCATAAACTGACTTTGGTTGATGCTAATGGCAATACGGTACAGATTAATTTTGAGGTGCTTGGGAAATAGTGAATAGTTACCAGGTGCTTGCAATCAGTTGCATGGCGGGTGCGCACAAACTAAAATTCATTATCTTGCCTTGATCTTATAGAGAAACGAAAAATGCTTGAACAATACGACCTGCATAACCTGATGGTGCTTGACATTGAAACTGTACCGCAATACAGCAGTCATGACGAAGTGCCGAAAAACATGCAGAAATTGTGGGACCTGAAAACCCAATATGCACGCAAGGAAGAAACCGCGGCAGAATTTTATGGACGCGCGGGCATCTGGGCTGAGTTTGGCAAGATCATTTGCATATCCGTCGGCATATTTACGAGGGGGAAGAATACGGGGTTAAGGGTGAAGTCCTATTATTCGCATAATGAAAAGGAATTACTGATCAAATTTGCCGACCTGCTGCATTCGCAACCATCATCTCTTATTTTATGTGCTCATAATGGTAAGGAGTTCGATTTTCCCTATATCTGCCGCCGTATGCTGATCAACGGGATAGCATTCCCGCCGCAGTTGGAAATTACCGGTAAAAAGCCCTGGGAGATCAATCATCTGGATACGATGGAACTATGGAAATTCGGCGACTACAAAAACTTCACCTCCTTAAGTTTACTAACTGCTATATTCAATATCCCTACTCCCAAAGATGATATTGACGGCAGTATGGTCGGAAAAGTTTATTGGGAGGATAACGACCTGGAACGCATCAGTATCTATTGCCAAAAAGATGTGGTGGCTACAGCCCAGTTGATCCGCCGTTATCGCGGAGAAGAATTGATAACAGACGATTTTATAACACTGGTTGGGGAATAATGCTGCAGGTAAACAATTTAAAAGTTCAGTTTAAAACACAAAACGGTACAGTCGACGCCGTTAAGGGCAGCTCGTTCATCCTAAAAAAAGGTGAAACCATAGGCATTGTGGGCGAATCCGGTTCAGGCAAATCTGTTACTTCATTAGCAATTATGCGCTTGCATGACAATGCCAATACCGTCATCAGCGGAGAGGTTTTGTTTAATGATGCTGATATTCTCCGGCTTTCGGAGAACGACATGCGCGATATGCGCGGCAACCGGATTGCTATGATCTTCCAGGAACCGATGACCTCGCTCAATCCTGTTTTAACGTGCGGCCACCAGGTAACCGAAGCAATACAGCTTCACTTAGGTTCAAATAAAAAAGAAGCTAAAGAAAAAGCTATTCAACTATTTAACGAGGTGCAGCTGCCGCGACCGGAGGCAATGTTCGACAGTTATCCGCATCAATTATCCGGCGGACAAAAGCAAAGGATCATGATCGCGATGGCGCTGTCCTGCGACCCGGAGATACTGATAGCCGATGAGCCTACAACGGCTTTGGACGTAACCGTGCAAAAAACCATTATCGAGCTATTGCAAAGGCTAAAGGCAGAACGTAACATGAGTTTGATCTTCATTTCGCACGATTTGGGTGTAGTAAGTGAGATAGCCGACCGGGTGATCGTAATGTACAAGGGCGAGATAGTAGAAGAAGCCGCAACGAAAACTATCTTCTCTAACCCCCGGCACCCCTACACCAAGGGTTTGCTGGCCTGCCGCCCTTCGCCGGAGCACCATTTGAAAAAGCTGCCGGTTGTAGCTGACTTTTTGAGTGAGACTGAACGGAATGAAGTATCTATTGAAAAAATACGGAAAGAATATGCTTATAAACCGGATGAAATAAAAGCGCGCAGGAAGGACTTGTATGTAAAGGAACCTATCTTAAAGATCAATGAGTTATGTACCTGGTTCCCGGTAAGATCAGGCTTGTTTGGCAAAAAGAAAGAGGTTGTAAAAGCCGTCAATAAAGTCAGTTTTGACGTTTATCCGGGCGAGACTTTAGGTTTGGTAGGCGAATCGGGCTGTGGAAAATCCACGTTAGGCCGTAGTATCTTAAGGCTGATAGAACCTACTTCAGGCGGTGTCAATTTTGAAAATACAGACCTTCGCAACCTGGGTAAGCAGGACATGCGTAATATGCGGCGCGATATCCAAATCATTTTCCAGGATCCTTACTCCTCTTTAAACCCCCGCCTTACCGTTGGCGATTCATTGATGGAACCCTTACAGGTGCATCAGCTTTATGATAATAATACCAAACGCAAGAAAAGGGTATTGGAACTATTGGAACGGGTAAACCTTCTGCCCGAGTATTTCAACCGTTATCCGCATGAGTTTTCAGGCGGCCAGCGTCAGCGCATTGTGATAGCGCGAGCATTGGCATTGCATCCCAGGTTTATCATTTGTGATGAATCGGTATCAGCGCTGGACGTATCTGTTCAGGCACAGGTATTGAACCTTATCCGCGAACTGCAACAGGAATTTAACCTGACTTATATTTTTATCTCGCATGATCTTTCTGTCATCAAGCACATATCCGACCGGGTTATGGTGATGAACAAAGGCGAGATCATCGAGACCGGTGACCCGGATGAAATCTATTATCATCCCAAAATGGAATATACGAAGAGATTGATTGAGTCGATACCGGGTTCTAAGTCGTAAGTCCTGAGTACTTAGTCTTGGGTGGTGTGGTATCCCGGACTTGAGACTTAGGGCTTCGGACTTAAGACTTATTACAGTAACTTTGACATTATTAAAATCTATCTATGTCTAAAAAGAAAAACAATTCTTCCATTAAACTGGTGCTCACCCGGTTGGTGCTGGATGTATTTGAAAAAAACGGCAATGCGCCGCTTAATTATAAACAGGTTTCAGCCCAGTTAAATATACACGACACTGATTCGCGGGAAACCATTCTTGAAATATTAAAAGAGGAAGCTAAAAAAAGCACCCTTAAAGAAGTATCACCCGGTAAATTCCAGCTTCTCGAACTCAAAACTTTCATTGAAGGTATAGTTGATCTGACCAATGATGGCTCGGCCTATATTGTTACGGATGACAAGGATGAGACCGATATCTATGTAGCACCGCGTAAGCTTAGAAACGCCCTTAACGGTGACCGGGTAAAGGTTTACGTTTATGCCAAAAGCAAAGGATCGCGCCAGGAAGGCGAGGTAATAGAGATATTGCAGCGGAATAAAATGGAGTTTACCGGTATTTTAAAAGTATCGGAACGCTTTGCCTTTTTCATTCCCGACGACCGCAAGATGATGCATGATATTTTTATCCCGCTGAGCGACCTAAACGGGGCAAAAAACGGTATAAAAGCGGTGGCGGAGATCACCGACTGGCCTGCGGGCGCTAAAAATCCGATAGGGCGTATCAAACATGTTTTAGGTGTGCAGGGTGAGAATGATACGGAAATGAACGCCATTCTTGCTGAATATGGCTTTCCGCTATCATTTCCAAAAGAAGTTGAATATGAGTCAGGAGAAATTCCGGATATAATATCAAACGAAGAGATCGCAAAGCGCCGTGATTTCCGTGAGACATTGACCTTTACCATCGACCCCTTTGACGCCAAAGATTTCGACGATGCAATCTCCTTCAAAGTTTTGCCGAACGGGCATTACGAAGTTGGTGTCCATATCGCCGACGTGTCCCATTACATCCAGCCTGATTCAGCCCTGGACAAAGAAGCGCTTGATCGGGCTACATCGGTTTACCTGGTGGACAGGGTAATACCTATGCTTCCTGAAAGGCTTTCAAATGGCTTATGTTCATTACGACCTAAAGAAGATAAACTGACTTTCGCCGCCGTATTTGAACTGGATGAAGAGGCCCATGTGGTTAATGAATGGTTCGGCAAAACAATTATTCATTCCGACAGGCGCTTTACTTACGAGGAGGTGCAGCAGATCATCGAAGATAAAGCCGGTGAGTTTGACCAGGAGATATTAAAACTGAATGCGCTCGCCTATAAGCTGCGCGACCGAAAATTCAAAAACGGAGCTATCAGCTTTGAAACTACCGAAGTTAAATTCAAGCTTGATGAACAGGGCAAACCTATTGGCGTATATGTGAAAGAACGTAAAGACGCCCACAAATTGATAGAAGACTTTATGCTGCTGGCAAACCGCAAGGTGGCCGAATTTGTAAGCAAGATGGGTAAAGGCAAGCATAAATATACTTTCGTTTACCGCACGCACGATTCGCCAAAACCTGACGCACTGGCTAGTTTCGCGCAGTTTGCTGCAAGGTTCGGTTATCGCATCAGCACAAAATCCGACAAGGAAACAGCCAAATCGCTCAACTTTTTGATGGAAGATGTCGAAGGTAAAAAAGAACAGAACGTATTAACACACCTCGCCATCCGTTCCATGGCAAAGGCTATTTATACCACCAAATCCAGTAGCCACTACGGTTTGGCATTTGATCATTATACCCACTTCACCTCTCCTATCCGCCGTTACCCGGATGTGATGGTGCACCGGTTACTGTTCCACTATCTTAATCGAGGGCAATCGGCCAATGATGCCTACTATGAAAAATTGTGCCAGCACTGTTCGCAAATGGAAAAGAAAGCGGCTGATGCTGAACGTGCTTCCGTTAAATACAAACAGGCCGAATTCCTGAAGGACCAGGTAGGGAGCATTTATACCGGCATTATTTCAGGCGTCACCGAATGGGGTATGTATGTGGAGATTATTGAGAACAAATGCGAGGGCATGATACGCCTGCGCGAAATTGCCGATGATTTTTACACTTTGGACGAGAAGAATTATGCCATCATCGGTCAGCGTAAAAAGAAGGTTTACCGCCTGGGCGACGAGGTTAGAATCAAGGTAAAAAATGTCGATCTTACCAAAAAGCAGATCGATTTCGCATTGGTGCAGGAGTAATCTATATTTGCCCAGCTTTTAAACATGACGACACTTACAGATCTGCAGGATATTATTAACAAAGAAGTCGAACAGCTTGATTTTCCTGTTTACCCGGCAGACTTATATGAGCCGATAAAATACATTTTGGCCTTAGGCGGCAAACGCATACGCCCGGCCCTGCTCTTAATGTCATGCGATATGTTTGGCGGCGACGTTAATAAAGCCATTGCCCCTGCCCTGGCTATCGAGGTTTTCCATAATTTCACGCTGATGCATGATGATATTATGGACAATGCTCCGTTGAGGCGTGGGAATATCACTGTGCATGAAAAGTGGAACCAAAACGTGGCTATCCTCTCGGGCGATGTGATGCTGGTAAAAGGCTACGAACTGATGATGCAGGTGGACGACAGTGTGCTGCGACCCATCATGAATATCTTCAACGAAACGGCTACGGGCGTTTGCGAGGGTCAGCAGATAGACATGGAGTTTGAGACCCGTAATGATGTGCACATTGATGAATACATCAACATGATACGCCTTAAAACGGCAGTTGTGCTGGGCGGAGCATTGAAGATCGGTGCATTAATTGCCGGTTCAACAGACCAGGACGCTATTTTGCTGCAATCATTTGGCGAACAGCTCGGTGTGGCTTTCCAATTGCAGGACGACATACTGGATGTATACGGAAATCCCGAAAAATTTGGCAAACAGGTTGGCGGCGATATCCTGTCCAACAAAAAAACCTTTCTGCAGATCAACGCGCTTGAATTAGCCAATGAAACTCAATCATCCGAACTGAATAAATGGTTCTCGGGGACCGATTTCCCGGCAAAGGAAAAGATTGAAGCCGTTACCGGTATATACGACCAATTAAATATCCGCCACTATGCCTGGGAAACCATGCACGCTTATGCCAGTAAAGCTTTTGAAGCGCTGGATGCCATCAGCCTGCCTGATGCCTCCAAACAATACCTGCGCGACTTTGCCGACGGATTGATGGTGAGAGAGAATTGAGTATATTTAGGGGATGAAAAAGACCTTATTATTTTTTTTGCTAATTGCGTCTGCAATAGTTGCCCGCGCACAACAAACTTCAACCCCAAAACATGGCGATCCAAATGCCGAAATATCGATACCAGAGCCTCTGGGCGATAGTAATCAAAAGCCTTTGGATGACCCGAATAAAATCTATACCGAGGTTGAACAGGCCCCGACTTTTGTTGGTGGAATGGATAAGTTTTACAATTATTTAAAGACAAATCTCAAATATCCCGCTAGTGCTAAGGCAAACAATACAGAGGGAAAAGTATTTCTTAGGTTCGTTGTTGAAAAAGATGGATCATTTACCGATATAAAGGTTTTACGTGGTATATCGCCCGACTGCGACGCAGAAGCTATAAGGCTAATGAAAGCATGCAGGCACTGGAGGCCCGGAATACGAAACGGCAGGCCAGTGCGCGTTGCCTATACGGTACCTATCGTTTTCCAATTATCTGAATAATCCATAATACGAAAATTGACAATATTTATTCATGAAAAAGACCCTGCTCGTTTTTTTGTCTTTTATTCCAATATTAGTTGCTCACGCCCAGCAGCCTCCACCACCGCCACTCCCGGCAAAACATGCTGACCCTGATGCAGAAATAAGGATAGATGAACCCGTCAGTGCCCCATCTGATACAGGCAAGATATTTACTGCAGTGGAACAGGAACCTGGTTTTCCCGGAGGGATCAGTCGCTTTTATCAATACCTGGGACAAAATATTCGTTATCCGGCTGATGCGGTTAAAAAACATAAAGAAGGCAAAGTATTTGTAATATTTGTTGTTGAGAACAGCGGCTATATATCTAATGCTAAGGTATTGAAGGGCGTGTCGCCTGATATCGACGCAGAAGCCTTGAGAGTTGTGAGTGCTTCGCCCAGATGGACACCAGCCATACAAAACGGCAGACCGGTGAGGGTGCGGTTTAGTATTGGGATAAACTTTTCACAGCCTAAACAGGATACTGCCGCGGATAGAAGGCGAATGGATTCAATACTTAATTTACCGGCCGATAAAAAGATTTTTACAGCAGTCGAACAGCAGCCCTCTTATCCCGGTGGAATGGGGAAATTTTATGATTATATTGCAAAAAATCTAAAATATCCGGCTGTAGCCAAAGAAAACAATATCAAGGGGCAAGTAAGTGTAACTTTTGTAGTGGAAAGGGATGGCAGCCTGGCAGAAGCAAGGGTTATCGGAAGTCTATCGCCCGAGACAGATGCCGAGGCGATACGGCTGATCAAAGAGTGTCCAAAGTGGAATCCGGGGATGCAAAATGGAAGAGCTGTGCGGGTACAATACGCCCTGCCCATTAAATTTGTTCTACCTCAATAAAGATACAATGTATAAAGTATTAACTCTTCTGGCTGTATTGCTGGCAACGCAGGTACCAGCCCAAACCCTCACCTCCGGCGGCAAACTAAAACCCGAACAGGCTATTATGGATGTCCGGCATTACACCATCGCTTTAAGTATTGATTTTACACAGCGTTCCATTGAAGGATATACGGTGATTGATGTGGTTATGGCAAAACCAGCCCAGGTATTGCTTTTTGATCTGCTTGATTCGTTGAATGTGCACAGTGTTTTGGTGAACGGCAAAAAAGAAGCTTTTGATTATAAAAACAAACTGATCACCGTCCATTTAGATAAGGAGCTTCAGGCTGGTAATACGAGTGTAAAGGTATTTTATGGTGGCAAGCCGCATGTGGCGCGCAACCCGCCATGGGATGATGGCTTTACGTGGACGAAAGACTCTACCGGGCACCAATGGATGGCTATAACTGCTGAGGGTGCCGGCGGTAAATTATATTATCCATGCAAGGACCACCCCTCCGACGAGCCAAACGAGGGTGTAGATATGCTGATCAGTGTACCGAAGGATTTGGTGGTTGCAGGTCCGGGAGTATTGCAAAATGTAAAGAAGCGTGGCGAAACAGCCACCTATCACTGGAAAACGAATTACACCATCAATAATTACAGCATCCTGTTCAATGTGGGTGATTATACGGTGTTTAGTCGTCCTTACACCACTGTGAATGGCACTAAAACTACGGTGCAGTTTTATGTATTGAGTGAACATGCCGCTCAGGCGGAGCATTTCCTGGATGTTTTTGTAAAGACCATTCATGAGCAGGAGAAATATTTTGGTGAATACCCTTTCGCCAAAGAAAAAATAGCGATGGTGGAAACGCCGCACCTGGGTATGGAACATCAAACCATGGTGGCCTATGGTAATAAATTCCGTTATACGAAAATTGGCGGTGAAGATTACGACTGGCTCATGCACCACGAGTTTGGGCACGAATGGTGGGGCAACAAGGTAACGGCTAAGGACTGGGCCGATTACTGGATACATGAGGGTATATGCTCATTCGGTGATGCTTTGTATACCCGCGAGTTTGAAGGCGAAGCAGCTTACAATAAAATATTTCAGCGAAGTATTTTCGGTATACAAAATAATCTTCCCGTTGTGCAGCACCCTGATATGGACGAAGAGGCTGCCTATATCAATGATATCTATTCAAAAGGCGCCTTCTTTATGCACACGTTGCGCTATGTGATGGGCGACAGCCTGTTTTTTCCGGCTTTAAAAAAGTTTGTAACCAGTCCGCAATATACTTATGATAATTTGGTAAGCACGGATGATGTAGAACAATTCTTTACCAAAGAAGCCGGGCGCGACCTGAAGCCGCTCTTCGATCTTTACCTGCGAACAACAGACAAGCTGGATGTGCATATCAAAACGCTGCCCGGTAATAAATACCTGGTTCAATTGCAAAATATCGGTATCCAGTTGCCATTGGATATTACCGCTGATGGGGTTACTAAACGGGTAATGGTCGATAAAAAGGGATTGAGAATCGATAGTAAATCGTTGCCGGTGATTGATCCGGAGGTGTTTTATATTAAGAAGGTAATCATCGAATGAAAACTAAACTGATTCTTACTTTGGCACTAATCTCTGTTTTTTACCTGGCAAAAGCACAAAAGGCTGATACGTTGAATGCCAGTAAAGAAGACAAAATTTATACGGCTGTTGAAAGGGAGCCTCAATTCCCGGGAGGCATGAGTAATTTTTATACCCTGCTGGCTAAAAGCATTCATAATCTGGGGCCTAATGAAAGAGAAGCAAGGACTAAAATTCTTATCCGCTTTGTTGTGGAAAAAGATGGCAGTCTGAGCAATATCAAAGTATCGTCTGCCAGCATGGGGACTAACATGGTTGAAGAAGATGTCAATTCCCCGTTTTATAAAGACATAGCAACTATCCTCAGGCTGTCCCCCAACTGGAGACCTGGGATTCTGAACGGTCGCCCGGTAAGGTGTCAGTATGCAGCGCCAGTCAGGATAAACCTGGCTACAAATGATAACTGATATTTCTTAACGCGAAAAAGCCTGTCTGTTACATAACAGACAGGCTTTTCTATTTTATTTGTTTGGATAACTTATTCAGCAGAATCCGCTTTCTTTGCTTTTGGGGCAGCAGCTTTCTTTGCCTTTGGAGCTACTTCTTCAGTTGCTTCAGCAGCAGGTGCAGCTTCTTTGGCTGGTTTTGCAGCAGGCGCCTCAGCTACCGGAGCGGCTTCAACAGCCTTTGGTGCAGCTTTAGCAGCAGGTTTTGCTTTTGGTGCCTCAGCTACAGGCTCAGCCTTAACCGGCACTACTGAAACGTATGAACGGTTATCGGCTTTCTTTCTGAAAACTACGATACCATCAGCCAAAGCGAATAAGGTATGATCTTTACCTACGCCTACGTTAAGGCCGGGATTGTGCGGGGTACCACGCTGACGAACGATGATGTTACCGGCTAATGCAGGCTGACCACCAAATATTTTGATACCCAAGCGTTTGCTATGTGACTCACGACCGTTCCGGGAACTACCGGCCCCTTTTTTATGTGCCATTTCTTATATTTTTTATAAGCCTTTTAACGGGCTAAGTTTAAAACCTTAATTATAAATTGATACCTGTGATCTCGATCTTGGTAAA
>Ga0157378_10006340_pt1 | contig 10354 bp, 11 predicted proteins | sample M65metaG_FD_115309 | JGI IMG/M metagenome (GOLD analysis project Ga0157378, IMG submission 115309) | Miscanthus rhizosphere microbial communities from Kellogg Biological Station, Michigan, USA - M6-5 metaG | ecosystem: Host-associated > Plants > Roots > Rhizosphere > Soil | place: USA: Michigan...
GAACCCCCATGGTCTAATGACCACAGGCTTCTGAGACCTGCGCGTCTACCAATTCCGCCACTTTCGCATGTCGAGCGGGGACCGAGATTCTCGGTTGCTCGCTGTGGAATGTCAATCGGCTGCGTCGTATTCCTATCTCCGATCGCGCAAAGGAGCTATCCTCCTCGTGCCGGATATCTGCCGAGAACCTTCCATGCCGCCGACCGAAGCCGTCTCCGCGATGACGGAGCGCGCGAAACCTACCGTCGTTCCCCCGCCGGAAAACGTCGCTGCCGAGATCTGGAATCTCCCGAACTCGCTGACGCTCTTCCGCATTTTTCTCGTGCCCTTCCTGGTGGTCGTTCTTCTGACGCGCTATTCGAATTACCTCGGGCTGGCCATCTTCTTCGTCGCCGCGATTACCGACTACTTCGACGGCTACCTGGCCCGCAAGTACAACAAGATGACCCGGCTCGGCGCGCTGCTCGATCCGATCGCGGACAAGCTGCTGATGTCGGCGGCCTTCATCTCGCTCATCGAGCTCGGCCTGGCGCGGGCCTGGATGATCGTCATCATCATCGGCCGCGAGTTTGCCGTCTCCGGCCTGCGCTCGATCGCCGCGCAGCATGGCGTCACCATCGCCGCCTCGCCGCTCGGCAAGACCAAGATGGTGGCGCAGGTCGTGGCCATCGCCCTGCTGATCGTCGGCTACGAGCTCGGCGAGTTCCGTTTCATCGGCGAGCTGGCGCTCTGGGTGGTGATGCTGTTCGCGCTGGTCTCCGGCGTCGATTACTTCATCAAGTTCTCAAGGGCGGTGCTGAGACCAGAGTCGCGATCGTCGGACTGAGAGTCCGACCTACGTTTCGGGCGTCTCTTCCAGCGCTTCCAGATTGCCGAGAATCGATTCGATGCGATCGCGAATCTCGCTCCGCTCGCGCTTGAAGCGCTCGTTGTCTTCTTCGAGCGTCGAGGCGCGATCGGCGGCATCGCCCTGTTCCTGCAGACGCGCGGTGGCGTCATCGAGCTGGCGGCGGAGCGTATCGCGCTCGCGGCGCAACTCCTGAATTGTGGCGATCGCTTTTTCCACGCGATCGTTGAGGCGCCCGAGGATTTCTCCCTCCTCGGTGCCGGCAAGGCTTAGCTGGTCGTTGTCGCGGTTCTTCTTCACGTTGGTTTTCTCTCTCAGAGTAGTTTGACCGGCAGCGCGTCGGCCAGGCGCGAGGCCAGGTTCTGCTGGAGCCCGGTCACCTCTTCCTGGGTCAACGATCGGTCGAAGGCCTGATACCACATGCCGAGCGTGGTCTTGATGATGTCGTCAGTTCCTTCCGGCACGAAGCGATCGCGCAGACCGACCTCGTGAAGGTGAGGCACGTCAAAGGAACGAATCGTGTCGATGATGCGCTGATACTCGACATCCCGCGCGTGCGTGAGGGCGAGGATCATCGGCACACCGGGGAAGCGCGCCACCGGCGCCATGGTCCACTCGGTGTTCGCTGACGCGATGATCGCCTCGACGTCGATCTCGGCGACGGCGATGTCGCCTTTGATGCCGAACGTCTGCTGCACGTCCGCGGAAAGAAATCCCAGGCTGGCGATCTCGCGATCGCCGTGCCAGGCGGTGGCCCGCTTACCGCTGCGTAGCCAGCGTTGATCGGAGGCGGAGAAGGTGACGCCGACATGCATCTTCGCCGCAATCTGTTCGACGATGCCTTTGATGTCGAAAAAGTCGATGGGCCGCATGGCATCGCCCCAGAACGTTCCGATCGCGCCATACAGGACGATGGCGATGCGGTGATGCTCGTGAACCGTGTTGTCAGTCTGACGATGGTACGTTCGTCCCACTTCGAACAATCCGCCATCGCGCGTCCCGTACGAGCGATTGAAGGCCACGGTCTCCAGCAATCCCGGGATCAGCGACAGGCGCATCGCTTCGATCGCCTCGGAGAGCGCATTCGTGATCCGGATCGGCTTTTCATCCGTGATGAGGGCGTTCCATTCAGGGCGGACGAACGAGTAGTTGACGGCTTCGGAGAGCCCGCATCCGACGAGAACATCGCGAATGGCATCCTCGGCGACGTCGGCCGCCTCGCGCCGCACATCGCCGATGGTCATTCGCGGCAGTGTGGCGGGAACGTTGTTGAGGCCGAAGAAGCGGAGCACTTCTTCGATCAGGTCCATCTCCTCGTGAATGTCGCCGCGATACGTCGGGACGGTGACGAGCAGCCCGTCGTGCGCTTGCTCTGCTTCGAAGCCGAGGCGGCGAAAGAGATCGAGCGCGTAGCCGATGCCGACGCTGCCGGCCGAGGCTTCGTCGAGTTTTGTGGTGCGGAGGCGAATCGTCTTCGGCTTCACCTCGGCGGCGACGACGTCGATCGGCGCTTCGGCAGTGCCGCCGCCGCTTTCGACGATCATCCGCGCTGCTTCGGAGATCACGGCCAGCGTGTCGTTGGGATCGACGCGGCGCTCGAAGCGATACGAGGCATCGGTCTTCATGCCGAGACGACGCGCCGTGCGGCGGATGGTCGAGGGATCGAACCAGGCACATTCGAGAAGCACATTGCGCGTCGACGAGGTGATCTCGGATTCGAAGCCGCCCATGATTCCGCCGAGGCCGACCGCGTGCTGCGCGTCGGCGATGACGACGGTGTCGGGATCGATCTTGCGCATCTCGCCGTCGAGCGTCTTCATCGTCTCGCCGGCGTTTCCGCGGCGGACGATGAGGGTCGGGCCGCTGACGCGGTCCATGTCGAAGGCGTGAAGGGGATGGCCGAGGGCGATCATCACGTAATTGGTGATGTCGACGATGTTGTTGATCGGGCGCAGGCCGATGGCTTCGAGGCGTTTGGCGACCAGCGGGGAAGAGGGCTTGACGGTGATGCCGCGGATGGCGAGGGCGGTGTAGCGCGCGCACATTTCGGGCGCGTCGATGCGGATTACCGGCGGCGCGGACCCTTCGGCTTCGCTCAGGGCAGGCTCTGCCGGGCCAGCCGGCGAGGACGCCAGCGCTCCGGTGTTTGTCTCCCGCCCCAACGCCGCTGCCAGCTCGCGAGCCATGCCGATGTGCGACATGGCGTCGACGCGGTTGGTAGTGATCTCGAGATCGAAGACGGTGTCGCTGCCGTGGCTCTCGGTCGATTCGACGGCGTGACCGATTTCGGTCAGGCGGACGCCAAGCTGGTCATCGCTGAGGTCGGAAAGATCGACGTAATCGCTGAGCCATTCGCGGGAGAACTTCATCGGGGCGGCGATTGTACTTGATGCCCGAATGAGACCCGGGCGAGCAATCCTTCCGCGGCGTCGTGAGGATTGTTGCGCTTGTGCAGCACGTCATCGAGGATGGCGTCAAAGTCAGGCGTCGACCCGAGCAGCCGGTCCATGAACTTCTCCTTCAGCATGGTCTCGATGCGGATGCGCACGCGCTCGCGGTTGCGGCGATCGAGCTCGCCGGTCGATTGAATGTGCTCGAAGTGCTTGACAATGGCCGCGTCGAGATCCTCGGTGCCCTTGTGCGTCGAGGCCACCGTCTTCACGATCGGCGGAATCCAGTCGCCGTGCTCTTCGACCAGCGACATCATCATCGTCACCTCGGTGACGGTGCGGTCCGCGCCTGGCCGGTCGGCCTTGTTGACCACGAAGACGTCGCCGATCTCCATGATCCCGGCCTTGATGGCCTGGATGTCGTCGCCCATGCCCGGAACGAGCACCACGACGTTTGTCTGCACGGTGCGGATGATCTCCACTTCGTCCTGGCCTACTCCGACGGTCTCGACGAGCACGATGTCGAATCCGGCAGCGTCGAGCAGATCGACCACGTCGTTCGTCGCCTTGGCCAGCCCGCCGAGAAATCCGCGCGTGGCCATCGAACGGATGAAGACGCCGCGATCGGTGTAGAGATCGGCCATGCGAATGCGATCGCCGAGGATCGCGCCGCCGGTGAAGGGCGACGTGGGATCGACGGCGATGATGCCCACCTTCTTCTCCTGCCTGCGGTAGTACTTGGCGAGCGACGCCACCAGCGTCGACTTGCCGGCGCCGGGCGAGCCGGTGATGCCGACGATGCGCGCGCGGCCGGTGGCAGGATAGATGTCGGCCAGCAGCCGTTCCGCGCGGCCGTCGTCGCGCTCGACCAGCGATACGGCCTGCGCCAGCGCGCGGTACTTGCCGCTGCGGAGCGCTTCGGCGAGATCGGTGAGCTCGGACATACAGCGGCTACTGATTCGATTCAGCCAGGAGATTGCGCGCGATCACCATGCGCTGGATCTCGCTGGTTCCCTCGCCGATCGTGCAGAGTTTCACATCGCGGTAGTACTTCTCGGCCGGGAACTCTTTGATGAAGCCGTAGCCGCCGAAGATCTGTACCCCTTTCTCTGTTGCGCGCACGGCGACCTCGGAGGCGTAGAGCTTCGCCATCGCCGAGGCTTGCGTCACTTTCTGGCCGGCATCCTTGATCGTCGCGGCGCGATAGCAGAGCAGGCGCGCCGCGTCGATCTCGGTGGCCATGTCGGCGAGCATGAACTGGATGGCCTGGAAATCGGAGATCGATTTGCCGAAAGCCTGGCGCTGCTTGGCGTAATCACGCGCGGCCTCGTACGCGCCGCGGGCGATACCGACCGACAGCGCTCCGATGGAGATGCGGCCGCCGTCGAGCACTTTCATGGCGTCGATGAAGCCGTAGCCAATCTGGCCGAGGATGTTCGACGACGGTACGCGGCAGTCCTCCATCACCAGCTCTGCGGTGTCGGAAACGCGCATCCCGAGCTTGTTCTCCTTCTTGCCGGGACGGATGCCGGGGCGATCCATCTCCACGGCGAAGGCGGTGATGCCGCGCTTGTCGGCCTTGTCGGTCACCGTCAGGACGACGGAGATGTCGGCGTAAGTGGCGTTGGTGATGAAGTTTTTCGTGCCGTTGAGCACCCACTCGTCGCCGTCTTTGACGGCGGTGGTGCGCATGCCGGAGGCGTCGCTGCCGGAGCCGGGCTCGGTGAGCCCCCACGCGGCGATCCATTCACCCGAGGCGAGTTTCGGCAGCCACTTCTTCTTCTGCTCGTCGTTGCCGGCGAGGTAGATGTGTCCCGAGCCGAGCGAGTTGTGCGCGGCAACACTCAGAGCGAAGCCGCTGTCGACGACGGCCAGCTCTTCGATCACATGGATGTAGTCGATGTAGGACAGTCCGGCGCCGCCGTACTCCTCGGGGATGGTGACGCCGAGCATGCCCAGTCCACCGGCGCGTTTGAACACATCGGTTGGGAAGTGCTGCGCCTCATCCCACTGCATGAGGTTGGGCTTGATCTCGCTGAGCGCGAAGTCACGCACCATCTGCTGAATCTGTGTCTGCTCGTCGGTGAGACGGAAATCCATTCACGCTCCTCAGGGATCTTTTGTTATCCGGGGGGCACGCAGGCTGGCGCGCCGCACAGGCGGAGGAGGGATGATAGCAGGGAGGGGGGCTGTTGGTTAGAATTGCAACATGAGCGAAACGACGTCACCGCTTGACTCCCTGACCGCGGATCATAACGAGGTCTTGCGGGCATCTCGTGACAGCGATGCCGTCGACTGGCGGATCGACGGCTCGATGATGATGGCCATGCTCAGGAAAACGCCCGCGGAACGCCTGGACACCGCCGCGGCGGCGGCGCGCGGGCTGCACAAGTTCCTGTCGGGCGTCCGCAATGCAAACAAATGAGCGAGCCGTTTGAGTACTTCGACATCCTCGCGACCCTCAATGAGCACCACGTTCGCTACGTTCTGATCGGTGGTCTGGCCGCGATTCTCTGGGGCTCGGACAACATCACGCAAGACGTGGACGTCTGTTACGCGCGCGATCGTGAAAACATTGAAGCGCTCGTGAAGGCACTCAAGTCAATGGACGCGCACCTGCGAGGTTTTCCAAAAGGTCTGCCGGAGATCATCGACGAGCGGACATTCCGGCTCGGTGACACGATGACCTTCGATACAAAGTTCGGCAAGTTCGATTGCCTCGGGACGCCCAGCGGCACGCAAGGCTTCGCAGATCTCGCGCAATACGCAAAGTCGATGGACATCGGCAAAGGGACGATGGTACTCGTCGCCGCTATTGACGACATTATCCGGATGAAGAGGGCCGCAGGACGCGTGAAGGATTTGAACGTGGTCGAAGGTCTCAAACTGCTCAAGGAAATGCGCCGCGATTTGGATGAGAAGGGTGAACCACCTACTGGCGAGTAACGGTCAAAGCAGCATCCGATACACGTCGTTCTTCCGCATCCCGAACTTCTCCGCCACGGCCTTCACCGCGTCATTCCGACGCATCCCACCCGCCCGCAGGCGCTCGAACTCGGCGGCGATCTCCTCGGAAGACGCCGCGCTGGTTGGTGCGAGTGCCGCGGCAAACACCAGCGTGATCTCGCCGTAGATCGATGGACGCGTTCGTAGCTCGGCGAGCACTTCGCTGATCGTGCCGCTGAGGAACTCCTCGTGGAGCTTGGTCATCTCGCGGCCGAGGGTAATTTCGACGTCGCCGAGGACGGCGAGGGCGTCCTCGAGCGAATCGACGACTCGCTCAGGCGATTCGTAGACGATGGCGGTATGGCCGAGCTCCGCGAGCGTGCGATAGAAATCCGTGCGCTCGCCGCGGCGGTGTGGAGAAAACCCGAGGAAGGTGAAGGGCAGCGGGGCGATGCCGCTGGCGACGAGAGCGAGCACGCCGGCGAATGGGCCGGGGATCGGCTCGATGATCAGGCCGCGCTCCCGCGCCAGGCGGACCAGCCGGAATCCGGGATCGCTGACCACCGGCATGCCGGCATCGGAGACGAGGGCGATCGTTTCGCCGGCGGCGATGCGGTCGGCAAAGACCTCGGCACGATCCTCCGTGTGCTCATCGAAGCGATCGGTTGGCCGGTCGATACCGAAGTGGGTGAGGAGCTTGCGCGTGTGGCGGGTGTCCTCGCAGAGGATGAGATCGGCCGACTTCAGCGCCTCGATCGCCCGCGGCGGAAAATCGCCGAGGTTGCCGAGCGGCGTACCGACGATGAGGAGTTTGCCGGGCATCCGGCCGAGTCTATCGCGCGCCGTTCAGCGTAGCGCCGTCGGCTCGACGGCTGGACCGCCAGCGGCTCGCTGGCGGTTTGGGGTCTATTGCCGCCGAGCCGGCGGCGGTACAGCCGTCGAGCCGACGGCGCTACGCTCGCAGGACGTAGCTTCTTGCCAGCAGGATTGCCGCCGCCGAGGCAACGTTGAGCGACTCCATTCGCGACATGGGAATGGCGATCGTTCGCGCCGTGCTCGCCAGCGACGGCGATAGCCCCGAGCCTTCGCTGCCGAACGCCAGCACCGCATGGGCAGCCGGCGGATCGGCGTTCTCGCCGCCTCCATCGGCGGCGATGACTGGCCATCCTTGCGCCAACAACTCCGAGGTCGTGCAACTCACCACCGGCACCGTCAGGATCGCGCCGGCCGAGGAACGGATGGCCTTCGGGCCGAAGGCATCGGCGCAACCCGGCAGTAGAACAACGCCATTCGCGTCGAACGCCGCCGCCAGTCGCACGATCGTGCCGACGTTGCCCGGATCCTGCACGCCATCGAGCGCGATCACGATCGACGTCTCGCGGGCGAAGAGCGCATCGAGAGAGGCAACCGGCCGCTCGAAAAGTCCGATCACATTCTGCGGCGATTTCGTCTCCGCCAGTGCGTCGAAGATCTCCGAGGAGAAATCGACGTCGCGCGTCACCACCTTGATCGGCTTCCAGCCGGACGCGATCGCATCAGCCACGGGCTTCGGTCCTTCGATCACGATTTCGCCGGCGTGCTCGCGGATCGCGTCGCGGATGCGCTTGAACCAGGGGTTCTGCCGGCTGCTGATCTTCATCAATTAGAATGCGCGCTCCTGGCGGGGGCGATGATACTGAAACTCATCAAAGCGACGACCGCAGCCTCCGCCGCGGCGTGGTCTGCGATCTGGACGTTCCCCAGCATTCTCCTCTCCGCGTTCATCATCGCCTGGGCCGCCGAGGCCGCGCAGTTTCTGATCGCCCAGGGATTGGCGCTGGCCATTCTGGCGTGGTTGCAGACGCTGCCCGAGTTCGCCGTCGAGGCTGTGATCGCGTGGCAGGCGGGAAAAGATCCGACGCAGACCCACCTTGCCATCGCCAACTTCACCGGCAGCTTGCGCCTGCTCGTCGGGCTGGGATGGCCGATGATCTATTTCGTCGCCGCGGCCTTCGGCTGGAAACGCGAGAAGCGCTTCATCAGTGTGCAGCTCGACCCCGAGCACTCCGTCGAAGTCTTCGGCCTCTTTCTCCCGATCGCCTACTTCACCTTCATTTGGTGGAAAGGAACGCTGTCGATCTGGGACGCGCTGCCGCTCACGGCGTCGTATGTGCTCTATCTCTTCACGCTGTGGAAGATCCCGCCGCGCAAGGATGAAGAAGAGGCGCTCGAAGACCTCGGCATCGTTCCTCGCACCGTGCTGAAAATGCCGCCGAAGAAGCGCAACGCCGCGATCTGGATTCTGTTTCTGGCCGGCGGCGCGATCCTCTTCTTTGCCGCGCATCCTTTCCTCAATTCGATGCTGGCCATCGCCACATCGCTGGGCGTCTCGACGTTCGTCTTCGTGCAGTGGGTGGCGCCGTTTCTCTCCGAGTTTCCGGAAAAGCTGAGCGCGTTCTACTGGGCGCGCAAAGTGAAAACGGCCAACGTGGCGCTGATGAACATGGTGTCGTCCAACATCAACCAGTGGAGCATCCTCTCGGCGATGATTCCGGTCCTCTTCGTCATCAGCGCCGGCGAGATGCGGCCGCTGATTTTCGACGCCCATCAGCGGGAGGAGATCCTGCTGACCATCCTGCAGAGTTTTCTCGGGTTCCTGCTGCTGCTGAACCTCGAGCTCAAGGTGCACGAGGCCTCGATCCTGTTTGTCTTCTGGCTGGTGCAGTTCGTGGTGCCGCCATGGCGCGGACCGATGATTTATGTGTATCTTGCGTGGTGCGTCGTCGAGCTTTTGCGCCTGCTGGCGCAGCGGCAGGCACCAGCGGCCTGGCGCGCCTTGCGCACGACGCTCGGAGAACGATTCGCCTGATGGGAACGGACGTGATTGCCAAGCCCCGCATCCGCTTGACGCGCCGCGTGAGCGAGATGCAGATCTCGCCGACGCTGGCGGTGATGAATCGCGCCATGGAGCTGGCGGCGCAGGGCATCGACGTGGTCGACCTCGGGCCGGGCGAGCCCGATTTCCCAACGCCGCAATCGGTGTGCGCCGCCGGCAAGCAGGCCATCGATCAGGGCTTGACGAAATACACCAGCGGCAATGGCACCAAGGCGCTGCGCGACGCGCTGGCCTCCCGCTACAACCGCCGTTACGGAACCTCGCTGGCCGCGGAGAATGTCATCGCCGGCACCGGCGGCAAGCAGGAGCTGTTCAACGTCACGCTGGCGCTGGTCGAGGCAGGGGACGAGATCATCATCCCCTCGCCGTACTGGGTGAGCTTCCCCGATCAGGTGCTCTTCGCCGGCGGCACTCCCGTCTTCGCACCGACCGATCCGCAGAACGATTTCCGGCCAACCTTCGCCGACATCGAGGCTGTGGCGACGGAACGTACTCGCGGCGTGATCATCAATTCGCCATGCAATCCCACCGGCGCGGTGATCGCGGAAAAGGAACTGCACAAGATCATTGAGTGGTGCGCCTCGCGCGACGCCTTCCTGATGTTCGATGAGACCTACGAGTTCTTCGTCTACGACGGCGCGAAACACATTTCGGCGGTGCGCTGGTTCGACGACTACCCCGAGACCATCGTCGGCGTGAACTCGATGTCGAAGACGTTTGCCATGACCGGCTGGCGGCTCGGCTACGCCGTGGCCCATCGCGATGTGATCTCCGCGGCGGGGAAGATCCAGAGTCACTCGACCTCGAATCCGAGCTCCATCTCGCAGGCGGCGGCGCTCGAAGCGCTTCGCGGCGGTGACGAAGAAGTGCGCCGGATGTGGGAGGCCTATCGCGAGCGGCGGGCGTGGCTGATTCCGGCCATCAACGCCATCGACGGCATGCGCTGCGCGTATCCCGACGGCGCGTTCTACGTCTTTCCCAACGTCAGCGCGTTCTTCGGCCGGGGAAGCGTTCGCGATTCGCAGTCGCTCTCCAACTATCTGCTCGACGAAGCGCGCGTGGCCGTGGTGCCGGGATCGTCATTCGGCAGCGATGACCACGTCCGCATCAGCTACGCAACGTCGATGGAGCGCCTGCAGGAAGGCGTGCGCAGGATGGCGGCAGCGCTGGCGAAATTGCGCTGAGCCTGCTGGAATCAAGACTTACCCCCTCCCGTTACGAATCGCTGTCCAATCACGGCACGCCCAACGTACAAGGAGATTTTGTGAAGAAAGCAACGATTGTCATGGCTCTTGC
>Ga0157378_10006342_pt1 | contig 10351 bp, 9 predicted proteins | sample M65metaG_FD_115309 | JGI IMG/M metagenome (GOLD analysis project Ga0157378, IMG submission 115309) | Miscanthus rhizosphere microbial communities from Kellogg Biological Station, Michigan, USA - M6-5 metaG | ecosystem: Host-associated > Plants > Roots > Rhizosphere > Soil | place: USA: Michigan...
TATCTATCGGCGCGGGAGCTGGCTGCTCTGCGATAGGAGCCGAGGGCGCCGCAGCAACGGTTGACGTTAGCTCGCCAAGCCGCGGCAGGAAGAAGTGAGCGGTAGCGTAGCCGAGAACAAACGTTATGAAGAAGACCGGGAGACCGAAGAAAAGCTTTCTCATTTTTTCACCTGTTTCGAGGATTTCTAACGCACAAACAGGGGAATCTTATCAATTGGGAAGTGGGAAGGCAGCGTGGGTAACCACAGTGAAAGCATAGGACTCCACCGTTGGCAGTGAATACTAGAGAAAGGTGGCAACTCAGTAATTCCGCCGCCGTCGGTTCTCGTCTTTCTGAGAGCCTCAGGCATGTTTTCGAGAACCCGGTTTTGATGTAAACTGCGGAATCGGAGAGACCTGGAGGATGAATACGATATTTGATGAAAATACGCTTGGCGATTTGGTGAAAAGGCTCGACTCGCTCTCACCGCAATCCGATAGGCAGTGGGGCAAGATGTCGCCCTCGCAGATGATGGAGCATTGCTACCGGGCTCTTGAGATGGCCTCGGGAAACAAGCCGATCAAGCAGGTCTTCTTGGGCAAAATCCTAAGTTGGATTTTCAAAAAGGAATTCGTGAGTGAGAAACCTTTTCATCGAAACAGACCGACAGGGCCTGATTTCATTATCAAGGACGATCCGGATTTCGACGCGACCAGAGAAAAACTGAAACGATCCCTGGTTTCATTTCATGAACTCGGCGAAAGCGGAACCGACGGAAACATCCACGGCTTCTTTGGCCCGCTGACAGGCAAACAGTGGGGAGAAACTCAATATAAACACCTCGACCACCACCTAAGGCAGTTTGGGAAATAGGGTTGTATATGATCAACAGCCTGCCGTTCCGAACGTTGCGACCAATTTTACCAGTCTGCCCTCCCCGGCGACCGAAGATAGATAAAGTTTGCTAGAGAAACCGCCTATTTCATCGTCTTGTTCGATATACAGATCAAGCTTTCCGTCATTGTCCAGGTCGCCGACCCAATAGAGCTCGCCAATATTCTCGTCATAATTTTCGGCGATCACTTGCATGACCGGACCCTGCTCAAGTACGAGAATCCCAACCTTTTGCCCACTTTTCGTGAGTCCCTTGGAAACTCGAAGGATGTCTTGCAATTCTTCCCCTACTAGCTGAAAGGAGCGGTTATAACCCGTGTGCATCGACTCTATAGGAAGATTTCTTCGTTCAATCTCATTCCCGAACGGGCGATGGTAAAGTGTTGTGACGGGTCCGGGTTCAAGAGCACGAAGATTCTTGGTCGCGAAGATAGGTGTGCCTGGCTTGTCGAACGTAAGCCTGACTTCCGGCTCACCGTCAGAATAGCTGAACGTCCTTTCATTCTTGACCTTCGCTCGTGCGCGAACCAATGAGTACATCCCATTCCTTTCTATGAGAGTCAACCACGTTTCCCCATTTTCGGCGACCACTTCGCTCTTTCTGTAGATTCCGTCCATTTCAAATATGTCAATTAAATTGTTGGAATCAATATTATCGTCGAGTTCCGAGAATTCAGGCAGATCTGTAAATTCAGGCACAAAAAAGTCCTTTGACATCACTTCCGGTGCAGTCGAAACGGGGAGTTGAACGGCTTCGGATTCGGTAGAGGGAACAGCCGAGTGAGCCGTCGGCAGAACAGTGTGAAATTCCGGCACTATCAGATAGCTGAATAGAAAAGCAATGAAAAACGCGGGAATACCGAGGAGAATTCTCTTTTTCATAGTTTGTGTCGATCCAAATGCCAAAACTACTTTAGGCTTTTAAAAGACTCAATTGACCGTGGGTAACCACAGTGAGCAGGTATGAATCTACGGTTGGTGGGATTGCAATGTGCGGAAGACATTCACCGCCTCGGATGCGGTTCCTGAGCCGATTGTGATGCGGAAAGGGCGTTTCGCAACGAATTTTGGGACCTCGGAAACAATTGCTCCGAGGTTTTTAAGCGCTTGAACGATTTGTTCCTCAGACATCTCCGGAATCCCGAATTTCTGAAATCCTCTTAAAAACGCTCCTCTTAAGCGATCAAATGCAAGCTCGCGATCGATTAGCACTTTTCCACGTGACTGGAAATCACCGAGAGCGTAGAGAAGCACGGTCTCGAGATCTATGGTCTCCGTAGTTTTTTCGAAGAGTTTGGGCTGCATGGCAATGCGTCGATTTTAGCATCGTCGTAGCGAACCACGCCCTTCTGCGAAGTTGGTGTTTTGATATGCTACGGCGAAGAAGTTAGAATTTTTTCTGATTTATAAGAGATGTCCCCATTTGTGTCCAGAAGAAGATCGCCGAACGGTTTCCACCGATCCCTTAGATCTTTTAAGAGATCAGTTTCTCCCTCATATTTCTTGGCGGAAAAATGATACTCCAACTCGAAACTCGAGTACTCCGGTTCGGGAATTAGGTTGTCATCTTTACACCTTCCTTGCCCCTTCGCTGAACTCGCCTCTAGCCTAAAACCGTGCTTAAGCCAGATCACGTCTTGAAACTCATAGTATTTTCCTGGCTCAATTTGCTTAAATCGAGTATTTCCGGCTTTCAGTTTACCAACATAACCCGACACCGCGTCGTAATCGTCCCGTGTACGAGGGCCGAATGGGTTATCAAGATAAGGATCGTATAGAAGCGAGTTAACGGCCACTGTTCCGCCTTGTGTATCACCGCTGGCATCGTTCGCGAATCGCACTCTCCTTTCGAAAAAAAGTTCAGGAGGAAGGATGAGGACAGTAGAATCCCTGTCGTTACGGAACTGGATGTAAAGTTGAATGCGTGCCACCGGCGTTCCATCGATACAAGTCGAACCGATCTTTACAACGCTTGCTGACAAAACCAGGCTCTTGCCCGCAGTTCTCTGCCCAGGCACACTAAGAACCACCGCAAGAATCGTTAACAAAAGTATTATGAAGCGATTCAATTCGTTTTGTCCGGATCCGCGGGTGATTCTATCACGGAAATAGAAGCAAACTGATGTAAGATTGTTGTCTGGTTATGGCGAAATTGCGTGTAGGTTTGGGTGTGACCGGCGGGATCGCGGCGTATAAGGCGGTCGAGGTGATGCGTCTGCTGCAGAAGTCGGGCTGCGAAGTGTCAGTGGCGATGACCAGGCATGCGACCGAGTTCGTACAGCCGCTGACGTTTCGTGCTTTAACGGAAAAACATGTGATCGTTGACGACTATGACCCGGCGAATCCCGATCCGATCGCTCATATAAATTTCTCGCAGAATATTGATCTGCTGCTGATCGTTCCGGCGACGGCGAATATCATCGCGAAGTTTGCGAATGGCGTTGCGGATGATTTTTTGTCATCGACGTATCTTGCTTCGACGGCTCCGGTTCTAGTTGCTCCAGCGATGAATACGTCGATGTGGGAAAATCCGGCGACGCGGCGAAATATTGAGCAGCTCCGGGCGGACGGTGTGCATTTTGTCGAGCCGGTCGCGGGAGAACTTGCGTGTAAGACGGTGGGAACGGGGAAGCTTGAGGATGTTGAGAATATCGTGGTGCAGGCTCTGCGGCTGCTGTCAGAACCGCCTGAGTTAGCGGGCAGTCAGAAAGGTAGAGCATCGAGCGATACGACCGACCTCAAAGGGCAGAGTAACTGGCCGTCCGCTCACCCTGGCGGTTCTAACTTGGCGGGCGAACGCCTGCTGATCACCATTGGAGGGACGCGTGAGGCGATCGATCCGGTTAGATTTATTTCAAATCATTCGTCGGGCAGGATGGGTTTTGCAGTCGCAGCGGCGGCGGTAAAACGCGGAGCAGATGTGACAGTTGTTGCGGGTGTGACGGCAGTCGATCCACCTGAGAATGTGAAGGTAATTCGCGCGGTTTCGGCGGAAGATATGCATGACGCGGTTATGAAAGAATTACCGGGAGCGACAGTATTCGTCGGAGCGGCCGCGGTGGCGGACTACGCACCCGCAAATGCCGCGGATAACAAGATCAAGAAAGACGGAAAGGATACCTTGACTCTCGAGTTAAAGAAAACTCCGGATATCTTGTCAGATGTGTCGGCCCATCGGACGAACGGGCTGCTTGTCGTGGGATTTGCGGCCGAAACGACCGACGTGATCGGTTATGCAAGGTCGAAGCTGGAAAAAAAAGGGCTCGATATGGTTGTAGCCAACGATATTACCAGGGCCGGAGCCGGCTTTAACACCGAGACGAATATCGCTACTATTTTAACGGCCGCCGGCGACCAGATAGATCTTCCACTGATGCCGAAAACCGAAATGGCGGATAGAATACTGGACCAGATCGTCAAACTCAGGAAAAAATAGTTTTAATGCCCGAAAACCCGGAAATCCCAGAATTGGTGCGCGACCTGAAGGAACAGGTTCTCTATTTGCAGGAACTTGGCGTTAGCGAATGGAACATTTTAGCCGCCGACACAGTTCCGGATCGGCAAGTGAGTTCTTCATCGGCGAAACCGGAGAAATTCGTCCCCGTCGAAGCTCCGGTCGCGAGACCAAAACCAGCTGTTCCGGCGCAGACTGCAGGCAGGTCAAGGCTTATTAATATCCCGAGCCTTCCTAAAAAAGCTTCTGAAACGCGTGAAACACTTGAAACATCGGTAGCGAGTGTCCCAAATGTAACAATGAAACAGACCGAAGCCGTGGAAGTCCTCTTCGAAGTCGCTCCGACCCTCAGCGAAACAGCTGACACGATCGAAAGCATACGTGCCGAGATCGGCAACTGCACCCGATGTGATCTTTGTAATCAGGGCCGGAAACAGATCGTTCACACGACAGGGAATTTCAATGCCGAACTGATGTTCGTCGGCGAGGCGCCCGGTGCGGATGAGGATGAGCAGGGATTTCCGTTCGTTGGGCGCGCCGGGCAGCTCTTGACCAAAATCATCGAAGGTATTGGCTTGAAACGCGAGGAAGTCTGTATCGGCAATATCAACCGCTGCCGTCCTCCGGGTAACCGGCAACCGGTTCCGGCCGAAACCGCGGCTTGCCGTCCGTTCCTCCTACGCGAGGTCGCGGTCGTTCGGCCAAAGGTCATCGTGGTTCTGGGCAATACCGCAACCCAAAATCTCCTCGACATCAAGACGCCGATCTCGAAGCTTCGCGGCAATTTTCAGGACTATTTCGGCGTCAAGGTCATGCCGACATTCCATCCCGCCTACTTACTTCGCGACCCACATAAGAAGCGCGAGGTCTGGGAAGACATGAAGAAGGTGCGGGATTACTTGAACTCGCTATAAAGCACAGTTTGCTACAATCGGCTCATGCTCACAGCTGAGATCATTGCCGTCGGTTCGGAGTTGCTGACGCCGGAAAGGACGGACACGAACAGCCTTTGGCTCACCGAAAAACTCAATGAAATAGGCATTGAGGTCAAACTCAAAACGATCGTCGGCGACGATGAAATGCGCCTCGAGGAAACGATCCGCGATGCGGTTAAGCGTTCGGATATTGTCATCACCACAGGTGGGTTAGGGCCGACTGAGGACGATGTAACCCGACAAGTTTCGGCAAAGGCGATCGACAGGGAACTGGTTTACCATACTGAGCTTGAAGATGACCTTCGCACGCGATTTGAAAGATGGGGCCGCAAGATGCCGGAGATCAATAAACGTCAGGCGTATGTCATAGACGGCTCCGACGTCCTGCCTAATCCGAACGGCTCAGCTGTAGGAATGTTTGCTAGAGTCGGTGAAAAGTTCCTCGCCGTTTTGCCCGGTCCGCCTCGTGAGAATCAGCCCATGTTCATTGACCACGTTCTTCCGCATCTAAAAGAAGTGGCTGGAACGGTCTTTGTGAAACGTCGAAATCTTCGTGTGGTCGGACTGGGTGAGTCAGCGCTCGACGAAGCGATCGCCCCGATCTATACGGCGTACAAGTCGGTGCAAACATCGATACTGTTCAACAAGACTGAAGTCGAGGTACAGATCTCCGCCACTGATACTGACGAGACAGCGGCGAAACGAACGGCGGATGAACTTGCGGATAAGGTCGTTGAGAAGCTAGGCGTTGCGGTTTTTTCATTTAACGGCGAAACGATGGAAGAGGTGGTCGGTAAACTTCTTACCGAACGTGGCTTGACAGTATCGTTGGCGGAGAGCTGCACGGGTGGACTGATCGCCGAGCGGTTGACGGATATGCCCGGCTCGTCGAAGTATTTTCTGGAAGGTGCCGTGACGTATTCCAACGGAGCGAAGATCAGCCGACTTGGAGTAAAGTCTGAAACGCTTGATCGATTCGGAGCGGTCAGCGCAGAGACGGCTGAGGAGATGGCCGTTGGAATGAGGGAAAGAGCTCAAACGGATTTCGCCGTTTCTATAACGGGCATAGCGGGGCCTGATGGCGGTTCGGAAGAAAAGCCGGTGGGAACCGTGTTTATTGCTCTTGCGGACGCGGAAGGCGTAAGGTCGATGAAATTCGTGTTCCCCGGTGATCGTTATCTTATTCGCTGGCGATCTAGCCAGGCGGCGCTGGATTTCCTGAGGCGGAGAATTCTTAAGGCCAATGAAAAATGAAGTTTTGGTCCAACCGGTCGCAATGCGCATTTATGTGTGGCACCGATGACCTCTCAAAACCCGGAGCCAAGAGTTCATTCACGGGCTGAGCGTAGACAGGTTAAATCCTTGGAAATTGGCGCTTTTAGTTGCTTTTTTCGGCAATTAAGCTGAAAATTAAAACGGGCTGCGCGCTCACAGGCGAATCCTAATAATTTTTGGAACATTGTCCTTCCTAAAGCGTGTATTCGCTCGGATAATTTTTCCTGGAATCCGGAATACCAGACTACTCGATCAACCAATATGAAGATCTCAGCCATCGCCAGACTTTCAATAGCCCTTTTGCTGGCCGTCTCAATGTTCGCTCCGACGCTTACATTAGCGGCGACCAACAAGGACGACGCGAAGAAGCATTTCCTGGAAGGCATGCGCCAGGAGGCCGCCGAAGTATGGGACAAGGCGGTGGAGGAATACGCTTTGGCTGTTTCCGGCAGTCCGAAGAACCCGGAGTATCGCCTGCATCTGCAGCGGGCTCTTTTTCAGGCTTCACAGATGTACATGAAGCGTGGAGCGTCGGCCGCCGATGAGAAAGATTACGTGGCGGGTTATAACGCGTTTCGAAAGGCATATGGTTTTGATCCGACAAATGAGCTTGCCAAAGCAGAAATGGAACGAATGGTCCGGTTGAAGCAAGCGGAAAAGAACGGCCAAAATTCGGACAAGGACAAGAAGGACGACGGCAAAGCAAGCTACGTTCAAACCGGATACGATCCCCAAATTCCGACTCGTCCTGAAAAGCTTAGGGATTTGCCGTTCCCCGGCGGCGTAAACCTTCCGTTCATTATTAAGGAGCTGGCGAAAGAGTTAGACCTGAACGTTCTGTTCGATTCACTGTCCAGGCTTGATTCGCGTACTGTGAAGATCGAGCTGCACCAGGTCACCGCCGCCAAGGCTCTCGATTACATTTTTCTGCAGGAAGGGCTTTTCTTTCAAAAAGTCGGCCCGCGTACCGTCATCGTTGCTGACAATAACCAGCGAACCAGATTTCAGCAGCTCGTCCTGCGGACCTTTTATTTAGCGAACGCGAGTCCAAAAGACATTCAAGCGATAATTCAGTCGGCAATTCCCGCCCAGCCGGGTCGCAGCCAAACCATCGTTCTCAAGGATGATGCGACCAACAGCATCACCGTTCGCGATACCTCGGAAAATATAAGGCTGATCGCCAAATTGATTTCGTCGTTAGATAAGGATAGAGCGGAAGTGGTGATGGACGTCGCGATATACGAAGTTAACAAGAGCGACCTCATGCAATTCGGAAATCAGCTCGGTCTCGGATCGGGCAATAGTCCGACACTTGCAAATCTTGGTGGTGCCGGTTTTCCGCTTCTTCGTGCCGGACCGAGCCAGCCGATAACGGGCGGTCTGCCGTTTACCGGCGCCGATGCTCTGAGCATAGCTTTTGGATTGCCGGTCAGTAACATCGTTGCTCTACAAAATAAGAGCAATACGAAACTTGTGGCTTCGACACAGATCCACGCCTTCAATAATGAAGATTCGCAAGCAAGGATCGGCCAGCGAGTGCCCGTCCGATCTGCTCAGGTTCAGACGGGTAATGCTGTTGGCGGGGGCGCGGTTGTATCGGATGTGATCAATTACGAACAGATCGGCTTAACGCTCAAATTCAAACCGCTGATCTTTCCAAATCAGGATGTCCAGGTCGGTATGTCGATCGAATCTAAGGATGTTGCGGGAGCTAATACTTTGACTCCGACATTTATCGAACGCACGATCACCGGAACCGCCAGAATCCAGAACAATAAAACGTTGCTGCTTGCCAGCGTTGCCTCAACTAACGAGAGCCAGGCGCGCTCGGGACTTCCTCTTCTTGGATTGATCCCGATTCTTGGACGGCTGTTTACGGCTCCGACAGAGGACAATCGCAAGATCGATATTGTTATTGCTGTCACGCCGAGAGTGATAAGAGCTCCGTCGATATTGCCGGAAGATGAAGTAGAACGGGACACCGGAACTATCGCCATGCCGACGAATGCGACGGTTGAGGCAATGGTTCAGGAAGAGGACCGCCAAGAGTTACTGGCGTCAGCACGGAAAGTCCCGAACACGGCAGCCGTACAACTTCCAGACCGCAAACCGGACGCTCCGGATTATGTGCGCACGAGCGCGACGCCTTCGACGGATACTAAGGCGGCCAAAGCCGACGCGACTACGGCAAGCACCGCGGATGTTCCGCCGGCTCTGCAAAGGCTCAAGCCGATCGACACGTCGGTCAAGCCATTGCAGGTAAATCAGACCGCGGATACCTCCTCGGCTCCCGCGCAGGACGTGAAACCAGCAGCCGATACGGGCAATCCAGGATCCGAAAACGTGGCGCCCGAACAAAAACCGAACAGTGAAATAAAGCTGCCGGTGAGTATGACCGCGATGAAGGCCGGTGACAAGGTTAAGGTCCCGATACTTGTAAACAGCTCGACGTCTTTTCGTTCGGCGCTTGTCGGGCTTAAGTTCGATCCGAAGAAGATGGCGGTTCGCTCTGTATCATTCGGTGATGTCTTTGGTTCGACATTGGCGGGAACATCGGCGACTCCTTTCGTCAATGAAAACGGGAAAATGTATGTCAGCCTTGCCTCGCCCGAAGGAGCGGCCCCGCTGCAAACGGGTGTTCTCGCCTATGTCGAGATCGAAGCCCTTGCTGACGGAATGCCTTCGATGGAACTTGATAAGGATGTAGTGAATTTCCTGACGCCCGACGGCAAGAATTTCGCGATGCGGTTCTAGGATGTTATCGCAGATCGGAGCCCTAAAACATAGAATAGCCCCTAACAACGGTTATACTCTTCTCGAACTAATGATCACGCTGATCGTCCTTTCGATCTTGATCCTGGGTACGATCCCGCTGACTCAGAACGCGGTGAAACGCCAGAAAGAGCTACAGCTGCGAGCTACTCTCCGGGATATTCGCAATGCCATCGATGAATTCAAAAGGGACTCTGTGGGAGCATGTCCCGCGGGAGCCGTGACCAGCGCTCAATTGGGACCTAATGGCGTTGGAGTTTCGACACCAACCGATCCTCGCAGCCGGGTCGTGATAGACGATTGTACGATATTTGATTCGCAGAATCTGGACCGGTATCCGCCCTCGCTCGACACTTTGGTCAAAGGTGTAAAGGTTCGACAGCGAGGGATCAATCTTACCGGCGGAAGCGGGATCAATCCGAACACAACACAGGCGACCGACATAAACACGGACACACCAATAATCAAGGTGTATCTGAGAGAAATGCCTGTAGACCCGATGACCGGGGAGAAGGACTGGAAACTTCGATCCTCATATGAGGAATCGGATAGCGAATGGGACTCGGTAAACGTTTTTGATGTGCGTTCGTCTTCGAAGGATGAGGCCCTGAATGGAGACAAGTATAGTGACTGGTAATTGCCAGAAGGGAAGAAAAGGAGAAGGGGAAAAAGGGAGATCGTATTTCCCTTTCCGTGGTCCGTCTTCCTGCCTCAGTCAACGGGGATTTTCTCTCCTCGAACTGATGATCGCAATGTTCATTGTGATCATCCTTCTTTCGGTAGCGATCCCGACTTATCAGAAAGCAGTTGAGCATGCGCGCGAGACGGTCTTGCATGAAAATCTTTGGCAGATGCGCCGAGCAATAGATCAATATGCCTCGGACAAGGGCAAACTTCCTGCGAGTCTGGACGACCTTGTGTCTTCGAAGTACCTGAGGGAAAAGCCGGTCGATCCGATCACGGACAAGTCCGAGTGGAAGGAAATACAGGGAGACGACCCGAACTCTCCGGAGAATTCTCAGGGGCTAAAAGATGTTAAA
>Ga0157378_10006344_pt1 | contig 10349 bp, 7 predicted proteins | sample M65metaG_FD_115309 | JGI IMG/M metagenome (GOLD analysis project Ga0157378, IMG submission 115309) | Miscanthus rhizosphere microbial communities from Kellogg Biological Station, Michigan, USA - M6-5 metaG | ecosystem: Host-associated > Plants > Roots > Rhizosphere > Soil | place: USA: Michigan...
ATGAGTGATGAGCACAATGGTACGCCCTGCTGCGCGCAGCTCGCTGATCCGGTTCAGACATTTTCCCTGGAAAGCGGCGTCTCCTACCGCGAGCACCTCATCCAAGAGCAGGATGTCGGGATCGAGGTGTGCCGCGATGGAAAAGCCCAAGCGGAGATACATTCCCGAGGAGTACTTCTTCATAGCGATATCGATGTGATCTTGAACGCCAGCGAATTCGATGATGCTTTCGACTTTCGAAGCAATCTCTGACCGCCTCATGCCGAGAATTGATCCATTCAGGTAAATGTTTTCACGGCCTGTTAGTTCAGGGTGAAAACCGGAGCCGACTTCGACCAAGGCAGAAAGCCGGCCCCGAATGCTGACTTCGCCTAGCGTGGGAGCGGTGATGCTAGACAGCAGCTTGAGAATCGTGCTCTTGCCGGCACCATTGTGGCCCACAATACCGACAGCCTCTCCTTCCTCCACCTCAAAACTGACATTGCGCAAAGCCCAGATTTCGGCCTTTGGCTGCGAGCGGAGGCTATGCCAAGGAAGGTGCCATGGTCCCGATCCACCCGTGAAAAAATATCGCTTCGAAACGTTCTGGAATTTGAGGTCAAACATCAGGATTAGAGACTCATTCAGATGAAGTCGGCCATCGTGGCCTCAAGAGTTTTGAAACTAATATAAGCCAGCACAGTTGTGAGAATCGTGATTGCGCTCGCGATAGCGAGGAGCGCCCCATTTGGCGAGTCTCCATGCAACAGCACGCGTCTGAAACTGTCGATGAGGACAGCGACCGGATTCATCAAGTAAATTCGCCGAATGTTAGATGGAACCGATTGGAGGGGGTATACAACCGGCGTTGCGAACAACAGAACTTGTAGGACAAGGGGCATAGCCATGCTCACATCACGTATCCGCACCTGAGCTGCGGAAACGATCAGTGAAACAGCACTGGTGAAGACTATAAGGATGCCGAAGATCGGGAGGGCATAAAGCGCGTTCCAGGTCAGCGCGACCCTGTAGTAGAGCATCAGAAGCGCCAGCATCAAAGAGGCAATGCAAAAATCGAACAGTGAAGCGGCTATATAGGACAGCGGGAGGATTTCCCGTGGGAAATACACCTTCATCACCAGATTACCGTAGTGCACGATGCCGATCGTGGCACCAGAAATCGCGCTCGAAAAAAATACCCAGGGCAAGAGCGCGGTGAGAACAAACAAAGGGTAGGGAATTCCCTCGCTGGATAACTTGGCCACTCGGGAAAAGATCGCTGTATAGCTGATCATCAACGCCAATGGCTGAAGCACCGCCCAGAACCATCCTAGTAACGATTGCTTGTAACGAACGCTGAGCCTCAACACGGTCATCGTGTACAGGAGATCACCATAGTCGATGAGCGTCTTAATGCCCGAGACCATCACTGGCAATGAAAAAGATGGAGGTCGAATAATCTTCAGAGAACGCGGAGCATTTGCGTTTACTTTCTGGCGAGTCAGGGGCGGTTTTTGCTCGGATGAAGTCAACTTAGGACCTTCCCTTGGATAAACTCACCTGGGTCTCCTGCCGACGGTAGCGTGGTCTGGCGGCGCCCTTTGATAAAACAGTTATACACCTATAAACCTATCTGTTCTGGCTGGGACGCAGTGATATGCAAATTTGAAATCCGCACGTCCGGCTCGGCTGCCACTGTGTGCAGCGCGGAGCCATAATCGCCGAGAAATCTTGCCATAGTTTCATGGTCGAAAAGACTCGTATTATACTCGAGCTGCACCAGCCATTGTGCATCAGCGCATTCGATCAGGTTTATCGTCAGATCAAACCGCGAAATTCCGCTAGAGACAACGTAGGGGCTTACGTGCAGTGGCCCACAGGCATCCGCCTGCACAGCGGACTTAATGATCGCAAACATAACTTGGAAGATAGGATTATAGCTCCGGCTCCGAACGGGTTTGAGCTCTTCGACCACTCTTACGAACGGAACGTCGGAGTTGCAAAGAGCCTCCAGGGCCACTGTTCGCACTTGTTCTAGAAGCTCGCAGAATCGAGGATTGCCTGATAAATCCGTACGCAGGACAATCGTATTTACAAACATTCCAATGAGCTCTTCTGTTTCCCACCGATTGCGACCTGCAACGGGAACACCGACTAAGACATCTTCCCGGTTAGCATAGCGAAAAAGCAAAGACTCGAAGGCGGCCAAGGTGATCATGAAAAGTGTTGCGTCGTGTTTGACGGAAATACTCTTCAAATCTCGAATGAGATCTGGCGAAAGGCGCAGTATCTGGGTTGAACCACCGAAGGTCTGCTTCAGGGGACGAACACGGCCTGGGGATAGGGACAGCAGCGGAGGCGCGCCGCTAAGTTTCTTTCGCCAATAGTCGATTTGGCTGTCGAGCAAACCACCAGCCAGGGATTCATGTTGCCATTGTGCATAATCACAATATTGTATAGGCAGAGGCGCCAGAGGCGAAGGTTGGCCGGTCGAAAACGCACCGTAGAGAGTGGTTAGCTCCTTGACAAATAGCCCCATAGACCACCCGTCGCAGATAATATGGTTCATGACACAATTCAGAATGTTTTGATCTGAGGCCAATCGGATCAGAGTGAATCGAAACAGAGGGATTCGAGCTAGATCAAAACTAAGCTGCATCTCGCGTAACACGAATTGATAGGCCTCCGCGTGTCGACCCGCTTCCGGCAAGGGATTCATATCTCTAAAGCATAATGAAACCCTGTGATTCGGGACGACAACTTGAAGCAATTGAGTGTCATCAAGCGTGAACTTGGTGCGGAGTATGTCGTGCCGATCCACGATCTCCTGCAGACTACGTTCCAACGCGATGAGGTTTAGCTGCCCTGTCAAGCGCAAGCCGATCTGCAGATTGTAAGCTGAACTCGCCGACTCGAACTGATTGATAAACCAGAGGCTCTGTTGCGCTCGAGATGCAACAAACTTTTCCGCATCCTTGGATTTATCTAGGGATCTGTCGAGCATCAGTTGCGTAAGTAACCTTCTGTGCTGTTCGACCCCAGCTTCAGCGGCATCATGAGGAATGCGCGAGCGCCAACGAACCCAAGGATGGGCCTGCTTGGGGATGCCGCGAAGGGTTTGTTTAACCCACTTTATGATCTTCACCGTCTACCTCGTGAGCCTGTGAGGACGTCTTCTTCGTACTTACCTGGTCCAATAACACGCGGATCTCATCGGAAGAAAGTGTATCCAAGTGAGCGATAAGCATGTCTCTGCCCTCTGATAATGCTTGCCTAGTCATGATCGGCCGCTGCGCTTTCGGTCCATCGGCCTTGGCTTTTGACACTCGATCGGCCAGATCGGCGATCACTGGCGTCTCAAAGATGCTGCGGACCGACACCTCGACACCGAAGATTCTCCTGATTCGAGAGATCACCTGAACGGCAAGCAGGGAATGCCCTCCGATCGCAAAGAAATTGTCGTTCATACCGACTCGTTTGATTTTGAGAACTTCACTCCAGATTTGCGCTAGAGTGTTTTCGATCTCCGTCCGGGGAGCGACGTAGTTGTCTGCCAGTACATACTGCGCTAAATCTAGTGATTGCAATGCCTTTCGATCGGTTTTCCCACTGGGGAGTGTCGGCAGCGATTCGAGGACAGCATAGTAGGAAGGGACCATGTGGTCGGGAAGCTTCGATTGAGCAAAACGCCGGAGCTGCGCCGCAACAGGTGCCTGGCTATCGAGGCTGACCACGTAAGCCGCTAGAACCGGCTTATCGCCGTGAACGACAACGGCAGCATCACGCACGAGCGGATGAGAACGCAAAACGAATTCAACTTCTCCAAGTTCTACTCTCATTCCGCGTATTTTTATCTGATTATCGGTGCGGCCCAGGTATTCGATGGTGCCATCAGGCAGGAAACGTCCAAAATCACCCGTTTTATAAAGGCGCGTCGAGCTGCTGTGCTCAAAAGGGTTCCTAATGAATCGCTCCGCTGTGGCTACCGGCTTGTCCCAGTAACCTCGCGCCAAGCACACTCCCGCGACATGAATTTCACCGCGAACTCCGACTGGAACGGGATTGAGGTGTCGGTCCAGAATATAGATCTGAGTATTGTTGATCGGCCGTCCTATAGGAACCGAAGATATGGCGTCCGTTTTCTCTGTGTGTTTTTTTACCTCGTGCCATGTGACATCTGCGGCAACTTCCGAAGAGCCATAGATGTTCAGTACGGTAGCTCCGGGAAGAGCAGCTGATAGGCGGCAAGCAAAGTCGTTGGTTAGGACTTCGCCGCTAACCGACCAAAGCGTTAATTGGGGAAGTTCCGCGGCAAGATTGCTGCAATGATCGAGTAACACGCGTAGCAAAGAGGGAACCAAAACGATTCGGCTGACTTCGTATTTCGCGAGCAAGTCAATGAATTGCTGTGGATCAAGCAATGCCTGCCTGGAAACGATCACGTTACGAATGCCCTGAAGGAGTGGCCCAAAGAGCTCCCATACAGAATCGATGAAGCTTAACGCCGTCTTTTGACAACACGTCTCACTCGGACGAAACGGATATGCGTTCCACATCCAGGCGAACCGATTCATAATGGCTCGATGTGTTCCTTCAACTCCTTTTGGAGTGCCCGTAGACCCGGATGTGTAAATAACATATGCGAGATCCTGCGAGCGCGACGGCAGGGATGGATTCTTTGCACTCTGTTGATCAATAAGGGTTTCTCCGCGGTCCAGGAAAATAAAGCGACCTTTGTTTTCGGGAAGTCCGTTGTCGAGGCCATGTTGGGTGACAATCAGTTCAACCTTCGAATCTTCCAACATGAACGCGAGCCGCTGCTCTGGCTCGGACCCGTCTAGAGGGACATACGCCGCGCTTGCTTTCAAAATACCGAGAATTCCAACGACCATTTCTAAAGACGGCTCTATCAAAATGCCCACCAATGCTCCAGGTTTTATTCCTCGATGGATCAGGTGATGGGCCAGGCCGTTCGCACGTTCGTTGAGCTCCCGGTACGTCAGGTGTTTTCCTTCGTACAGGACTGCGACCGCTTCGGGCGTCCGGGCAGCTTGCTGCTCGAATGCGGAGTGGATAGTGAGCTCGCTCGGATAATCAGCGAACGTATGATTCCAGTCCACCAAGATTTGTTTGCGCTCGTGCTCGGATAAAAGTTGCAGCGCTGAAATCTTTGTATCTGGGCTTTGAATGCAACCATCGATCAGTGTTTCAAAATGACGGATCATCCGCCTAATAGTTGAGCTATCAAAAAGGTCCGAGTTATATTCAAACGTAAAGTGGAGGCGCTCGTTCTCAACAATTTCGAGCGTCAAATCGAATTTCGCAATTCCGCTGTCAAATTCCAACTCTTCAAGAACTAGCCCTTGTAGCTCCAGTTTCTGCTTCGGAGCATTCTGGAGAATGAGCATCACCTGAAAAAGCGGCGTATGGCTCAACGTCCGGTGCGGGTTGAGTTCCTCAACGAGCCTTTCAAATGGCGCGTCCTGGTTCGCGTAGGCTTCTAAGGCCGTTGAGCGAACCTGCTGTAGTAGTTCACGGAAGCTCGGGTCGCCAGAGAAATCCGCTCGCAGAATGAGTGTATTCACGAAAAACCCGATTAGGTTTTCCAGCTCCAGTTCGTTCCTGCCTGCTATGGGTGTGCCGATGAGAATGTTGTCCTGCGATGTATATCGCCAGAGAAGTGCCTGGAAGGCTGCGAGCAGAGTCATAAACAGCGTCGCGCCTTCACTTTGACTCAGCCATTTGAGTTTTTCGACAGTCTCTAGCGGCAAAAGGAAGCGTTCACTGGCGCCGTTTTCGGTTTGTATGGCCGTGTGCGGTCGGTCGGTCGGAAGCTCGAGGGTCGCTTCGGCGCCTTGCAGTTTCTTATGCCAATATTCGATCTGCTGGTTAAGCAACTCACCGCTGATATACTCATTTTGCCATACAACGAAATCACAATATCTTACTGTGAGCTCTGGCAAGTCTGGCGCACGATCATTCACGAAAGCTTCGTAGAAAGCAGCAAGCTCTCGGAAAAAGATGCTCATTGACCAGCCATCGGTGATGATGTGATGCATAGACAAAACAAGAATGTGCTCTTCGGATGCGAGCTGGATTAACGTCGTCCTCAGAAGAGGCCCTGATGTCAAATTGAAAGGTTTTTTTGTCTCTTCGACTGCAACTCGAAAGGCCGCGTCTTGACGGTCATGATCGGGCAATTGCCTAAGATCGATGACTGGCAGATCGATGGGCATTGCAGCCAAAACTTCTTGTCGAGGCTCGCCATCTAGGGAGACAAAGACGGTGCGGAGTGCATCATGCCGGGTAACGAGCGCTTTGACCGCCGAAGCGAGCGCGCTAAGGTCCACTGTTCCCACCATGCGGATTACGCGCGGGACATTATAGGCCGCGTTCCCGGGACCGAGTTGGTCGAGGAACCAGAGCCGCCGCTGTGCGAACGACACAGGGAACAGGTTATCAATCATACCGTCTTACCCATGCGCGAGAAACATCGCTAAGCTAAGAACGTGGCGAATTCAGGTTCGCTCCGCCACTGGATAAATTTGTTTCCGTTGACCACTCAAATTAGATTCGCGACGATTTGAGAGCCGGAGCTCGAAATCCATGATAATGATCTTTTCGCCTCTCGCAATCAGATGTGCCCCGTTCCACTCATACCAACACACCTGAACCACGCTCGCCTGCGATGTGGGGCGTTTCCTGTCTTGCTCCTGAAGTATTTGCTGACGAACAACACCTTCTCTTCGGCGCAGCTAATTCCTTATCCCACATATTCAAAATTTAAGCATCCTCATTCAGGGCTTGCTACACGTCGAGAGAATCGAGAAGGTACAGACGATCTGTCGCACTGCCAATATTAGATGATTTCTGTCGCTGATACTACCTAGACTAGAGCTGAATAGGAGCGCGCTGAAAACATTCGAGATCGACCGGCCAGCGCCGACGCGGTAGTGCTAAGATTACGTCATGAATGGCCCCCGCCCCCTCACTCTCACCGTATCCACAGCGCCTAGCGAGAGCGCTATACAAGAGTTGAAGCAGAATCTGTTACATTACAACAACTCCCGTACCGGACCTGAAAATTACCTTCGGCTTCTGCTCATGCTTCGCGATACGACCGGCAAGCTGATGGCGGGCCTCGCTGGAATGATCTATTATCAATGGCTATTCATTGACCTGCTTTGGGTTGCTGAACAGATTCGAGGCCAAGGACACGGCAAAACGCTATTGGACCTCGCTGAAGCAGAAGCGCGGTCTCGCGGTTGTCAGCAAGTGTGGTTGGATACGTTCAGTTTCCAAGCACCTGGGTTCTATGAAAAGAGTGGGTATACGCTGTTTGGAGAATTATCGGACTACCCGCCCGGCCACAGGCGGTGCTTCTTTCGGAAGACAGTGAGTAGCGAAGGCAAGGCGTGAAATCGAACTTGTTGGTGCGTGATCGGACGCAAATTGCAGCGCACCCATCACCCAAGGTTCAAACGATCCCCGTTGGCGATTTCGGAACAAGAAAAAGAGATGGCGTGCTTCCAAAAAACCAAAAGATACCAAGGGACTGCGGAACGCTCCTGAGGTCACATTTCCGCTTCAAGGAGAAGTTCGGTCACCCGCGATGCAGGATTTTGTAGCCCGCTCTTGCAACACTTCTAGTTCGTAGTTTCGTAGCGTCGTACGCGTGAACCACTGCCGGACCGGGCGCAGGGCCCCGGACCCGCATTGCGATGAATCGATAGCCCCTAGGATGGCAGTCCCGAAGTTCGTCCCGTTGGAAGAGATTGATGGTGTCGCGCCGGGGAAGTACAGCAACATTGAATTGGTCGCGATGTGGGTGAAATCGGGCAGACCATTTGTGATCGGAACCGATTCCAGCAAACCTCCGATGCCACCCTGATCCCCGCTGCCCCAGAAATAAATGGTGTTGTTCCAGTATGCCGGGCTGCTCCACATTCCGTTGATTGCTCCAGGGGCAAATCTCCGGATCGCCGCTACAGCTCGATGCACAGTAGTGGGAATTGTTCGTAGTCATCTGGTCGCGGTCGACCCCGTAAATCCAGAGTGATATTCCCGCTCGTTGTGCCCAACTTCAGAATCGTATCACCCAGTTCGGTGGCCGGGACATTCTAGTATCGAAGGTGCCGTTTGTGGATTTTGCTTCCACATAGATTGTGTTAGACGAGGGTTCGATCGTCGGCGTGCTGGTGATGCCAATCTGTGGCTGAAGATCGGTGCAGCCGATCGTCGTGGAGCTGTTCAGAGGCGTTTCGCCGGCCCCCGATCCGTGAGCTGCGTCTACGAGGCTGGCCTTCCAGAACGGCGAAGCATTCGCCCCCGTATTTGAGTCGGCATCAAACGCGCACACGCTGTCGGCTTCTGTCGCCACGATCAAGACGTTGTGACTTCCGCCCGCGATCGCGACATTTGGAACATAGAGTGGCTGTGCGTAAACCTGGCCGTCGACCGAGAGTGCAAACAGCTTCCCGAACTGATTCACGTTTGCATTCAATGTCGTGAGGATCGTCTCGTCCGTGTTCTGGCCATTGCGGCTGATATCATTGAGTTGAGTCAGGACGCCGCTTTGTGTGCGGCACTCGAAGTCGCGGCGAAAAGCAAGAGACTCATGGCGCCAATGCGGTTCACAATCCGGCCTACAAGACGGTACAGGCTGGGTACCGCGCGAGAGTTGCGATGCGTTTCTCGCGCGGTCGTATTTATCGCGTAAGTGCTTAAGACTTCGAAACTTTGAACCTGACCGCAGGCCAATGGTCTTGCAGCAACATAACACTTCTTCCAGAAATGACATACGAGAAATCGGAGAGATGGCAGGTGGGGCTTCGAAATCGGTTGAGGTTCTCTATGCGCGACCGTCAACGCGCGATCGTGAACTTTGCCACTATGTTCAAACCTGTCGTTCGATCAGGCACACCCTTGCTGTTCGGCAATCAGTTGCTTTAGGAGTTGAACATCTCGGGTGGATACAGTATCCAAAGCTTGGTGTAGTTGGTTGTAGAATGTGCTCGGTTGGCGATAAAAACTCCAGTGATTCCACTCGCAGGTTATAATCTAGGACCCACAATGAAAACCGCCATCTTGATTCTCACGGTTATTCAGTCGCTGTCTCCTGTGTTCGCCCCTCTTCATGATCTCGTCGTGCCACAACAGCCGACCAAGCCACAAGCTTCCGCCTCTGCTCCGCAATGCGTGACAATTGGTGTAACCGAACTCACGATAACGTGCTCATACACGGCCGGCTCGTCGGTCGGGGCCGACAGCAGGACCGCGCCGCGCATCCTCCTGGATCGCGCTGTAATTTCATTCATCCCGTCGGATGAAAGCCACATGAGCATTGAGCTGACATTCAAAAATGACACCGGTAGCAAAATCGCTGACCACCGTACGGTCTATCTAGCGGTCGACGACGAGAGAGGCGAAAATCACATGCGCAGATCCTTGCCCCGTGTGGATTTCACTAAGCTCGAGCCCGGTAGGCTTATGCAGTTTCAAGAGGTGCTGCTGGCGCCGGCATTTTCTCCCGGTCCGTATATCGTCTCGATTTGGATTCCCTCGACCGATCCGTTACTGAAGTTCGATCCGGCCCATAATTTCCTTCTCAGCTCGAATGGCGTGCCTAATCCCGCGACGGGCCTTAACCAAATTGCGAAATTCGCTGTAGCTGCCTCAGGCAGGCGCAAATGAGCAGTCAAGCCAGACTGAGACACACAATACCATGGTTTTCGCTTCGCATTGCCGCGCGAAACTAGGATGTCCTTTTATGTAAACATGTACTAGGGTATTCAACTGACCGTCTTTTCGCGACACCCACTTATACAAATGATCGCGAGTACCAATTTTAAAATCGGCGATAAGACAATCCTCTACCGTCCAGACTTCCTCTTCCTTCAAATCGTGACGTCGTCTTAGTGCTGTCGAGAGTCGTCCCATTCCCGTCGGTAGAACCGATCCAAGCGAAGACGCGATACGTTGGACCCCAGCTCTGGCTCAGATTGAACACGGTCGATGATTCGTTTTCATACTTAATCTCTGCGTTGCCCTAGCGCCGCCAGGGAAGCCTACGAATGCGGCATTCCACCGCTAACGAAGGGATATTCACAACCCTTTGAGGTCGTAAAGCTCTTGCTCGCTGTGGGATCAGTGACGGTCCAAGTGGGCGAGGTGCCATCGTAGGTCAAGTTCAAGTGCACATTCATAATCGCCGCCGTGAGATTGACGCCAGAAGCGGTCATCTCCATGGCGGGCGTTGTCGGCGAGACTCGGTTTTTCGTACTCGCCGGTCGAATTGCTACCCTGGGCGGCATTGTTGTAGAGGTCGAGTTTCACCACGGCGCACTTGAGGATACCGGGGATTGTACCCG
>Ga0157378_10006345_pt1 | contig 10346 bp, 7 predicted proteins | sample M65metaG_FD_115309 | JGI IMG/M metagenome (GOLD analysis project Ga0157378, IMG submission 115309) | Miscanthus rhizosphere microbial communities from Kellogg Biological Station, Michigan, USA - M6-5 metaG | ecosystem: Host-associated > Plants > Roots > Rhizosphere > Soil | place: USA: Michigan...
ATCGGCGTGTCGGCGTCGCTGCGCAGCGCGGTCGCCGCGAAGAACGACTCCAACTCCATGGTCGAGGTGATCGCGTCCGAGGACATCGGCAAGCTGCCCGACACGACGATCGCCGAGTCGCTCGCGCGCCTGCCGGGCCTGGCGGCGGGCATCGATCGCGGCAACGCGAGCCAGCTGGTGGCGCGCGGCCTGGGCCCGCGCTTCATCGGCTCGACGCTCAACGGCCGCGAGTTCGCGACCACCGAGCCCGATCGCGCGGTGCGCTTCGAGATGTTCCCGTCCGAGTCCATCTCGGGCGCAAAGGTCTACAAGACGCAGTCGGCCGAGATCGTCGAAGGCGGCATCGCCACCACGGTGGACCTGCAGACCATCAGCCCGCTGGCCTACAAGGAACGGACCGCCTCGGTCAAGGCCGATGGCGAGTACTACAAGCAGGGCGCCGACATCCAGGGCGCCAAGAAGGTGGCGCCGCGCCTGGGTGCGGTCTACGTCGACCAGTTCGCCGACCACACCCTCGGTGTCGCGCTGGCGGCCAGCTACTTCGACCAGCCCGACGTCAGCGACCAGTTCCAGAACTATGGCTTCAACGGCGCGAGCGCCTGGGCCGTCGATGGCACCGGTGGACAGGAAACGCCTCCCTGTGGCTTCCAGAACCAGGTCGTAAAGGGCAACAACAAGCGCTCCAGCGTGCTGGGCAAGGTCGAATGGAAGCCCAACGCCGCGACCTCGGTCACGGCGGACGCCTACACCGCGCGCTCGAACATCCACGAGAACTCGATGTACCACGTCGCGAGCACCGGGTACCCGTACACCGACATCACCGTCTCGGACGGCTTCGTGACGGGCGGGACGGCGCAGGGTGTATCGATGAACACGATCGAAGGGCTGTGGAAGCAGAACCAGCGCGACCTCGCGTTCGGCCTCAACGGCAAGACCTCGGTTGCCGGCTGGAAACTCGAGGCCGATGTCGCGCGCTCCACGGCGGATCGCGACACGCAGTGGGCGGGCGTGGGTCTGTGGATGCAGAACAAGGGCACGCTGACCTGGAGTGCCCAGCACAACCAATGGGCCACCTACTCGTTCAGCGAGGACACCGGCAACCCCGACAACTTCGGCAACACGATCTTCGAACAGTGGGGGCCGAACTACGCGGGCCATCTGGCCGATTCGCTGAATTCGCAAGTGCTCAACGCGAGCCATGACGTGGACTGGGGCGCTATCCGGACCGTGAAGATGGGCGTGCGCACCACCCAGCGCGAGAAGGCCTACAACCAGATCTCCTGGGACTTCGACAACACCACGGTCGCGCTGTCGACTTCCGACCTGGAGCGTGTGCGCGTCTCGGGCCGGCCGGACTTCGTCGATTTCGCCGGCGGCCTCGATTCGGCGATCACCAAGTACTTCGGCGCCGACGCCCTCAGCGCCAGCGGTCGCACTGCCACCGCGAGCGACCTGGTGAACAAGGACTGGCGCGCCAAGGAGAACAACGCCTCCGCCTACTTGCAGTTCGACCTGTCGGGCGACGGCCTGGCCCACGGCTACCGCGGCGACTTCGGCCTGCGCGTCGCCCATACCAGCCAGACCGGCTACGGCTACACGCAGGCCGACGGCGGCACGCCCACCGCGGTGTCCGACGGCACCGGCTACACACGCCTGCTGCCCAGCCTGAACCTGGTGCTGTCGCTGGACGAGGCCGAGCAGCACCAGCTGCGCCTGGGCGCATCGCGCGCCATGTCGCGCGCGCCGCTGGACGTGATCAACGACGCCCACGTCGTCACCACGCCGACCAACGCCGGCGACCTGACCACCGTCACGGGCGGCAACCCGCGCCTGAAGCCGATGATGGCCAACCAGCTCGACCTGGCCTACGAAGACTTCTTCGCCAAAGGCGGGCTGTTCTCCGCCGGCGTGTTCTTCAAGCAGATCACCGACTACATCGCGCTCGATACGGTCAAGGGGACCTACAACGGCGCGGACGCCTGGTTCACCGAGCAGGTCAACCGGAGCGGCGGCCATGCCAAGGGCTTCGAGCTCGTCTACCAGCAGGCGTTCAGCAAGCTGCCGGGGCTTTGGAGCGGTCTCGGCGTGATGGCCAACTACACCTACACGAACAGCGACATCAAGGACATGGCCAGCGATGGATCGGCGATCCCGACCAACGGCCTCATGAAGCACAACATGGGCATGACGCTGTGGTACGAGCACGACGGCTTCGAGGCACGCCTGTCGGCCAACCACCACTCGCAGTACAACCGCGCGCCGACCTGGGACTCCACCAAGTTCTACTACAACGGCGCGGAAACCTGGATGTCGCTGAACCTGTCGCAGCAGCTCACGTCGCACCTGCAGGCTCGCTTCGGCATCGAGAACCTGACCAACCAGCGCGTCATCTACACGGATCCGACCGAGCGCTACAACCAGTGGGACTTCCAGTATGGCCGCCGGTACAACGTCGGCCTGACGTACAAGCTGTGATCCCGGGCGACGTCATGGGCCGCAGACTGGCCGGCAAGGTCGCGCTCGTCACGGGCTCGACGATGGGCATCGGCGCGGCCACCGCGCGACTGTTCGCCCGCGAGGGCGCGCGCGTGGTGCTCAACAGCCATGTCGAGGACGCGGCGGCGTGTCGCGTCGCCGAGGAACTCGGTCCCGAGCGCGCCCTGTTCGTGCGGGCGGACGTCTCGGACGCCGCGGCCGTCCAGGCGATGGTCGAACGCGCCGCCGCCCGCTTCGGACCCATCGACGTGCTGGTCAACAACGCCGGCCGCAACTTCTTCAACGACCCGCTGGCGCTGACGTCCGACGATTGGCGGCGCTGCCTGGCCGTGGACCTCGAAGGTGCCTGGCATTGCGCGCGTGCCGTGCTGCCGGGGATGCTGGCCGCGGGCCGAGGCAGCATCGTCAACATCGCCTCGGTGCACGGCCACAAGATCATCCCGGGCTGCTTCCCGTACCCGATCGCCAAGCACGGCCTGATCGGACTCACCCGCTCTCTCGGCCTTGAGTACGCGGCACGCGGCGTGCGGGTCAACTCGATTTCGCCGGGCCTGATCCTCACGGAGGCGATCGAGGCGTCGTTCGCGGCCAGCGCCGACCCCGCGGGCGAGCGTGCGCGCCAGGCCGCACTGCTGCCTTGCAAGCGCATCGGCGAGCCCGACGAGGTGGCGTATACGGCACTGTTTCTCGCCAGCGACGAGGCGCGCTTCATCAACGCGACCGACATCCTCGTCGACGGCGGTCGCTCCCATCTCTACCACGAGTAGCCAATCCGGAGCCGCGTCATGCAGGATCCGATTTCCGAACGCTTTCGATCGCGACTGAAGACGCGGCACCTGCTGTTGCTGAGCGAACTCGCGTCGCACGGCTCGATCATGCACGCGGCTGCCGCCGCCCACATGACCCAGCCGGCAGCGTCCAAGATGATCACTGAGTTGGAACAACTGCTCGGCACGCCGCTGTTCGAACGCCTGCCGCGCGGCGTGACGCCCACGCCCTATGGCGAAATCATGATCCGTCGCGCCCGTGCGGCGCTGGCCGAGATGGACCTCGCCCACAGGGAGGTGATGAGCCTGAGTTCCGGCCTCGGTGGACGCGTGGCGGTGGGGACCGTGCTCGCACCGGCGACGGGCCTGCTGCCGGCGGCGGTGCTTCAGCTGAAGCGGGACTATCCGCGACTTCACGTGGCGATCGAGGTCGATGCGAGCAAGGCGCTGATCGCCCGATTGCAGGCCGGACAGCTCGAAATGGTGGTAGGACGCATCCTCGACCCCGAGGCCGTCGACGAGCTCGACTTCGAGCCGCTCAGCGACGAGCCGCACTGCATCTTCGCCCGTGCAGGCCACCCGCTCGAACACCGCGCCGACCTCAGCCTGTCGGACCTCGCGAATGCCGGATGGATCCTGCCGGCGCAAGGCAGCATGCTGCGGGATCGGCTGAACACGCTGTTCGTGTCGGCAGGACTTCGCCTGCCTGAAGAGACGGTCGAGACGACGTCGCTCCCGATGATCACGCAGTTGCTGGCCCAGAGCGACATGGTGGTGGCGCTGCCGCGCGAGGTCGTGCGCACGCATGTCGAACTCCGCCAGCTGGTGGCCTTGCCTGTCGACCTCGAACTGCGCCTCTCACCCTACGGCATCGTCACGCGCCGACAGCATGCGCTGTCGCCGGGTGCAGCTGCGATGCTGCAAGTATTGCACCGGACGATTGCCCGGGATGGCAGTGAAGTGCCCGCCGCGCAGGCATCGGGCCTGGCCCGCGTCTTCCACCTGTCCCGGGTCGATCGCGCCGACGAGGACGCGCGCGGACTGACGGTTCGCCAAGGCGGCATGACTTGAGGTACGCCGCGACGACCTCGTCCACTCGCGCCGATGCACCCGGATATTGATCGTCAGCCGCAGGGGCCTGCCGTGCGCCGAGTGATGCGCGGCGATCGGGGCCACGCGGCCTGACGAATGGCGATTCGCGAAGCTGCCGGCGATTCAACGGGCAGCGGGGGAGACAACGGCAGCTTGCCGCATCCCGACCAGTGCTCGAGGTCTCGCGCCAAGAAATACATTCGCGCGCCGGGCCTTGAGCAGAAAGAGGAGCACCCGTGAGAAGTTCATTCCACAATGCCTTGCGCGCCGTCATCACGGCCTGCGTCTGTCTGGCCGCCGCATCGTCGCAGGCCCAGTACGCCTACGGCTCGGACGTCAGCTGGACCGACCAGGAGGAATCCAGCGGCTACACCTTCAAGAGCGCCGCGGGCGTCAAGACCGACCCGTTCGTGCTCTTGAAAGGCCTCGGCATCAACGCCATCCGCCTGCGCGTCTGGGTCAATCCCACAGGGGGATGGAACAACGGCGCCGACGATCTCTACATGGCCAAACGCGCCTCCGCGCAGGGCCAGCGGATCCTCATCGACTTCCACTACAGCGACACGTGGGCGGACCCGTCGCACCAGACGATTCCCGCGCAGTGGACCGACCACTCGCTGTCCGCGCTGGAGACGCAGGTCTACAACCACACGTACGGCATCCTCAACTACCTGAAGACCAACGGCGTCAATGTCTCGTGGGTGCAGGTCGGCAACGAGATCAACTCCGGAATGCTGTGGCCGACAGGCAAGGTCTCCGGCACGACGGGCTTCGGAAATCTCGCCGGGCTGATCAACTCAGGCTACAACGCGACCAAGGCCGTGTTCCCGAGCGCGTCCGTCATCGTCCATCTGGCCAATGGCTATGACGACGCGACGTTCCGCTGGTTCTTCGACAACCTGAAGAGCCAGGGCGGCAAGTGGGACGTGATCGGCATGTCCCACTACCCGTCCGCGAGCAACTGGAGCACCTTGAATTCGGAGGCCGGCACCACGATGTCCGACGTCGCGTCGCGGTACGGAAAGTCCGTGATGGTCTGTGAAACCGGCATGCCCTGGGACGGCCCGTCGGCAGCGGAAAACATGATCAGCGACCTCATCGGCCGCAACAAGGCCCTCGGGAGCGGGGGCCTGGGCGTCTTCTACTGGGAGCCGGAGGCGTACCACGGCTGGCAGGGCTACACCTTGGGTGCTGTGAACGGCTCCGGGCAGTTCACTGCGGCGATGAACGCCTTCTGACAAGGTGGCTCGGGGTTGCCGCTGGCACATCGACTCTCCGATGGCACACCCACGCAGTCCGAGCCACATCGTGCGCCGATCATGATGCCTGGAAGCGGGCACCGGCGAAGCCCGTACCCGGCCACCGGCCGGGTCGCAGCCGGGCCTCCAAAACTACGCCAGGCGCTGGAGATCCTCTGGCTTCTTTGAACGCGTTGCGTTCATCTGCTCCCCTGTCAAGTCGTTGCGACTGCCGAAGTGTCGCCGCTCAATGTGTCGATCGCGCCGCCGTCTCGAACGCCAAGTGGAATTCGGCACCGGGGCCATCTGTCGGCGGCCGATAGGTCAGGCTCCAGCGATGTGCAGTGGCAATCGTTCGGCAGATGGAGAGGCCGAGGCCGGCGCCTTCATGCGGCGCTGAGTCGCTTCGCCAGAACCGCGTGAACAGCGTTGCGACATCCTTTTGTGTGACGCCCGGTCCAACGTCGCGCACCGTGATGCCGGCACTGGCCAGCCTGATCGTCGCGATACCGCCGTCGAGCGAATGGTGAATCGCGTTCTCGATCAGGTTCCGCAACAGCGTTGCCAGCGCGTCCCCGTCGGCCTGGAGCCATCCAGGGGTGCCGTCGGCCACCAACCGAAGATGAATGCCTCGCGGATCCGCCACCCGAGCGCAATCCGTGACGACGGCTTCCAGTACCGCCCGAATGTCGGTGCGGGAGAACTTGAGGTTCTGGATCTCGCTGACCTCGGCGAGCTGCAGCAACTGGTTGACCTGCTGCGTCATGAATTCCACGTCCTTCAACAAGGCCGCCGGATTGGCGACGTTGCCGAGTTCGATTTCCGCGCGCATGAGCGCCAGCGGGGTCTTGAGCTCGTGCGCTGCCGAGGCCAGGAACTCCTGCTGCATTCGGTAGCCCTTCTCAAGGCGCTCCAGTGCGCCATTGAACGCATCGATGAGCGGAGAAAGCTCGCTTGGCAGATTCGCGCCATTGACTCGCTGCGTCAGATTGCCCGGTTCGATGGCAGCTGCGGCGCACGACGCCTCCTTGAGCGGCCTGACGGCTCTCCGCGCCATCAGAAACACGATGCTGGAGAAGACGACAACTGCGAGCAGCGCCGTGATCCCCGCAGCCCCATAGAAGATGGCGCTTCCGCCGGATCGAATACCGAGCGCCAGACGTTCGCTGCGCGCATCACGAAGCAAGTAGATCCGAGCGCCGCGCTCGATGGGGGTTGTTTGAACCTGAAGAGGCAGCGACCCCACGTAGGTTCGAGTCATGTGCGAACTCGCATGCACTGGAACCGACCGCAGGGCATCGAGAGCAGGGCCAGGCGCAGAGGCGAGCACCTCCCCGCCCGAATCATCCAGCACCTGAAACGCCATGTCCTTGGAAAGCGCGTCGTAGGACTGCATCAGGCTTGCCGGCGTGTCGATGAATGTCAGGCGGCCTGACGCGTCGAAGTGCATCGCTTGCTCGAGCGCCGCCTCCTGGCTCACCGGCCCTTCCCACGAGAATGGCTCCTTCTGCAGGGCGAGAATCACGGCGACCGCACCGCCGATGAGAAGCATGACGAGCAGCAGCGCGCCTGTCGCCGCAAGCAACGCGCGTCGGACCAGGCTCCGTGGCAAGCCAGTTCTTCGCTTGAATGGGAAATCCATGGCTTCGCAGGTTGACAATTTGGAGATCGCCCAGCGGCGACAGGCCCGTCGCGTGGGCCCGTAGCTCAGAGGCTGTTTGCGATTTCGACGTTGGATTCGCCGGATGCGGACGGGATGTCGAGGATCTTGACGCCGAGGCCGTCGGACGTCGGCAGGGTCACGAGCAGCAGGTCGTCGTGGTCGCCCACGTTGATCGCGCCCGAGAAGAAGACCGTCTTCGTTCCCGCGCCCGTCAGGCGGATCTGGTAGACGCCGCTGGCCACGCTGTAGGAGTCGGCACCGGTCGCGGGACTCGACGCCTGGCTCGCGACGGCCGCCATCGTCGGCGTCACGCCGGAGATGTCGGCGCCGGGCGCGGTGATGTAGACATCCATCGTGCCCTCGACCACGTCACCCTTGACGATACGCAGACGGGCCTTCGACGTGGCCGCGTTGCTGTACGGATCGGAGATCTGCAGCAGGTTGTACATCGTCCCGGATCCGGGGAGGGCGACGATCGTGTAGCGCGTGGCGTTCTCTGCGCGCATCGACGTCGTTCCGAGCACGGTTCCGGCGGCAGCATCGCGCACATCCCAGGTCGAGGTCACGTTGACCGTATCGAAGTACTTGGACGCGCCTTCGTAGCCCTGGGTGCCCGCGTCACCCTGCACCTCGCCCTTGCGATATAGCGCGAGGGTCGGCGAGTTCGGCACGGCATTCACGAACCGCGCCTGCGGCGCGCCGAGGTTCAGGGCCTGAGCGACGTCGTCACCGCCGCAAGCGGTCAGGGCGAGGGCGGTGCCGGCGAGGAGGGCGAGTTTGAAGAGAGCGTTCATAGGGCAGCTTCCTTTTTGGATGAGATGGGGTGTATTTGCGAAGACGGCGGCTCGCACCCTCGAGTTCATGCCGCACCTCCCGGCCGGTGGCCTGGAATGCAGGTACTTCGTGGATCGCGTGGTGGCGAGAGGGTTGACCGCGTCAGAAGGGGCTCGACCGGGATCGGCGAGCGCTTGGGGCTCAGCGTCTGGCGAGGTAGGCGACGAGTTCGTCAGCGCCCTTGTCGATGCCGGTCCTGGACGCGCTCATCGCGCCGATGCTCGCGCCAAGGTTCCAGGCGTTGGGGTATTCCTTGGACACGTAGGCTGCCAGCAACTCGTTCGTCGATGCCGAATAGATCTCGACGGCGAAACTGACGGAACCGGTCAGCGCGCCCTCCTTGCCGCGCACGGCCTGCACGGCGTTGTAGGGACCACCGAGCAGATCGAAGCGGGACAGCGTGCTCAAGACGGGCGTGCTCTCCTTCGCGCCAGTGAGCGTCAGCTTGATCCGCAACGCCTGGGCGTGCGGGTCGGCGTTGTTCTTCGCCAATGCGGCCAGCTTGGCGGAGAACGTAGCCTGCATGTACTTGGCCAGCTCGATCTTGTCCCGCTCGGAGACGTCCTCGAATTGGTTGTCGGCGCCGGCATAGACGACGACGGGGTCGACGGTGAACATCGAATACGTCCGCAGGTCGGCGCCGGACTTGTATTCGTACGGGATGCGCCCTGTTTCATCGTGCGCGCTTGCCTGCATCTGGTTCGACGATGCAATCCCCGAGTACGGGACGGGCTGGGTGCTGGCGCAGGCCGCCAGGGCCGCACATGCAGCGAGGGTGGCGACTCGAATTGACTTCAGCAAGATGGACATGGGCGTTCCCTGGATGCGTTGAGGTGGGGTCGGCCATAACGAAACCGTTATGTACAGTTCATTATTGAGGCAGGGGAAAACCCATGTCAAGAAAAATGTACGATCGGGTCTGCTTTTGAAGGGGAACAATGAAGATCCGCACGGAAACACGCCGCAATGCCATCCTCGAGGCCGCTGTCGAACTGTTCAAGGAAAAGGGCTACGAGCGCGCGTCGATGAACGAGCTTGCGCGTCGGCTGGGGGGTTCGAAGGCGACGCTCTACGGCTACTTCCCGTCCAAGGAGGAGCTCTTCGTGGCGGTCGTCAAGGCAGTGGCGACGGTCCATCTGTCCGACGCCATCGCGACGCTCTCCGAAGACGCGGCTTCACGCATGAGCCTGGAGGACCTGCTGGTCCGGTTTGGCGAGCGGATGATGGTCGTCCTGACCCACGACGCGAGCGCGCTGGCCGTCTATCGCATGGTCGTCGCCGAAGCGGGGCACTCCGTGGTCGGCCAGTTGTTCGATGAATCTGGCCCGGCTCAACTGGGAGAGGCGCTCGCGGCACTGTTCGAGCGTGCGATCGAGCGCGGAGAGGTCCGACGCGCCGATCCCAAGGTACTTGCGGCGCATTTCAGCGCTCTGGTGACATCCGAGACGTCGAACCGGCTGTATCAAATGGATCCGGCGCCCATAGCCTTGAAGGACATCCGGCGCATGGTTCGCCGTGCGGTGGAGATGTTTCTGCTTGGTGCGGCGCCGCGAGTGTCGGTGTGACTGTCCCCGCGGTAGTTCTCCAGGCACTTGGCCGAGGCCAAGGCCTTTCCCCACGCCTGGCCTAGGTGCCAGGAGTCGACGGCAAGCGAATTCATTGGCGCTTTGCAGGCACCCCACGGATGTTGAACATGCGTCGTCGCCCTTTTTCGCGGCGGTATGCGGACACCCTGCGTTCTCTACCTCAGTGAGCCTGCACGCAGAGTCCTTCGTGAACACCGCAAGGCGGCCACGCTGGTGATGCCCAGCAGCTAGACACGAAGCTCACCGCCTGCTGCAGCACTACTTGCTCAAAACGATGCTCAAAAAATGCCCCCAGGGATGGGGGCATTCAGAGGCAACCAGCGGCTGCCAACTCGCAGCTTGCGGCACCCAAAACTTGCAACTTATTGGGTCCAAACTTGCAGCTTATGGGGTCCAAACTCGCAACTTATGGGGTATCTCACAAACTTGCAACTTATGGTCTAGTGCACAGACTACCCGCACGCCCCCACGTACCCGCACGACGTGCAGAAATCGCAGCCGTCCTTGTGGATCATCGTGGCGTTGCCGCACTCCGGGCACGGGCTGCCGGCCTGCGGGGCGAGCTGACCGGTGGGACGCGGGGTGGACGGCTCCAGCAGGCCGGTGGCGCCGAGCGGGAAGCCGTCCTCGTCGAGCACGCCCAGCATGGCGTAGCGGTGGATCATCAGGC
>Ga0157378_10006346_pt1 | contig 10345 bp, 8 predicted proteins | sample M65metaG_FD_115309 | JGI IMG/M metagenome (GOLD analysis project Ga0157378, IMG submission 115309) | Miscanthus rhizosphere microbial communities from Kellogg Biological Station, Michigan, USA - M6-5 metaG | ecosystem: Host-associated > Plants > Roots > Rhizosphere > Soil | place: USA: Michigan...
CGATGAGGGAAAATACAAATGGATGGATGCCACTTATCCTTTTGTTTCCGACACAGGCAATTTTTCCGTACTGGGTGAATTGATTAAGGATGAATATTACCTTAACCGCTTTAAAGCCATGCTCCGTCACTAATCTTATTACTATTGCCCATGCTGCAGCGCTATTTCCTGGAAATAATGTATAAAGGAACTGCTTACAGTGGCTTCCAGGCGCAGGAGAACGCCAGCAATACTATACAGGAGGAAACAGAAAAGGCGCTTGCCATTCTTACCAAACAGGCGGCATTTTTAACCGGGTCGTCCCGAACGGATACAGGCGTGCATGCATGGCAGAATTTTTTTCATATTGATTATGACGGCGAATTTCATCCTCATTTTTTGTATAAGATAAATGCTATTCTTCCGAAAGACATTGTAGTAAAGAATATTTATCGTGTGCAACCGGATGATCATTGCCGTTTTGATGCGGTGAGCAGGAGTTACAGCTATCATATTTATCGCAGCAAAAATCCATTTCTTGCAGACCGGGCTTATTATTTTCCCTACGCGGTTGATTTTGACAAGATGCAGGAAGCAGCAGCCATCCTCACTACCTATTCAGATTTCACTTCTTTCAGCAAACGGAATACACAGGTAAAAACGTTTGTATGCAGCATTGAAAAAAGCAGTTGGAGAATGGAAGGCGAAGAAATGATTTACGAAGTAACAGCCAACCGGTTCCTGCGTGGCATGGTAAGAGGCCTAACAGGCACGATGCTGCAGGTGGGGCGGAGTAAGATCAGCCTCGATGCATTCAAAAAGATCATCGAAGCCAAAGATTGCCGGCAGGCAGATTTTTCTGTGCCGGGGCATGGGTTGTTTTTAATGAAGGTTGAATATCCTTCCAGTGTTCATCTCGTTGAATTGCCAATGCGGCGGTAGCGGCATAGTTTTGGCCATAACAAGTTCAAATAATGCGGCATGAAATTGTTTAGATGGCTCCTGTTGCTTTTCTGTATGGGCTGCCGGCCAAAAGGAAGTGATCCCCTTTCTGCAGACGGGATAAAAAACAAAATACTTACTGAAAACCTGCATTTTCCCTGGGAAATTCTTTGGGGTCCTGATAATAAAATATGGATGACCGAACGTGGCGGTCGCATAAGCCGGGTGGATACTGCCAATGGTAAAGTAACGCCCGTATTTACTATTGCTGAGGTAAAAGCGCAGGGCGAGGGAGGGCTGTTGGGAATGGCCCTGCATCCGCATTTCTCTGCCCATTCCTACGTATATGTTGCATATGATTATGAACAGGGGGACGCTTATAAAGGAAAGATAGTACGCTATTTATTTAATGGAACAACGCTGACCAGCCCTTTTACTATTATAGACAACATCAATGCCTCGGGTATCCATAATGGCTGCCGTTTACTCATTAGTGCCGATTTGAAATTATTTATTACCACCGGCGACGCTTCCAACCAATCGTTACCCCAAAATAATGTTGCGCTGAATGGTAAAATATTAAGGCTAAACCTGGATGGAAGTATTCCTGCAGACAACCCGGTTGCCGGCAGTGCAATATGGAGCAAGGGGCACCGGAACCCGCAGGGACTGGTATTTGCAAACAGTATTCTTTACAGCAGTGAACATGGACCCGATAGTGATGATGAAATAAATATTATTGAGAAGGGCCGCAACTATGGCTGGCCGGAGGTAAAAGGATTTTGCAATGAACCCAGTGAGGCTGATTTTTGCAAAGCCAATAATGTAAAAGAACCTATCAAAGCGTGGACGCCCACCATTGCAGTAAGTGGCATGGATTTTTACAACAGCGATCTGATACCGCAATGGAAAAATTCTTTATTGGTGGCTACCCTTAAAAACAACCGTTTGATGCAACTGAAGCTGAATGCCGCACATACCGCGGTTGCAGCAACCACTGAGTTCCTGACCAATGAATACGGGAGACTGCGGGATATCTGTGTTTCGCCCGGTGGCAAAGTCTATATCTGCACCAGTAATGGAGAAAATGATAAGATTATCGAACTGTCGAAGAAATAAATAAAACCTATAAGGTTTGGCTACCTGCAAACCCTATAGGTCTTCCTTATAGGCCGTTTTTTGAATTATTGCTTTATGGCTGCGATGCCCGGCAATTCCTTTCCTTCAAAATATTCCAATAGTGCTCCACCGCCGGTTGATACATAGCTTACCTTATCTGCAAAGCCAAACTGGTTTACCGCCGAAACAGAATCACCGCCACCAACCAGTGAAAAGGCACCTGATTGTGTTGCAGCCGCAACAGCAGTAGCGATTGCTTTAGTGCCATGCTGAAATTTGGGCATTTCAAAAACCCCCATAGGCCCGTTCCACAAAATGGTTTTTGATTTCTTTATAACATTCGAAAACTGTGCGCAGGCTTCTGCACCAATATCCAGCCCCATCCATCCATCGGGTATATTATTGCTGGGGGCACCGGCAGTAACAGCATCTGCGGCAAATTTATCTGCAATGATGGAATCGGAAGGAAGATGAATGCAGACACCTTTTTCCTCTGCTTTCTTTAAAAGATCCAACGCGGTTTGCAGCCTGTCTTCTTCGCAAAGGGAATTTCCGATTTTACCACCCTCCGCTTTCATAAATGTGTAGGCCATTCCACCACCGATAATGATATCAGTAGCTCTTTCAAGCAGGTTTTCTATGATGAGGATTTTATCAGATACTTTTGCGCCACCAACAATGGCCACAAAAGGCTTTTGCGTTTCGTGCATTACTTTCTCTGCACTGGCTACTTCCGCTTCCATCAGCAAGCCAAACATTCTTTTTTCTGCGGGGAAAAATTTTGCAATCACGGCAGTGGAAGCGTGTGCGCGGTGAGCAGTGCCAAATGCATCGTTTACATATACATTTGCAAGCTTGCTTAGTTTCTCCGCAAATTTTTCATCCCCTTTTTCCTCTTCCTTGTAAAAGCGGAGGTTTTCCAGTAACAATACCTCGCCTGGCCTTAGCATATTAGCGGTGGTATATGCCTGATCACCAATGCAATCATTGGCAAATAACACCGTGGTGCCGCCGAGTAATTCGCTTAAATGTTTAACCAGGTGTTTTAATGAAGATTTGTCTTCCGGTCCGTCTTTTGGCCGGCCCAGGTGGCTCATTAAAATAACAGCGCCCCCATCGTTCAATATTTTTTTTATGGTGGGAACAGTTGCCCTCATCCTGGTATCGTCTGTGATAGCAAATGTTTGCTTATCCAGCGGCACGTTAAAGTCTACGCGTATCAATGCTTTCTGGCCGGCAAAATTATGGCTGGAGAATTTGCTCATAGGAAATTTATTTTGAATTTTATATTCTGAATTTTAAATGCTTTCGCTTTCGTATCCAGCCCGCTCATTCAAAATTCAAAATACAAAATTCAACATTTAAAATAGTCTTACTTACTGATTAAACCGGCAAAAAAATGAACGGTACGCACCAGCTGGCTAACGTAGCTCATTTCATTATCGTACCAGCTCACTGTTTTTACCATTTGCGTATCTCCCACAGTCAATACTTTTGTTTGCGTGGCATCAAACAAAGAACCGAAATGCGTACCAATAACATCTGAGCTTACAATTTCATCTTCTGTATAACCAAAACTTTCATTGGAGGCGGCTTTCATGGTAGCATTGATCTCTTCGGCTGTTGTCTTTTTGCCAAGAATGGTTACCAGTTCTGTTAAAGAACCGGTAATGGTAGGAACGCGTTGTGCGCTGCCATCCAGTTTTCCTTTCAGCTCGGGCAATACCAATCCTATCGCTTTGGCTGCACCAGTAGAATTGGGAACGATATTGGCCGCAGCGGCCCGTGCGCGGCGCAGATCGCCTTTTGGATGGGGCGCATCCAGGGTGTTCTGGTCGTTCGTATAAGCATGGATGGTAGTCATGATACCGGTGGTAATACCGAATGTATCGTTCAATACTTTTGCCATGGGTGCCAGGCAATTGGTGGTGCAGGAAGCACAGGAGATAATGGTTTCGCTGCCATCGAGTATAGAATGATTAACATTGTACACCACTGTTTTCAGATCGCCGGTAGCGGGGGCGGAAATAACCACTCTTTTGGCACCCGCTTTCAGGTGAGCTGCTGCTTTATCTTTATCTGTAAAGAAACCGGTGCTTTCGATTACCACGTCTACGCTATGGGTTCCCCAGGGAATCTGTGCGGGATCTTTCTGCGCATATATTTTTACTGTATCACCGTTTACAACAATACTATCCTCGGTGGATTTTACGTCTGCATCAAAGCGACCCTGTGCGCTGTCGTATTTCAAAAGATGAGCCAGCACTTTAGGGCTTGTTAAGTCATTAATGGCTACTACTTCAATACCTTCCATCTTGTAAATCTGGCGATATACCAGGCGGCCGATACGTCCAAATCCATTAATGGCAACTTTAACAGTACTCATTGTTCAATTGTATTTAGTTAATTAAAAATTTAGAGGGGACGAAGGTACAATATTGGAGTATATTCTGTTATAGATTTTGGAGGCTGTGCAATGATGTCCAAAACGAAAAAAAATGCAGCATTACCCGCTACTTTCAGCAGTTATAGGAAGCTGGCAAAAGCAAGCCTGCACAAAGACAGCCCGTTAGCAGCAGCGGAATAAAAAACAACTATAGTACAAAAAAGTTTTGGCAAGATTTGCCCCGGCTGTTATCTTTGCCGTCCAAAAAATAGGGATGGCCCGTTCGTCTAACGGTTAGGACATCAGATTTTCATTCTGGTAATAGGGGTTCGATTCCCCTACGGGCTACATCGTTCACCGAAGCTTCAGCAAAGCTGGACTGAACAAAAGACGCTCAAAAAGCATGAACGCCCCCGCAAGATTCAATACTGGCGGGGGTTTTCTTGTTTTAGGCACAAACCAGCTACCAAAACCCGTTGGTTTGCTTACACTTTTTAGTTGTCTTTTGAATGCCTGCTAAACTAAAGTAGACTGCTCTCGTTGCTAATAAAACTCAGTATTGCAGCGGACTGAGATTGCACAATAATTTCCCTATTCGAAAAACGGTATGCCAGGAGTCGCATACTTCTTCATAGCTTCTTCATTGATGTCAACACCTATGCCCGGTTTTTCAGATAAACTGATAAAGCTATCCTTAACCCATTCTCCTTCATAATGCACAATCTCTTTAAACATCGGGTCTGTATGGAAGTAGGACTGCCACTCGAGAATTAAGAAATTAGGTACTGAGGCACAAACATGGCAAGAGGCCATGCATCCCAGAAAAGAAGCGACCATATGCGGTGCAAACGGCGTATAATAAAGATTAGCGAGGTTGGCAATGCGCTGCCCTTCACCCAGGCCACCTGTTTTTTGCAAATCGGGCATCACAATATCTACGGCCCCGATTTCAAGCATCCGACGGAAACCATAAGCCAGGTACTGATTTTCGCCCGCAGCAATCGGCGTGGTGGTGGAGTCAGCAATGGATTTATATGCCTCCACATTTTCAGCAGGTACTGGTTCCTCCAGCCACAATAAATTCAATGGCTCGAGCCGTTTTGCTACCGCATGCCCTGTGGGTGCATCATAGCGACCATGCATATCTACGAGGATATCTATATTGGGACCGACGGTTTCGCGGGCAGCTGCAATCTGGTCGTACATACGCTGTAGTTCTGCCGGACTTGCAGTCCAGTTATAGCGATCATATTTGTTAGGATCATTGGCCTGGTCAAGATCGAACTTCATAGCATTAAAGCCCATACTTTTTGCTTTAGCAGCAGCTTCCGCAAAATCTTTTGGCACAGGCAGGGTGCGTTGATACAATGCCGTATCGCAATACACCCGTATCTTATCACGAAACTTGCCGCCCAATAAGCGATACACCGGCAAGTTCAATGCTTTGCCGGCAATATCCCAGAGAGCTGTTTCGATAGCCGACAAAACCGCCACGTACATTCCAGCCTGTGCGCCCTGGAAAAAACCGCCTTTGCGTATATCTTCAAATAAGCGGTTTACATCCAGCGGGCTTCGGCCTCTTAGCCTGCCTCCCAGGTTTTTAACCAGGTGGTAAGTTCCCGCAATTGCATCCACGCCTTCTCCGCAACCCCAAATGTCCTGGTTGGTATAAATCTTTACAAACAAGCTCCCTCTGATATACCCGCATTTTATGTCAGTGATCTTTAAATCGGAGGGCGCCGATAGCGTGGAGGTATTACCGATAGCCTTTTCATATCCATTTCCAAAAGACTTTAAAGCGGCAAATGGAGCCAGGGCGGAAGCCAAAGCAGCTTTGGTTAAGAATGATCTTCTTGAATTATTTTCCATGTTTGATTTATTATTGGTTGATATATGACTTTATTTTCTTTGGGCATCACCAGGTCCTGTCTTTTAAGTATTGTTGAACGAGCTCTTTGGGTACCGGCAATTCATTGATATGATCATTGAGCCATTTGGAAAAATCACGTTCTATCTCGTCTGACCATCTTGCATCAATTTGCCCCGCGGTATACTTTCCTTCACGCAATCTTTGGTGGCCAAACATGTCTCTCAACCGAACAATTTCGGAGGTAGTAACTACTTTTTCAGCAAGGTGCGGCGGAACAAATACAACCACCCCCAATTTTCCCAATACTATATCACCGGGCATAACGGTGACCATGCGAATACGGGTTGGCTGATTGATTCCCACAATCATGGTATTTAGATCGCCCGGTGGGTTGTGATAAGAAGGATCATAACTTGTATAATAAGATGTAAAACCGCCTATCTCTTTCAATCCCTCCACATCGCGCAAAGCTCCGTCATACACAATACCGTTTCCCGAACGGGCATAAATGGCATTGCCCACGTTATCTCCGATGGTAGGCCCATTCTTATGCGCTCCAAACTGGTCTGCTACATAAACATCTCCTTTTACCAATAGATCAACCGCCCAGGTATTCTGTCCGCGCTTGCCCGTTTTTTTGCCAGCTGAATCTATCGCCTTCCACACATCAGGTCTTGCAGGCATAAACGTTGCCGTTACTGCGCGGCCCACCAGCACGCTGTCGGGATTGATCACCTGCCAGCCTTCTGCTACCTGGTAACCATAGCCTGCATTTTTCATCACCGCCCATGCTTCTTCCACGCTTACTGATTTCATTCGATTGATAATGTTATCAGGAACCTTCGGACGGCCATCGGGATAGCGTTCACCCTTCCATTCAGGTGTTAATGCAATCAACTGGTCTCTTGTTATCTGCACCTGCTGACCAATTGATGGCAGGCCAGACAATATGAGCATTAACAGGAACAGGTATTTTAGTTTTGACATACAATCGGTTTTATGATGATGATTTAATATAAACTGTGAATACGGCAGCAATAAAATTTTTAAGCCTCGATCCCGGTTGCCGGTACAACGCCCCGCTTCGTTTTTTTCTGTTCATCGGGCGAACGATTGTGCCACCAGCTTGCGAGCGAAGAGCCCGTTACATTCATCAGGGTGCCAAATATGACCGGGGCCAATCCCACGGTAGCCACTTTTCCCATCCCCTTGGCAAGCGCAGCCGCCAACCCTGCATTTTGCATTCCTACTTCGAGGGCAATGGTTCTGCAATCTTTCTCAGGAAACTTGAGCAAACGGGCCGACCAGTACCCCAGCAGATACCCGGTCATGTTATGAACAAACGTGGCCGCTACCAATAACCCTCCAATCTTCAACAAGCTATCGCGCCCGGCCGCAATGATAACTACCAGCACCAGCGCTATTCCAATCATCGAAAATGCAGGCAATGCCTTATCGAGCCATTTTAATTTGCCGCGCACGAGGTAATGAAAAAGCAATCCGGCTACGATGGGCAGAATTACAATCTTTGTAATGTCCCAGGCCATTGGCCAAAACTCAATTCTGACATAACTGCCGCCCAGTAGTTTCATTAATAAAGGCGTTAAGAGCGGAGCTAATAATGTAGAGAAAGTGGTAACCGATACCGACAATGCCAGGTTAGCTTTTGCGAGATAACACATGACGTTGGATGCGAGGCCACTTGGGCAGCAGCCAACTAAAATGATCCCCGCTGCAATTTCAGGAGGGAAGTTAAACAAATGGGCCACCGCAAACCCTACCAGCGGCATAATAGTATAATGACAAACAATTCCAACAACCACACCTTTGGGCATTGCCAGTACCTGTGCAAAATCCTTCAGGTTGAGTTCCGTTCCCATACCAAACATGATCACCTGCAGCAGGTAGGGTATCAAAAAGGAGCTTTCCTTTCCACCGATATTTTTGAAATAGGCGGGATAGTACATGGCAAGGCTTGCAACGGCCAATATTGTAACGCTGTACCAAAAACCTTTTAGCGGCTTGCTACCTCTGAAAGCAATGGCAAGGCTACTGAAGAAAAGTGCGAGCAGCCATCCGCTCCCGTTATTCCATTTTTGGAAAGATGCGAAAAGATATAGCAGCAGGAAAATACCGGATGCTGCATAAAAAAATGTATAAAAAGTCTTTTTTCGTGTCGCCATCAAAGCTCCTTGTTTACGTTCCTTTCTTCAATTCCCGGATATGTTTGCTTCACGCGCGCTGCATGTACATAGTTAGCCCGGCGTATGAGGTCCAAATACGCGATAATCTGTCGTAAACAGCCAGTGATTTGGTTGCTGCCCAATTATTATTCCTGCAGCTCCGCTGATTTTAGTACTATGGGGGAAGGCAGCCGGGTGAACGGCCAGTCTTATCATTATTCCAATTGCAAGAATATGCGGATGTAACCGCAAGCGTGAAGCTTTATTATAGCATGATATAAATAGTTTCATATGCAATTCTGTACCGTCTGCCGACATCTTGAAGACAATCGTAAAAACCCGCTCTGCATAAAGAAACGGAATTTATTTCAATTGTATTTACAAATACCACCGGAGTTGTTTATTGGAAGTTTCTCCTAATGTTTAGATTATCAATGAGTAGTTTATTTATCTTTTTATGCTGCGTCCATGATAGCCTGCATATTGCACCTGCCTGGTATGCAGCATGGGCAGGCCTTGCAATTTCTTTGAAAACCGTTAAAAGATTTCTTGTATTGTAACCCATATCATCCGTTACGTCATCTATTTTATTCCTGCTGTTTTCAAAACTTTTTTCGTTGCAGTTTAAAATTCATCATAGTTCTTTATTGGAAGATTTGTTGTTAGAAGTTTAGGTACTTTGAATAACTGCTGAAACCCCCATTTTCCTGATAGCACTCCATTTAACGATTTTTTTAAAACTTAAAATTGCTTGTTATGAAAAAAACATTTTTTTTCTTCCTGGGCGTATTATGTGTCCTGGGATATTATTCATGTACTAAAAAAATGGCAAATGACACGGATCTGGCACAGGCCAACGAATTGTCTGCCGAAAAATCCAAGCACGGAAATGAATCTCTGCTATTTGATCCAAGTGGTCTTGTTTCCGCCAGTGCGCATGGAACAGTAGACACCATTCAAAAGGGCTTTAGTTTCACAGAGGGTCCTGCTGTTGATAAGCACGGGAATGTATTTTTTACTGATCAGCCAAATGATAGAATCTACAAATGGAGCGCAGAAACCGGTAAAGTAACTTTATTTCTCCAGGGTACTGGTCGCTCCAATGGAATGGAGTTTGACAGAGAGGGCAATCTCATTGCTTGTGCCGACATGCACGGCGAAGTATGGAAAATATTTCCTGATGGCAGCCATACTGTACTGGTAAATAATTACAATGGCAAACTACTAAATGGACCAAATGATGTATGGATTAACCCTGTTACCGGTGGTATCTATATCACCGACCCCATATTTCCAAGAGATTATTGGGACGCATCTGATCCACGCAAACAAAATTGGGAACCAACACACTCTGAACAGGCTGCAACTGGTAAAGGTGGTCATGTGTATTACCTGGCTCCCGGCAGCCACACCCTGGTTAGGGTAACTACTATGGCGGGATGGAACACAGATACATGGCCAAATGGCATTGTTGGAACGCCCGATGGTAAAAAGTTGTATGTAAACAATTGGACTTATGATGGTACAGGCAAAATTCAGGCTTTTGATATTAATGCCGATGGTACACTCTCCAATATTAAGCCGTTTGTTAGTAACCTAAACTTCTGCGATGGTATGTCGATGGATGAACTGGGAAATATTTATGTCAGCGGCGGTGTAGGTGTGAATGCATTTGACCCAAATGGCAATAAGATCCTTACCATTAATACCGGTGGTGGCAGCAACAATGTCTTTGCAGGAGAAAATAATAGACTGTTGTTCATGACAGGTCCTGTGGATAGTATAACATCAATAAAGATGAAAGTAAAAAGTGGGGAAAAACTTTAATGGCAAGGAGTGAAAATAAATATTCTATATATTAATTAC
>Ga0157378_10006348_pt1 | contig 10343 bp, 8 predicted proteins | sample M65metaG_FD_115309 | JGI IMG/M metagenome (GOLD analysis project Ga0157378, IMG submission 115309) | Miscanthus rhizosphere microbial communities from Kellogg Biological Station, Michigan, USA - M6-5 metaG | ecosystem: Host-associated > Plants > Roots > Rhizosphere > Soil | place: USA: Michigan...
AATATGATTTGATATTAAAACCTGGAAAAAATATTGGCGATTCAACTACTATAATTAAAACGGAGCCGTCAATTACTACAAATGATTACACCAATTTCATTACCACGGCGGAAGAAAATTCGGGCGATAATACCATTCTCTATTTACCGCCCTACGGTAATGCTGCCTTTGCTGAAGGCACAATTCCTAAAGGCGCAAAAGACTTTACAGTATCCGGAGCATTGGCATACGCGGCAGATCAACTAAAAGCTGAATTAGCTTCCTGTTTTATTAAGAATAACATTAGCTTAAGCGGCGACATTATTACCGGTGCATCTTTTCAAAAAAAGCATATGCCGATCGACTCAATGCAAAACAAAATTGCAACCTATGCTTCGCCAACGCTTGACAGTATTGTGTATTGGTTTTTACAAAAAAGTATTAATCTGTATGGAGAATGCTTATTGAAAACGATCCCTTACCAAAAAGGGAATTTAGGTTCAACTGACAATGGTGTTCGGGAACTGAAAAAATTCTGGCAGCAAAATGGCATCGATTCGTCAGCCATAAATATTTCGGATGGAAGCGGGCTTTCACCGCAAAACCGTGTAACCACGTTTGCCATGGTAAATGCGTTATTATATGCACAGAAGCAGCCTTGGTTTCAAAGTTTTTACAAGGCTTTGCCTGTGTATAATAATATGAAATTAAAAAGTGGCTCCATAAACAATGTTAGAAGCTTTGCGGGTTATTATACAGCATCAAACGGCCAGAAATATGTACTGGCAATCATAGTTAATAATTATGATGCCAGCAAAGGAAGCATAACGTCGAAAATCTTTAAGATGCTGGATGCACTCAAGTAATCAAAACTTTACGCCTTTATACAATTCGGGGATGGTTAACTGAAGATTTATCGGTTCTATAAAAAGAACATCATCAATGGAATTAAATTCTTCAAACATCCATTTCCCTTGTTCATTCCTTGCAATTACTTTTAAATTAATCGTTCGTGAGTCAATAATTATGTATTGCTTTAAAGAGCTTATCTGCATGTAATACATCTGCTTTCTGCCAATATCATAATCTTCTTTCGATGCTGAAAGGATTTCAAAAATTACTGTTGAATTTTTAAGTGTATCCTTTACTTTTTCATCATCAAATTCAGGTTCATCGCAAATGATTGTTACGTCAGGATAGAAATAAGAATCTTTCCATTTTAAGGAATGCGCAGATCACTTCCAAAAACATCACAGGATTTATCCTTCAGATGATTCCACGTGTTACCCATAATATTTGACACTATCTTATTATGATTGAACGAAGCACCAGACATGGCAAACACTTTACCATTTACATATTCATGCTTAAATTCCTGTTTGCGCTCCCATTCAAAAAATTCCGAAGGAGACATTTTAGGATAATATTTCGGCGCGGGTTCTTCTATTTCCATTTTTTTAAATTACTCGAATTGTCAGAAATATTTCGCCAACGCCTCTTTTAAATCATCGGGAATGTTGATTCGTTTCCATGTATTTTTCTTAAGAAAATATAAAACCACTCTTCCGGCAGCCAGCAATTTATGGTCTTGATTAAAAACGTCCTGAAAAAATTCTATATGGTAAGAAGTTGGCAATACCCGTATTTGAGTTTGTATGGTAAGCAGATCATCATAAGTCGCCGGGCGAAGAAAACGAGTATGCAATTCAACCACAGGCATTATTACACCTTCGTCTTCCATACGCTTATACGTAAAGCCAAGTGCACGCATACTTTCCACACGGCCTATTTCAAAATACTGCGCGTAGTTGCCATAATACACAACATTCATTTGATCTGTTTCCGCATAGCGTACACGCGTTTGAGCAGTTGATTGATACATAAAAGATGTATGATATAAAATCCCTGATTTAGCATCAGAATTACTAAACAATAACGCTGCCAATAAATAACAGCCATCACCCATTTACCACTCACTATTTATTTATCATTCCATCAACACTGAGTTTTCCCGGTCCACAAAATAACAGCGTGACAAAAGCACCAAGATATAATAAAGCAAGCTCTGATTCTAATAACGGCTTGCCTGTGTTTGCTCCAAATATCGCAACAAGCATGGTAATAATTAAAGGAATGGTGGCAAAGCGCGTAAATAAGCCGAGCACGACAAATAAAGCGCAAAGCACCTCTGCAAAAATGGAAAGCACCAATGATGTTTTCATTCCGAGGCCAAGAAAATTGTAGAAATTATTTTGAATAGTTGAAAAATTCTCCAATTTAAAATAACCATGTTTTATTATCAGCAATAATCCAAACACCACCCGTAGCAACAACATGGAAAAACTAAAAGCACCGGCCCTATATTTAATCGAGAGAACTCTTTTCATCAGGTAATTCTTTCAACAAAAATAAAAGTTCCTACTGTTTATCCACAATTAAACAACACATTGTTTACTACACTTTTCGAAGACATTATCTTTAGGCGGTTTTGCTTTTATTTAAGAAAGCATTTAAAATATTTGCAACTACATATCGTTGAGTGAATTTATGAAATACAAAAAGTTAGCAGCTTTAATATATTTTCTTTTCCTGTTTTGTTTTTCTAATGCCCAATCCACAAAGATCTACAATGATCCTGATGCCGATTTTAAGCAGGCAAAGGAATTATACCAGCAGCAGAAATTCAGTTTAGCCTATCCACAATTTGAAAAGTTATATCTTGACAATGCAAGACAAAGCAGTATTCCTATCAGCGTACAAACTGAAGCAAAGTATTATGCCATTGCTTGCCGTTTACAGTTAAACGATATAACGGCTGTTGACGAAGCCCGGGATTTTATTGCATTGGAACATAATGCACCGCGTATTGAAATGATGTGTTACCAGTTGGGCGAGTATTATTATAAGCACAGTAATTTCAGCGAAGCAATCAGCAACTATGAAAGAGCAAACGTTGCCAACTTAAGCAACGCAGAAATCGCTAACATGAAATTTCATGAAGGTTATGGTTATTCTGCGATGAAACAGTTCAGTGATGCGAAACCTTTGTTTGAAGCTATCGCGCAAATTCCTTCAGACCCGAATTATTACGACGCCAATTATTATTATGGCTATATTTCATTTGCTGAAAAAGATTATGCACAAGCTTTAAGTTCTTTTAAGATCATAGAAAAGCAACCGGCGTATCGGCCGATCATTCCATATTATATAGCCGAAATATATTATTACCGTGGAGAAAGAGATGAAGCATTAACTTATGCAGAAAGTGTATTGGAAAGCGGCAAGCAATACTATGATTTGCAGTTACGCCAACTGGTTGGACATATTTATTTTGAAAGAGCGCAGTATAAAGAGGCGCTCCCATATTTAGAAAAATATGTAAGTAACACTCCCAAAGTGAACAGGGAAGACCTGTATGAATTATCCTATTGCTATTACGAAGCAGCACAATACAAAAAAGCAAGTGATGGTTTTAAAGAATTAGGCGGTAAACAAGACACGATCGCACAAAACAGCATGTATTTGTTAGGAGATTCTTATTTGAAAATGGGAAATAAATCAGGCGCAAGAAATGCTTTCTTATTCTGCTCCTTAAACAGCTCGGATGACCAGCAAAAAGAAGTTTCGAAATTCAATTATGCAAAACTTTCCGTTGAGCTTGGTTATACCGATGTGGCTTTAACAGAGTTAAAGAGCTTTGCGGCAACTTATCCGAATTCTGAATACATTACGGAAGCAAAAGAATTACTGGTGAATGTTTTATCCAACACCAATAATTATGCTGAAGCACTTAACCTGATTGAATCACTGCAATCTCAAAGCGAGATCGTAAAAAAAGCTTATCCAAAAATCTTATATGGAAGAGCAGTTGAGCTTATAAACGATCAGCAAATTATAAAAGCCAATGACTTGCTAAACCGGCTTTTCAATGTAGACTATAATGAGTCTTACATAAATTACGCTAACTTCTGGAAAGGTGAGGTTGCTTATCGAACAAATGTTTATGATTCCGCAGTCTATTATTTACAGGCATATTTAAAAAATCCTTCAACATCGGGTGAAGTTAGCGCTGTGCATGCGCGTTATACTTTGGGTTACGCATATATGCGCCAGGAAGATTATGACGATGCTCTAAATAGTTTTGAACAGGTTACAACATCCCTCAGCAGCAATTCGCAAGCTTTACAGGTTGACGCATACCTGCGGGAAGCAGATTGTTATTTTATGAAGAAACAACTAGGCAAAGCCTTGCAGATGTATGAAACAGTGATCAATAACCAATTGCCGTCTGCAGATTATGCTTTATACCAGAAAGCAGTCATAGCAGGAGCGAACGACCAGTTTGCGCAAAAGGTGTCTTTGTTGCAATCCATTCAAAATCGTTATCCCTCTTCAACATTAGTTGCAGATGCCAACATGGAAGTTGCCAATACTTATTTGGCAAGTGAACAGTATGATGCAGCTATCAAACCATTGAACACGATTCTTTCAGGCAAAAATTCTGATGCATTTAAACCGCAGGCATATTTAAAACTAGGTGTGAGTTATTTTAACTTAAAAGATAACCAGAATGCGTTGAATAATTTTCAAAAGCTTATTTCAACCTATCCTAACGCACCCGAAAGCGGTGAAGCCGTAGATTATGTGCGTGATATTTTCATTGCTATGCAAAAGCCTGATGATTTTGTTGCTTTCATGCAAAAAAGCGGCAAACCGGTAAGCTACTCAGAACAGGATTCTTTGACCTTTGTTATAGCCCAATCCGCTTATAACACTCGATCATACAATAATGCCCTGAATAATGTTAATAATTACCTCGCAAAGTTTCCCAACGGAAAGTATTTCATTGAGGCTAATTATATGGCAGCAGATATTTATAATATAAAAAAGGATTTTTCTCATGCCATCACGTACTACAATACCGTTGCGCAAAACTCCCCAAACAATTATGCGGAACAAAGCGTGCTGCAGGCTGCCCGCATTGCTTATTTTGAATTGAAAGATTATTCACGCGCCGAGCAATATTTTACACAGTTAAAAACACTTGCAACAACTCCTGAGAATAAACTGGAAAGCATGCGAGGTTTGTTGCGCTGCCAGTACAAACTGAATGAATTTGCTGATGCTGTTGCCAATGCACAGGATTTGCTCCAGCAAAAAGGTATAGCAACCGATGATAAAAGCATGGCAAATATGATAATTGCAAAAAATTATCAAAACAACAACCAGCTTAATGAAGCCAATGATGCTTATAAAACCGTTATCAGCCTGGGCAAAAATGAATATGCAGCAGAAGCACGTTATCGCGTTGCGGAAATCCTATTACAGCAAAATGATCTTAAAGATGCAGAGAAAGCAGGGTTTGATGTAATCAATAAAGCTGGCAGCTATGACTACTGGATAACAAAGGCATATATTCTTTTAGGCGATGTTTACCTTAAAGAACAGGATTACTTTAATGCGGAAGCTACACTCAGAAGTGTTGTTCAAAATGCATCTGATGCTCAGTTAAAACAGGAGGCGCAGCAAAAGCTTGATGAAGTGCTTTCAGAAAAAGACAAGAACAGTAAAGTGGTACAGCAATAGGTATAAACATTCAATATGTAATTAATTATTATAATGATTATCGCACCGTGAATTTAATTGTCGATTATTAAAAATCTAATGATCTTAAAGAATGAAATATATAGCAACATTTATCTTTTTTATTTTTATGACACAACTTTCTTTTGCACAGAACAAACAAAATAAAAAAGCCAAGCAACAAAAATCAACCGAAGAAAGATCTTCTTCCGACACAGCTTTACCGCCGAGAACAATTGTTGTTACATCTGAGTTTACCCCAACTTTAAAACAAGCTTCAAAAATTAATTTTAGCGGCACAACGCCCTTACCCGATTCTGCAAGACCAATTTTGGATTACAATATTCCAGAGCAAAATCTTTCTTTCGGCTATAAATCACCGGCTTTAAAAGCGATCGCCGCCAACATTGATTCTTCTGTACATTGGAATAACACGAACTATTTAAAACTTGGTTATGGCAACTACGTAACGCCATACCTGCAGGCAGGTCTTTCATTTGGCGATGGCACTACTTCTGTTATAAATGTGAACGGAAAATACACGTCATCAAACGGTTCATTGGAATACCAGAATTACAGCAAACTCCATTTAGAGGGTATCGGCATTTTTGCAACTGCGAATAATAAAAATGAATGGAATGTCAATGCATTTTTCGATAAGAATACACAATACCTGTATGGTTTCCAACCTGACACTTTAAAATTTTCCAAGGATAACCTAAGACAGAATTTTACAAACTCAGGCGGCAGGATCGGTTTTCGTAATAAAACTGAAAATGCTTATGGCATTAATTATAACCCTTCAGCAGGATTTGATCTTTTTGGCGACAATCATGGTGGCAAGGAAAATACACTTCTATTCGATTTGCCCGTAACAAAATCCATTACCCGCATCCTGGATTTTAATGTTGGTATAAACGGAACAGTAAGCAAATACAGCGCTGACACAACAAAAATCAATAACACCATTTTTCTGGTAACACCAGCACTTGCTTTTAAAACACCCAATGCAAAAATTATTGCCGGATTTACTCCATCATGGAATAACAGCACATTTACCTTGTTACCCAATTTTACAGCAGATGTGAAACTCAACGAAGAAAAATTTATTCTGCAAGCCGGCTGGATTGGCTATTACAATAAAACAACGTATGAATCCCTTGCGGATTTTAATCCGTTTATTCAACAACCCACTTCTTTAATTAATACATTGATCAAAGAAGGATATGGCGGTTTTAAAGGCAGTGCAGGCGATCATTTCACTTATAATGCAAGGCTATCAATTTTAAAAATAAGCAACCAGCCTTTATTTATAAATGACACTATTACCGGCCGCTCATTCCAGGTAGTGTATGAGCCAACATTAAATAATGTCCGCGTTCATGGTGAAATAGGTTATACCGCAGGCGAGGAGTTTTCTTTGTTAGCGGGTGTAACATTAAACAGGTACAACGGCTTGAGCGTAAATGATAAAGCTTATGGTTTGTTACCTACAGAAATAAACGGTGCTGTTCGTTACCAGGCACTAAAGGACCTGTTACTGAAAGCTGATGCATTTTTTTGGGACGGTGCAGCTTATAAAACCAAAACTATAAACAGTGGTAAATTAGATCCCGCTTTTGACCTGAACCTGGGCGCAGAATTTGCTTTTTTACCGCAGTGGAAAGCATGGCTGCAGTTCAATAATGTTTTCAATAATAAATATGAAAGATGGAACCAATATCCTGTGCTTGGTTTTAATATGCTCATCGGAGTTGTATATTCGTTTGGAGATTTAAATAAGAAATGATGTACAGATTGGCAGAAAAGTATTTTGCACAACACCGACATCTTGCTTTGCCGGCTATCGGCAATTTAATGGTTGAAACAAAGCCTGCACAAATTGACCTGGGTGATCGCATCATAACATCACCTCAAACAAAGATCGTGTTCACTAATGAAAGAGTGCCGCCCGAAAAAAAATTCTATGACTTTCTTACTTACGAATTGAATATAGATGAAGTACAGGCTATACGCAGGTTCACAGATTTTACTTCACAACTCCAGGATGATCTGAACAAAAAGAATAGTATTCGTTTCAAGGGTATCGGCACGTTAACGAAACAGACTTCGAATGTTATACTGTTCGAACCTGAAGAGACATCGCGATACTTTCAAGTACTTGCAGCAGAAAGGATCATTCGTAAAAATATAACACACGCTGTAAAAGTTGGTGAGCAGGAAAAAACATCTGATGAAATGCACGCCGCTTTAAGTGAGCCTCAAACTATAAAACAAGAGACGTGGTGGATCGCTGCAACCATACTCGCAGTAATTGGCATAATGGCAATTGTTTTTTATTATATTATACACTGATGGCAAAACACACCTATCATTCAAATGCGTTTGTTTCTTATCCCGGCAATTATAGCGATCAAACCAGCTCCTAAAATTTTACCTCAACAATACGGTAGTACCCTTTAAAGAAATTTTTGTATAATTCTCATCGGTATATTGTAATATCCACACATAAGTACCTGAAGGCTGAGGCATACCTGAAATAGTTCCATCCCATTTTTTGGTCCAGTCTTTTGTTTCAAAAACAAGCCTGCCGAACCTGTCGAACACATGAAATATCAGGTTGCTTGCTTTATAGGCATTCAAGGGATAGAGATAATCGTTAAGGCCATCATGATTTGGCGTAAATGCAGAAGGTACGGCGATATAACAGTTGTTCACAGCTTTCACGTGTACAGAAGTTGTATCAGCACAACCTGCGCTATCAGTCACAACGAGCTTTACGGAATAGTTTAAATTGACTTCATATTTCGGGTAACGTTGTGAAGGCGGGTATTGCTCATCGCTTGTTTGACCGTTTGCAAAATTCCAATGCCAGCTTATAATTTTTCCAAGGCTTGTATCCCTGAAAATAACAACATCATCCGGACAAATAATATCCGGGGCAACCATCTGCGCCATTAAAAGACTGTCCCGTAGTTTAATAGTTACAGATCCATAAGCACTGCAGCCGGAGCCGTCTGATATTTTTAATTGATATTTAGTTGTAGTAACCGGCCTTGCAGAAGGGTTAGATATATTCGCATTGGAAAGCCCATCCGGCGGCGACCATGTATAAACATTACCGCCACTTGCGTGTAACTGTGTCGATTTGCCATAACAAAGAGCGCTATCATCAACGCTTATTTTTAGATCGGGACCGATTACGTGTACATAAGCGCTATCATTGACAACACAGCCTCCAAACGATATTATTTGTGCGTAATACCAACCACTATCTGCCAACACAGGATGATAAATATGCGGATAAGGAGAATTTTCATAAAATCCGTTAGGGCCCGTAACAAAATAAGTCGCGCCACCGGATACATTGAAAACAATATCGCTATCGGTACATACAGGTGAATTGCTTGTAATATCAAAATCAGCAGGCAAGCCATCAACATTAACCTGCATTACGTTAGATACAACGCTGCAATTGGCATTATTAATATTATGATCTTCAGATACGCGAAGCCTCACGAAAAAAGTGTCGGGAACTGAAAAAACATGCGAGAGATTAAGATTTGTTTCACCGGGGATATCTGCCCAGGTATATCCGTCATCCAGGCTTTGCTGCCACTGTACGTTTGGTTTATTGAAAGCAGAAGCAACAAAATCTGTCGTCCGGAAATTGAAATATCCTGAACGAATACTTCCTGTTAAAACAACAGGGCCGCCACCTTTAAAACAGGCGCCGGTTACCCATCCGTCCGGTGAATCCGGATCTGTAATCGTAATCTCAGGGCCAACAGGAGTTAATAAGATATTATCGATAGCAAAAGTGCTGGTGCAACCCGTATAAGCATTTGTAGGATTGGTTATTATTTTAACAACAATGCTGTTCATCCCGCCAGGCAAAGAAAAAATACCTCCATAGTAAGAAGGAAAAGATGTTTTTGGATCTCTCATGATATAACCGAAATATGGAGCAGCACTATCTTTGCCCGGTGCCCCTCCAATATCACCTGTTTGAAAACTTTGTATTGCCTGCCCTGATTGTGTTTCTATAACAAAACTAAGATTAGGAAAAAAACATAATGAACGGCTTAGATTGCGTACTCCTGCCCAAAATAAATATTTACTACTTCCACAAAGATCTTTTACAGTATCACGAAATACTGTTTTTGAAGTTAATGAAGCATTATAGTTAACCAGCATCATGTAGCCCGAAGAATCAATAAAAGGATGAACACCAGTAAAAATATGTCCCGCGTCATCGTTCAGTGTGTCGGGAAAACATTTTTCCTGATTGACAATAGAATAATATCCGGGAGCGGGGCACGGGTCTGCAGTGTACGAAAAATCTGAATGCCCTTCTGATAAAGGAGGACCGGGATTATTGGACCCTTCCCCAAAATTCACATTTAAACCTGACGCCCAGGGTATAGTTACACGTATCTGTGAAAAACAAATAAAGGGAAATAAAGCTGCAGATATTAACAAGCAGGAAAACTTCATTATGTCGCTAATTCTTCCCAACCGTAAAGGCATCCGAAGATAGATTTTTATTGCTGCCGGTTACGCTATACTTTTTTAAACGGTTGAGAAATGCATCATTCTTCGGATATCTTTTTTATCTGAGCAAGAATAGGATTCCAGCCTTCGCCATTATTATATGTTTCTTTAAATCTTTTTTCACCTTCTGCAGCGCCTTCAAAACCATCTTGTATCACAGTCAGCACGGTGGCGCCGTTTTGTTTTTCCAATCTGTATTCAACACTTAAATAATTTTCAGGAATGTC
>Ga0157378_10006350_pt1 | contig 10342 bp, 12 predicted proteins | sample M65metaG_FD_115309 | JGI IMG/M metagenome (GOLD analysis project Ga0157378, IMG submission 115309) | Miscanthus rhizosphere microbial communities from Kellogg Biological Station, Michigan, USA - M6-5 metaG | ecosystem: Host-associated > Plants > Roots > Rhizosphere > Soil | place: USA: Michigan...
CCACCGCCATCAAGATTTAAAGCTTCATAACAACCAAGCTTCAACAAGAGATCAGCTTCTTGTTGCAACGTTGCGCCTTCTGCAACCCCGGGAAATCTTCCTTGGATAACGAGTATGATCAAACGACCATCGCCGGTATATCCCATTGCAGTACGAGGGTGTTTCTCATTGTCTCCTCCAACAAGCATTTGTTCCTGACGATTGGTGATTTCAATTTTACCATTATGAATCAGGGTGGGTCCTCCACCGATCGCCGTAACCACTCTCCATTTCCTCCAATCGTACCGGCGCAATTTATTAATGGTAGGAACGGGATTCTTTCCCTTCGCTACAACGGGGGAATCCTCGAATGCATACACCCAACTCACCGTAGAATCAGTAAAGGTCCACGCAACATCTGCCTTTCTTTTTTTGGTGATACCAATCGCACTCCTTGTCGGATAATAATAATTAATGCTGTCAGGGCCTCTACCTTTTAATGCTGTAATATTATAGCTTAACAGTTTTTTCTTTTTAATAATCAGATTCAGGTTTTGAGCCGTCTGCAATGAAAAGAAGGTTCCGTTGACTACAACAAGTGGATTATTTTCTTCCCGATAGAATTCGGCAGGCGTTATTCTTTTTCCATAAACAGCCTGCGTTGTAAATTCTAATTTCTTATCCTTGAGCAACGCTTCTACATAATAAGCCTTAAATGGTTTTCCATCCAATGAATCATTGGTGTAATAAACCTTTACAGATGGAGGAAGCTCACCAAACAATGAATCAGTGCGCGTCCAATTAATTTGTGAGAAGGAATTTGAATAGATAAGTAGTAATAAATAAAAGGAAGCAGTTCTTTTAAGCGTCACAGGTTATGATTATGGAAGAAAAATAAGAAGAAGACGACGGACCACGGACGACGGACCACAACTCAATAGGCAAATTAAGAAGACCACGGACCACAGACGACGGACCACAACTAAACAGGCAATAGGCAAAAGAAGATACAACAATATCAAACCGTCCACGGTTAGTCAACCCATAGCTATTCGCATAGCGGCCTCGTAAACTGCAAACAGGAAACGGTAAACTGTAAACAGAAAACCGTAAACCTCAAACTATAAACTATTCTCCCATTCCCTTCTTCCTAAACCCGGAAACACGTGTCTCTCGCTATGATAAGATGATCTGACTAATGGTCCACTCTCTACATAATCAAATCCCATTTGATATCCTGCTTCTCTATACTCTGCAAACTCATCGGGGTGAACAAAGCGATGAACCGGTAAATGTTTTTTTGTAGGTTGAAGGTATTGACCAAGCGTAATTACATCAACTCCCGCGTTGCAGAGGTCCTGCATGGTTTGTAATACTTCTTCTCTTGCTTCGCCTAATCCAAGCATGATTCCGCTCTTGGTTCTCATGCCTCCCTCTTTTAGCGTTTTCAATGTTTCCATGCTTCTCCAATACTTGGCCTGGATGCGCACCTGTCTTGTCAAACGTTCAACAGTTTCTATATTGTGTGAAACCACTTCAGGAGCGGCTTCAACTACTCTGGTGATATCTTCTTTTTTCCCTTTGAAGTCCGGAATCAGCGTTTCCAGTGTTGTATCAGGATTCAATGCTTTGACCGCTTTGATAGTATTATACCAAATGATGCTTCCGCCGTCTTTCAATTCATCGCGATCAACAGATGTAATCACAGCATGTTTCACTTTCATGAGATGAATGGCTTCGGCTACACGTTGTGGCTCGTCCCAATCCACCGGCTCCGGTCTTCCGGTAGCTACTGCGCAAAATCCGCATGAACGCGTGCATATATTGCCAAGGATCATGAATGTGGCGGTTCCTGCACCCCAGCATTCACCCATATTTGGACAGTTACCACTCTCGCAAATGGTATGAAGTTTATGCGTGTCCACCAAATTGCGAACGTGCTTATAACTTTCACCAATGGGAAGTTTTACACGAAGCCAATCGGGTTTCTTTATTTTTTGTTCAGCCGATATTACCGGTAATTCATTCATCTGTTTCATTTATTGGCTGCAATCGCATTAGATCTACGGGCAAGCGAATTCAAATGTGGTTCGCTACTTTCGTCGCCCAAGCAAGAGCGTAAGATATGCATTGAAGAAGAAATGTTGAGGTTCGCTCCCCCAGATTTGCACGATCTCTGGAAAATAATATTCTGCATTCATTCCTACTTCCAAAGCCGTAACTGTTTCATTAAATCTTCCATAGTCAAAACGAAGCGCGGTTTTTGCATGCACGCCTGGCTTGAGCTTCACGTCGCCCCATCCTACAGTAAAGCCTGAGGCTCCCATCTCGCGATAACCGCTATCATAAATTGTTGGATAGGTGCTTCTGAATCTACGACCATTCGATTCCACATCAACGTTATAGGGCTTAAGAAGACCAAGTGTTGGACCGCCCGCATACACCAATGCAACCGCAACACCATTCTTGTTACCCTTTCCACCAATGATGCGCTGACTGCCCGCACCTACTTTAAATTGGAAAAAATTATTGATTTTGCCTGGTATGAAAGAATTGAACTGGAAACCATTGAAATCACCCGAAACCTTCGTCTCTTTCTTATGCTTTCGTTCGTTCAGTTCAAATTGAAGTATAAACGTGTTGCGGTTGGAGCGAAATTTTCCTATTTCATACGAAATGCCGTATCCATCTGTCGCCGCTTTAAATCCAAATATGCTTTGTTTGCGAAAGATTAATTCTCCTTCCTCTTCCATTTTCATCAGGGCATTCACCCTTTCTCTTTTGGCATCCTTCCTACTCTTGGTGGGAGGCGTGGTTTGGGCAAGGAGTATACCTGAAATCATTAGAGTAATCGCGACTAAAAAAGGCTTCTTCACTGGAATTATTGTTAGTTTGTAAATTTAGACAAAAATAAAGAATGACATCTTCCATTGTTTACGAAGGCGATTTACGCACAGTTGCTACACATCTCCGTTCCCAAACAGTTATCGAAACCGATGCTCCGCCTGATAACCAGGGCAAAGGAGAACGATTTTCACCGTCGGACCTTGTGGCCACGGCACTTGGAAACTGCATGATGACCATTATGGGAATCAAGGCCAGGGACTTGAATGTAGACCTGAAAGGTACACGCATAGATATTGAAAAGATAATGAAAGCCGAACCGCGTAGGATCGGGGGTGTGAATTTAACTTTTCATTTCCCGGAAGGATTCCAGGCAAGTGAGAAAGAAAGGGCAGTTTTAGAAAGGGCGGCCCATACCTGCCCGGTGATTTATAGTATTCATCCGGACATTGAGGTTAAAACTATTTTTAACTGGCCAGTATCGGTTAATTCCTAAGGTTCGATTTTAAAAGTTGGTTGCCAATAGCACATTCAAGGCAGCGCTTCGCGTCACAATATTGCTTCTTTAGTTCAATCAGCGCCTGGGAATCCCAGGCGTTTTTATTAGTGATTCCCAGATCCTGCCAATTGCGGGTGAGCACGTTGTCTTCCGCATCGCAGGCTCGTAACCAATCGATGGACTTGTTCTTAAAATGGTTTAAATGATAGTGCCTTCCATATGCGAAGAGTACCGGGGTCACTGTATTGATGATGATATTACTGACCATATCGTTTCCGAGTTTCTTTTCTTTAAAAGGAGAAGCTTCATCAAACAAATAGTGATAATGCCAATAATCATTAGCGGTAACCAGGAAGGAGTCCTTCAAGGCAGAAATATCATCAACTTCTTTTATCACTGAAAACAAATGGAGCGAATGATGGATTAGCATCGCTAATTGAGCAAGCCTAATCGTTGGAAAATTTCCCGGTCGCATCCTTAATAAATGTATCGGGTGGTTGATAGGATGCAGTTTGTATTTTTTGCGGTAGAATTGATATTCTTTCTTCAGCATGATCGGATAATCCTCCTTGAAATCCCTGCTTAACAATCCTGCTTGTCCAAATAGGAATGACTCCAGTTGGTGGATTTGGTTTTTATGCTTCGCGAGTAGGTTCAAGGGAATACTTCTTGAGATGGCCTCAAAAGCTTCGGCGTTCACCTTCATTCCAAAATTCCGGGCAATCATCCACCAAAACACTTCTTCCCAATGATCATTTGATTGAACGAGGAACTCTTCTACCATTTCAGATTTTCTTTCAAGTCGTTCCACCAGCAATCGTTCTTTCCATCCTTCCCATACGATATTCGAAACATCCTTCGCAGTATTTGCACAAGGCACGAAGCCGGAGTGAAACATCAGTTCCTCATATTTATGCAAGAGCAATTTCGAAACACGGTTACTTAGTTCTAGTGTGGGCATTGAAAGCTTCTGTTCATCGCCTGTCCACAATACGTGAAGGATAATGTTTTGAAAGTTGGGATCCGACTGATGTGCATGACGGATCCAATCATCTTCATTTAAATGCAATTCAATATTGCCCGCCCAGGTAGTTTCGCCGATTCTGATTTTAGCTTCGAGGAAGTCGGGGCCCTGGTTCGAATTAAACTGGCCGGGTGATATTATTTGTAATGGTTCTCCACTAACCAATCGCAGGTCCGACAAATTAAAGTATTGGAATTGCCATATGAATTGAAGCAGCCTTTCAGTCATCACAATACGATTACCAATTCAATTGAAAGGTAGAAACTCATGGAAAATTGAAGAAGGGAAAAACAACAGGAAAAAGTGGTTTTTTTCTCCGGATGCACGACAGGGAACGCTGATCCGCCTGAGGCGGATACGCAGATCGTTATGATTAATTAAGATATTTCTCCATCTCGCTGAAACACTCAACACTCAATATTCAATACTCAATGTTCAACGAACCGTACATGCACTTTGATTATTAATGTTGAATCCGGATGCACGTCAGGGAACGCTGATGCGCCTGAGGCGGATGCGCAGACTATTATGATCAATTAAGATATTTCTCCATCTCGCTGAAACACTCAACACTCAATATTCAATACTCAATGTTCGACGAACTGTACATGCACTTTGATTATTAATGTTGAATCCGGATGCACGTCAGGGAACGCTGATGCGCCTGAGGCGCATGCGCAGATTATTATGATTAATTAAGATGTATCTCCATCTCGCTTAAACACTCAACACTCAACACTCAATATTCAATGTTCAACGAACTATGCATGTACTTTTGTTATTAGTGTTGAAGATTGAAACCTCAAACATCAAACATCAAACCCCGTAACTCCTTAACAACCCTACTGACAGGCAATCCCATCACATTATAAAAATCGCCGGAGATGTTCTTGATTCCTATTACGCCAATCCATTCCTGTATTGCATATGCGCCTGCCTTATCATAAGGTTTATACTTGTCCACATAAAATGCTATTTGCTCTCTTGTGAGTTCGTGAAAAAGTACGTCGGTAACATCTGCAAACGAAATTTCTTTTTTGCCCTTCAGCAATACCACGCCGGTGATCACCTGGTGATTCTTTCCGGACAGTTGCGAAAGGATATCGATCGCGTCATTCCTATCAACCGGTTTACCTATCACCTTGCCACCTAACACAACTATCGTGTCCGCTGCTAGTATAATGCGCTCATGACTCAATTCCGATTGAATGGATTTCGCTTTTTCCCTGGCAATATGAACAGGAACTTCTCGTATATCCATTCCCGCTGGAAAACTTTCATCCGTTTGTGGAACAATGATATCGAATTCAATCTCCGCCCATTCCAACAATTGTTTTCGTCGAGGAGATTGCGATGCGAGCACTATTCTTTGCATCAGGTATATAGTTTGAAGAAGATCATGGATAAAAGGCCGGTCATCATCACCAATTTAATGGCAGTACTTAACCGGTGGTAGTCCTGCTTGTTATTTGCGCGATACAGTTTGTAGATGATCCACGCAATGGGGGCAATGATCAGGACAATGCTGTAAATAATGCTCCACCACCAACGGTATTGCAGAACGTAGAACTGCAATATGATTATGGCCGACAACAAAACAGCCAGCCACACCGCTGCATAAATTTTTGAGACATTAACCCCCCACACGATTGGCATGGTGCGACATTGGTATCGCGCATCACCTTCCATGTCTTCAATATCCTTTACTACTTCCCTGACCATTGAGATAATAAAAGCAAAACCTGCATATACGATCGCAAACTTGAAAAGCTTTCCCATAGCAGATTGCACTCCGCCACCGGCTCCGATATTGAGATCCCATTCCGCAAGAAAAAGAACGAGTATAACCCAACTGGTGAGTGTAGAAATAATAAAATTGCCGATTAATATTTTTTTCTTGAAAGTGGTGGAGTAGAGCATCAATACAAAAACGCAGCCGGCATTTGCTAATCCAATCACCCAATTATTTAATTTCCAACTGACATAAAAGCTGATGATTACACCCGTAAATGAAAGCAACCAATGCCAGAGTATTGCCCACCTTCGATTGATGACCGTGTCTACTACCAATCGTTCTGGTTTATTTACACGGTCGATATTAAGATCGAAATAGTCATTGATAATATACCCGGCCGCCGCAATCAGCAGCGATGCCAAACAAAGAAGCCAAAATAATTTCGGTTGAAGGAAGGGGTTAGATAAGTGTGAAATATTTCGAACCGCAAACGGGATAACACAATAGTAGAACAGCGCCTGTGTAAGCACAATAAAAAACAAATTCAGGGAACGAACAAGTCGAAAAAATGCTATTATCAGTTTCATGCCAGCTACAAAACTTTGAAAAAGTTCCTGATTTTTCCAAAGTTTTTTGTGAATGGAAAGGTTATCTACTCCTCACATCGGTTTCAAGTTCCCAATGGCCATTTATCTTTAGAACTTTTTCTATTACTTCTCTCACGCACCCTTCACCGCCATTAGAGGTTGAAATGAAGTGTGCTATTGACCTGATCTCTGGCGCGGCATTCGCCGGTGCGCACGCCAGTCCGGCTATTTTCATCACGCTATAATCCGGGATATCATCACCCATAAACAATACATGTTCGGCCGATATCTTTTTTTCTTCCAGGTAGCGGAGCAATGTTTCGCGTTTATCGGTCACTTTCATCAGTACATCTGTAATCCCCAGCTTTTCCAATCTTTTTTGAACGGCCTCAGAATAAGCGCCTGAAATCACCAACATGCCATAACCTTTTTTTACTGCCAACTGCAATGCAAACCCATCTTTAATGTTCATCTTCCTTGCCTGTTCTCCATCATTAAAAACATAGAGCGATCCGTCGGTCAACACACCGTCAACGTCAAACACAAACAGCTTAATTTTTTGAAATCGTTCTAACACTGTCATTGCATTGGGAAATTTTCTTCCTACTTATTCCTTCTTCTTTTGCCAGTTGCCAGTTGCCTATTGCCAATTGAACCAAAAGTCCAGTCACTTCTGATTATCCCTCCACTCATACACCCAATTACTCTGGATCATTTCCAAATGTCCTTCATTACACTCTTCGCGCTTTCCTTCAAAATGTGGAATCTGTAGAACCCATTCAACGAGGTCGGTAAACCTGATCCGGTAAATCTTCCCTTCGTCGAATTGATCTCCAAATCGCTCATATAATTTCATGGCGATGTCTTCGTAATCGTTCCATTTGATGGGTGGTTCAAAACTCATCTTCGTTATTTTAATAGTCGCTGTTGGTGTAAAGTATTTTATCAACGGGCGGCCGCAAAAGTAATTTATTCTTCGCCTAAAATGACAGATTGATCGGGCACCATCACCTCAAGTTGCCCGCTGCCAGGCTGTTTAAGCAATACACACTGGCAACTTAATCGCGAGGATAATTTCGGGTTGCGTGCCCGGTCGATAAAATCTTCTTCTTTATCACTGATTTCTTCTACAAGATCTTCGCCTTTTTCCAGGTAGATGTGACAAGTACTGCACGCGCACACGCCGCCGCAATTATGATGAAGTTCGATATCATTTTTTAAAGCAACTTCCAATATACTTTGATTCGGCTCAAGATTATCAATAGTGATCGTCTCTAAACTCTTCTGCTCAAATTTGAATGTAATGCTGTACATGTGGTTAAGTTGGGCGCAAAATTAAGACACGAATTACACGAATTGAGACGAATTTCACGAATTGTGTAAAATTGTAAAAGAAATCGGTGGACAGCGCCAGCTTTCAGACAGTCTATTTCCCAATTAGTGCTAATTCGCTCAAATTCGTGCAATTCGTGTTCTAAATTTTAATTGCTGTATTGCATCCCTTTTCTTACCTTAATATGGTAATTCCAGCCCCCACAATGCTAAGCCATCAACTATGAGACGATTCCGCTTCAGCTCATGGAAATTCATGCTGGTGATGTTTGTGTTGATTACGATTTTTTATCACGACCTCGGATATATCGAAGAGAAAAAGTCAGAGCCTCCAATAAAAGAACAGTCCAGTACGCCTCATGAACAGGAATTTGAAGACTCGTACGTACAATAACTTCTTGTGTAGCTTGCCATAAGTGGTGGTTCACAACCAAGCCAGCCCCGTAAGGCTGGCTCTGTTTTTTTGGACGACCCTGAGGTTCGCAAAACACTAAGATTGAAGTCCAAAAAAAGTTTCAATGCTCTCGGTCATTGCCTCATAAATGTTTTGCAATTGCGGATGCGCGTTTAATATTTCCATTTGTTTTTTAATAGTGGACTGATCCCCGCGCGCTGCAGGACCGGTTTGTGCGTCCGCAGGTGAAATTGTAGAAAGTCTATTGGCCGTTTCTTGTATAAGAGGTAATAGCAAATCAAAAGAGAGATGTTCGGTCTTACAATAACGTTCTGCGAGCGCATACAAGTGATTAGAAAAATTATTGACGAACACCGCAGCCACATGCATCTTCAACCTGGCCTCGTCATCTGCGACTACTACCCTATCTGATAAATCGGACGCGAAGTCTTTGATTAATGCAAGGTCATCGGCCGTATTGCCATCCACCAGGAATGGAATTTCAGGTAACACCTCTACTCCAGCTTTTAAAGATTGCAAAGGATAGAGTACACCATAATTTTTTGAGACGCCCTTCAATACATGCTTTGAAACGGATCCTGCGGTATGGACCACCAACCTTCTTTCCAGTTGCAACCAATCGTTAATGGAAGCAAGTGCATCGTCGGCAATAGCTACAATATAAATATCCGCATGTTGCCTAATGTGGGAAACAGTATTCGTGAATTCCACTCCAAGCATCCTTGCCAGTTTTTCGGTATTTAACGGATCCCTGCCAACCACCTGCAAGAGTTGATGGTTGGTTTGCTTAATTATTCTTGCAAGAACCTGGGCGGCATTGCCGGTACCAATGATGACTACTTTCATTTACAAATTGAATGATGCAAATAAAAACCAATCGAGTAATTTCTTTGCCGAAGTTTGCAGCGCATGAAATTAGGACAAAAAATTGCAGTCAATTATTTAAGAGCGAAACTGAATATCCTGTCACTCGTTTCTAAAAAAAGAGCCGCAGCGGAAGCCTTCGAGTTATTCTGCACGCCGGTGCGCAGATCAAGAAAGAAAAAACCACCGATTTTCGAGAAGGCTGAACAACTAAAATTTGAGATTGATGGATTAGAGATCCATGGATTTCGGTGGAATGCTGGCCAGTCGAAAAAATGTTTAATTGTACATGGCTTTGAATCTACTTCTTACAATTTCGACAGGTACGTTGGTCCGCTGCTTAAAAAAGGATACGAGGTACTGGCATTTGATGCACCCGCTCATGGAAAATCGGGTGGCAAACAAATCACCCTTCCACTTTATGTCGGAACCATTAAGAGCATCAATTTGAAGTTCGGACCAATTGATGCATACCTCGCGCATTCTTTTGGCGGGCTGGCGGTGTCGCACTTTGTAGAAACCATAAGGAACGATCAGTTGAAATTGGTGCTGATCGCACCGGCAACAGAAACGACTACCGCAATAGATTCTTTTTTCAAGTTCCTTCATTTGGATAACGGCATCAGAGAGGAATTTGACGATTTGATTTTTCAAAAAGGTGGTAAACAAGCTTCGGAATACTCGATCAGGAGAGCTATGAAACAGATCAAAGGAAAAGTATTGTGGATTCATGATGAAGAAGACGAGATGACTCCACTCTCCGATGCGCTAAAATTAAAAGAAGACCATCACCAGCACATCGAATTTATGATCACGAGCGGCTTCGGTCATAGAAGAATTTATAGAGAGAATAGTGTTATGAAGAAGGTTATGGAGTTCTTATAAGTTTTGCGTTTCGCGTTTCGGGTTTAGCGTTTCGGGTTTAGCGTTTCGCGTTCTTCAGTTTGAAGACCAAAATAAAATTGGCAGCTGTTTAATGAGCGAGATTCGAGTTAACGAACGCGAAACGCCAAACGCGAAACCCCAAACAAATACGATTTCTACGATTTTTTGCCTTCCAACA
>Ga0157378_10006351_pt1 | contig 10341 bp, 7 predicted proteins | sample M65metaG_FD_115309 | JGI IMG/M metagenome (GOLD analysis project Ga0157378, IMG submission 115309) | Miscanthus rhizosphere microbial communities from Kellogg Biological Station, Michigan, USA - M6-5 metaG | ecosystem: Host-associated > Plants > Roots > Rhizosphere > Soil | place: USA: Michigan...
ACCGGCGCCGGTTATGTCGACGGCGAGCGCGGGCGTGGCGAGGCCGAGCGCGAGCACGCCGGCGGCGAGCATGCGGGAGAGCGGCTTCATGGATGGCCTTCGTGGGTGATTGCGCATGTCGCGCATTGTCGACGCCGGATGTGACAACGCCGTGACAGGCCCCCTTCCCTGGCGGCGACTGCGCCAATCCGTCGGCGCCGAACGGCTTTCGCTCCCGCGAAGACCCGATACATCGCTTCGCGCTTTCACCTCCCCCGAAACCCGAAGATGCTGGGTTCCAGAGCGGCAGGCGGTAGATGCGGTCCGAGCCCCTCTTCGAAGCCGCGGCGACAACCACGGCGACCCTTCACCTAGGGAGTTCACGATGAATGCACTTCAATTCGGAATTCGCATGAGTACGCTGTGCGTGGCGGCCATTGGCGTCGCGATGTCGGGCGGCGCCGTGTCGCAAACGCCGGCCGATTCCCCGACGGAAGCGACTGTCGTCGTCGCGCAGGTCGCAGCGTCAGCGACGACGCGTACGACTGCAACGGCATCCAACGACTTCCCCGCGAATCAGCGTGGGGTAAGAGCCGCTGCGGTGCAGGGCCCGGACGCGCTTCGCCGCTATGTCAATCGCACTAGGATGATCTACGGCTTCTACTACAACGATTTTGCGCCCAAGGAATAGCAGCATCCTTCCCTCCATGTGCTCCGGCGCGCAGGCACACGTCGCGCCGGATTTTTCTAGTCCGAGCCACCACCCGCTTGGGCCCATCCCGCGTAGCGATCGATTCACTCCGAATCCACATCGACCGTCACATTTGGCCCAGGGCGGCGGCGATGCGCCTACACTGAATGGCAACTCATTCGATGCGCCAGGCGCGGCTTGATCCGGGTTATTGCGGAGCCGAGAACGATCCCGGCGCCGAGCGCATGCAGCAGGCACTGACGGGAGGTTGCCATGACATCGTGCAAGGCGGTCATCGCCGAAGACGAACCGGTGCTTCGCACCGAGCTTCGCGAGATGCTTTCCAGGCTATGGCCCGAGCTCGCGATCTGCGCCGAGGCCGAGGACGGCATCGAGGCGCTGCTCGCGCTCGAGGAACATGCGCCGCAGGTGCTTTTCCTTGACATCCAGATGCCGGGAATGAGCGGGCTCGAGGTCGCGCGCAAGGCGAGCGGTCGCTGTCACGTCGCCTTCGTCACCGCATACGACAAGTATGCGGTGACCGCGTTCGAGGAAGGCGCCGTCGACTACGTGATGAAGCCCTTTTCGCACGCGCGCCTCGCGACGACCGTTTCCCGGCTCAAGGACAAGCTGCGCTCTCATCCCGCCAATCTCGACGGGCTCTTGCAGGTGCTCGCCGCCGCGAAGGAGACCAGCAAGGAATACTTGCGCTGGATCACCGCGTCGCAGGGCAGCGACCTGCGCCTTATCACGGTCGAGGAGATCTGCTACTTCCAAGCAGACAACAAATACACAATGGTGATCACCCCCGAGCAGGAGTCGTTGATCCGTCGACCAATCAAGGAGCTGGTCGAGGAGCTCGATCCGGCGGTTTTCTGGCAGATCCATCGCAGCACGGTTGTCAATGTCAACGCGATCGCGGGCGTCGCACGAGACATCGGTGGCCACCTGAGAGTGCGACTCAAAGAGCGCAAGGAGACGCTGGCGGTCAGTGACCCGTACGTGCAGAGGTTCAAGCAGATGTAGCGCTGCATCAACAGTCTGGGAAAGCCAGTGCCATGAGACCGATCCACCGTCCCGTCCGCTGCAGAACGCTCGCCGTGGCATGCACGACTGCCCTCGCTTCGATGGGAACTCCGGTCGCGGCACAGCAGGTACCCCAGCAGGACGCGGTCGAGCTGCGCGGTACGATCCGAGTCGAGGTCACCGGCTCGCACATCTATCGTTCGGACGTCGAAAGGGCGCTTCCGGTCCAGGTCATCACCCGTGAGGACATCGAACGCGGCGGTTTCACGACCGTCGCGGGGCTAATGGCGTCGGTGTCGGCCAATGTCGGTGCGTTTACCGATGCGCTATCGGTCGGCGTCCAGTTCACGGGGAATCAGTTTCCGCGTCCGGGGCTGTCCAGCGTCAATCTGCGCGGCATCGGCGACGGCTCGACGCTGGTGCTGATCAACGGCCGGCGCGTCGCCCACTACGCATCCGACGGCGGCGCCGTGGACGTCAACTCGAGTCCCGTCGCGGCGGTCGAGCGCGTCGAGATACTGAAGGACGGAGCGTCGGCGATCTATGGCGCCGATGCGATTGCTGGTGTCGTCAACTTCATACTGCGCAAGGACTACCGCGGCGCCGAGGCGACCGGATATGGCGCCTGGACACAGCAAGGTGGTGGCAACCAGTATCAGGCTGGCATGACCGCCGGCTATGGCGACCTGGCGTCCGACAGGTTCAATGCGTTCGTCACGCTCAACTACCAGCGCGACGAGGCGCTGCGCGCCCCCGACCGCGACTTCACCCGGTCCGGCTATCGTCCGGACATGGGAATCATCCGGCTCACGCGCTGGGCTTTTCCGGCCAACATCCGCGCAGAGGACGGACGGCTCCTCAATCCGGGCTTCGACACCGGCTGCACGCCGCCAACGTCGTATCAGTTCCTGGGGCGATGCGAGTTCGATTTCACGTTGTTCTTCGACATCCTGCCGAAGGTCGACCGCACCAGTGTCCTCGGCCGAGCGACGTTCCAGCTCAATCCCGAGGTCCAGCTCTTTGCCGAGGCCGCTTACGCCTACAACAAGCTCTCGGCGTCGATCGTTCCGACTTCAGCGGGCGACATTCCGGGACAGCAGTTCTTCTATCCGCAAGGCGGGCTCTTCTACCCGGCCGCGTTCGCGGCGGCGAACGGACTCTCGGGCGACCTGAGCATTGCGTTTCGCACGGCACTGCTGGGCAAGCGCGTCAACGATGTGGAGACCCGAGCGCTGCGCGCCGTCATGGGTGTCGAAGGCTCGGCGCAGGGCTGGGACTACACCGCCGCCGCCGTCTACAGCGAGAACCGGCAGGAGGACCAATTCGCCAGCGGCTACGTTTCGGCAAGCCGCCTCACCGACGCATTGGCGACGGGGCTCGTCAACCCCTTCGGTCCGTCCGGACCCGAGGGCGACGCGCTGCTGCGGGGCACGACGATCAGCGGCAATTTCCACAGCGCCGAGGGAACCACGTGGCTCGTCGACGCCAGGGCGTCGAGGGAGCTGCTGCGCTTGGCCGGCGGAGCGCTGGCCATCGCGCTCGGCGCAGAGGCGCGCCGCGAAAAGCTGGACAACACGTACTCGCCGCTCGTCAACAGCGGCGACGTGCTCGGGGCGGGCGGGGAACATCTGTCGACGAGTGGCAGCCGCAACGTTGGTGCGTTTTATGCCGAAGCGAGCCTTCCGTTCGCGCCTGGGTTTGAATCGCAGGTCGCGGTGCGCTACGACCACTACAGCGACTTCGGCGGCACCGTGAATCCGAAGGTCGCGCTGCGATGGCAGCCGATGCGCGAGTTGCTGTTGCGCACGTCCTGGGGTACCGGCTTTCGGGCGCCGACGCTCTACGATCTGAACACGCCGCTGCAGCCGAGCTTCACCGTGCCGGGCGCCGGGGATCCGCTGCGTTGTCCGGTGACCCATGAGGACCGCGACTGCGCCGGCGAGTTTCCTGCGCGCTTCGGAGGCAACCCGAACCTCGAGCCCGAGAAGGCCCGGCAATTCAACGCCGGCCTGGTCTGGGCGCCCGTGCCCGGCCTTTCGCTGTCGTTCGATTACTGGCGGATCGAAAAGACGAACCTCATCGTCGGAGTCTCGGAGCAGGACATACTCGTCAACGAGACGAAGTTCACAACCACCAACGTCATTCGCGGTCCGGTCGACCCGAATTACCCGGACCTGCCCGGTCCGATCGCACTTGTGCTGCTGCGAACCGAGAACTTCGGGGATCTCAACACATCGGGCTTCGACGTCGGGTTCAAATGGCGCGCGCCCGCCACGTCGTTCGGACGATTCACCTTCGGGCTCGACGGCACGTACGTCAGCAACTTTTCGATCCCGGGCGCCGGCGAGTTCGCCGGCAGCAGCAACGGCCCGTACGTCATCCCCCGCTGGCGCCATTACGCGTCGGTCGACTGGAACTACGGCCCCTGGTCGGCGACCCTGGCACAGCTTTATCAGAACGGGTATGCCGAGTTCGATCAGCGCCAGGCCTGTTTCGAGTTCGGTTGCCCGGATCGTCGGGTAGGTTCCTACAGCGTATGGAACTTGCAGGGTCGGTACACGGGCTTCAGGAACACTACGTTGACGCTCGGCGTCAACAATCTGTTCGATCGCGATCCCCCGTGGGTGCATTGGCCGCAGCTCGGATTCGACGGCGGCTACGCCGACGCGCGCGGGAGGACGTTCTACGCGCGACTGACCTACGCCTTCAAATGACCCGTGAGATGCATCAGCGCCGACCGCAAGCAGTCGGCATCCCGCGTTCCGGCCTCGTCGTCGTGGCCATCGTGGCGACGATCCATGCGCTTCGAGTATCGATCAAGGTCATCGTCTCGCAACCGTTTACCTCTTGGAGCGCCTACTTCCTCGAGGCGCTGGCATATTCGGGCTTCATCGGCTGCCTGATCCTGCTGGCGGTCATCCAGGCGGTCCGTCGGGTTCCGCGCCATGGAACGCGGCAGTACGTCGTCGTGTTCGCCGCCGTCATGATCGCAGCGGCTGCCGCGGAGCTCGCGAACTTGGTATTGCAGCCGTGGTTCCACGGCCCCGATGAATCTCCCTCGTTGACTCTTAGCGAGTTCGCGCTTGATTTCGTACCCGAATGGGCGAGTTACGCGGTACTCGGCATGCTCATCGCGGCCGGGTGGCTGTACGCGCGCGCCGAGGCCGCGCATTCCGAAGTGCTGAAGCAGGTCACGCTTGATTCGGCGCGCCTGGATCAGCAGACGGCGGAGGCCCGATTGCAGATGCTCGAAGCGCAGATCGAGCCGCACTTCCTGTTCAACACGCTCGCGCATGTCAAGCGCCTCTACGAGGTCGATCGCATCGATGGCGCGCGAATGCTCCAGAACCTGAAGGCTTATCTGGCCGTAGCGCTGCCGCAGATGCGCGAAGCCGATTCGACACTCGCACGCGAAATCGCGCACGTCACCGCTTATCTGAACATCCAGCAGATCCGGATGGGACGCCGTCTGGCGTTCGGTATCGATCTCCCGCCCGCGTTGCGGGACGCGCGGATGCCGCCGCTGATGCTCCTCACGCTGGTCGAGAACGCCATCAAGCACGGGCTCGGGCCCGCAAAGAGAGGGGGCCGCATTGACCTTGCAGCCTCGATCGTGGAGGGCAGGCTTCGGGTGCAGGTCGCGGACACCGGCCAAGGCTTCGTGAAGTCCAAAGGCGCCGGCACCGGCCTCGCCAACATTCGCGCCCGACTCAGGGCACAGTTCGGCAACGCCGCGAGTCTTTCGCTGAAGCTGAACGCTTCGGAAGGCGTGATCGCGGTCATCGAGATTCCGTACCGGGACGTCGCACTCGCGACCAACGTCGCATGAGCGCGGTCATCGAGAGCTCCGCCAACGGCTTTTTCCTGCAAAGCGCGGTGGAGGCGCTTCGTGGCATCACATGGCCACAGCTGCGGGGGGCCATGCTGTTCGGGCTGCTGGCCTTGTTGTTTTCAGTGCTGATCTACCTGAATCCAATAATCCAGCTCGTACAGGTGCTCCCATGGCACCTGCTGCTCATCGGCAACGTGATCGAGTATCAGATGAAGGCGCTCGTGCTGCTTGCCGCAATCGTCATCGCGGACCGCGCAGTCGACATGGGTGCGGACCGACGAGAAGCCTACGTCGCCGCCGCGATCGGAGGGTGCCTCGTCGGCCTTGCGTTCAGCGAAACGTTCGCATGGGCCTGGCGCACATTCGTGCTGCCCGACCAGTGGCCGGTGACCAGACCCTACACCCGCGGCACGGCGTCCCTGTTCTATTTTCCCATTTTCGCCGCTACGAACTGGCTGCTGCTCGGCGCACCCGCTGTGTTCTTCTACGCCGACCGGCGCGCCGCTCGCAAAACAGCGGCCTACCTTCACTCGCCCGAGCTCGATCGGATCAGCCGGTCCAAGCTGGCACTCGAGTCGCGGCTGCAGGCGATGCAGGCGCGGATCGAGCCACAATTCCTGTTCAACACGCTGGCACAGGTCGAGCGCCTCTACGAGCTGGACCCGTCGCTCGCCGGAAGGATGCTCGACGACCTCATCGCCTACCTGCGCGCAGCGATGCCGATGATGCGCGACACGTCGTCGACGGTCGCACAGGAGGTCGAACTGGCGCGCACTTATCTCGACATCGTGAAGATTCGGCTCGGCAATCGCCTGACCTTCGACACTCACGTGCCGCCGGGGTTGGAATACGCTCGCATGCCCCCGATGATGCTTCTTCCGCTTGTCGATCATGCGATCGTTCACGGATTGGAACGGAGCCGTGCAGACGGGACGCTTCGCATTGCCATTGAAGTCGTCGAGCGTCGTCTGCGCCTTCGGATCGTGGACAGCGGTGCCGGCTTTGTTCCCGACACGTGCGGCGATGGCATTGGAAGCATCCGGGAGCGTCTGGCGGCGCTCTATGGGAGCGACGCTCGCCTGGAACTCACCGCGCACGACACCGGCAATACGGAAGCGATGATGGAGATTCCGTGCGAGTTCGCGTCGGGCAGCGGGGCCGCTTGACCCTAACCTAAAATTCGTCAAGTCCGCGCGTCGCCATGGTACAGCCGCACCGTGTGCCGCGCGTCCGCGAAGAACAGCGCGCGCTCGGCCAGCAGGCCCCCGAGGTGCGCGGCGCAGGCGGCGACGACGACCGGCGTCTGCCACCAGGCGCCGGCGACCCACACCAGCGGGGCGACGATGCCGAGCAGCCAGAACGCCGCCAGCAGCACGCCGCGATGACGCCGCGCGAGCCGGAAGCCGAACTCGTCGGTCAGGAACGTGCGGCCGGTGTGGCCCGCGTCGAACAGGCGCGCCTGCATCGCCGTTGGCGTGCCGGACGTTCCGGCCGGACGCACGCCTTGCGGAACGCCGATCGCCTGTTCGAGCGTGAGCGCATCGCGCGGCGCACGGATCGCGCGCCAGTAGAGCGCCTTCACCGCGACGGCGAGGACGACGAGAACGAGGCACAGGTGCGCGAGACGCACGCTGTTCGACGCGTCGACGCGCGCGATCCCGAGCAGGATCAGCGCGCCCGACAGATGGCCCAGCACGAAATAAGCGACGGGCGTCCACGGCGTTCGCCATTGCCGGATCGGCTTCAGGCCCGCGTAGATCATCGCCGTGCACACAAGCACCGTCCACGCGAGCGCGATCGTCAGCACTGCGAAGCCGGCGCGCAGCGACGCATCGGCGCCCGCGTACAGGAGCGCGGCGAACATCGCCGCCGACGCGACCAGCAGCAGCGAGAACACCCCTTCGCGCGAGAGCCACGACGTGCGGAAGCGCGCGAATGCGCGCCACGCGTTGCGCGGGTTGGCGAGGTGCAGCGTCGACGACAGCAGTCCCGCGACCGTGAGCGCCAGTCCCAGGGCGGTGGCGTGCGGCAGCCGCTCGGGGAAGAGCCACGGGAGACCGAACAGCGCGACGCAGCCCGTGAGCGCGAGTACGCCCAGGCCCGCGCCCGACAGCACGGTGAACAGAACGACCGACAGCGCGGGCTTCATTGCCGGTTCGGACGAGGGTGACGCGAGATCGGCGTGCGTACGGCAGCCGCCTGCGCTGCCGCGGATCGACGCGTCATCGCGCTGCGAACCGTCGCGCGGCGTCGACGAGCCGCGCGAGCGCGGACCCGGCGTCGGCGCTGGCCGGGCCGCGCTCATCGGCGTCGCGCGCGACGACCGGCGGCTCGCGGGGCGGCAGATAGCGATTGACGGGCTTGTAACCGAGCTGCGGCAGCATGCCGAAGCCGCCCCGCTCGGCGGACAGGCGGGACACCTGCGACGCGGGATCGTCGAAGTCCCCGAAGAACCGCGCGTGCGCCGGGCACGCCAGCACGCAGGCCGGCTGCCGCTCGGGCTCCGGCAGCGACGTGTCGTGGATGCGATCGACGCACAGCGTGCATTTCTTCATCGTCCCCGAGGCAGGATCGAGCTCGCGCGCCCCGTACGGGCACGCCCAGGCGCACAGGTTGCAGCCCATGCACTTGTCCTGGTCGACGAGAACGATCCCATCCTTACGCTTGTACGACGCGCCGGTCGGGCACACGGTGACGCACGCCGCGTCCTCGCAGTGCATGCACGACATCGGCACGTTGACCGTCTTCGACGCCGGATACGTGCCGACCTCGTAGTGGCGCACGCGGTTGAACCAAACGCCCGCGGGATCGGCGCCGTACGGATCGTCGTCGGTCAGCGGCCCGCTGATCGCGGAGGCGCCGTTCCACTCCTTGCACGCGGTGGCGCAGGCGTGGCAGCCGACGCACGTGTCGAGGTCGATGACGAGGCCGAGCTTCATCGCGCGCTCCACCGCAGGCGCGACGGCGCCGCCACGGCGCCCGGCAGCGGCGGCATTGGCGGGAAGACGGGCCACACGCCGGTTTCGCCGGGTGCCGCCTTCACGACGCGCACGCGCAAGTCGAACCACGCGGCCTGGCCGGTGACGGGATCGGCGTTCGAGCGCCGCTGCGGATCGTCGCCGGCCTTGGGCAGCAGCTCCGAGATCAGGTGGTTGAGCAGGAAGCCGGCGGTAGCTTCGGGCGCGTCGGTGGCGAGGCCCCAGGCGCCTGCCTGCTTGCCGATCGCGTTCCACGTCCACACGGTGTTCGCCTCGACGCCTTCCATCGTGCGCAGGCGGCAGCGCAGCCGCCCGTGGTGCGATTCGACCCATACCCAGTCCTCGTCGGCGAGGCCCTGCGCCGCCGCGGTCCCGCGATTCATGTACAGGTGATTCGCCGAGAGGATCTGGCGCAGCCACGCATTCTGCGAGTCCCACGCGTGGTACATCGGCATCGGGCGCTGCGTGATCGCGTGCAGCGGATACTCGTCGGCGGCGATGCGCTGCGTCTCGAGCGGCGGATACCAGAACGGCAGCGGATCGAAGTACGTGGCGAGACGTGCACGATCGGCGGCGGTGGTCGGCTGCGGTCCCGCGTAGTGGCCCTGCCCCGCGAGCCGGAACTTCTGCAGCGGTTCCGAGTAGATCTGCATCGTGACCGCGACCGGCGGTGTGCCGAACAGCGCGTGCTTCTCCGCGAACTCGAGATAATCGCGGTTCGCGAACTTGTAGTAGCGCATCGAGTCGGGCCAGTGGTGCGCGAAGAACGACTGGTTCTCGATGTACGCCTCCCACTGCTTCGGGTTCGGCGCGCCGCGCAGGTGCGACTTGCCGTCGGCGCCGCGCCAGCCGGCAAGGAAGCCGATGCCGGGAAGCTTCTCGTAGTTGACGATGAAGTCCTTGTAGTCGGCGAACTTGCGCGAGCCGTCGGGCTTCGTGAACGCGGGAAGCTTCAGGCGCGAGGCCAGCTCCACCAGCACGTCCTGCCACGGGCGCACGTCGCGATTCGTCGGCACGATCGGATGGCGGATCGCGTCCGCGGCGGCGTCGGGCTCGGAGATCGGGCGGTCGAGCAGCGAGATCGCATCGTGGCGCTCGAGGTATGTCGTGTCGGGCAGCACGAGGTCGGCGAAGCCGACGGTCTCGGAATGAAAGGCGTCGACGACGACGAGGAACGGAATCGCGTACTCGCCACCTTCGTCCCTGCGCGTCAGCATCTCGCGCACGCCCGTCGTGTTCATCGACGAGTTCCACGCCATGTTCGCCATGAACAGCAGCAGCGTGTCGATCGGATAGGGATCGTGATTCGCCGCGTTCGTGATGACCATGTGCATCAGGCCGTGCGACGCGAGCGGGCTCCCCCACGAGTACGCGTGGTCGATGCGCAGCGGCGTCCCGTCCGCGGCGACGACCAGCTCCTCGGGCTTCGTCGGATTGCCGTTCGGCATGCGCTTCAACGGCGTGTCGGGCGCGAAGATCACCGCCGGGTCGTTCTCCGGCAGCGTGCGCACGGGGATGCGGCGCGGATATGGCGCGCGCGCGCGGAAATTGCCTGGACCGTCGAGCGCGCCCAGCAGCATCTGGATCAGGTGCAGCGCGCGGCACGTGTGGAAGCCGTTCGAGTGCGCGGAGATGCCGCGCATCGCGTACATCGCGACCGGCCGCCCGACGACCTTGTCGTGCGCGCGGCCCCACACGTCGGTCCACGCGATCGGCAGCTCGATCGCCTGCGCGAACGCGACCTCCGCCATCTCGCGTGCGATGCGACGGATGGTGTCCGCCGCGATGCCGCAACGCGCGGCGACCGCCTCGGGCGCGTACTCGTCGCCGAGGTA